>Ga0185307_1002259_pt1 | contig 10047 bp, 5 predicted proteins | sample LHCtaG_FD_128010 | JGI IMG/M metagenome (GOLD analysis project Ga0185307, IMG submission 128010) | Hot spring microbial communities from Little Hot Creek, USA to study Microbial Dark Matter (Phase II) - LHC4sed_matched (SPADES... | ecosystem: Environmental > Aquatic > Thermal springs > Hot... | reverse complement strand
TTGTTACCTTAGTAGTATTAGGCTTTTTGGGATTAGTAGTGGTTGGTTTTGGCGCGGAACAAGTATTGTTCACCATGGACGATCCGGTTGGAGATGACTATGGGCCTGGGACTTATCGATATCCAACATTCGAAGTGTTCACAAAGGGCGCTTTCGACATCACACGAGTAGAAATCAGCACCGATGATTTAGATCTTATCGTTAAAGTCCAAATTGCAGGAGAGCTACTTAATCCGTGGGGTGCGCCTAAAGGCTTTAGTATCCAGATGATCGATTTCTATCTGGATACAGGCCCTGGTGGCAGTACGGAAACGATTTTTGACACCTCTATTCCGCCAAACTTGGATCGAAACCCAAGGGGCACAATTAACGCTGTGATCGCTGAGGACTCGGCCTGGGAGTTCGCTTTCCGGATTCAGGGATGGGTTGGGGACATGTTCGTTCCTATGGCAAAAGAGCCGGAAATGACTGCGCTGCTGGGCAAGCCATATGCGATAAACCTTGCTTTCCATTTGCCCCCAGCGCCGGAGAGTGCTCCACGTTACGCCAAATACGAGGAGGTGGCGCAAGTGTTAGCAGATCCCGAGACGCGGACTATCACTTTTCGCATCCCCCTTGAGGTCATCGGCAAGCCCGCACCGGGGTGGAAGTTCGTGCTGTACATGGCCGGGGTGGACTGGGGAAACGCACGGCTTGTCCTGGCGGAAGTTGGCGATTGGCACTTCGGTGGAGGGGAAGACGACGACTCGGATCCAAACATCATCGACATGCTCGGCCCTCAAGAGGAGATTCTCGACTACACCCGAGTCTCGCCTGTAGTGCTTCCTGGTCTGCCGCTGGTTGCAAAGGAGTAGGCGATGTGGCTTCGCAGACAGCTGCTGGCCTTAGTTATCGGCGCGGCGGTGGGGGTGGGGGCACTCTCCGCCCCCACCCTTTCCTCTGAGGATGAGGCACTCCTAAACGAGATTGCGTATCGAGCCTTTCGCTACTTCTGGGAACAAGTAGAGCCTTCTACAGGCCTTGTTAGAGACAGAAGCAGACCTGGCTCTCCCTCGAGTATTGCTGCAGTCGGATTTGGGCTTGCGGCCATCCCTATCGGGATAGAGCGGGGCTGGATCACGCGGGAGGAGGGATTAGAACGGGTGCTTACCACCTTGCGAACTTTCCGCGACAAGGTGGAAGGCGTGCGCGGGTTCTATTATCACTTCGTTGATCCCCGTACAGGCGAACGAGCCATGGGATCAGAGGTCTCTTCCATAGACACAGCCTGGTTCCTTGCCGGAGCACTATTTGCTGGGGAGTACTTCGGGGGAGAGGTCCGCCGGCTGGCCCAGGAGCTCTACGAGCGCGTTGAGTGGGATTGGATGCTTGATCCTAACACCCTACAGCTGAGACACGGTTGGCTAGGGCCGATCAGTGGGTTCCTTCCGTACAACTGGGATGTGTACTCCGAGCATATGCTCATGTACCTCCTGGCCATCGGTTCTCCTACTCATCCCATACCGCCCGAGTCATGGGATGCATGGCATAGGCCCGCGCCAGACGGATATATCCGTTGTCCCACCGAATCTATGTTCGTTTATGTATATTCGCACGCTTGGATAGACTTTCGAAATCGGTATGATCGTTATGCCAATTATTGGAATAACTCTGTTGTCGCTATTAACCGAAATAGGTTGTTTTGCTATGCAAATCGCTTTCGTTATGCTACTTACAGTCGGCACATATGGGGGATCACCGCTTCTGATGGCCCTGACGGCTACAAAGGTTACGGTGCACGTGAAGGTGGGCACGATGGAACGGTAGCCCCTTATGCAGCAATTTCTGCCCTCCCATTTATCCCTGAGGAGGCAATGGCTGCTATCCGCACGATGAAAGAAAAGTATGGAGACAAAATTTGGGGAGAATACGGCTTTACCAGTGCTTTTAACGTGGATAGGAATTGGTATTCCACTGAGTTTATCGGCATTGATAAAGGCATTGAGCTCTTGATGGTAGAAAACTTCCGAACTGAATTTGTTTGGCGTGTTTTCATGCGCAACCGTTATATAAGGAAAGCTATGGCTGCAGTTGGCTTTGTCTACGATCCAAAGGCAACTTTTGTGCTGACCCCTGGTTATGCTGCAGAGTATGAGCGCTTATTAACTGGTAGAGTTACCGAAGCTCAGGCTCCGTTTGCCGCAGTGCCACCAGTTATTGACGGAATATTAAACGAATGGTCTCATTCACCTCAAATAGTAGATGAAAAAATGCTCGTTCCAGGCATTGATAAACTTGAACCAGATGCAACTTTAAAGGGTAAATTCTGGGCTTTGTGGGATGAACAGTACCTCTATCTGGCTTGTGAGGTTGAGGATAGCGTGTTGGTAATCAACATGCCTCCCTCTAGGCGCGGTGAATTTTACTATACCGATTCTATAGAGTTCTATATCGAACCTGGCCGTGGCTTAGGCCGCGATTTAGGAATCTTCAAACTTGCGGCGATTCCATTTGATACAGCAGGTAACCCCAAAGCTTGCCGCCACGAAGACTCTAACCCAGGCCCTCTTGAAGTAGTAGCTCCAGAAGTTAAGTATGCCTCTTCTCGGACAATCGAAGGCTATACTATGGAGTTTGCCATTCCTTGGCATTATCTTGGGTTGAGTGGCTTAGTGGAACCGGGTTTAGTTTTGGGTTTCTGCTTCACAGTACACAACAGTAATAATCCCAATGCACCGTTGGGGGCTTACGTTCGCACAGCCATGATTGCTTGGAACCCTGTCCCAGATGTTTGGGCACGCCCTAAATCCTGGGGCAATCTTGTTCTGATTAAATCTGGCGAGTAATAAAAAGGAGGTGATCACCATGTTACATAAAATGTTACCCTACTTGATCCTGACGGTAACGCTGTTTACAACACCAATGGCCTTCTCCAAGGAGCCAGTAACGATCACCATCTGGGCGATGGGCGAGGAGGGGTTGAACTTGGAGAAGATCACCCCAAGGTTTGAAAAGGAGAATCCTGACATAAAGGTCAAGGTGGTCCAGATCCCCTGGAACCTCGCTTACGACAAACTGATCACAGCGGTGGCTGGTGGCACCGCCCCGGACCTAGCCCAAGTGGGGACGACCTGGATGGCCGCGTTTGCGGCCATGGGAGCCCTCCTCCCCCTGGATGAGTTTGTCGCCCGTTCTGAGATCGTGTCCCCGGACCACTTCTTCCCCGGGTCGTGGAACACAGGGGTAGTGGGGAATGTTGTTTATGGAATCCCTTGGTACGTAGACGTGCGAGTCCTGTACTACCGGACTGATATCCTCCACGCCGCTGGGTTTGACCATCCGCCGACCAGCTGGGAGGAGCTATTTGAGGTGGCCCGTGTGCTAGCTAAGAAGGGGAACTATGGCCTGGCTCTATCCCCGCACTGGCAGGAGTTCCTGCCCTTTGTGTGGCAGGCCGGTGGGGACGTGCTGGACGAGACGCTTACGCGACCCCGGGTGACCGAGCCAGAATTCATCGAGGCGCTGGAGTTCTTTGTGTCCCTGTTCCAAACCGGTCTCGCCCCTATCGGGGAAACGATCGACTTGTTCGAGGCCTTTCGAACAGGTTTTTATCCCATGTTCTTCTCCGGACCGTGGATGGTGGAGCTCATCTCCAGTCGGCTGCCTGATATCAAGGGTCGATGGTCCATTGCCATGATGCCGAAGAAGGTCACCCGGGCCTCGTTTGTCGGGGGCTCCAACTGGGCGATCTTCTCTGGGACCAGATATCCGGAGGAATGCTGGCGATTCATTGAGTTCATGGTGCGGCCGGACGTCCAAGTAGAATGGTACCGCATCCTAAGGGCTCTGCCTGCTGTAAAGGCGGCTTGGCAAGATCCTTTCATCGCGGAAGAGCCGATGATGCAGGTGTTCGGCGCGCAACTCGAGGAAGCGGTAGCACCTCCTGCCACCCCGGCTTGGGAGGAGATCGCCCAAGCGATCATGCACCGGGTCGAGGAGGCGATTCGTGGGGTACGATCGCCTGCCGAGGCGGTACAGCTTTTGGATCAGGACATTAGGACGATCCTGGCCCGGTTCTAGCTCGATTATGGAAGGAATCGTGGGAACGGGGGTACGATGAGAGCGCGTGCTCCCGTTCCCCGGCGCCCGGGTTACCTGCGTGCCCGTGCCAGGACCGGGTTCTTATTCGTCTCACCAGCCATCATCCTATTTGGCTTATTTCTTATGGGGCCGATCATTGGCGCCCTCGTGCTTAGCTTTACGGATTTCAATGTCCGCGCCATCAAAAACTGGCTCAGCGCCTCTTTTATCGGACTAAATAACTACAGATCTCTAATTCATGACCCGCTTTTTTGGATTTCCCTGCGTAATACATTTTATTGTGTGGCTATCACTGTTCCTCTTACAATCATTATTTCTCTAACCGTTGCCCTTCTTTTGAACTCCAAGAGGCTTAAATTGAAAAGTCTCTTCAGGTTGCTGTACTTCCTGCCGGTGATCACCACTACAGCAGCCATGGCCGTGGTTTGGCGCTGGATCTTCAACTACCGTTTCGGACTGGCTAACTGGCTTCTAAGCTTGATAGGCATACATGGTCCGAATTGGCTTGGTGATCCAGCCTGGGCCATCCCGGCTATTGCGGCAATGGTTATCTGGCGAGGCGTAGGATTCAACATGGTCATCTTTCTGGCGGGCTTGCAGGGGATCCCAAGTCACTTTTACGAAGCAGCGGCGATCGATGGCGCCAATGCTTGGCAGATGTTCCGCTACATCACTCTTCCTCTCCTACGACCCACAACTTTCTTCGTGACCATCATGACCTTAATTGGGCACGTCCAGCTTTTTGAGGAGCCGTTCATTATGACCGAGGGTGGGCCGTTGAATGCCACCCTTTCTGTAGCCATGTACATCTACAGGCTTGGATTCAGATTTTTCCGGCTTGGCTATGCCTCCAGTCTCGCCTATGTCCTGTTTGTTATTATCCTCATGATCACATTGATCCGCATCAAGGTAGGGCAAAGTGAGTTTGGGTATGGGGAGAGCTAATAAGTACATGAAGATATTCCGCCATGCAGTTTCGCTGGTCGGGTTGCATGCCCTTGTGATGGGGGGAGCAGTTCTCATGGCGCTCCCTTTTGTTTGGATGCTCTCCACCTCGTTTAAACCTGAAGCCGAGGTCTTTAGATTTCCCCCCAGGTTCATTCCCGATAATATTACAATCACTAACTACGTCAACCTTTTTAGCCGACTTGATTTTGCCCACTATTTCCTGAACACAACCCTGGTGGCGGTGTGCATTACCGGTGTGAGTTTGTTCATAAACAGCCTGGCGGGATATGCGTTTGCCAAAATCAGATTCACTGGGCGTGATAAGCTCTTCATTGCGATATTGGCCACGATGATGGTACCGGGATCGGTCACAGTGATCCCGGCTTTCCTTCTGATAAGAAGTTTGGGGATGGTCAATACCTATGCTGGACTCATTCTGCCTGGCCTGGCTAGTGCTTTCGGGATCTTTCTTATGCGCCAGTTCATCAGTACGATCCCGGATGAGCTCATAGAAGCGGCTCAAATCGATGGAGCTTCGGAATTCTGGATCTTCATTCGTATCATCTTCCCCCTTGCTAAACCGGCTTTAGCGACATTTGGCCTCTTCACGTTTATGGGGTCTTGGAATAGCTTCTTTTGGCCACTCATTATTGCTACGGACGAAAGGATGTATACGTTGCCTGTGGCCATTGCTGTCCTAAGCGGACAGCATGGCGGGGAATTTGCATTACAAATGGCAGGAGCAACTGTAGTTGTGGCACCTATTCTTATTGTGTTTCTTTTCTTGCAGCGTTATTATATCTCGGGGATTGTGATGACAGGGATGAAGGGGTGATTCTTAATGTCTCGAGGGATTTTTGAAAACAATTTTGGCTATTTTACTGAAGAAGGGGATGAATACATTATAACCAGGCCAGATACACCTAGACCATGGGTAAACGTGATTTCAAATGGCCAATATGGATTGATCATCTCTCAAGCTGGCGGCGGCTATAGCTGGCATACTCACGCTACACTAAATCGATTGACCCGCTGGGAACAAGATTTAATAAGAGATGAGTGGGGAAAATACATATATTTGCGCGATAACGAGGCTGGGACTTTTTGGTCTCTTGCGTGGAAGCCCGTATGCCGACTGGCAGATTGGTATGAGTGCCGCCATGGTATAGGCTACACCGTTATCTCCTCTGTTAATGAAGGAATTAAAACAAGTGCTACTTTTTTTGTTCCATCAAATGATACACTTGAAATTTGGCTTGTTAAAATAAAAAATTTAGCGGAAGTTCCACGCAATTTGTCCTTGTTTACATACCTTGAATGGTGTCTTGGTGTAGCTCCAGATTGGCACCGGGAGTTTCATCGGTGTTTTGTAGAAACTAAATTTTATAACTCTATTGGGGGAATAATTGCTACAAAACGTTTGTGGGATCTTCCAAAAACGCGATGGAATCGGTCATGGGATTACATCGCTTTTCATACCGTGTGCCCACCTCCCGAGGGATTCGAATGTGATAAGGAGGCTTTTCTGGGTATATATGGATCTCCTGCAAGACCGCGTGCAGTTGTAGAAGGAACAACCTATCAAACAAGTGGTAATTGGGTAGACCCGATTGGCTGCCTTAAAGTAGAAGTGAAACTTGAACCTTACGAGGAAAAGGAGTTTGTATTTTTATTAGGTGCTACCAAAGAATTGGAGGAAATAGAGCGACTAGTAGCCAAATATGGGAACGTCCAGGGGGCAAAGGCTGCCTTTGAAAAAACGCGTTACTTTTGGCGTGAACTTCTCGGCTCTCTTTGGGTAGAAACTCCAGATAAAGCATTTAACATTTTGAACAATTGGTGGCTTAAGTATCAAGCAATCTCCGGGAGATTCTGGGGAAGGACGGGTTATTATCAACCAGCAGGTGCATATGGTTTCAGAGATCAGTTACAAGATTCACAGGTTTTCCTTCTCCTTGGCCGTCCTGAATTTACCCTTGAGCATTTGAGACTTTGTGCTCGTCATCAATTTTGTGATGGATCTGTTTTGCATTGGTGGCATCCTATAGTTGAAGATGGCGTAAAAATTAACTGTAGTGATGATTTCCTTTGGCTCCCATACATTTTGATTCAATACCTTAAAGCTACGGGGAACTTTTCAGCTTTAAAAATAGAGGAGCCTTATTTAGACGGTGACAAAGAAAGTTTATATATGCATTGCATTCGGGCTATTGATCTGGCTCTGTCCCGGTTTAGCTCTCGCGGACTGCCGTTAATCGGTGAGGGAGACTGGAATGACGCAATGAATGCTGTAGGCGTTGAAATGAAAGGCGAAAGCATTTGGCTGGCGCATTTTTTGTATTTAATTCTTATGGAGTTTGGCGAATTAGCCGTCAAACTCGGGGATGACAAAGTTGGCAGGCGATATTTATCTCAAGCTGAGCAACTTAAGCAAGCGGTGAACCAATACGCTTGGGATGGGGAGTGGTATATTCGAGCCACTGACGATAAGGGGAACGTGCTCGGGAGCAAAATATGTTCTGAGGGAAAGATTTTTCTTAACGCCCAAACTTGGGCGGTGATTTCAGGCATCGCTCCTCTTGACCGAGCCCGAACAGCTATGAACGCCGTAGAACAGCTTTTAGAACAGGAGTATGGGCCACTCCTTCTCTGGCCAGCTTATGAGCGGGTTAACTCTCAAATAGGGTATCTCACCCGTTATACTCCCGGTGTACGCGAAAATGGTGGAGTATACATGCACGCTGCGGCCTGGGCAATCCTGGCTGAATGTTTATTAGGCCGAGCAGAAGCAGCTTATAGAATGTACTGTAAAGTCAACCCAATAAAGCGAAGTCTAACTCCTGAACTTTACAAAGCCGAGCCTTATGTTGTACCTGGAAGCGTAGACGGCCCACAGTCTCCCAATTTTGGTCGAGGGGGTTGGACCTGGTACACCGGTTCAGCAGCTTGGCTTTTAAAAGTGGGCCTCGAAGGCATCCTAGGGCTTCGGCCTACTTACGAAGGGTTGATTTGTGATCCCTGTATTCCGCCGGAGTGGGAAGGATTCAAGGTGCGCTATCCTTTTAGGGGGGCAATCTATGAGATAGAAGTGAAAAATCCTTATCATACTGGCCGTGGAATACAGAACGTTGTTGTTGACGGAACTATAATAAGAACCAATTTAATCCCTGTTTTTTCCGATGGACGAGTTCATACTGTCCACATTGCGTTGAGCAAAAAAATTACTAACCGCTCATGAACAAAAAACGCGCGAAAGTTTTTTTAGACGGAGAATGGGAGTATTTACTTGATCCAAAAAGCACTTTTACACCGAAGACATTACCTAAAGGTATTTGGCAAAAGATGAAAGTACCTTCCAATTGGTGTTTTGAAGGTTTGACTAATTACAGTGGCGTAGTATGGTTTCGCCGGCGATTCGATCTTCCTCAAGGAATGAGCCTTTTAAAAAGCAAGCGTGAGTACTGGCTTCGCTTTCAAGGAGTAGACTATTATGCCCGTGTTTGGCTCAACGGCGTTTTTGTTGGCGAACACGAAGGATACTTTCAACCTTTTGAATTCCGTATTACGCACCTCTTACGGTCTAAAAGAAATGAGCTTCTAGTGTGGGTGAACTCCCCGCGTGAAGAACCTGGGGCAGTATGGCCCGAACGCAAGCGCTTAATAAAAGGCGTTTTCAGCCATCATGATTGTCGCCCCGGGGGGTGGGACCTTGAGCATGGGCAAGATATGAACACAGGTGGAATTTGGGGGCATGTGGAACTATATACTACATATTCTGTCCGCGTGGTTAAGCTGCATATTACGCCACAGCTTTTTGCTGATGGTACAGCCGCAGTTTTGGTAGATGTTGGCTTAGAAAACCTTTCTCATAATACCGCGGTTGAGATTGAAATAACACTATGTCCTTATAACTTTAATGGTGAAACCATGCATTGGACAGGCGAAGTTTCCTTACCGCCAGGACATAGCCATTTCCAGCGAATTTTCCACCTTAAGAAACCTAGCCTTTGGTGGACGTGGGATCATGGTAGACCAAACTTATATAAAGCTATAGTTACATTGCGTCACAGGAAGAAAGTGCTTGATACCTATTCTGAACGCTTTGGAATCAGAGAACTCATTGTAAATAAAGAGCACGGCTGGATTTTGAACGGGAAACGCTTTTTTCCTCGAGGAACAAACATCATTCCTACTCAATGGCTTGCAACGTATAAGCCTGAACTGATCAAGAAAGATATTGAGTTATTGAGAAACGCTAATGTAAATGCTGTTCGAGTACATGCCCATGTTACTCATCCTGATTTCTATAGTGCTTGTGATGAAGCTGGAATTTTGGTGTGGCAGGACTTTCCACTTCAGTGGGGATATGAAGAAAGTGAAGATTTTCACAATCGAGCTGCTCGCCAGATTCAAGAGATGATAGATCTCCTCTATAACCATCCCTGTATCGGAATATGGTGTTGTCACAACGAGCCAAATACTGATAATAAATACAAGTTGGACCGTGTACTTTATCTTGTAGCGCGCAGTACAGATCCCAATCGCCATGTCGAGCTCTGTTCTGACCGTTGTGAACACGTCTACCCCGGTTGGTACTACGGTCATTGGAGCATGTTTGCAGGAACTTTAGAAACCCCCCTTGGAGCGCCTTTCGTTAACGAATTTGGGGCACAGGCATTGCCTAATATCGAATCCATGAAAGCCATGCTTCCTTGGGAAAAATTATGGCCGCCGGATTGGCGGGCCTGGGCTTATCACAACTTTCAGTACGAACAAACATTTCACGTGGCCAAAATCGTGATGGGCAATTCTCTGGCTGAGTTTGTCAAAAATAGCCAAGATTATCAATACCGACTTCTCAAGTTTGCCATTGAGCGTTATCGCGCAAGCGGCAAGATGACAGGAGTATTTCAGTTTATGTTTGTGGATCCTTGGCCAGCAATTACTTGGAGCGTGGTGGATTGGTTACGTCGTCCCAAAAAAGGTTATCGAGCGCTTCAGCTTGGGTTTCAGCCAGTA
>Ga0185307_1002258_pt1 | contig 10049 bp, 9 predicted proteins | sample LHCtaG_FD_128010 | JGI IMG/M metagenome (GOLD analysis project Ga0185307, IMG submission 128010) | Hot spring microbial communities from Little Hot Creek, USA to study Microbial Dark Matter (Phase II) - LHC4sed_matched (SPADES... | ecosystem: Environmental > Aquatic > Thermal springs > Hot... | reverse complement strand
GGAACGGCTCCCTCAAGGACAAAAGGAGAATAATTCAATCCATAATCCAGCGGGTTCAGAACACCTTCAATGTCTCCATAGCCGAAGTGGGAGCCCAGGACCTGTGGCAGAGGGCCGAGCTGGGGATGGCTTGTGTATCTACCAGCCAAGAAGTTGCCCATCGTCTTCTAAGCAGCGTGGTGGAATGGATAACCGAGCACTACCCCCAAGTGGAGCTCATAGATTACCGGATTGAAATTCTCTGAGGAAATCCTCCGGCGGGATAATCTTTGACCCAGCCTCGGCCCTGCTTTTGACCTCAATGCCTCCCTGGGAAAGAGAACGCTTGCTCACCACTACCCTCCAAGGGAGGCCTATGAGGTCAGCATCGGTGAACTTGACTCCTGGGCTCTCATCTCGGTCATCAAAGAGGACTTCAATTCCTTGGCCTTTGAGCTGGGAATAAAGCTTTTCTCCTTCGGCTAATCCTTCCTCCCCTAAAGCGATAAGGTGGATGGGGAAGGGAGCTAAAGCCTTGGGCCAGATGAGGCCTTTCTCATCGCGATTAACTTGGGCCACTGCTTCCATCACTTTGTAAGGGTAAAGGGCCAGAAGGACAACCCAAGGGTTCGCTTTCTTCTTCTGGGGAGTATTGAAAGAGAGGCCTCGCGCCGATGAGCTTTCGGGGCCAGATACGCGAAGCGAGGCCACTAAGAATCCGCTTGCGCTTTCAAAAGCCGACTGGCAGAATGGGCACTGGATGCCAGCTTTGGCCAGAGCCAAATCCCCTTCAAAATCAGCCTGAAAATCCCTGGGGTAATTGACTCCCATCAAATGGTACCCTTCCCTGTTAGCCCCGGCCACAAAGTTTTGCCCGGTCCGTAAGGAACTATCAACCGCCACCTTTACTCCCTTGACCCCTATCGGGGATGCATAGCCAGGGACTATCCCAGCAAAGAGCAATTCTCCTTCAGTAGATGGCCTGAGCTTAACCCAACCCATTGCGCTTGAAAGTTTCTGTTCGCTTACATCCATATCCCCCCTGATTACAGCGAAGACAATCCCTCCATCCTCGCCAGTGTAAAAGACGGCTTTGGCCGTCTTGCTCTTTGGGACCCCCAGGAAAGAGGCCAAGGATTCAATGGTAGTGCAGCCAGGGGTTGCAACTTCCCTCAGAGGCTCTGGCTCTTCCTGGGGCAAAGGCTCCCTGTGGACTTGAGCCCATACCGAGGGAGCGGAATACCCGCAATTTGGACATATCACAAGCCTTTCCTCCCCCTCAGGCTCCGGCACAATCCAATCCCATCCTTTCCCAATTGCAGGAGGTGGGGATTGGAGCCTGCAAACCCGCAAAAGCTCTTCCACCTTCGCCCAAAGCCCACTGATTTCCTCTTGGGCCATTTCCTCATCGGGCAAAAAACTCAAGAGAAGGAAAGCTTTGCCTTCTGGCAAATAGAAAGGCGAGCTTTTACCGATTTCGGCTTCCAGTTCCAGGCGAAGTGGCAATTCTCGGTAAGATGCTACTTCTCTGGAAGCAATCCTCAGGGCCTGCTCTTCGGGGGATAAGGCTTCGCCAAAGGGCAAGTAAAGCTTTTGCACATCCGGCCCAATAATATTTCCCCAAATGGTTCTGAGCCTATCCAGGACCATAGCGCCAAGGGGGAGGAATGAGAGAGGGTCCCAACGCAAGAAGCCTGCCCTGGCAAGGAGCCTCAGGCCTGAACTACCCTTTGCTTCCACCTGCCTCAAAGTGCGGCCAAATAGTTTGCTTACTCTCATTTTTCTCACCAGCCGAAGGAAAGCCTGGCGATGAGGCGTGGTGGGAGGCCGACTTTTTCCATCATCGCCTGGGTTTTCTCCACAGGGTAGGTAACCCTCCTTAATTCCACCATCCTCTTTTCCGAATCCAAAATGGCATAACTTGCCCTTGGGTCCCCATCCCTTGGCTGCCCGACACTGCCAGGGTTTATTATGAACCGGAAATCGGGGGCCAAGAAAACCGGTTCATTTTCCGGTGGGACGAAAGCATCGCAGAAGTTGGGCATGTTTTCGCGGAAGGCGAAAATTACGGGCACATGGCTGTGGCCTACAAGGCACCACGGGGTTTCAAAGTGGCGGAAATTTTCCAAAGCCGTTAGAGTTGAGAGGATGTACTCCCATATTGGGTAGCGAGGGCTTCCATGCACAATGGTAATCTTGTCTTCTAAAACAATCTTCTCAGGGAGGCTATGAAGGTAAGCGGAAGAAATGGGGGTCAGGGTTTTCTGAGTCCAAATAGTGGCTGCCTTAGCATCGGGGTTAAAATCTTCAATTCCAATCTTGCTTATGGCAGCCCAATCGTGGTTCCCCGCAACGCAAGACAAGGAGGGTAACCCCCTCACCCGTTCTATGCACTCATTTGGTGAGGGCCCATAGCCTACTATATCGCCAAGGCAAAGCACTGCATCGTAGCGCCCTTCGGCATCCTTAAGGACAGCTTCCAAGGCTTCCAAGTTTGAGTGAATGTCGGAAATTATTAAGTAACGCATTAGGCCACCTTGATTGGGAATTTCTGCCTGGGGAGAAACAGCCCCCGGCCCTTCTGCCCGAGGAACTTCCCTTCCTCAACTATTACTTCCCCCCGGGAAAGGACAAGCTTGGGATAACCCCTCACTTTCCACCCTTCGTATGGGCAATGGTCAACTTTGTGGTGCAAGGTTTGCCAGGAGAGAGTTACCTCTTCCTCGGGGTCAAACACGACCAAATCGGCATCAGCGCCTGGGGCAATTGTGCCCTTCCGTGGGTATAGGCCGAAAAGTTTGGCAGGCATTGTGGAGCAGACTTCTACAAAGCGGTTCAGTGAGAGCCTACCTTCTCTTACGCCAAAGGTGAAAAGAAGGGGGATTCTGGTCTCTACGCCAGGCGCTCCGTTGGGGATTAGGGTGAAATTACCCAATCCTCGCTCCCTCTGGGCTCTGGTCCAGGGACAATGGTCCGTAGCTACAGTCTGGATTTCACCCCTCGCTAAGGCTCCCCAGAGGCAGCTGTGGTGGCTTCTATCTCTCAGTGGAGGAGAAAGAACAAACATTGCTGCTTCCGGGTCTGGCCGCAGATATTCCTCATCGGAAAGGAGCAAATGATGGGGGGTGACTTCAGCGAAAATTTCTTGGCCTCGGCTACGAGCCAACCTTACGGCCTCCAGAGTTTCGGTGCAGCTTAAGTGGACGAAGTAGACCGGAGTTCGGGTTAAGGCTGAGAGGGCCAAAACCCTCTGCGCTGCTTCCGCTTCAGCCAGGCAAGGACGACTAACCGGGTGGTAGCGGGGGGAGGTTTTGCCTTCTTTAAGGAGACGCTCCTTCATGTGTTCAATCATGTGGTGGTTTTCAGCGTGGACTATTGGCAGTACCCCTGTTTCTCGGCAAGTTTCCAGTAGCTTGAGGATTTGCCCGTCATCCACCATTAATCCTGGGTAAGTGGTGTAGATTTTGAGGGAAGTGTAGCCTTGTTCTGCCAGCTCGGCAATCTCTTGGAGGAATTGGTTATCAGCCCGGTTGCCGGTTAGGTGGAGGCTGTAATCCACAACCACTTGCCCATCGGCTTGGCGGCGGCGCTCCTCTACAGCCTGGGATAGGGATTGAGAGCCATGGGCTTCGGCAAAATCCAAAATTGTAGTTGTTCCCCCGCAAGCTGCTGCCACAGTCCCAGTGAAGAAATCGTCGGCAGAAACTATATCGCCAACGGGCATTTGGAGGTGGACGTGCACATCAATGAAGCCGGGGAAGATGTAACACCCTTTGGCTTCAATCTTCACCGGAGCATCAAGTCCCTTGCCTATGGCTACGATTTTCTCTCCCTCTATTCCTACATCGGCCTCTATGGCCTCAGAGGCTGTAACCACTACCCCTCCTTTGATTACCAAATCCATTGCGGCATTGACCTCCTAAGAGGTTCTAAGGCTTTTAAGGAGCCTTTTTACCGAGGGGAAAGCATCCAAATCGGTGTGAGGGAAGAAGAGGGCCGAAGTGAACTCTTCGGTAAAAGTGTTATCGGCCGAAAGCTCAAGGTAAGTCATTTTCTCGGCGATCTCCACAACTTCTCTCCGCATGTCAGGGCAGACAAGGCACATGTAGGCCCCGAGGGCCGATGTATTGCCCAGGAATTTGAAGCGGTCCCAAGGCATGTCTGGAAGCATGCCTATTTGTATTGCTTTCTCCACATTGAGGTATTTCCCGAAAGCTCCGCCTATTAAGACTTGCTCCACATCGGCTATTTGGACTCCTACAGCTCTGGCCAGGGTTCGGAAGCCGGCGTAGATTGCAGCTTTAGCCCTGAGGAGGTTGGAGATATCTACTTCGGTTATGACTATATCCTTTTCCTTGTGGCGCGTTTCCTCTTTCCAAGCCACAACGTATTCGGGGCCGTGGGGGCCTACTCTTACCCTCTTAGTGGGCAGGGAAAGGTTTATCCGTCCGCTTTTGTCCATGACCCCTGTTACGAACATTTCGGCCAAGAGGGAGATAATCCCTGAGCCGCATAACCCTTCAGGTGGAAGGTCACCTATGGTTCGCCATGTGGCTTCATAGTTCTTGGCATTTATCCATACTTCTTCAATAGCCCCAGCCGTTGCTCTCATCCCCGATTCAACCCCTGCTCCTTCAAAGGCTGGCCCTGCGGAGCACGCGCAAGATATGAGCCAGTCAAAGTTCCCAAGAACCATTTCCCCATTGGTGCCAATGTCCATGAATAGGGTTAGCTTCTCTGTGGAGAAGGTGCCGGAGCTCAGGACTCCAGCGGTTATATCAGCTCCTACATAACTTCCAACCCCCGGCAGGCAATCTACAGTGGCTTCGGGGTTTATATCAACCCCAATCTCGGAAGCCTTTACTGGCAAGGGATGCCTTATGGTGGGGATGTAAGGTTCAAGGCGTATTGGTTCGGGCCAGAGTCCCAGGAAAAGGTGAATCATGGTAGTGTTCCCAGCGGCTGTCATCATGTAAATCTCATCGGAGCTTATGTTCTGCCTCTGGCATATTTGAGCTATAAGTTCGTTTATGGTCTGGACCACCAAGCGCTGGAGGTGTTCAAGTCCTCCCGGCTTTCGGGCATAGACTATGCGGGAGATTATGTCTTCACCGCAAGAAATTTGCTTGTTGTACTCTGCAGCTATGTCCACAACCTCGGCTGTGTTCAAGTCCACAAGGTAAACCACAACCGATGTAGTACCGATATCTACCGCTATGCCGTAAAGTCTACTGGTGGTGTTGCCAGGTTTGAGGTCAATGAGGCGAGGGGGCTCCTTGCGGGCCCAGTTGTGCATTTCCACAATTGCCGTTACTTTCCACTCGGCTTCTCTGAGGACCCGGGCCAACTTCTTGAGGACCGGAAGATCAGCTATCAGCTCTTGAAGGTGATATTGGATGGAAAGTTCCCGCTTGAGCCTTTCAAAATCGGTGGTGTTATCGGCCAAGCTGGGTGGAGTTATTTCCAGGTAGAAAGCCTTTATGTAGGGATTAGAGGCAGTATCGCATGGGAAAGGCAAAGCAATGCGCTCTACGACTTTCTCTGTCGGTAGGCGGTGCTTTATCAGCTCTTCCTGAGGCGGGACGAATACCACTACATCGCTTTCTATTAAGGTTTGACAAGCTAAGGCGTAACCTTGTTTGAGTTCGGTGGGGGAAAGGCGTGCGACGGAGCGATGTCTAACTTCGCCTTTCTCCACTACCACTTTGCAACGTCCGCACCTCCCTTGCCCCCCACAAGGAAGCAATAGCTTTACCCCGGCCATCTCCAACGCATCAGCGATAGTGGTCTCTTTCTCCACTTCAACGGTTATATCCTGAGGCTTAATGTGCACTTTCAGCATCTTTACTCCTCAAGCCAAACAGAGTTTTTTAAGCCAATGGCGGATGAAAGCGATGAGCTTATCAAGCTTGTAGGAATATTTGGAATAGAGCCAAGCAGTAAAAGTTCCCAGTAGCGCCCCGGCCAAGACATCGGAGGGGTAATGGACTCCGCAGAAGATGCGGGAGAAGCCAAAGAGGGTGGCTAAGATGAGGAAGGGGATGCCCCATATCGGGTCCTGAAGAGCCACAGCTACGGCTATGGAGAAACCGGTAGTAGCAGGATTGCTTGGGAAGGAAGAATCCCAGGGCTTGTAGAAAAGGAGGTTTACCTGGTGGGTATCAAAGGGGCGAGGGCGAAAGTAGAGGAGGTTTATGCCCTTTAAGATGATGTTAGCAGTGATGAGGGAGAGCGCGGTCAGTATTACAGTCCGCTGGTAGTGGGCCCTTTCTTCTTCATCCCTCCCCCAGAACCACATGATTACCAACATCAGGGCCATTGTGGTAGGGACAAAGTATTCGTTTACAAGCAAGCGCATTAAGCCATCAAGCCAGGGCCAATGGCCAGCCAGGTTATTTATTACTCTGAAGAGGGCATAATCCATGCGTTAACTCCCGGCAAAGTTTTGAGGCCCATCCCCGCTCACCCTTGGGGAAGCCCTTTGTCCACAGCTCCTTCCCTTATGATTTTGTCCACCACGGTGTGGAGAATTTTCTCATCCAGGAGCATACGCCAAGGCTTTATTTCCACTTCAGGGTGAATTATAACGGAATGGGGCGTCGTTTGCAACGGGAGAAATTCTTCAATGAGCCTTTTGCGCCCTCGGAGGCGCCTCCAAGCTGTAAGGATGCCGCTTTCTTCAAGCCAGTTAAGCCCATGTTCAGCCTCTTCGGCTTTGGTGAAAGGTGCGATTGCTATTGCTTTAACCCCACTGCCTAAAGCCAAGCGCAGTGCTATGTTTCCTCCAGCCCTGTGGCCTATGAGGACTCTGGCCTTGTATTTTTCCAAGGCCATGGCTGGGAACCCTAAGGCCGCCTCGTAATCGGGGATAGAGGTCCAGCGCAAGACTGCAGCTTTGTAGCCCAAATTGGCGAGGCGGCGGGCCAATGAGTCCAGGGAAAAGGGCTCCCAAGGGTCTGGTATCAGGCAAAAATCTAAACCTTCACGCCGCTTCCCCCCGAAAAAAGCTATTTTGCCCTCTGTTAATTCCTCCTCGGCGTCTGGAGCGATTGGGGAGAAGCAGCTTCTTCCCCTTACCTCAGCAATGGCCAGGGTAAATAGCAAGGAAGCAATGCCTCCGCATCCGAAGAGGATGATTAGTTCTGAGCCAGCCAAACCGGGGGTGAAGACCTCGGGGGTTATAACGAAGAAAAGGGCAAATGAGCCAGCGATAAGAGTAAGGCCTAAGAGGACTTGCCAAAAACGGAAAGAAGCAGGGAGGAGGGATAACCCTTCAATTCCTCTTCTCCCCGCCGCTATCTGCAGGGCGCCTGTTATGGCCAAAAAGCACAGAGAGAAATATTTCAGGGCAAGGGCCGGGGTTACGAAGTTCAGGATGGGAGGCATAGCTCAGTTAGTGCTCCAAAAAGCCTTAAGGAAATTAGGGATATCAATCGCTTCCCTCGGCCCTACCATTACTTCCCAGCCCGGAAGTTCATCTTCAAGCTCACCCGAAATAACAGCTACATGCCCCGGAATTATGATTTTGCGGTGCTGGATTTTTTCCTCAACAGCGTATTGCTTTACAGATTTGGCAATCTTCTCCGCATCAAACTTACCGGCGGCCCAAGCGGTAAGGACGCTCATCCCCTCGGTGTCGCAGACCAAAAGCCAAGAAGGTATGCCGCTGGCTGAGGTTTCGCCTGAGACACTAAAGTAGGTGAGGGAGAAGTTGGTAGTGACCAGGAGAGGCGAATTAGGCCCTGGCTTACCGATTTCATAAACACCGGGGCTTACTTGGATAGGCTTCTGTGGATCGGTGTAGATGTTGAGGCGGAGGGTAAAGAGGGGGTAAAGGACAGCGGGGTCAAAGTGCTCCAAGACAATTACCCCTCCGTATTTGGCGATGTGCTGGGCAGCCAAGAGGACCTCTTCCTCCAAAGATTTAGCCCTTCTTCCAGGCATGGTTATCATGGGATAACCCAAGGGGCGGAAGTTCTGCTTGAGGGCCAAGCGCCTTATCTGAGTCATAACGGCAAGGCTCCCAGCCGGGTCATCCTTTCCGGGGTCAAGGACCAAATCCTCAACCCCCGCTTCCCGGATTTGTTCCGCTAAATTGGCCAGAGCAGATAGGTCACCATCGGCTTTTACAGCCAAGGGGAGGTTTTTCTCCTTAGCCAGCTGGGCCATCTCTTGCCAGTTTTGAGGGGTAGCAGCGTAAAGCAAAGGATTCTTGCCCCCTTCTTTTTCCAGGGCCGCCTTCATAGCTTCGGGGTTTTCGGAAATGAGCACAAATGGGTGGTCCGGGGTAACAGAGCGGATAGCTTCTACACACGCTGCGAACTTGGCTGGGTCGCCAGAAGCATTCTCAATTGCCAAACCATCAGGGGAAAAGGTCCTACCGACCCTTTCCACCGAGTAGTTTATAACATCTTGGGCGAACTTTTTTGCTTCTTCCAAGGGCTGGGTGTCCTTAATTTTGATGAAAATGCCCGGTGGATGATAAAAAGTCTTTTCGTGGCGGAAGAGAACAATTTCATTGCCAATTTCTATTTTCCTATCACCTACGCCGATGGTCACCAAGCGGATAGGAGGAGCCGAAGCCTCAGCTAAGGCTTGCTTCGCCTCCTCTGACACATAGGGGCATTGAGAGAGCTCGGCTTGCTTAGCGGCCAGCTTCATAGCAAAAGCAAGGCAAGTTGGGAAGCCGCATTCTTTGCAGTTTGTCTTGGGCAAGAGTTTATATATTTGCAATCCTGTCAGCGCCATATTTCCCCCCTTTAGGATTAGATGATTTTGCCCTCTTTAAGGGCCAAGAAGAGAAGCGCCAGCCCCACTAAAATGTAGACCACAGTGCCCACAAGCCTTTTGCGGCGCACGAGGTATTTTTGATAAGGTGTAGTTATGGGCACTGGTGGTTTACCCCATACTAAATCGGGCTTGAAAAGCCCCAGTATAGCTGTTCCTATGAAAAAAATGGCTCCAATAAGGGTAAGGTAGAACCTCACGGTTTGTTCATCAGCTTTTGTATTTCCTGCTTGACCAAGGCTATTGTCTTGGGGTGCCTTAAACTCACGATATCAGCACCGGCGTGGAGTAGGGTTGTAGCAGTTATAGCTTCCCACAATATAGCCCTCCTTTCCCAATCACCCCAAGCCTCAGGGACCCCTTCGCTAACTTTGGACTCCTTTTGCCGCCAGGATTCTTCCCCTGCGAAGCATATCATTGGCAGTTGGACCATGGGGTCTCCTTGGAGGGCAGCGATTCGGAGTCTTTCCATCACTGAGTATGTATATTCAAGGCCGTAACCCAAAGCTCCTGTGGTGGGGTCCATAAGGACTCGGTCCAAAGGCATGTTCATATCACTTATCAGGATATTGAGCTGTTTAGCCAAGTTGACGTCAATTGGTGTACTGGCGATTACCAAGTGGTTGTTGGCGAGGGCGGCGGCTACTATGGTGCGGTAGTTTTTATCCTCACATAGGCCTAAGGCTATGCGTTCTCCGGCCGTCTTGTCGGCTACAGCTGTTAGAAGTTCGTTATCCCTTTCTGGCTGGCCTGGCCCCCTCACAATCAAAGGCAAGCCTGTTGCTTCTAATACCCTTTGGACGATTGTAGCGGCCTCTTGCGGTGGATAAGGCTGGTCGTTGGAATCAAGGCCCGTAAGCCTTATCATTATGATGTCGGCCCCTGCTTCCTCAGCCTTAGCTGCCCACAAAGCGGGGTCACTCATCACATTTTCACCCCAGGCTTGGATAAGGAGCGGGGACCAATCGGCTGGGAATTTGTCCGTTATTTCTACAGCGATAGCTGGAGGATTAGGGATTTCCCCCTCAAAATGAAGGAAAGGGAGGGTTGTCTCGCCGCCGACGGTTACTGTTCTCTTCCGAGTCCCTCCCTGCTCCTTAGTAGCTCCCAGAGTTACTTCACGTATTTTGCCGCTGAAAGTTTCCTTCGGAATTTCTACGGTCACAGGCATTGTAATCCTCCCTCGTCTATTTTTGGCTTAGTTAAGTATATCACAAAAGGGGCTTTTGGGGCAAATAATCTTTCAATGGTGGGTGGTTATACCCCAAACCTCCTGCCAGGGG
>Ga0185307_1002255_pt1 | contig 10064 bp, 8 predicted proteins | sample LHCtaG_FD_128010 | JGI IMG/M metagenome (GOLD analysis project Ga0185307, IMG submission 128010) | Hot spring microbial communities from Little Hot Creek, USA to study Microbial Dark Matter (Phase II) - LHC4sed_matched (SPADES... | ecosystem: Environmental > Aquatic > Thermal springs > Hot... | reverse complement strand
TATCCGCTAGCTTCCAGAGATTAGGGTTCTCCTCTATCGTGAAGGTGTTGGTTCTTTCCATCTCAGACATCCTTCTGGGCTTCAATGTATTTTTCAATAGCCTCTTTAGAAAGAGCTCCTATCGTTGAAACGTAGTAGCTGTATGTCCATAGGGACGGGGGCTTAAGCAGCTCAGGAAACTCCCTTCTGAGGATGTTTAAGCTTCCACCCTTTATTCTCCCCACAATCTTGTGGATGGGGATTGTTGGGTAGGCTGATATGAACAGGTGGAGTGGTTGGGGTTTATGGCAAGCTCAAGAACCTTAACTCCTAACTCACCAGCAACCTGACAAATTATCTGCTCAAGCCCATCCTTAACCTCCCCCGCTAGAACTGGCTTACACCTCTTCGGACACCAGACTAGGCGGTACTGGATTAGAAAGACTTGCTCCTCAAACGTTGATAGCCTTTCACAAGTCTACATAACTTGTTGCTATATTTAAACCTATCAACATCCCACGGTTAAAACCGTAGGCTTTCTTGTCGAGCTATCCTGTAAAGCCTTAATACTGGAATCCATACCGCTATAACGTGCTTCCATAAAATAACTAGGCTATGTGAGGCTTAAAGAAGAAGCTCTAACTTGCGGGATGTTATAGCTAGAATCTGTTAAAGCCATTACAAAGTTTGATTTGGATAAGCCTCATACAAGTATTGCTGTAGAATTCGTAATGTATATAGGATTAGTAGAGTAGATTAGTTATGGATTTCAGGGAGGTTTTAGAGTATTATTCAAGAAGTGAGGTTGGGAGGGATATTGCTGAGTATTGTGCTAATCGGTGGGTAGCTATAGAGGGGGTGGGGGAGGATGGATGTAGGGTATTTATCCGGTATGGCGGTGATGGAAGACCGTTAACAATTAGGGGATGTAGTGGAGTAGTTGATGTTCTACGTAGATATGGAGGGTTAAAGCCTAGAACAATATATGCATCGGTTAACCTATACTCCAGCCTTCAATCATTGGAGGATATAAATACTTCAAGTAGAATAATGTATACATCACCTATATGGGATGTTGACGGCTCAGTTGAAAACTGGAAATCAATTATTGAGGTTTCTAGACTTATTGTAGACTTCATAGAGGGGGAGGGAGTTGAGAAATCCCTATTTTTAAAGTGGAGTGGGAGGGGGATACATGTCCACATACATGAGAAAGCATTCTCTAAAGACCTTCTAGATAAGTATAACCCACTAGATATTGCATACTCTATTGTTGAGTATACGTTAAGAAGATTAAGGGGGAGAATTCTAGATATAGCTTCAAAAACCAAGAGTACAAGTAGACCTTTAAAGGCTGAGAATGAAATAGATCTTAAAAGAGTTTTTACAGCTCCACTATCAATCCATAGGGAGGTTGATCTATGCTGTGTATGTTTTAAGCCTAATGAGATAGACTCATTCGATATTGAGTGGGCTAAGCCAAACATATTGAGGCATAATCCAGCGTGGAGAAGCTATGTTGAGGGGGAGGGGGACTCTATTGCTGAGAAGGCTTTAAGCGAGGTTGGAGGATATCCTGGATGGGTTGAGGCTAAGGGAGTGAGAACTGTTGTTGCTGAGCCTACGGAGAAGCCTAAAACAGCTGGAATTGGAAGATTTGAGGTTATGGCTCTACTGCAGGCTGCAAGATACTATCTACTAACGGGAGATATTGAAAAAGCTAAATCCTTCGGGTTAAATAGAGCAATATTCTATGCATGGGCTAAAAAACATTTAAAAGCTAAACCACCCCCCAAAACCGTGGTAGATGGCGTGAAAACATATATTGGGGATAGGGAGGGGATAGAGTATGTAGGGGATGAAGGGGCATACATATCTAAAAATGGATATTTTAAAATAGGTGATGAAGAGCAGAAGCCTATAGACTATGATAGGCAAGTAGCTAGAAGAATAAGCTTAACAGTCCCGTATGAAAAGGCATGGGAGGCAGCTCTAGAATACTTAAGGGGAATACCTAAAACAATACTTTTAAGCCAGCAGAAATTCTTCAGCAGAGTCTATGAACCTGTAAGGGATAGCTTCATCGAGATTGTGGGGAAAAGAGAGAAGCAGAAAACACTATTCTAAGCTACTTAAGAAACTCTAGAAGTAATGGATCCTTCTTTAAAACCTCCTGCATATACTGTACAGACTCCCTAACATCTATAAATACTGATTTAGCCCTCTCAATATGTTCAGGCTTCACCACACTACTATTCTCTATATCAGCTACAGCCTTAGCCGGAGCTATTAACCGTACCGCATGTCTTAACGATAGCTTCTCACCAATATCTGCAAGCAGGTTTAAAGCATCAGATGAAAGCTCAACACCTTCAGTACTAGCTCTTATCTCAACTATCCTCCTTATCTCATCCCTAGATGGATAGCTTGTTTTAGCTATTAGAAGCCTATCAAGCATATCTATAGGTATACCGTGGGGAGCAATAACATCTGTACCCTTAACCCTAGCCATAGCCCTATTAGTAGCTAAGACAAGTACCGGCGCAAACTCCTGCTCTAAGGCTCTATTAAGAAACGAGAATGCCTCAACATCAAGCATGTGAGCCTCATCTATAAATAATACACCAGGTATTAGCTTAGCCTCACCCCTCCCAACTGCTTTCTGAACCTCCTCATCAACCTTCTGCCTCACCTCATCACTTATCTCCTCCTCCCTGAAGAGTAGGCTTCTACCAATTCTTAGATTAGCCATATCAATATCGTGAAGCGTTACAACATGACTTGTCTTCTTAGTCTTCTTCACAGGCCCATCAGGTCTTGGAATAACCTTTGCAACTTTAAACTCCCCCTTCCACTTACTCGGAGCCTCTGAGCTCCTACCAAGCTTTACTACATGACCTGTTTCAGCATCAATCTCTATAACATCACCAACCCTTACACCCATCCTCATAAGCTGAGAAGCAATCCTATCCCCTACCTCTATCGTCTTCTCCTCATTTCTTGTTTTAAGAGTTAGTAATGCGCCGTAAGCAACCTGAGCATAAGGATTAAATGGATGCTCAGCCTTCTCAATCTCTATAGATGAAACCTCACCCTCATAAACCTCCCTCTCCTCAGTAATACGTAGACCAATAGCTCTCCTCATAGCCTGCTTTAAAAGCTCCGTCTTCTTAGTGTATGAGCCGTAAATCTCAGATCCAGATATAGATACGAAAGGTACATCCTTACCAAGCTCCCTAGCCATACCTATAGCAATAGCTGTCTTACCAGTACCTGGAGGACCAACTAGGAGTAAGCCATGACCAGGTCTCTTACCCTCCCTAACAAGTCTAACTATAAGTCCTGCAGCCTCCCTAGCTTCAAGCTGTCCTACAAGACCATCACCAACAGGTAAAGGCTTCCACTTCTCATCAAGACCTAGACCAGATATATGGCTATGAATGCCAACAGCCCTCTCCACAAGAGCTTTCTTAGCTACCTCTCTAATAGTTGAGGATGACATGAGAAACACCGTTATAAGCTATAGTTATAAGAATCTTAACTAAATAATTTAGGTAAATATATAAATTTTACTCTTAAGAAATAATTTAAATGTTAAGCTGGAAAGTACCTACAACTTATTTTAGAAACTGGTAGATGTAAACATTAGAACATACTATGCTAGCCATAATTATATCATTATAAATCAGGCACCATGTAGAACAGGTAAAATACAGTACCGTCAATTTAACATATAGTAAACTAACGTGTTAGAAGATAGATTCACTTAGATATCGAAGTATTTTAAACCTATAAGGATTAAGCTTCAGCTTAGCTGCATATGTGTTAGTTAAGTTTATAGATATCTAAATTGTAAATGTTAGGTTAAATCTATGAGAAATATTGAAAAAGCGTTTTTACTATTAATTCTCTGCTGGGTTTTTTTAGAAAATACTTTAGAGAACTATTTAAGAGCTGTGTATTACAGAGGCTTTCATATTTCCTACAGCGTATTCATATCAAGCCTAACCATAACACTACTTCTACTTACACCAATATGGGTGGAGCTTATACGTAGAGGAGGCTTCATGGATTATTATGGGTTAAAATTTAAGGGAGAAATGCTTACCTGGATTTTATTGGCAGTACCTATAATTGTAGTTGTAGGCTTTATTCTTGATCCTGCTAGGCTAGCTCCTAGAAGTGAGCTGCAAATGGTTGAGGAATACTATACAGGCTATTTACCGAGCTTTATCGCTAAGATAATTGCTAAGCAGTATTCCTTAATACATGCATTGCTCACATCCATCATAATTGTTACACCTAATACTTTTATAGAGGAGTTATGGTTTAGAGGACTTATTCAGTTTAAGATATCCAGTATTAAAAAACTTAGAAAAGCATCTACACCTACCGCTATAATAGCTCAGTCAGTAATATTTGGTTTAGCTCATATATATCCTATAGCTCTAAACCCCTATCTTCCAATACTGAAAACCCTAATATTCATATATGCAATGCTTGGAGGATTTATTCTCGGCATAGCTACATACAGGTTTAAATCAATTCTTCCAGCATGGATTATTCATACATTAGTAAACATCATAGCTGTAGCTAGCTACATAATCTAGAATATATTGTTCAGCAGTTGATATTGTAGACTTAGTATTCAGCTACTAGGTTAAAATATTGATGGCTAGTAACATTTATGTAGAGTATCTCCAACATATTAAAGCGAAAAGTTAATATAGAAATATGTATTGCGTAGATGTGTATGCTGTGGTAGTAAGTGGTGGTTGAATTGGTGAAGCTAACTGGAAATATGTCTGAACCCCCCCAGGATATAGTACTAACTGAGAAGACTAATTTAGTAAGTAGGGGAAGCTATTCATCCATAGCTAGAATGACTAATGAGAAGCTTAAAATACTAGCTGACCTTCATTCTAAGGGCTTAAGCTTTAGGAAAATCGCTAAAGAACTTGGAGTTAACCATAAGACTGTAAGCTACTGGTGTAGGAAGCTTGGCTTAAAGCCTAACTATACGCGTAGATATGCTCGAAGCGACCTAGATAGAGAAATTAGTAAAATTATATCCCTATATGAGCAGGGACTTTCAACTAAAAGCATTGCTGAAATGTTTAATGTTAGCCCACCAACAATATATCTTAGACTTAAAAAAGCAGGTATTAAGCTTAGATCTAGAGGAGTTAGAGGGAGAAGGGAGGAAGCTTTAAAATACGTAGTTAATAGATTATCTGCAAAGGGCGCTATGTTTACATCTAATCTTGCAAGAGAACTTATGGAGAAATATAAGTATAGTAGAGCATACTCCGAGCAGACAATTAGACTACTTGTTAGAAGAGGAGCTGTAAAATCTGTGTTTATAAGGCATGGTAGAAGCACTAAAAGCCACCTTTCAAATGCACTTCAAGGAATTATAGGTAAAAGAATAGTATGGGTTAATGATGATGGCTTAACTGAGTTTCTAGCTAGTAAACTTCAGCTAAACCTGGAGAGTTTAAGACCTATTAAAAAAGCTGTAACACACCTGTTAAGATCGTGCGGTGTACCTGAAAACGTTGTTGAAAAGCTTAGACAGCTATATGTTAAAAGTAGATAGTAGCTAACAATTTAAACCATAGCTTATAAGCTTTCTAATATTGCTCCTATCTAAAGTGAAGATAGCCTGCTTAAAGTATTTTAAATAGGGTTCAGTAGCAGTTCCTAAATAGATAACCTTTATAACTTCTAGGTATAAGGCTTCAAGCCTATGTCTGATATGTGGCAGCTGAGTAAGCCCAATGGATACATTATAAATGCGGAAGATACATCCTCCAAGATAAACACCTTCTTGAAATATAGCGCAAACTCTCGATGTGCTGTTCTTCACCGTTAGCGGTGAAAGCCATCCATGAAGCTTTTAAAGTTACGGTTTATCCTTCCAGACATCATTAACCTAGTAACTTAACAAGACCGTATAGCTTCCAAGCTATTATACTTAACTATAGGTTTGGCAGCTTCTACTTCATGTAGTTTATGAAGTTCCTAAATAAATTTTATTAGGGAATACTGGTATTTAGAAGTAATGAGGAAGGTATTAATTTTACGTAATAGCGAGCTTCTTAAACATAACTTCGGCTCTTGGCATCCACTTAGAAGTGAGAGAATGAGTATTTACTTTAGGCTTTTAGAGGAGAAATCCATAACTAATCTAGCTAACGTTAAGGTTTTAGAGACAAGCTTAGCTGTAGATGATGATGATATACTAGCAGTACATGATGAATCACTTCTAAACCTAGTTAAAAGCCTAAGTATTAATGGTGGAGCTTTAGATCCGGATACGCCAATCCCTCCTGGAACATATGATAGAGCTAGAATTCAGGCAGGTGGCCTTATTGAGGGGGCTTTAAAGATTCTAAACGGTGAATATGATGTTGCTACTCAATGTGTAGCGTTTGGTGGACATCATGCTACACGTAAACACGTAGGTTTTAGCTTCGGATTCTGCTACTTCAACCAGGAAGCTATACTGATTAAGTACTTGCAGAAAAGGAGAAATTTGGGAAGAATATTAATACTTGACTGTGATGCACATCATGGAAATGGAATACAGGAAATATTCTACAGTGATCCAACAGTACTATACATATCACTCCACCAAGACCCTAATACACTATACCCTGGAACAGGATTCATACATGAAGTTGGGGAGGGTGATGGAGAAGGATACAATATAAACATACCGTTACCGCCAGGAACATCAGATGAAAGCTACATTAAAGCATTAAATGAGGTATTTAAGCCAATAGCCCACCAGTTTAAGCCAGAAATAATACTATGGATTTTCGGAGCAGATACATACTTTGCAGATCCTCTAGCAGGCTTAAACCTAACAATGAATGGATACAGTAGAATTACAGAAATCATTACAGATACTGTAGATAAGCTATGTAGCGGTAAACTAATTACAGAATTTGGTGGAGGATATGATGTAAAGTCCACACCACTATCCTTCTACCTAGTTACAGCTAAGCTGGCAGGCTTAAACATTAAGGTGGATGATCCATACAGCCCACCTAAAGGGGAAAGTGGAGAAGTATCTAGAAGAACTGAGAAAATAATAGCTGAGCTTAAAAAAACCCTAAGTAAGTACTGGTTTTTAAGTTAAGTAGTGAATCATAGATCCTCCAGCTTATGCATTAAGTCTTAAATCAATTCCTCTAAAGTCCTTAAGAATACTTACCTAAATTAGCTATGAGGTATTAGAGTAAGATTTAACTGTAGTTTAGATATAGCTTATTAGATGATGAACGTCATGACCTCAGACTAAATGAAGAAATCCACACCCCACTGATACTACTATATTGCCGCTATAAACCAAGTTTTAAATGTTTAAGCAGAGTCTTCACCACAAATAGTGATGGCAGTACTGATAGTAGCGTATGTAAAGCATTAAATATAGCTGTAAATATAAGAACCCAAATCAATGCTTCAAAACTACTTCCAAAAGTTAAGCCTAAAGTTAAAGCCAATGTTTTTGAAGCTATATCGAGGAAGAATGGAAACATTAAGAATATTACAGCATAGTTAAACAAGGTCATAACCAAAATCCTTAATATAGCTCCCAACATAATCATTAATAATCCTTGACCCCATGATTTAAACCCCTCAATCGGAGCATTCCTAAAACCTGAACCAATCCATAAACCTACAAGTGTTGATATAACAGAGGCAAACTTCATAGCTGGACCTATAGGAGCCCAGCTGCCGAAGAAGTTAAGAAGAATCCAAAGCGTAAATGCTGAAACCATTCCAGGCCATGTTCCAAAAATAAGGAAAGCTACAACAACAGGAATTTCAGCAAAATCAAACTTTAAATATGAAACCGCTGGAAACGGAAAGCTTAAAGGTAAAATCGCCAATATAGCTGCTAAAGACGCAAATCCTGCAGCACAAGATATTCTAAAGGTACGGCTCCTAATCACAACAACACCTAAAGACTTCAACTCAAAATTAATATAAACTTTTTGCTTCTACTCAAAAATTAAACTGAAAAAATTGGGGATAAGTGAAACTAGTTAAAGTATGATTTTACCGTTTTCAAGAATATCTTCTTTAATCTCCTTGTATGGTAGTATTACAACATTTGGTGCTATATAGATTTCATCATCTACTGAAACTCCATCCCCTATTATTACGTTCTCCGAGATTCTACTCCATCTCCCAATATAGCATTCCTCACCTATTATTGAGTTCTCAATGTATGAGCCGCTTCTAACCCTTGACTTTGGAAGCGTTATTGTATTAAATATTCTTACCCTCTCACCAATACGTGTATTACATCCTACTACAACGTTTGGCCCAATCCTACTCCCCCTCCCCACTATTACCCGTTCACCTATATAGTATGGTGGTACTAGCTCAACATCCTCCCCGATTTTAGCTGTTTGGCTTAAGTAGCCTTGCGGATTAATAATCCTCAATACATTTATATTTGTCTGCTTATAATCAGCTGGAACACCTATATCACTCCAGAAGCCGTCATAAAGGTATCCGTAAACATCAAACTTCTCAACAAGCTTAGGTATAACATCAGCTGAAAGCTTTGATCTACCTTTAGGTATATAGTTTAAAACTTCAGGCTCAAAAACATACATACCGGCATTAACCAGGTTTGACTTAACCTCATGGGGCTTAGGCTTCTCAATAAAGCTTAATACCTTATTATTGGAGTTAACTACAGCAACACCATATCTAGATACATCCTCAACTCTTGTAAGCATTATTGTAGCAATACCTCCATGCTCCCTATGATACTTAACCATATCGCTAACATTAATGAATGAAAATACATCTCCATAAGATACTATAAAAGTACTTGTTAAGCCAATCTTACTATTTACCAGGTGGAGGGGACCAGCATCCCCTAAGGGCTCCTCCTCATATATAAAATCTATCTTTACACTACTTGGTAGCTGAATAAATATTGATTTTAAATGATTTATTAATACATCAGCCATATGATAAACTGAAAATATTAAATTATCAACACCACCATTAACCAGCAACTCAACAATCCAATCTATTAGAGGCTTATCAAGAATTAGAAGTAATGACTTAGGCTTCGTAAGAGTAAGTGGACGAAGACGAGTAGCGTAACCACCAGCTAAAACAATAGCTTTACCCATACAAAGCCCCAATACAGTATTTCTTAGGAATATTTATTTTTTATTATATAGTATAGGGCTCTGTAAACTTAAGCATGTTTCATCACCTCTATTATGGGTAGTGTTTTTTCTATGAATTCCTTTGCTTTAACTCTACCATTTATCCATGTTTCATTAAGCATTATCATTATTGATTTTAGAAGGTTTTCAGCGTGTTTTTCATCACATCCATCCTTAATATGGTATGTAGTTATCGAATAGCTTAGCTCTATCCTTAACATACTGAACTATTCTCTCCATTAAGTTTCTAATTTCAGAGCTGTATAATCCATGCTTTAGATTAAGAATCCTGCATGAAGCCTTATAGTATGGAGCACCATCAGTCAATATAGTTATTTTGAGCCATAAATTGCCTTAATTCTCTTAATGAAAATCATTGATGTTAATATGTTTGCAGCATCAGAAACCATCATGTACACGATCCTTCTTAAATAGGGCTCAAAAGCAACATATAATACCCTCTCACTAGAACCTATCCTAATCCTAGTATCATCAACCAGCAGAACCCTAACATCCCTACAACATTCCTACCAGCAAATAGAAGCTTAAGGACCTAAACCATGATAGAATTGATGTATGACTCCTACATATTATGAAGCTTAGAATATCTGAAGCAGCTCTTGAAGAGCATGAACGAAAATATATATAAGCACCATAAATAATTAAGATAAACGGGGTTCTCTCCCTAACAAACCTAATAACCTTAGACATATTCACCATAGTTAAGGGAGAGAACCCCCAAATAAGGCTTAAGTTTACAAAGCGTAGTATAGCTATCTGATAGCTTAGAAGTTAAATAGAATATGTTAAGCTGCAGGTCCCAGTATGGAAACTAGTAGGTTGATCTTCACTATTTTACTAATTATAACTATTCTGAAG
>Ga0185307_1002254_pt1 | contig 10065 bp, 5 predicted proteins | sample LHCtaG_FD_128010 | JGI IMG/M metagenome (GOLD analysis project Ga0185307, IMG submission 128010) | Hot spring microbial communities from Little Hot Creek, USA to study Microbial Dark Matter (Phase II) - LHC4sed_matched (SPADES... | ecosystem: Environmental > Aquatic > Thermal springs > Hot... | reverse complement strand
GTATTTCTTCTTAGCAAGTTTAAGAACAATCTCACGGAAGCAACCATATGATGATTTCTTCGCAACCAGCTTAAGCTCGTCTAGTGCTGGAATTAATTTTCGAGAGAGTTCATCTAAATTGTCTACGACGAGCGTCCAAAGGTGCCTTTGGCCCGGCTTTTGAATTATCCTACCACATCGAAGGACTCTCTGAACAATTTCTAGCACCTCTCTTTTCTCTGCGTCAAGCTGAAAACATGGTCGACGCGCACTTTGCGTCGTAGATCACGCTGAACTTTGACGCTCACTGAAAAGCTAGCTTCTGCGTCAATTAAGCCGCTAACGTAGCCTTTATAGAATTCGTGACTCATGGCCTGACCATTGACTGATGGTCAGGAATATATGCATTGACGGTGGGCAGGTCCCCGTTAAGAGAGTCAGAGTTACTCCCGGCGCTAGCCGGCCCTTATCCCGGTTGGACCCGGGGTTCAGGTACCGGTGCTGGCCAGGATTGAGAAGCCGTTCAAAGCCTTTCGGCCTTGCGGCTTCCTATGTTTTTATTAAACAGTCAGGACCCCCTTGTCACTGCGACCTGCCAACCCAGCCTCTTCGGCAAGGATGGCAGGCACCCCTTATCCCGAGGTTACGGGGCCAATTTGCCGAGTTCCCTGGCCCGGAGTCACCCCAGACGCCTTGGCCTTCTCAGCCAGGGGCACCAGTGTCGGATCTAGGCACGGTCTCTCGGGATCGTTCCAAGCTCCCTTTTCACTGGCTCCAGGGATCAGCCGAAGCCGCCATACGGCGGCCCCATCACTCCTTCACCTGGTTCTCGCCATTACGGCACTCCCCAGGCTTCAGAGCTTGGACAGAGCTACGGCCCTGCTCGGCCTACCCCGAAGCGTCAGGAGCTTGGCTTGCGTTGCCGCACCTACCCGAGAGGCACCGGAATCTTAACCGGTTTCCCCTTCGGCCTACCCGGTTAAGGTCGGCCTTAGGACCGGCTTACTCCCGGCTGACGACGCATTGCCGGGAGACCCGTGCCCTTTCGGCGGAGGGGATTCTCACCCCTCTTCGCTGTCTACTACCACCGGGATCTACATTGGCGGCCGGTCCACTGGACCTCACGGCCCAGCTTCTGCCCAGCCGCCACGCCCCCCTACCCCCACCCATGCGATGCATGGGTGAGCCCGGGTTTCGGCGGCCCGCTTAGACCCGTCAATTTTCGGGGCCCCCAGCCTCGGCGGGTAAGCTGTTACGCACTTCTTAGCCGATGGCTGCTTCTAAGCCTACGGCCCCGCTGTTTTAGGCTGGAGACGCCCTTTGGTTTGTCACTTAGCGGGCACTTAGGGGCCTTAACCCGCGGTCTGGGTTGTTCCCCTCTCGGTCCAGGAGCTTACCCCCAGTACCCCACTCCCGGGATCTACGGCGCCCGTGGATTCGGAGTTCGAAAGGAGAGTGGAGCCTCATCGGCCCCTTGCTCCCCCATCGGTGCTCTACCCCACGGGCAACCTCCCCCGAGGCTGTCCTGCGAGACACTTCGGGGGGAACTAGCTATCACCGGGCTAGATTGGCTTTTAACCCCTAGCCCCAGGTCAGGGGACCGATTTGCACATCAGGACCCCTATTCGGGCCTCGACCGGGGTTTCCCCCGGCTTCGCCCTGCCCAGGGCTAGATCGCCCGGTTTCTAGCCTCACGGGCGTGACTACGGGCCCTTTCGGACCCCGCCCCTCGCCGGAGCCAACTCCGGCTGCGGGCTAGTCGGTTTCCCCACGCCTTCGGGCTTTTAACCCTTAGGCTCGCCACACCCGTGAACTCCCCGGCCCGTGTTTCAAGACGGAGTGCACGACCCTGGGATTGTCCCCACATCGCCCCTCATCGGAGCTTCGCGGGGATTTCCCTTTCGGGCCGTGCTCGTCTGTTACCAGCCGGTTTCAGGCGCTTTTCACCCCCCTCCCGGGGTACTTTTCACCTTTCGCTCACGCTACTGTTACGCTATCGGTCTTGGGACGTATTTAGCCTTGGAAGCCAGTGGCTCCCAACTTCCCGCACCATATCCGAGGTGCGGTACTCTGGGACACGGGGCATCGTCCCTCCGGCCTACGCCTACGGGGCTATCACCCTCTATGGCGCCCCATTCCAGGGGACTTCGGCTCGACCATCAGGACGGACCCCCGGCCCATAACCCCACACTCCTCCATGGTTGCCCATGGAGGTTCGGTTTGGGCTTCTCCCCGTTCACTCGCCGTTACTAGGGGAATCCCGTTTTGGTTTCTTTTCCTCCCCCTACTTGGATGCTTCCGTTCGGGGGGTTCCCGATCCCAGGCTCGTGGCCCGGGAACGCGGTGGTTGCCCACCGCAGGAGGTCCCATTAGGAGATCCCCGGATCGAAGCCCGCCTGCGGCTACCCGGGGCTTATCGCAGCTTGCCACGTCCTTCGTCAGCGCCCAAGCCGAGGCATCCACCGGCTGGCGTGCCCCCGCTTAGTGCCAAGGCGCAACCTATTTTGCTGCGCTCCACGTCCAATGAACGCGCTCATTGTAAATTGATTTACTCGCGCATCTTGCCTATCAGTCGTGTGTATTCTGATAGGCATTCATGAGCCAAAATAATGATTGTTAAGTGCTTGCTTATAAATGTGTCTGCTGAGTTCTTCCGGTAATCCTCAAAATACTGGGTTTTACAGCCAAACCAACTCTCCAGCTCGATGGAGACTAAGATATGCCTGAGTTTGGCCAAGCATAGACACGAAGAGTTATCTAAACTACTCGATAATAAAACAGCGTCTATTCAAAGTCCATGGCTTCGTATATTTCTCTGGGCAATCCCGGGCATTGAACGTTGAGGTGATGCTTACTCAGTTCTATCTGTATCTTTAGGAGTCTTCTCGCCTCCTCGAATTGAAGATGAGTGAATGGATTGAGCTCCCTCATCCTCGCCTCCGATATTCCGGGGACCTCGACAGGCACTAGGACCTTCTCTCCCCATACTGGGTGAGGCTCGTATCTCACGGCTCCCCTGACCGCTTGGAGGAGGAATAGTTCCGTTTCCTCGATGGTGGGAGATGTCCCACCTATGACTCTTCTATCTCCACGCTCATCTATCTCAAACAGCGGCTCAGGCACCTCCATCTCCTCTCCATTGACCACTTTTCTCACCCATCTATACTTGGCGACTATTCTGCCCGTGGTGTTTATCTGATAAATCTCGGGTAGGTCTCCTCTCTCCTGTCGCCTCTTCAAAAATTCATAGAATCTTACGACATGCGCGGTTGAGCTCACTCCCATAGTGAATGGGAGGCAGTATCTAGTCTCGAATATTGCTCCGAAGGCTTCATGGGACTGGGCTGGATGACCAACAGATCTACCATCCGCCAAGACCTTCGCAGCAAATGCCGGATCAGTGATCCTGACCCACGCATAGTCGACGAAGTATCCAGGCGACAAGAAGACAGCAACGTTCATCGGCCCACTAGACTCTGGATCACCGTCATAGTACCCTGTGTCTGAGAGGTGGAGGACCGACCTTGAATTTCTGTTGGGAGCCCCATAGTAGGTGAATAACTTGCCCTCAAAGCATGGATTGCCATCAGAGTTAAATTCTGTGTTTTCGTGAAGCGCCCTAGGCGACATGGCGGCGTTCCATATAGCGATCTGGCTTGGGTCGACATCCTCAGTCTTTGTCCACGTGCCACACTCAGAGCCAATAACTCTGTCCTCGAATATCGCAACTATGTCGTCGTTTTTTATCACTTGGTCGGAGACATAGTCAAGCGGATTTACTCCGAATCTCTCAACATACTTCTTTGCATTTGTCTCATCGAATATGTACATGCCGTGCGTTGATTTGCCTGAGCCCGTCAAGCCCCATAGACACATGACCACTCTCTTCAAGTCGCCTCTTACGGTCTTGACCGTGAACTCTCTCAGAGCCGCATGCTCACCTACCCCTCCAACCTTGTACACGTGATATATCCAGTGTGTCAAGAAGCCCTTCTTAACCTCGCCCTGATAAGAACTGCAAGTAACTATAGTATAGTTGTGGTTCGGGAAACGTAGGACGCGTAGCATCTGGGCAGTTCCAGGTATATTTGGATTGCCGAGGTAGTGCGGTATGCAGAAAAGCTCTACATCAGGCTGCTTGGAGGGATTTCCTGGAAAACAGAGTTGCCTCCACCTATACGCAATGTCGGGGAACTGCGGGTCGCAGTAGAGTCTGCATCTCATCTCCACTCTTGTCCCCGGCTTGCCTAGGATGGTGTCGACCTGTATTAGCGGCCCCTGAGCAAGTATATGTTCCAGAACCCTCATCATGAGGAACTTATGCTCCCTCTTCAGGTCTTCGTCCTTCTCTATTACTACTGAGCCCGCGGCAGATCGGTGCCAGATATTTGACGCCCATCCCCACGATCCGTTCCTGTACTGCGTGCCGTACATCTTTGCTCTTTCAAACAGGTCGGGCGGATTGTTCAGGATTGCCTTTATGCCGCTTCTCTCCTTGAGCTCTACTATTTTCCTGAAGCTCTCTCTAAATCCCTCAATGGTTATCTCTTCTAGCGGAGGTATCACTCCACCATGATGCATTTATTCCAGAATTGATTATTAAACCAGAATTTCAACGTTTCCCTCTGGATTGAACAAAAACCGTCCAGGCCAGGAGATAACTGTGAAATTTTCGGTCTTTTCCCGCCTATTTCCGATCATATTTCAACTAAATTAAGGCGAGTAATTAATATCTAGTCCGTTATTAGGACGTTTATGCTCTCGAAGTCCTGCGAGTAGAGGCGGCGCATCCTCTCGACGAGGTTGTCCGTCCCGATCTTTATTCTGCCAGTCACCACCAGGTCCATGTCGCCGTAGACCTCGTCTACCGTGTCGACGTCGTCCCAGCTCATGATCTCGCTTACGATTCTAGGCGTGTCTGCCTGTGGACGGACCTTGACGAGTACGTAGACCCTCTCTTCGCCGAAGAGACTCCTCACACTGCTCTCGTTTATGCTGAATCCGAGGATCGAGCTTAGCAGCTCCGTGATTCCCCTGACGCTTACCTGCCCCTCATGCTCAGCGTAGTACTGGGCAATCCTCTCGGCCGCCGTTCTCGCCGTCTCCGGATCTATCTCGCGTCCACTTCTCCTAGCGATCTCAGCTATGACCTTATGGCTGAGGTGCGGAGTAGCCGCGTATTTGACGGTCTCAAAGTCAAACCTCAGCTTGAGCGGGGGAATGTAGCCCTCAGGCTTCTTTATGGTCATTGACTGGTGTACGCCCGCCCTAATCGTCCTAGCCTCCTCTGAGAGTGGGTGTCTCCACGAGGCTTTTATTCCCGTCAACCTGCTAAACTCCCTGTAAGCACCAGTTAACATCTCTCTCTTTATTCCTAGGTCTACTCCGTGGATGTCATGCATAGCCGAGGCAACCTCGTATAGGTCGGCGATCCCGTTCCTATCTCCTATCCCATATATGCTTACGTGTGCCTCCGCAGCGCCCATGAGGAGTGCCTCCATAGTGTTTGCAGAAGCATACCCATAGTCGTTGTGGAAGTGGCAGGCAAGCGGTAGGGACGACTTGCTCATTGCGTATTGGAAGAAATTCCTTGTGATGGATGGCGTCATGAGTCCAGCTGTGTCTGGTACGCTGACCAGCGTGGCTCCAGCGCCTTTAAGTTCCTTCGTCAAGTCGAAGAGTTTGTCCAGCTCCTCGGTCTTTCCCTCCATATATAGCCGCGTGACGTCCTCCAGTGTCGCCCTAACGTAGCGGTACCCAATTCTAGACGCGGTCTCGACTGCTTCTCGGACTCTCTCGAGCGCCTCGCTGATCTGTATTCCTCCGAGCTTGTAGTCTAGATGGAGCTGGGAGACAGCCATGTATACTGCTACTCCGTAAACATCGTAGCTGCTCATCGCCTCGATGTCCCTCATGTATGCCCTCCCATGCATAACTACCTCGACGCCATGATCGTTCAGCAGGTTGACGATGGGCTCGACCTCCTCTCTCCGCGTCCTCGGCGGATAGTCAACGGTAAGCTCCACGCGCCTCACACCGATTCTCGCCAGCAGCTCTGCAATCCTAAGCTTTACCCTGAGGGGAAACGTCTTGAATAGCTCGCCCTCCCTCAGAGTCGAGTCAAGCAGAACGCCCATTCTGCTCATTGACTGTTTCTTAGAATGATTAGCACCATATATAAGTTAGGTCTCGACCCACGACTCTGCTTTTGGGAATGCTTAGCGGCTGTGTCTATTTACCAGAGCTTTAGGACCCTGCCCCTAGATGCGTGCTTCCTATACATGTTTAGAGCCATGATTACCGCTATAGTCATCGTCGCAGCCGTAGTCGCCAGTATAGCTGTCTGCGGATCTAGGAAGGCACCAAGAATCCTCATCACGATTGCTCTAATCTCGACGATATATTCAGAGAAGTGCGGGAAATAGACCATGACTTGGTAGCCAGAGGCTGTCTTTACCAAAACATAGGCAGGCTCCTCACTCATTCCTGCGAGCAGGTCGTATACGCTTTCTGCCAGTTTTGCCTCCTCCCCATTTACCACGACGACTAGTCCGTCCTCACCCGCCAGTCTGACGGCGCCAGCATCAAGCTGAATAATCAGTATTCGTGGGCCTAGGCCATCTGGCCCGGAGACGCGGAGCTTCAGCTGTTCGGCACTCCTTTGGAGCATCTCAACGTTGACGGCTCGGTCGATCTTCGTTATGTTTACTTCTCTTTGCTTTATCTGGAGGATGGTTGCCGTCGCCGTGTCGTTGAGCTCCTCGGTGATTTCCTCCTCCTCAATGATTGCTCCGTCTCTCTCGATTATTCTTGACTGTTCTATGAGTGTCTTGTTTCCGACAACTAATATGCGCTCCCTCACAATCTCCACGTGGATGGTGCCGTTCTCCAGCCTCTTCTCCATTCTCCTCTCCATTATCATAGAGACAAGCCCATTAGTGAATTGTAGCTTGTTCTCGACTCTAAACTCGTTTCCACGCGATGATAGGTTTCCACTTATTGATAAGTTAAGTTCTTCTTCAGCCTTGACCTGTACTTGACTCCTCAGGCGCTCCTCAATCCTCTCAGAAACTTGGATCGCCATTCTCATAGCGGTATCTGCAAGTGCCCTAGCAGCCTCAGGATTCGTAGACAACTTCTCCCTAGCCCTCGCCAGCAAATCTACCGCTTGGTCGAGGATCTCTCTCAAAGGTTTTGCAGAGCTCTCATCTAGGTCCGCACTGGAAAGTTTTGATCTTGCCTCTTCGATTACTTGCTGGGCCTGCGTAATTACCTCCTCGATCTCCTCTATCTTCAATCTTAGCTCCACCCTAGCCCTAGTCTCCTCCCTGATATTCTCCGAGATCCTCAGGCCTTTCTCAGCGAGCATTCTCGCTTGGGTGGCCAGCCTCACTGCCTCCTCCATCCTAATTTCAAGGTGGGACTCCGCCTCTCTCAGCAGCTCTTCTGCCCGCATTATCACTTGGAGGGCCTCAGTAACGTTGCCCCCAGACTTGGCCGCCTCGTCTATTGCCTCTCTAGCCCTCACGATGATCTCTCTAGTCTCATTGACCAGTTCCCGATAATTCTTTAGCTGTTCCTCGGTCTTCGTTTCTTCTCTCCTCGATGCCTTCTCTACTAATCTGACGGCCAACCTAGCCATATTCTCAGCCCTTTTAGCGACTGCGGCCGCTCTCTCTGGATCATCGCTGAGCAACTTCTTCGCCTCGCTGAGCAGCTCCTTGCTCTCCCTCAATGCCTCCATGGCCTCTGAGACGTCTACGCCTGTCCTCTCCGCTTCGTTAATCTTTCTCTCAGCATCGCTGATTGCACGCTCGGCGGAGGCTATTGCCTCCCTCGCTTTCTCTACCTGTATATCTTTTCCCTTCATGTCAACTGTCCTGTCTGGTTTGTCCTTCTTCTCTGCCGCTTGCGCCGTCTCTATTAGCGGTGTGGATAGGATTAGTAGGCAAATTATCGCCAGCGCAATTATCGTCGAGGACTTGACCATGCTCTCCGTCCTTGTTATGAATAGGAACTTATCAGCCAATTAAATTTATAATCCTCGAGAAAATTCGAACAGCAGTATCAAAACATGTATCCTAAAAATGCTGCCGTATATATTACAAGAATCATGCCACGGTATTTCGGGATGCATAGTTATTAAGGACATAGAAGACGGCTAGTCTAAATCTGAAGGTCCCCAGCATGGCGAGCGGCACCGATGAGTCGTCAGACGAGTTCGCCGTCTTGAAAAACCCCATCAGGCGACGGATACTACTCAACCTACATTCTAGGGGAGAGCTCAGCGCCTCGGAGCTGAAGTCAATCACAAACGTTAGCTACGGTACCCTCTACTACCACTTAGAGATGATGAAGCCCTACATAGAGTCTGCTGGAAGGGGCAGGTTCAGGCTCAACGACAATGGTAGGGCGCTTCTTAGAAGACTGATGGATGAGAAAACAGTATCTGAGGAGCCTAGGATGGCTGAGTGGTGGGAATTATTAACGCTGGGCAATCTCTTATCACTGGACAGTAGGAGGCTCGGAGCGATCGCCGCCATCGGAGCCACAGCCCTCGCAACAACAATCTACATCTCATTAAAGATTAATGTCTATCCAGTCCTACTACACTTCAGGAGTGGCCAGCCACCAATAACATCCTGGCCGGCAAGCCTATCAGCCCTATTCGGCTACTTGATTATTGTCTACCTCGCCCTGAGGAGGGACGGTGGATCTCCGGGACTGCTGCTATTGTCCGCATCGATGTCTTATCTCCCAGTCGCTGCATATACTGTTGCAATATATCTCTGCACCGACCTGCTAAGGTATCGACTCGACGTCACCTCGGCACAGATAGGATTCATGATCGCTCATGTCTGGCAACTAGTTATCCTCGCATCAATACTTACACATTCGACCGGCTCAGGATATTCAAAGACGCTTCCAGCCATGCTGCTCTTCTCATACATAAGCCTCTTAACGTATCTATTTACCTAAAAAATGCCTAACTAAAAGTTCCTCCACCAAGACCCCTTGGACAGCACCAACTCATCAAGCCGTAGAGGAGAGTTGATAAGCAAGGCTCAATAAATATCAATATTGGGCGAGCGGCTGGGCGGGTCTCGGGGAACTCCTGGGGAAGTTCCTCCCTCCTTCAGCGCACCTGGCGCCGCGAGGCGTGTGGGGAGACCCACGGCAACGCCACAGAAACGAGACCCCTCCACGCGAGATGAATATGATCCGGCAATCAAGCCGGCGATGACGCGTGGAGAATGGATGAAACGGGCGACCCAGGGGAGAAAGGCTGGGGCCAATGAGCAGCGCTGACAAGGCTCCAGAACCGAGAAGACCAATCCCGCTAAAACAGAAGGAGGGCTACGGGCCGCACGCCCAAACTCTACTAAGCTAATACCTAGAAGCCACAGCTCAATGACTATTAACAACTAGATATTCAATTAAGGAATTCTGGCAGAGTAGTTCAAGCCCCTCTGCCTCAGGGGCGTCTTTGACAAGATGCTTTCAATGAGTAGTTTTAGCCTGTCAGGCAGCGTTGGTAAATTCTTCACTACGAGTAGATTAATCTTCTGTGACTCAACTATCCTCCTAGCTTCGGCGCTTATCCTCGAATTTACCACTAGTAGGGAATTCTCTGCCTTCACGTCTTTGACTTTTAGGATAAATGACAGTGCATGCTGCTCGTTGAGCCCCGAGTCTGAAGAAACTACGTCCAGCACTAGCTTGACAGCATCGCTGTTGGAGTCCCTGACCACGCCGGAGAATCGATGCATCACTCCCGACAGACCCCTGACTTCTTCGTTGATCCTCAGGCTATACCCCAGTCTGCTAATCTCCTCTGCAGCAGTCATCAGCGCCCACTCGGCTATCGCCTCGCCTCTATCTCTTCCATCGAGGCTGTAGGAGTATAGTTCAAGCGTGTCCGTCTCATCTTGATTAAAGACGGAGCCGCATGACCTACACATAGCACGCCAAGTCGGCTCCACCGGGATTGAGTTACAGTTAAGACATGCGTAGAATTTTCCCATCACGATATAGCGTGGCTTATCAGCTCCGCATTTTGGGCACCTCAGCCTGCCTTCACCCAAG
>Ga0185307_1002253_pt1 | contig 10070 bp, 13 predicted proteins | sample LHCtaG_FD_128010 | JGI IMG/M metagenome (GOLD analysis project Ga0185307, IMG submission 128010) | Hot spring microbial communities from Little Hot Creek, USA to study Microbial Dark Matter (Phase II) - LHC4sed_matched (SPADES... | ecosystem: Environmental > Aquatic > Thermal springs > Hot... | reverse complement strand
CTCATCCAAGATTATTATAGCTTCCAAGCCAAGATATAGAAGATGTATAACTGTAGATGAGACTAAGATATGTATCAATAAGCCCCTAGTAATAGTTGATAAGAGTCCATGGTATAGATGGGCTCTAGATAGGCTTGGACTAGAGTATAGACATGAAAGATTCGGCTTGAGGAATAGGGTTGAGAGATTCTTCAGATATCTTAAGGAGAGGACAATGGTATTCCATCATAAGATGAGCACAAGAAACCATATACAAGGTATAAAGAACCTAAACCTATTCCTCAACCTATACACACTATACCACCAAACAATCAGGATAGAAGGTGAATGAAATGCTTATTTGGACACTATCGGGCTTAGATCCTGTCAACTAGTTATGTGTTATATCTGGAGAACAGCTTCTTCACTCATTATCCAAAGATTCAAAATTTATAAATAAGAAAAAATCAAGTAAAAGTTAACATGCTCGAATCTTAGATACCTTCCTACAACTACAATGAAACATATACTCTAGGACAGCTAAAACCTTAACCTCCATACTTTTTCTATTACGCTTAAACAACCAAAGATTACAGTCACGATACCCATGCAAGTGAAAGAATCTTCCCAGCCTTTAAATACATACTCCTTATCCAGATTATTAGGAGATAGCTTATATCCGTCTATATGAACGATAGATTACAGCAGGAGAGTTATTGTGCGCATAAATACGTCCACCTAGAGAACTTCTATCTAGGTGGAGAATGGTTAAAACCAGCTGAACAGTTAAGCGTACTTCAACTGAATACTTACATACCAACGAACGTATGCGCTGTTTTAGAACTACTAATACTTCGCATTTACTACCATCCATCTTCATAGAGCGATAAGGTTCAGCATATTTATTCCCCTCTCGGTTCGTCAGCCGAGGTTCATGTATAAAAAGATGTCAACGCATATTTATCTTGTATGTGGTTGTGGACTATAATCCCATTGGACTCTAACCTATCTAAGATTATTCTGAGTGATTCGATAGATAATTCTTTCTCTTTTAATGCAAGAAATATTTCATGAAAAGTGATCCCCTCAGGCCTGTCTTTCAGCTTCCCTATGATCTCTACCTCAGCTGGTATTCTAGTTATTGGAAAATAAACCAGATCATGATCTAGATATCGGGCTAATTTATGTTTTACAAAATTCTTAAGCATTCTGTTAGCCAATTCTGATCCAATACTCAATTCGTTCACTAAGTCAACAGGTGATAGTATTCTTCCTTTTTTCTCGGCCAACTCTACTATCTTCTGCTCTAAATGGACATACTCTTCTTTTTTCCTTTTGTAATTAGAACGCCATAGTAGGCATAATGGATGTAAGCCAGCCCCTAGACATAATCCAACTAATACCGCCACAACGATAGTCGCCGCCCTCATCAAGACCGACATAATGAAGCCTCCTACTATGCCAATAATAAAGGAGATGGTTAACGAAGTCTCAAGTTCATCAACTACTTTTCTATGATACTCAACATCAACAGATCCTCTAAGAAGACAGACTCCTACAAGTGATATTAAAAATGCGATGGAAGCCACTATTGTTTCTACAATCATAATTATCACTCTACGAATGAGTCTTTATACTATTATTTATAACTTCTGATAGACCTCTGCGATATGCGGACCTCAGAGTCACAAAGTAGACTGGAGGAAGACGAGTGAAACAATTGAGAAAGTGGCAAGGCTCTTGGAGGATTTGATAACTGTGAAAAAGGCATGCGTCTCATCGCCCGTCTAGGAGAATCTCAGCACGGGAGGGGTCTGGGATACTTTCAGTAGAGGGCTTCCACTAACAGATGCACATACTGTTTTAGACACACTCCTACCATAGATTTACCAACATTCATCTTAATAGAGTGTTCAAACCTAGAATATCCTATACTTCTTCAACTTGCTGTTTCAGCTTAGTGCGTAAACCCTCTCAACACATATTTGCCTTCTAGGCGGAGGGGGACTATAACTTCATCGGCAATTAACCTATCCAGAGTATGTCTAAGCGATTCGATAGATAGACCTGTCATGTTAATCATCTGCGGGATGGTAAGTCCTTCAGGCTCATCTCTTAACAATTCTATTATCTTTCTCTCAATTTCTGTCATATGGGCTCTAACAATTGGAAAGTCATAAAATGTACCTATTAGAGGTTTCTTAATTCTTATGGCTAAACCATGTCTTACAAATCCCTCAAGTATTTCAACCGCAACTTCTATTCCTACGCCGAATTCTTTTATTAGGTGTAGAGGAGGGAGTACACCTCCATATTTAGCGGCTAAATCCACGGTCTGTTGCTGTAACCGACTAACATCTCGTTCTCTCATTTTGCGACGAGCAATATGTAGCAAATAGAGTGGGTGTAAACATATTCCTAAACATGATCCAAATAATGCCGCTCCAATGACAACTTCAACCACATTTCCTCCCAGAATTCCTGCCACCCAAACTATTATACCAAGAAAACAGCCCAATATTCCCAACGATCCTGCATCCATATAATAATTATACATTGACAGACCAGAGTACTTTAAGATATTTAAGATATTAGGGTTAACATATATTCTAAGATGAGCAGAACCTATAAATGAAATTAAAAATGAGATGAAGAAAACTACTACTCCTATCATTACTTTTCACCCATATTCTACAAATGACTCTTGCATCTCAGCATCTATCTTTTTTAAAATGTCTCTGAGACACTTAAATTCTTTTTCTTTGTCTTTTACTTCATTCAGGATTGAGTTTAGTTTCTCTGACCAGATAGTGTATATGTGGAGCTTTACTTCTGGAGACCAGTCTCCTTTCAATAGAGGGTCTATCCATAATCGCCGTACGTCCTCTATGATATCGATTTCCTGTCTAAGAATTTTGAGACTTTTCTCTATCTCCTCTATCTCACTCTCTATACGTCTTCCCTCATTATTCAGTACATCTCGGACTATAGACTTGTTTATGAGATAACCATTTCTAACCTCCCACCCTCCACCGCTCTTTACCAGCTCTTCAAGACATTTCTCTAGCTCGCCTTGACCCATGTGACTAAAAATAGACCTAAGCTTAGGAAGACTGATCCGGCCGAGATATTCCGGCTTGTAAAGCAAGTCTATTAGCATTTTTTCAAAGTATCTACAGCTCATTCTTTAAACACCTTCTAAAGGAGAGTTATCAAATGACAGCATTGCCTCAAGATGAAGTCGGTAACAGGTGGTACTGGATAGTAATTATATACCTTAGATATGTCTTGAAGCTTCTCAAGAAAGTAACGCAATTCTTTAATCTGTATAGTTTCTTCCCGTTTTCTATTATTTTTCATGCTGAATAGGTTTTCTATTTTCCCAGATCCAAAAGTTTTGGCCAAGAAGGTATAGATGTTTTGTCTAAGAGGTGAATTAAAATTTAACAGATCATAGCAACCAAATGCTTTACCGAAGAGATTTAGTTTAATGTTGTCCGCTGGAACGATAGTAGGTATGGCCCTGAATCTAGCAGAGCCGCCTTTTTTCTCTTTGTTTATCTCTTCTGGTTCTCCGACCATTTCAAGACTAGGCAATATTACTGCAGGAAAGACGTGGTTTGGGCCAACTCCAATGCATACCCAAAATCCTAAAGCTCTCCAAATACTGCCTATAAGGACAGCGAAGTCGTCACAATCCCCAAAACCAATTTTTAACGTTCTACCTGCCATCCTAACTATATCATCAGGTTCTTCGACATATTTTATTAAGGTTCGAATCTTTTCTTCAACAGCTTTAGCTACACCAGTATAATGGTCAAGCACTCTTAATACTGTTTCTATCTCTATCTCCGAATCCCATATCTTGGCAGGTTCTTCAGAGACTCCCGTAGGGTCATAAATGAATTCTTTAGGTGACCAATCTAAAGGAAAGTCTCTAACTAAAGAATAATCTTCGCGTATTTTGTGAGCAAGGTCTATAATCTCTCTTTTATGGGATGACGCTTTAATTAGCTCTATTACAATTCTTGCAAACTCCCATTCCCTTACTCGATCCGGTTCTAGGATATGGACTTCACTAGGCTCAATCTTACCTAAACCTTCCAATAGTTTTTTGGTTACTTCCTCATTCAATGATATGACCCTCTCATATACTTCTAAAGGTATAGCATGCTCCTTCAGACATTTCTCTAAATAATTTAAAACTTCATTTTCAACAGAGACGAGATATTTTACTATGTCTTCTTCTCTTAGAGAGTTAGACTCAGCTGAGCCACCCATATGTCATCTCCTCAAAATCAACTTTACAAATTCTCCTGATGTTTCTCCCCTCCCATAGTGGCATATATCAAAAATTAGCAAGAGGCAATTATCTGTCAATATTGAAGTTTCCTCCTGGTTTCTATGCTTTAGCTGGTCCATCATGGTGGACCCCTTAAACTCTTATGATATGTATTTCTTATCTCGTTTATAATTCTCTCTAAGTGAGAATCTATAGCCTCCTCCTTCAATCTAAAGAGGTATCTAGCCTTAATCCTTGGGTCAGGATTCATGTCTTTCGCTAAGTAGCCCATCTTAGAGAGGCGGTTTAAGTATAGCGATGCTATGTTCCTAGGTATTCCAAGCCGATGAGCTACGCTTTCAGGAGTGCCATAACCATCTAACTCTTTCACCGTCGCCAGCGTTCGCAGTAATGCAGGTGTAAGACTACGTTTAGACTCATTCATACGTGCTTCGTCTCTCTTCTCAATCCTGTCTAACCTCTTTTCTAAATCCTGTAATCGTTTCAGGATCTCTTCTAAGAGCTCTTCCTCCTTCTCGTTCACTAGGCTCACCATTATATACGTGGTGGAGGGAGCATATATCTATTATTGTCTCTGATTAATAAAAATATTATTGAATATAATATTCGTATTGTACAGTAACGGTACAGTTAAATAATGGATTATATACATATTATATGTGGAATGGAGGTGGGAACCGTGAGAAAAATAGTAGAGTTCTTTAATCGGAGGGAGGTTCAGGTAGTCTGCGCAGGCATTGCAGGATACGTGCTCGGCTGGGCGACATTCTATCTATTAGAGAAGAGAAAAGGAAGAATGAGGTGATGTATTTGAATTTTATAAAAGTTCTACTACGTCTAAGTAATATTACAGCGATTCTGTTCGTATCTTATATACTCTATCAAGTAGGTTTAGCACCACTCTTAACTTATCTCAACATAAATCCATTACCTCCAATCCAGAAAGTCCCAGAGACCTTAGGAGGACTACTAACGCTGATCACGATAATCATCATAGTAATGTTTCTCCTCATCTTTGGGGTAGGCTACCTAGTTTTCACAGGCTGGAAGCATAGAAAGCAGGTCGCGTTGCCAGTTAAACTCTTCATAGCCTTTCTCCTTGGAATGATAACTTTCATCCTAGCAGGACCAATCTCTATACTAATAAAAATACCTATAGTCCCAATAATTTCAGCCGCTGCAATACTTTGGGTCGCATTACGAATCATTTCTTCATATATAGGTTCAGCTAAGGACTATATATCGTTAGAAGAAGCAGTTGAGATAGTTAAGTCTCTTCATATAAAATTGACGGGGCTCAGATCGGTTGAGATTTTAGAAGCGGAGCTTCAGCCAAGCGATAATACTTGGTTTATTCGTATTGGCGATCTAGAGTATAAAGTAGATGCCTCCTCTGGAGATGTTGTAAGATGGGGAAGGCTCTCAAAAATTTAATGTTATTATTATTCCTAGCGCCGCTAATAGCTTATATCCTCCCTTACGACATTATAACGTCACTTACTGAATTGGCTAAAAGCTTGGAATACATAGCTCCAGCCCTTACCTCAAACGTCTCCCAGTACCTACCAATAATTGCGACGATAGTTATCGTGTCTACAGCCACAACACTGGTCCGTAAGCTAATGTTTAGCAGAGGTCGAGAAGCCTATGTATTTGCACCTCAGAAGAAGGTTAGGCTTAACGAGGTATGGAGATTCGATGCTGCATATTTAGTTCAAGAGCACCCTAACACCCTTGGGAAGATCATTAACAATATACTGAACACTACAGGTAGAGATAGCTTCCTACCTCTTTGGATAAAGCTCCACAAGTTAAAAAGTCAAGTATCCAATTTACTAGAACAAGAAAGAAATCTTTATGAACTTGAGGTCATAGGCAAAAAATCTATTGTAGAAGAATTCGTTAAGAGACTGCAGAGATGTCTTGATATCTATACTTCGCAAAACCCTACCAACCTCAAGATACTAAAGGTTACTCCTCAAACTTATTCGATCAACAAAATTACAGATGTTAAAGACCTTAGGCTGCCCAAATTAGAATTGACGGGGAAGAAGCTCTTTAATTGGTGGTCGTGGATAATAGTAACAGCAAGTGCCGCCACCTTAGCTTATCTGTTATCTAAATCTTATATGAGAGGACACCGTATCTTTCCGAAACAACGATTAGAAAAGGAGAGAGCATTAGATATTGCTTCTAAATGTTTAGAGAAACTATATGGTGTAAAGCCCAAACCTCTCTCATCCACAGAGAACAAAGATGGCTTCATAATAACTTTTGATGGATATACTGTTTCGGTGGATAAAAGTGGGCGAATAACTAAGGTGGTTAGAGATGAAAAATAAACATGAAGCGAATCCATTAACCATTTTACATAGCCTAGCGAGGCTTATATCATCCATCAACCCCGAGGAAGATCCTACAATCGAGGTCATTAAGAAATTAAATCATATCATCAAAATATGGAGTAGGGATCCTAAACGTGATCCAGCACATATTCACATATTTGACTCTGCATATAGATCTGGAAAGAGCTTAATTAGAAAGCTATATAAACTGATAGATAATCTTGATGAAGATGAAAGAAAATTAATCATCACACTCTCCATACTTGAATACATGCTTGGATGCTTGGAGGGAATAAAAAATGAGCTATGAAAACAAATCTATAGATAAAATATTAAAAATAGCTCCCATATTATTAACTGCTATAGAGCTTTCAGAAGCATTCTTCAGAATCTACAGATCACTCGATAATAATACTGAAAAGCCACCTATTAAACAAAGAGAAAATAAGATAAGTTTTCATATAATAGAGAAGAGTCAGGCCACGTTTAAAGAGATCATAGGATTTAATAATGTTAAGAATGAGTTAAGGAGTGCTCTTGAATGGCCTCTAAAATACAGGCAACTCATGAAACTTTACGATCTAGAGCCAATAAATGGTTTATGCCTCTTCGGACCGCCGGGCTGTGGGAAAACTCATTTCGTAAGATGCGCAGCTGGAGAATTTGGAGCTAACCTCTACGTAGCTACACCAAGTAACATAGGTTCAGTATGGTATGGTCAGCCAGAAAAAAGAATTAGGAGAATCTTTGAAGAAGCCAGGTCTAACACCCCCTCTATAATAGCTGTAGATGAAGCAGACAAAATCTTTCCTAGAAGTTCCAGTAGTAGCGTCCATCCAAGACTTGTCAGCGAGTTACTACAAAACATGGATGGTTTATTGACTGAAGAATCTCAAACCGTAATAATATTACTAACAAATGAGCCTTGGAGACTTCATGATGCAATCCTAAGGAGGGGAAGGATTGACAGAATAATCTATGTACCACCACCAGATTATGAAACAAGAGTAGCCTTATTCAAATATTTCATGTCGAAGATAACAAAGAACGTTACCGTAGAAGTAGATTTCGAAGAGCTTGGTAAATTAACCGAACCGAGTGAGAGAGGATACTATTCCTCAGCAGCAATAAAGGAGATATGTAGAACAGTCAAGGAGGAGGCGTTCAAAGAAAGGTTAAACAATAATTATGATATCAAGATAGACATGCGCTACTTCATGGTTGGCTTCCTGAAGGTGCCGCCAGATATAGACTGGAAACAAATTCTAAAATATGAAGAATGGGCTGGAAAAAAAGCTAGCTTCACCACAAAATAAAATAACACATAGACCAAAAATACGAGTGCAAAAAATAGTTAATACTCTTTTTTCTTCCTCAAATAATATAAAATTATAGAAAAAGAAGGTATGGCAAACATTAGCATGAATACTATCATAAGCAAATAGTCTACAAATTCGACTGCTATTACTGAAATCGAGGAAGCCATCGTTAAGAACAAAGGCGTTATCCGCCATGCAAGGATACCTCCAAAAAGTGAATACAGTAATGCAAATCCCAATGCTACGGGGCTAGGCATTCTTATACGTAAACTATAATAGGCTAGCAGGAAAAAGCTTACAGCCGCTACAATGAGTCCAATAATAGAAATATATTGCAGTTCTTTAACGCTAATAACAAAATCGCCTAACTGAGCCATAGCCTTTGTTAGCCTAATTGTAGTCGTTAATATCATGGTTTCGGTTATTTCTTTAGTAACAGTTAATGTATGGGTATACGTGTCAATCTCCGTAATACCGGTTGTTACAGTAGTGCGAGTGGTAGTATATGTGTGGGTCTCAACATGTGTTAAAGTTGTCGTAGTGACCGCAAAAACGGTCTGAGTGGTAGTAGGAGTAGGATAGACCACTATCCTTATATAGTCAACATACGCCTCGCAACTAGAATAACAATCTACCCCGTCTACTCCAAAACGTAGTTCTACATTCTTACCTGAAAGATGTGATATTGATAATCTCCACACATTTACCTTTTTATGTTGTTCTAACGAGTACCTTTCGATCTTACCTGTAGCTAGCTCAATAAGTTCGATGTATATTCCTATATCGGGTAACAATGGATCTTCTATTCCATACTTTATCTCTAACTCGGCTTTGCCGTTGGGGATGTAGAAAGTCTGCCATATGTAGCCTTCACTAAATATTGCATCAAAAAGAATGCAATACCCATCATAAGATGGTATGTAATCGGTACAAGTGGGAGTAGGTTCAATGCGGGGATAAGTGTAAGAATATAGCGACTCTCTGAAACTTTTGACTACACTAACATTCCAGCCCAACAGCCCATACTCGAAGTCTGGGTTCACCACTACTTGTTGCTGACCAGAACTGACCGATATAGTTCCCAAAATGATAATGAAAACTATAGTGGCAGAAACTAAATAAGATACGTTATCATTTCTCAAATTCATCCACCTAAATCTTTCAATAAATTGAGATATAAACTTAAGTCCGTAAGAAAGGATCCTGTCAACTAGGTAATACCTTCTATGTGTTATATTTGGAGAAATAGCTTCTCCAGCCCATTACTTAAGATAGTGTCCAAATAAGGGGTTATATTTAAAGGCTGGCTGTATGTCTTTGTTTGTATGGATGTTGCGGGTTTGGTTTCCAGCTGTTTTAAGCGTAATAAAAAGTAGGGATGTTAAGGTTTTAGCTGTTCTCGGATATATATTTCATGGTATTTGTAGGAGGTTTTCTAGGATTCTAAGCCTAGTGTTGGAGCCTATAAGCAAGTCAGATGCACATGATTGTCTCATCCAAGATTATGATAGCTTCCAAGCCAGGGTATAGAAGATGTATAGCTGTTGATGAGACTAAGCTTTATGTTAAGGATGTCTGGGTATATATTTGGTCTGTTGTAGATGTAGATTCAGGCGAGCTACTAGCTCTAGAAGCATCTTATAACAAGAGTTGTTTAAACATCTTAACTTTTCTTAAGAAGATTCTCAAGCTATGTATTAATATTGGACTAGAGTATAGGCATGAAAGATTAGGCTTGAGGAGTAGTGTTGAGAGATTCTTCAGATATCTTAAGGAGAAGACAATGGTATTCCATCATAGGCTTAGCGCAAGAAACTATATACAGGGGGTAAAGAACCTAAACCTATTCACACTATACTACCAGACAATCAGGATGGAGAGTGGATAAAATGCTTATTTGGACACTATCGATTTTCTCATGATTTCTCAAGAGGACTTGAGAAAATAATTCGCCAAAATTCAGGAGTTCTAAGCCAAAATAAGCCGAAATCGTCTCGGATTTCTCATTATATTATTAAATAGTGAGAAATTGAGAAAATCAAAAATAGGGTGTATGGTTAGGCTAAACCTTCGAGGGTTGTAGGCTTTCTGTAAACTCCTTTCGAAACCCTCTCGATCCTGCCA
>Ga0185307_1002251_pt1 | contig 10075 bp, 8 predicted proteins | sample LHCtaG_FD_128010 | JGI IMG/M metagenome (GOLD analysis project Ga0185307, IMG submission 128010) | Hot spring microbial communities from Little Hot Creek, USA to study Microbial Dark Matter (Phase II) - LHC4sed_matched (SPADES... | ecosystem: Environmental > Aquatic > Thermal springs > Hot... | reverse complement strand
GGCTCTATTGCACAATATAAACGTCCAGCACCGCATCCACCTAGAAAGTTGGCAACGTTTTCCACACCCTTTTTCGCTGCGTAGTGGGCTTCCACCATGAATTTTTGGCCTAGTTGCTGGGAAAGTTCCTTTGTTACACTTGCATATTGGGGACATGTGCTGAAAAACCTGTCCACTTTGATACTTGATGCGCCTTTCTTCAGCTCCTCTTCTTTGGCCTGCAGATACAAGTTGATTATTTCCTTACCTATCGTCTGTAAAACATGGAGTCTCTCGTCCGGAGTTAAGTCTAGTTCAACGTGCATTTTTGCCCGCCCGGTCGGGATATAGTTGAAATGCATAAACCTAACGCCTAACTCTTTGGCTAGCTGTATAATTTTCTCCGTCTCCGCAAAATTGTCCTTATGCAAAACTGTTGCAATACATGTATCTATGCCTTCCTCAACACAGTTTTTTACGCCTTGGATTGCCCTTTCAAAAGCTCCTGGTATGCCTCTAAACTCGTCATGCACCGCCGGAGATGCGCCGTCTATGCTTATTTCAACATAGTCCACTCCGGCTTCCTTGACTTTTTTAGCGTTATCCTTTGTTAGCAGAGTGCCATTAGAGGCTATGCTGATATATGGAATATGTTTTTTAGCGTATGCTGCCAGCTCAAAGAAATCTTTTCTTGCAAGGGGTTCTCCCCCACTAAAGGATAGCGCTGGCAAACCTACACTGGCAATTTTCGAGAGAATATCAATAACTTGTTTGGCCTCGTCTGTTGAAAGCTCTGGGAGTTTTTCGCCTCCGGCATCCTCATAACAGTGTTTGCATTTCAAATTGCATCTGTACGTAAAATTCCAAACAATTTCAAAGGGGCCAGCCGGCACGAAAGGTATGCGTATTCCATACTTTTTTATACCTTTCATCATTAAGCCAAAGCCTTTGAACCACGCTCCGCCGTACTTGTCGTTGATGAACTGTTTCCTCATAAAACCTTTATCAGCCTTTAAAAGGCGACTTCCAATTTCATAAAATGGCTTGGCAATGTTGCGACTTATGTTCTGGCACGTATGGCAAAGGGATATCGGTTCCCCCAAAAAGTCCTTTAAAGAGTTCAGAAGTAAACTTCCGTCGTGCGGGCATTCAACATCAAAGCGGCTGATAAGCCCTTTCAAGAACGGATTCACAGCGGCAGCAAACAAGGCGTTTTCCACAGCGTCAACCTGCATAACTGATCACTTCAGTAGTTTAATGTATCCAAATGAGGATTCTTTAATATCTTTCCCATGTTGAATTATAGAATATATCGTTTGTGGATATGTTTCCATTGTTGAAGGAACCAATTTATTAAGATATACGATAGATGAGAAGAGGTGGAAGACACATGGGGGTTAAAAACAAGAAAACGCAAAAGAAAATAGACCTTTTAGAAATGTCTGAAGTTGAGAGGGCGAAGGTTATAGAAAAACTTAAGCAGAGGCTACGGCAGTCCATCAGCGAAGCAAAACTATGGAAAACGTTACTCCAATATGAAAATGTTATGATAAATGGACATGTGGTTTTTTCAAACGACCATCCATTAGAAGGACTTTTGGTTCAATTTAAATCCTAGGTTTAGCCTCCAGCCCACTGTTTATTTATTTTTAAAGTTCGCTTTCCATTGCCTAAACACTTTTGCGCCCATTTTGTCTAATTTTGTAATCTTTCTTTGACTAGAATTTATTTCCACAAGGCATAAATTGGGAAAAAGCTAATAAAAATTGGGAAGGGGAGAGAGAAAAATGGGTAAGAAAATTGTTTCAGCGTTGGCGGTTCTGACGATTCTACTGAGCCTATTCGCCTTTGTGCCGACCTATAGCGTCGGAGCTTCCGGAATTACTATGAGAGTGGATCTTAACAAGTTAGAGCCTGATCTTCGCACGCGGATTCAAACGGAGCCCAACAGCGAGCATCGCGTTGTAGTCATTCTTAAAGATGGTGTTAGTAAGGCTGCAGCTTTGGATCTTGTTCGCGGTCTGGGCGGAAAAATTAATGCTGAACATGACATTATAAATGCCATTTCAGTTTCGCTTCCAGCTGAAAAGATTCCAGCTTTGACGGCGCTTGTGGACGTGGAAAAGGTTTTGCTTGATGAGAAGAAATATCTGATTCCAGTCCCGCACTCAGATGACAGCGAGATCGCTATCGAGAACTTTTATGAAACATATCCGTACTGGTATTCGCAGTTTCCATTCTGGATAGGCGCGGACAAAGCTTGGGAAATGGGGATTGACGGTTCAGGTGTTATCGTGGCCGTCTTAGATACTGGAATTTTCTATGAGCACCCAGACTTAGAAGGCGTTGTCATAGACTATAAGGTGTTTACAAGCGAGGAGGATGTGTTTCCACACGACGGCAATGGCCACGGAACGGCTTGTGCTGGCTGTGTTGCAGCTCAAGGCATCGTAGACTGGGACTTGGGAGTGCCTGGCATATACTTTAAGGTTTTGGGTGTTGCACCCGGAGCTAAGATCATAGGAGGCAAAGTGCTTACAGACGCTGGTTGGGGCTGGGACTCATGGATTATTGAGGGCATTGAATGGGCTGTTGAAAGTGGAGCAGATATAATTAGCATGAGCCTTGGTGGATTGGAGATTCCAAACGATGGAAACGATCCAACATGTTTGGCGTTAGATGCTGCCACCAGACGGGGTGTAGCGTGCTTTGTTGCTGCGGGCAACAGCCAAGGCCTTGGTACAGTTTCTTCAGCTGGCTGCGGCAAAAGCGTAATAACAGTTGGGGCTTCAACGGAAAACTCTTTTGTGTACTGGTGGCTTGGCTACTGGCCAACTCGGTATGCAGATGGTTATGAAAATGACCAGCTGATTTTCTGGAGCAGTGGAGGTCCCACAGCAGACGGCAGAGTAGACCCAGATGTATGCGCAATTGGCGCTTGGGGCTTCACATTGGACACTTATCCATACTACCTATGGCTACAGTTTGGCGGAACGAGCATGGCAACTCCAATTGCTGCAGGAGTTGGTGCCTTGGTAATTCAGGCCTACCGACAAGCCCACGGCACATCTCCAGCGCCAGATGTTGTTAAAGATATTTTAATGAACACCGCAAAGGACCTCGGCTATCCAGCAACCCGCCAAGGAGCAGGCCGTGTTGACGCCGAACAAGCTGTTTTAGCAGCACTAAGCGAACGCCCGTACTCCGACACTCACGCGATAGAAACCACACTTCCAGATGGCTGCAGCTACACAGTAAAGTCTACCTTCACAGATAGCATTGCTGAAGTATACGCGGTAAAACTTGAAATGTTTGACTCGATATCTTTTGAGGACTTATCAGTGCCGTATCCGGGCATGTTCTTAAGCTTTGACATTCCAGAGGGAACAGAATTTGCTGACGTGCGACTGAAGTTCCCGCCTGAATACGCTTATGGCTGTCCAGTTAGAGAGTATGATGGAAGTACATGGACGGACATACACCTTAACACAGCGCTTTACCGCGTTGAAGAAGATGGAAGATGGATACTGATAAACTATGCATACGCCCACACAAACATTCAATGGTTCAACGCCAGAGTTACGCCTGGAAGCTATGTGCTTTGGATATGGAACATGTATAGGGGCTTAACCGTTAAGCCTGTAGATGTGAAAATAACCTTCTATAAATTCGTAAGCTGGAACTGGATGTCGACAAGTTTCATTGGAAACAAGCTGACAACAAAAATCACCGTTCCGAAAGGAACGGCTCCAGGTAGCTACAGCGGCTTTGTTAAGGTTATATGCGGTGGCTCTCAAGTTACAATACCAGTGGTGGTAACCGTTCCAGCGAAACTTGGACAAACATTCTATCTTGAAGCAAATGTTGTTAATGAACCAAGAGACACGATTTCAGGCGACTGGTTCTATATACCAGTGCAGGTCTGCGCAATTGGACACATAATGCTAACAGTTGAGTGGACATATCCAGACGCAGACTTCGATGTTTTCCTCATCGCTCCAGACGGGGAAGTCGACGCGTTATCTTACGCTCCATTTGTCGAAATAGAACTTCCAGGCGGCGGAGGACAGTACTGGTTCACCACAACTGGAACAACCATGGAGCTGCTTTCAACCTTCTGCCTCTGTCCAGGCTACTGGTACATTGGAATTCACGCTATATACTTCGGCGACATATTCAGTGAAACATTAAAAATAACATTGAAGCAAGGGGAACCAATAAAAGCTCCAGACCTACTTTGCCTCAAAAGAGGAACAAGTCAGACGTTTGTAGTTTCAAATAACATACCTGGCTATGTTAACGTTCAAACCATGGTGCTATCATTCCAAACGGAAACATTCGCAGAGCAGGTTACCGGTACAGTTTACTCATTTAACGGGACAAACGTTGGCTATGACGCATGGCTAATCCCAGTCACACCAGGCATGATAACCTTAACATTATCCCTCGACTGGATTGGAGATCATGTACTCCATCTAACCCTCTACGACCCAGCTGGAGCAAACCGCGGCCAAGTAACCACAAAAGGAGAAAAAATAACGATACTGGACCCAACGATAGGATACTGGATGGCCCTCATCACCATCCATGAACCAGGAAGCCAAGATTATACCCTAAACATTGGAGGATGGCGGTTCAAAGCCTTCGAAGGAGTAACGTTAGAGCCCACGAGTTTCACACTTGCACCCTACGGAACACAAACATTAACGATCACAGTGTCGCCTAAAGCCAAAGGAATAGGCTTTATAGTCTATTACGACTTAACAACCGGAAGCATATACTCAGAAACAATTATAGCCACATTTCCGTTGCGTTGGCGTTAGATAAATCAAAGAGCCCGACCAACCCCCCTTTTTTATGCTTAATTGCTTAGGCTTAGTTTAACATTAAACTTTAAAACGAGTTCGTCTCGGATTTATTTTAAGTTTATAATAACTAAAATTAGATTGGTAGCGGGGGGTCGATTTGAACGACCGATCTCTGGGTTATGAGCCCAGCGGGTTAATCCTGGCTACCCCACCCCGCTAATTGTATGCTGAATCAAACTTTCTTAAATGCTTTTAGGAAAACAGCAAACCTTTATTATTAATGATATGCTCTATCAAAGCGTGGTTAGCCATATGGATAAGCCTTATTTCCGTGAGATATTCGCTCCAATGCTTGAAAATCCAGTTTTTGTTCAAGGATTGCCCGGTTTCGGAAATGTTGGAAAGATTGCTGCCCACCTTCTAATAAGGTTTTGTGAAGCCAAACTCTTCTCTGAAGTATACGCACCATATTTTCCAGATTATGTTTCCGTTGACCCCAGCGGGATTTGCCGTCTACCAAAATATGAGTTTTATGCAGCACCTACGGAGAGAAACGACTTTATAATCATGACTGGTGATGTTCAGCCGTCTTTTGAAGACGTGGTCGCCCACTACCAGCTTTGCAGCGAAGTGCTTGATTTTATCACAAAATATGGCTGTAGTCTTTTAATAACAATGGGAGGAGCCCCAGCCATGGAAAGCACAGGGCAAGTTTATGTGGCTGCTACGTCACCGAGGCTAGCTGTCGAGTTTATGGAGAAGGGGGCTACAATATATGGGAAGGGGAGAATTGTCGGCGCCACTGGATTAATGCTTGGAATGGCCAAAGAACGAGGCTTAGACGGAATATGCCTTTTAGGTGCAACAACAGGGTTAAAAGCTGACCGGGGCGCTGGCTTCTCAGTTTTTAAGTTCCTGATGAAAGCTCTTGGCAACGAAGTAAAGGAAGGGTTATAAGCGGAAACACTTCTTATTATGAGAACATCATAAAAACAGCTTAAGGTGGAAGTTTGACCGAGAAAAAGGAGAAAATGCCAAGTTTCGATTTAAGCTCGAAATTTTGGCGAACCTTTCTAACCATGCTCGCGGTGGCGCTTATTTTTGCTGGACCAACCTATACTGTTCTCGTTCTATGGAGGGGCCTTGACTTGGATTACACCTTGTCAATGGTTTCGGGATTCTTTCTGTTCATAATGGGTTTAGTGCTTCTTCTTTTTCTTATCAGGAGAAAGGTTATTTCTTAAAAATTGTATGCGCCTCCGATACCCCAGGGAGCATCATCAATTAAATGTTTCAGCAACGAAGCTCTTCATCGGCAATTAATAAGTCTTTAAAGTGTGTGTTAAAAAGGTTTGGTTAATTTTCCATCAAGAAACAAAGCATATAAGATATGCTGAAAAATATATCAACTATGCAAGAGAGAGACTCGGCGAAAAGGACAACGATAGTCCTCGAAAAAGAAGAGCGGGAATTCATCGATAAACTGATCCGCGAAGGAAAAGAACCCGGTATAAAACCCTTGATTTCCAAAATGCTTGATATTTATAGGAGCATGATGATTTATGACTGGCGTTTTCCAGGCGAATATTATTGTGGGATAAGCCGCATAGCCTTTCTTAACATAGAACTAGTAAACATTCTAATTCAGAATATTCCAAAGGAAAAGTGGCGGGAAATAGGCAGAAAAATGGGAGAAGCAATAAAAGTTTCGATGGAGGCAACTCTTGGCATTCAAACAGCAAATACGGAGAAGTGGCAAGAAGTGTTTAAACGCCTAAGAATTCAAGGCTTCGGCGACTTTTATCTGAAAGACAAATATATCCTAATCAAAGCGCCTTTTATCAGTGAGCCTGAGATATGGGCTGGTTTTATGGAGGGTTTACTGGATGTTGAATTGGACATCAAAACATCAACAGCGCCTTTTGTTTTCGAAATCAAGCCTCGCTAAGTTAGTAAACCAAAAAGCCGGACTTAAAGCTTGTTTGAGGAATACTTAAATAATTTTATTGTTTTAATATGAAAATAGTGAAATAGATGCAGAGAAAATTTAATGGACATAAAATATGTGAAGCTCTAAGTGATCCAACAAGGACAAAAATTTTAAGGTATTTGCTCAAGGAGTACCCTGAAGCTCATACCATTACTGAAATAGAGAAAATTCTACCAAAACCGGTTTCGGCAACCACCATCTCTTTCCATTTAAAAAAGCTTCGAGAGGCGGGGTTAATAACCACTAATGGACACAAAAAGGGGTTTAAGGCGACTGGAAAAGCCATAAACCTAGGATTCAACAATGACGGCTTCCACATTAAAGAGGAGGAATAGCATGCGGGAAGCCATGCTCTATGAGAAGCTTGAAGGGAAAAAAGTCAAGTGCAATTTATGCGGTAGAAGGTGCACAATAAACAACGGTGGAACAGGCTTCTGCCTTGTCCGAAAGAATGAAGAAGGCGTTCTATATTCGCTTGTTTATGGAAAAGCCATATCAGCTTGTGTAGATCCCATCGAGAAGAAACCCCTTTATCACTTTAATCCAGGGGCTTCTGTCATGTCCATCGCCACCGTGGGATGCAACTTTCGCTGCCAGTTCTGTGACAACTGGGTGATAAGTCAAGAAAAACAGATTTCCGGCAGAGACTTCCCCTCGGAAGAAGTTGTAAAAGCAACTAGAGACAATGGTTGTCAGGGAATAAGTTACACATACACGGAGCCGACAATATTTTTTGAATATGCCTATGAAACGGCAAGACTTGCGCGGCAAGTGGAGTTTTTCAACACTTTTGTTACGAACGGGTATATGACGCCTGAAGCGGTTAAGGCTATCGCGCCATATCTTGACGCCGCAACCGTGGACTTTAAAGGCGGCGGTGACCCAGAATTTTACAAGAAATTTTCATCAGTGCCATCCGTTGAACCAATTTTCGAATGCTTGAAGGAGATGAAACGCCAAGGCATTCACATAGAAATCACAAACCTTGTTGTGCCAAAAATAGGCGACTCAATGGATAGAATTAGGGAACTTGCCACATGGATTAGAGAAGCCCTTGGAGAAGATACTCCTTTCCATCTTCTTCAATTCCACCCTGACTACAAAATTATGGATATTCCGTCAACACCAATCCAGACATTGGAAAAGGCTTATGCAACAGCGAAAAGCGCTGGTCTAAACTTTGTTTATATAGGAAATGTTCCGAGGCATCCTGCAGAAAACACTTACTGCCCAAATTGCAATGAACTTTTGATTAAACGTTTCAGCTTCCAAATTATAAAATGGAACTTAACAAAGGACATGCGTTGCCCAGTGTGTGGGCGAGAAATTCCAATAAGGGGGAAACTGCACGTGAGCGGTTACGCCTATCCGTACGCACTGTTTTAACGGTCCTTCCACCCTAAACTTGGTTGAGCACTTATGTGGAGGTTTCTCCGTCCAGACGCTTTAGCCGTGTTAAATGATGAGATGGTAAGGAAAAGCCTAGCTAGATATTTCGCTATAATGCACGACGAAAAACCAGCCAAGTTCTTAATAGCCAAAAAACTTCCAGCATCCTTTAGAAAGGAAGACTCCTTAGAAGATTTGTGGCAAAAACATGAGACGCTCGCAAGTGAATTCTACAAGCTTGAAAGGGAAATAGATGTGGGACAGAAAAGTTTAGACAAAATGCCTAACCCGGAAAACTCCTACCTAGACCTTAAAATCGAGATTGCTAAGCGCATATTGGAGAAATGTCACTTTTGTGCTAGAAGATGCGGAGTTAATAGGCTTAAGGGCGAATTGGGTTTCTGCAAATGTGGAGCAGAGATAACGGTTTCCAGCATTTTCGAGCATATGGGCGAAGAGCCAGAGCTTGTCCCTTCTGGAACAATTTTCACAATGGGCTGCACAATGCGCTGTAAACACTGCCAAAATTGGACGATATCCCAGTGGATAGAGAAGGGCGAAATCTACAAACCAGAAGAACTAGCAAAAGAGGTTGAAGCCTTACGCAGAAGCGGTTGCAGAAACGCGAACCTTGTCGGCGGAGAACCAACACCATGGCTTGAAAAGTGGCTTGAAACGTTCAAACATGTAAGCCTGAACATACCAGTGGTTTGGAACTCCAACACATATTACAGCCTTGAAACAGCCCAACTCCTAGCTGGATTTGCCGATGTTTACCTCTTAGACTTTAAGTATGGGCCCAGAGGCTGCGCCGACAAAATTTCAGAAGCCCCAAAATACTGGAAAGTTTGCGCACGTAACCATTTAATCGCTGGCAAGTATGGCGAACTCATCATACGGATTTTAGTTTTACCAGGGCATCTTGAATGTTGCACAAGGCCGATATTGCATTGGATAGCTGAAAACTTAGGCAGGGAAACGCGGGTGAACGTTATGTTTCAATATAGGCCGGAGTGGAGAGCATACGAAATTCCAGAACTTCGGCGAAGGCTAACAAAAGACGAAATGGATAGAGCGATTATGATGGCTAAGGAAGCGGGCTTAACAAACTTCATAACGTAGGGCTGGTTAATCGAAAGCTATTTCTTATAGCCCCACCCTCTTCTAAGGCAGATAGTGGTTAAAATGCCCTATTGTCCAGAATGCGGTGGAGAAATGCGCTATATAATAGCCACCAAACACTATGTTTGCCAGAGCTGCGGTCTCTCCGTAACCCAGCAAGAACTTATCGAGTTGCGAGAGAAGCTAAAGCCTAATGTTGAGAGCGGCGAAGAAGAGAAGGAAAGACGAAGAAAGGAATACTTAAAGTGGTGGCTTAGCAAGAAAAAATAGGCTTTCATAAGATTTATTTGAGGCGTTAATTAGCACACGGCATAAAAATTAATTTTTACTAATGTTTGCATAAAATTAAAGGCGAAAGCAATGAGTGTGCAAATAGAGATAATCTGTGTTGGCAATGAGCTTTTGATAGGTAAAACGTTGAATACAAATGCTCAATGGCTTGCTAGACGGGCAACCTCGTTGGGAGCAACCGTAAATAGAATAACAGTTGTAGGCGACGATGTAGACGAAATCGCCAAGGCTTTACGGGAGGCCCTCGAGCGGAAACCCCGATTCATAATAACTACTGGTGGTTTGGGTCCAACATTTGACGACAAAACATTAGAGGGGATAACAAAAGCACTAAATCGCCAATTAGAGCTTAACAGCAAAGCATTACAAATGATTAGGGAAAAGTACGAAGCATACGCAAAAGCAGGCAGACTAGATTCTGCAGAGTTAACTCCACCCAGAATTAAAATGGCAAAACTTCCCGAAGGAGCGGAACCACTGCCAAACCCCGTTGGCA
>Ga0185307_1002250_pt1 | contig 10077 bp, 11 predicted proteins | sample LHCtaG_FD_128010 | JGI IMG/M metagenome (GOLD analysis project Ga0185307, IMG submission 128010) | Hot spring microbial communities from Little Hot Creek, USA to study Microbial Dark Matter (Phase II) - LHC4sed_matched (SPADES... | ecosystem: Environmental > Aquatic > Thermal springs > Hot... | reverse complement strand
AACAATTTGGGGAAGGATATTTTATAGCAGTTTTGATACCTCCTCAGTAAATTTTGTTCCTCTCAAAAGTTAAGACGGGTTCCGCCGGTCATCTCCCTTCGCCCTCGTAAGCGGCATTCCCTTCAACAGTTAGGAATGGAATAGCCAACCAGCCCCTATCCCTCTATAGGCTTTTGTTGCCATTGTCGGTCACCTTTCCTGCTGAGGGTTAAGGAATAGTAGTCCGAAAAGATTGCCCACCCTGAAAGGAGAGCAGAGTTATCCGGGTTGCCTACAGGGACTCCATCGCCTGAATATGGAGGTCCGTTTATCCAATTGCAGCGCCGCCAGTAGCCTCTTTCCTTCCTCCGAAAGTCCCACTTGACCGTTCGGATAACCCTGTCTTCCTCACGACGACCATCAGCCCCCTTAACCTCCCGATGAAACAGGTAAGACCCCGTTTCAAAAGGAACGGTAGGTCAGGCAGTGGACGAAATCGCCGTTGTGGAAGACAGGAGCAACCTCCAGTGCCAAGGAGACCGCCCAGAGGGGAACGGCTCTCTACGACAGCGCACCAAGGCATGGGGTGTGAACTGCAGGGTCACTCCATCAACGGAAGCCTCCACGAGGAAGGTCTCCCCGCAAGCACCTTCCACAAAATACTTCGGTATACTTCGGGATAGATGCCCTTATGGCACACACTCCTTAAAGCATTATGAGGTGCGAGTATTTCAAGCCCAATCTTAACCCCTTTGCAAGGGATGCCAACGGCGGGCGTCACTTCCTGCGACCCTTAATGGGGTTTGTCTAAAAGAGTGGCTCTGAGAGAAAGTGCAACGAGGGTTGTATTGACCCTTTTTGAGCACACGCCGTCCGACCGAAAGGGGTGAAAGTGTGAGTTGGAAGGACTGGATGGAAAGGGCTGGCGTCTCCTTGAAGAGGATGGCTGATATGACTGGCTACGACAAAACGACCCTCTGGCACGCCCTAAATGACGAGAGGTATAAAAAGAGGCTTTCAAGGAAGTTCTGGGGAAAAATAGGAGCAACGATAAGGTGGAAAGTCAAACCGTTGGTCATCCAAATGAATGATAAAGGCTTTGTTGTTCTTCGATGCCCCCATTGCAAAACCTTCTTTAAGGTTAAGATCAAGGCGAGAACGAAGGTAATTGTTGAGCCCGTCTCACGGGCGGCAACAAATGAAGAAGAGGGAATGTCTAAGGGTATGGAAAGACAGCAAGCCACTCGTATGGCAAGACATTAGAATGGCAAAGAGTAAAGATATTGGAAAGATAAGAGGAAAAAGAAAGCAGGGAAGTGGGTTAGATGGTTGTCATTGCCTTTGCCAGTTTTAAGGGCGGGACAGGGAAAACCACTTTGACCTATAACTTGGCTTCTTTCTGGGCTGAGAACGGAAAGAAGGTTTTGGCGGTCGATTTTGACCCTCAAGGGAATTTGACTTTCGCTTTCTTGCCCCCAGAAAACCTTCCTGAAGAAGCATACACCCGTTGGCTCTTCTCCCGAAAGTCGCCCCAACCTTTCCCAGTTTCAGAAAACCTTTGGCTTTTGGGTTCAGACAGCAAACTCTCCAGTTGGGACATGAGGGGAACATCGCCAGACCTTCTTTTGCCATCCCAAGTCATTCGTTCCCTCCCTTTTGACATTGTCCTTTTGGACACACCTACTGGTTGGAGACCTTTAACGAGGGCAGCCATCCTCTCCTGCGACTATTTGGTAATTCCAGTTGATCCATCTCCCTTTGCCGTTGCTGGGATAGTCCAGTTGGTTGAAGGGTTAGTGGAGTTGTCAGAGAAGCAGGGGAGAATGGCGGAAATTTTGGGAGTAGTCATCAACTTGGCTGAAGAGCACACGAGGATAACTCAAAAGGTCGTCACTTCGGTCAAGCAACTTTTGGGTGAGGAAAGGTTTTTGGGAATGCTTTCAAAGTCCGTTAGGGTCAAAGAGACTGTATTGGAAAGGAAGCCCTTGCATGTCCTTGCACCTAAGAGCAAATGGGCTCAGCAAGTTGAGGAAATCGCAAAAGCAATAGAAAGGAGGGTGATGAAAAAGTGAGGGAGAAAAAAGACACCCTTTCGGAATTGGAGGAAAGGAGTGCTAAGGTTTTGAGACAGTTAGAGCCAAAAGGGAGAAAAGCCATTCGTATGGCAAGAAGGCAAGCCATTAAACTGGAAAGACAGCAAAAGGGGGATAAGAGGACGACGAAAGTAACGATCAGGATGCCTGAGGAACTGGTTAAAGCCTTAAAGCACAGAGCCATTGATGAGGGGAGAACATTTCAAGACCTTGTCACCGAAGCAGTGAGGAAGTTTCTGGGGCAATAGGGATTAGGCATAACCTCTTCTTCGATGCTCCCTTTAACGGAACGGATCGTGCTTAAGATGATGGAGATGCCCTCTTAGACCCTACCGAAGGCTTGTTGGGCTCGCCGAGACTTTGAAAGGTTAAAGTCTTCCGCACGGACATACACTTGTCAGCGTGGTGGGAAAGGGAATTTAAAGCAAGGGCGCTCGCAACTTTTAAAATTCCCTACCCGCCAAACCTTTAAAATTTCCCCTCACAGGGCGACACAAAAGTGTTTTAATGGTTTGATCCCGTTTCGTTTGCCCCGCGAATGTTCGTGTTGCCAAGCAGAACGGCAACAAATCGCATGTAACCTTCAGAAGCGACCCAACCACAGCGTTCACAAGCCAACGCAACGAAGGGCTGTTTCCCCAAACGCCAGCCGAGCGTAGGAAAAGCGAATGACCCGCAATGCGGACACTTGCCGACCACGCCATCTTGGAATTGCGCTACCTTTACCGACCAACCACACTTGTTGCACTTCGCTGAGCCTGCCGTGATAGCGCACCGAAGCAATTTGACCTTGACAGATTGTTCGCGACAGTCAGGGCACTTTAGACCCGAAGTGACCTTCGTCTGCAGTTGACTTTGTTGCGTCGCTGCGTTAATAAGTTGTTTGGGTTGCATTGCAATCACCTCGCTGCCTAAACTTCCCCGGCGTGGGATGCCCTTTCATCCCGCGCCGTCATTTTCAGTATGACACAGAGCCATTCAAAAATCAACTACGAAAACCCACAATCGCCCAAACTGGCGGCAAATCGGCGAAAACTGGTGGTTTTTGTATGTGACAAAGTCATTAAAGCGCGCGATAATTATGGGCGGTGATGAAGATGCTGAAAGTTGGTGGTGTGACGCTCATCTCAATGTCGGAAGCGGTCAAGCAATTTGGGATTAGTGACGAAACATTGCGCCGAGCGATTAGACGGAAGCAATTGCAAGCCATCCGTGTTTCAGGGCGAACCTTCTTCAAGCCGCAGGATGTAGAATGCTGGAAAGAACGCTTCTACAACGAATTGCGTGCCGCTGCCGTTAGGGCTCGTTGGGAACGGCATCGCACAAGGCGCAAAAGGGCGAAAGCGAAAAGGAGTGAAGGAAACGGAAGCGATGAAGAAGGCTAAGCGAAAAAGGCGTTGATGGAGACACAAAAAATTAAGGAAACTTCATAGGTAGGATTGGAGTGAGGGCTTCGCGCGTTTGTTTACTTTTTAATTTTGCGTGACATAATTAGACATAACGAAAAGGCACCGGCGCTTTGGGGACGCGGTGCCTCCTCTGTCGGCAAGAATAACCAACCCGAAAGGAGTGGTCACTCATGAACCTCCCCTTAGACACGAAAAAGTATAGCACAGCAGCGACCAAAACGCAAGTCGCCGAAGCCTTGGGCGACCCTGCGCTCCCTTACACGGAGCGTTGGCGGAAAGCGCTTGAGGATGACCGTTGCGTTGCTATCCTGCAAGCCCTGTTCGCCCACTCAGCCTGTAGCCCCACTTTCGCCCTCACAGCGCGCCGCATTGCCCGCCTAACGGGCTTGCACCACCAAGTTGTCCGTAGGCTTGTTCGTGGGGATAAACGCCGCAAGGCTTGGCTTCAAGGGTTGGTAGCATGGTTGGCGGGCAGGGGAAGGCGTGGAACTCGATATTGGCTTAGCCCAGAGGGCGCGAAAGTGGCTGAGTTGCTGACCAAGGGCTTGAAGGTGGGCGAAGCGACGCTGCGGGCACTTGCCACCGACAGATGGCGCCGAAAAATGGCACACTCAGCCAAAATGGCACACATAAATGGCACACCTTCGGAAATATATATGCCTTACGGTTTTAACTATGTATGCCGCCAAGCGGTCACTTCAAAACTCTGCGAGACTATAGGGCGTGGTGAACTCCTCAGTCCTTTAGCCGCAAAGTTGCATCGCGACTTTCACATCGTTGTTTGGGTCGCTAACGATGTCGTCCAGCGCTACAGCACCGAAGCAATTGAGGCAGCCATGATGCTGTGTGAGAGACGCAACGGTAAGGTCTTCAACAAAGCAGGCTTCGTTATCTACTTGCTTCGGGAAGGGTTCGCTCAAGCCTATGTTGAAGCCCGCCACAGAGCCCGACGCTCAAAGTGGGACGAGGACTTTGCCGCGAGCGTTGAGGCTTTGCGCTCCGCGCTCGCACCCTACGGCATCCAAGTGGACGAGGAGGGCTATGCCGTTTTTTCTCAAGGGCGGCTTGCCCTTCCACCCGACCCTGCAAAAGCAATTGCCCTTTTGCGCAAGTTGGGACTTCTCCATCCAGAGGCTCTGACTGACCGCGCTGCAAGCGACCAGCCCGACAGCGAAGCGATCCACTCAACGCCTAACCTTGCCGCTGAAGCCCTGAGCGAATGCACAGACAAAACTGCCGAGGGCGACCTGAACGAGCCTACCGACCACAGCAACAAGGAACTATTGAGCGCTGAACCCACTAACAGCTCTAATGAGGACAAAAACGACACTACTGACCTACCTGCTGGAACTTGCCCCCGTTGCGGAGCGAACGGCGACTTGCAAATCTTTAAACCTCAACCTTTTACCCGACCCTTCATTGCTGCTGATGACGAACTGAAGCGTTGGAGCGGCAAAGCGTTGTGCGAAGCATGCCGTTGCTACCTGAGGGTGCGCGAGGGAAAAGTTTTGTTCAGTAACGCAGCCAAGCGAACTACTTCCCCCGCTGGTGGTAACCTGACTACCGATGTTGGCTATGTGGACACTGAAGCGTGGCTTGCTGAGTGGGCATTTCGCTGAGCGAGTTTGTGGCAGGCAAGGCGCTCAGCCGTGTCGTAATGGGCAGCGAGCCTGCGAAGCGACCAAGCCGATGACAGGTTTTTGCGTCAAAAACACAACTTTGCGTTCAAGCGCAGTTAACCGGGTTGAGGGCTCGGCAGTAAGGTAGCGGGAGGTAGCAGGAAGGTAGCGGCAAGGTAGCATGAGAGTGACATAAGAGTGCCACCCGAGCGACATTTTGGTGACACTTGTGTGACATTTGCGCCCTTTTTGCGCTCAAAAGCCACTTTTTGCGGCACTTTTCGCCGAACGACCCTGCGAAAACGCAAGCAAAAACGGCACTTTTGCTGGTTGCAACGAAAAACTTGATGCGGTGCGGGGCGAGGTTGCGCGGCGGCACGGTTTGAAGAGAAATTGTCCCGTGCGAATTTTCCAAACTGGATTACTACACTTCAACTTGGAGGTGACCGACCTTGCCCAAGTATAGCCCGCTCCATCAATTAGCACTGCGGTTTATCAAGGAGCACGGCGACCTTTGCGACCTACTTGTGCGTCGCTGCGAAGAATTGACTGCGTGCCTTGAGAGGGCTGAAGGTCTGCGCGAGGATGTCACGCGTTTGGTGCTTCAACTAAGACACACCGTTAAGCAATTCGCGAACCGTGAGATTTGCGATGAGAGACGCTTGCTAAAGAGCGTTAGCGCCCTTCTCCGCTGGCGCGCAGGCTTAAAAGGCTACGCTGGACAGATACTTCGGCGCTGTAGCAAGCGCGCATGGGCTTTGGAGCGCCTCTATGGCGAGGGCGACAACTTTGAAGCGGACATTGTTGACGAGCACCTTTTGCGTGTTTTGCGCCTCTACAGAACTCAGTGGGACGGCAAGATGCGGCTTCGGGACTGGATGCGAGCGATAGCCTACCACTACGCAAACATAACTGACAGACAGGAGGCATATCGCTTTTTACGGGAACTTGCGGATGAGTTTGGCGTTTTTTGAAGCGCTTGGAGCGCCTTGAGAAATTCAGAGCGGTCACAGAGGCGGTCGGCGCGGTCGGCGACCCGCCTGTGTGCCGGGGCATCCCCGACGAAGGCTCGCTGACTGGCTCGCCTGTCGCCCGCGCTCGCCTGCGAACCCGCCTGCACCCGCTCGCCCACGAACGCATGCGCTTACCAGCTCCAACGAAGCCCGCTTGCGCCCGTGAGCGAACGCGAAGCCCACAAGCGAATGCCCTCAAGTAGGCGCTGGTTCGCAGGGTTGGCTTCGCTTGCTGCTTTGCTGGCTTGCATTCGCTGACCGAGCCGACAGCGAAGCCGACCAAGCAAAGCCACTGACCAACTGCCGAGCCGGTGGCTCGTTACAGGCTTGCCCAAGCGTTCGCTGACCAAGCCGTTGGGGAGCGACCTGCGCTGGCTCGCTGACCGACCGAGCCGCCAAGCCATTGTTGAATCCGCACTGGCTTACTGGCTCGCTTGCCCGCCTTGCTTGCTACCTCGTTCGCTCACCAAGCGCTGGTTCGCCGACCAGCCTGACCGCTGTTCCTGCCGAATATAGGGAAGTTTGAGGTGGGAAAGATGACGAAAGAGCGCATCAAGGCTTGGGTCGTGGCTGCCGTTGCTGTAATCTTGAGCAAAGTTTTGGACGCTTTGTTGGCTTTCATCGTTGAAAAAGGCTTGGACGCATTGAGCAAAATCCTTTAGGCTTACCCGATGCCCACTCCTGCATGCCCGCTCGCCCGCATGCTGGCTTGCCTTGCTGGCTTGCGTCCACTTAGTCGCTGACCCACCGATGACCAAGCCGAGCCGCCAAACAAGCAGGGACTAAGGCGACCGAGCCAAACCAAAGACCAGCGCTGGTTCGCTTACAATCTCGCTCGCTTGGGCACTTTTACCTAGGTCAAAATGCCTACGCTGCATCCTCGTTGGCTTGTCCGCCTACGTTGGCTTACTGGCTTGTTTGCTAACCAGCACAAGGGGCGAAGGCACTGAAGTTAAGGACAATTGCTGAGGCACAGTTGCGAAGGCGCACAAACTCTGCTAAGGCAACAATCCTTTGCTGAGAGCACTGAGGCTTTGGTCTCTTTTTCCCGCTAAGGCGCACACCTGACGCTGGCAGAAAGGAAGGTAAGATTGATGCGCTACGACTTTACGCAAGGTTCATTCTCGTTGACTTCCAGCAAGCAGAATACTGGCGACAACGGTTCTTCAGCAAGCGAAAAGCCAAAATCGTAAGGAAGCGAAAGTGACGCCACCCCACACGATAACGAAAAGGAAGAGGACAAAAGACCTCCTTTTGTCTTCCTTTACCCTCCTCGGGCTCCCTTAGAAGGCTCTCTTTTATGTCCTTTGTGGGCATAAAATGAGACAAAAATTGAAACAGAGGGGTAAGTGTCTCTGCTTTTGGGTGCCTTCCTTGAGCCAAAGCCTTTCGCCCTTAACTCCCCTCAATCAAAAAACTTGAAAAATCCGTGGCAGTCTCTCTGTAGTGTTGCCCCAACAGTAACTTTGAGGTGAAAGTGAGGTGTCAAACTAAAAAGAGACTACCGACTCAGAGGGTGAAGAAATGATGGTGACCTTAAAGTGCATTGCTGACCTAAAGAAACCAGCCCATATTGGGTTTGGAACTGGAAAGCAAGTAAGGGACTTGAGAAGGAAACCTTTCATCCCTTCCATCGTCCTAACAACTCAAATCTCTACCCTCTCACTAAGACTGGCTAAGTCAGTCAACAGACCAGCACCCTTAGTTAGGGTCTCTGATGGGTTCTTGATGGGGGAGGAGAAAATCTTCAAAGTCAGGGGGCAAGAGTTCTTTCAAGGCCAAATCGCCTTCCAAGTCCAAGTCTCAGAAGAAAACCTTGACATAGTCTTAGGTGCTCTTAAGTTGCTTCAGAACTTTGGTATCGGTGCAAACACTTCCATGGGATTTGGTTACTGCTCCATAAAGGTTGTCGGGACATCAATTGGGGAATCGGAGGAAGTCATCCGTCGCTTCAACCCCAAAGCGGCGGATTTGATTGGCAACGGTGAGTTTTCCCTTCCTTCTCCCTTCGTTAGGTTAGCCCAACAGATTTTCAACAAGTTGAAGATGAATTGGAGTTCATGGTTTAGGGCAATGGAGACAGGTGCCATTGAGAGAATTGTTTACCTTGCTGGGGAGACGGAAATCAAAAATCCTTTCGCTTACAGAGGGTGGTTGAGAGGCAAGTTGCTGGAACTTTGGGGGATAGAGCATGAAGGTAAGGTAACAGTTTGTCCCCCAAAAGTTGCACCATGCAAGGTTTGCAGGTTGATGGGGAGGATGTCGGATAAGTCAAGGTTGATTGTGAGGATTTTTGGGAAGAAGGGGGAAGGGGCAGTAGTTTGGTTAATCGCTGACAATCCAAGTGATGAGGAAATTGAGGCAGTAAAGGAAGTATCAAAGGCGAGGGTTGTAAGGGTTGAAACCCCTCCCGATTACCTAACCATTAATGGTGCCTGAGGGAAAACGCACAGTTTCTTTGTGAGCACTAACAAAAACAGCCTGGACGAGAAGAAAATTCCGTCTACTTGAGGCACTCTTAAATGCCATCCACTCATTCCTCAAACTTCACCTGAGCCTGAATTTTAAGTGCCTCCTCCATCGTTAGGGTTGCAAGATACCTCATCGTCATCGCCATACTGCTGTGCCCCAAATGCCACTGAAGTGCCTTCGGGTTTCCTGTCTGCCTTAACCTCTCAATGGCGCAACTGTGACGAAGCAAGTGTGGGTAAACCCTTTTGCTTATCCCAGCCAATTTTGCAGCCTTGACCAACATCTTGTGGGCGTTCTTTCGGTTCAGGTTAAATAGCCTGTCTGTTGGCTTCAAGCCTTTTTGGTAAGCGTAAGCAAGCAACTGACTGTAAAGGTTTTCTGGGACATGAACGAGCCTCTCTTTTCCTCCCTTGCCTTTCACCCTAAGGCAAGGGATTCCTTCAAATCGGGTCAAGTGAGAAGGTGTTAGGGAAAGGGCTTCTGAAATCCTTAAACCGCACTGATACAAAACCTTGATGAGAAGGGCATTCCTTTCCCCGTAACGAAGTTTCCTTGCAGCCTCAACTAAAGCAGAAACTTCCTCGGGACGAAGGTAAGGGACTGGTGAAAGAGATTTCCTCTTGACAATGGAAGTAACCTTACCCAATGTCGCAATAACTTTTGACTGTCCCTTTTCCTCCATGATAGTCACCCCCATTCTTCCAACAAATTTTGGCATTGGCAGAGTTTTCACCCTGAACAAACTTATCAGCCCTGACCACTTCGTATAGCAGCCACGACAAATCAACCCGAATTCCAAATTCTAATTTGGTGGCAGAAAGGCTCGCTGAGGTTCGAGAATGGGATAAGGTGAGGTTCTCCATCTTATCATCAAGTCCCTCGCTTTTCTCTTCTTCAGTCCCTACCTCTCCCCTTTTTCTCAACTTCAACTAAAGCGAACCTTCTGGTGAGCCCAAATTGAGTGCGATGTGCAAAGTGAGGTCCACCGACCCCAATTGGTTCTTTTGCTCCGAGTTTAGCGTTTCATCGTTAGACTCAACTTGAGTGGTGGCAAAATAAAAATGTAGCAAATCAAAGGGGGAAGGGAAATTGGATGAGAAGAGTTTAGCCCAAATAGCGAAAGCCTTAGGGGCTTCAAGGAAGGAGATCAAGAGGGCGATAGAGGACTTAAAGCGGCGAGGGCTGGCGAGGGAGGAGAAGGGAGGGATCATTTTGTCCCCCCTCGCTATGAGGCGGGCCATCTCTGATGTTCAGAGGAAGTTAGCCGCTTTCCTTTCTGGCTACCTTCCGACGGAAAACCCTTACATTGTCAGGAAAGCAGGCAAGCCAGAGGGGAAGCCTCAAATCCTCAACACAAGAGTTTTTGTTGAATACATCGCCAATTACTTCAACGAGGGGTGGGGGGTTGGGGAAATTCAGAAGGAGTTTCCTTTCTTAACGATGGAGGAGATTGAGGCAGCGATCCGATACTACCTCAACCACAAGGAAGAGA
>Ga0185307_1002246_pt1 | contig 10099 bp, 8 predicted proteins | sample LHCtaG_FD_128010 | JGI IMG/M metagenome (GOLD analysis project Ga0185307, IMG submission 128010) | Hot spring microbial communities from Little Hot Creek, USA to study Microbial Dark Matter (Phase II) - LHC4sed_matched (SPADES... | ecosystem: Environmental > Aquatic > Thermal springs > Hot... | reverse complement strand
CTCTCTACAGCAGACTTCATCTTCTTGTATAGCTCGACATTGTATTGTTTAGGCTTCCTACCATTCCTAGGATTTACAGGTATGTTGGCTTCTATCTCCATAGATTCTAGGCTTCTCCTTATATGCTCTGTATCGTATGCTGAGTCTGCATAAAGCTCTCTAGGCCTCACCTCCAAGCCTTGGATAAGCTCTATAAGCTTCTTGGAATCATGCTCGTTCCCAAGCCCTATAGCTATGTTTAGAGGCATAGAATCCTCATCTACAACTACATGTATCTTTGAGCCCTTCTTATGCTTGAAACCATCATATCCTACTAGCTCTCCCCCTTTTTAGCTTCTACTGTCGAGCTGTCTACTGCAACCCTATCACGACTCCTAACAGATGCTAACACCTTAAGTATCCTATATCATACTCCTTCATCACTCCACTTCTTAAGCCTCCTCCAAGCAGTCTTATACGAGCCATACTTTAAAGGCATACCTATCCACCTACAACCAGTAGAGAGAACATACAGTATACCGTTCAAAACCATCCTATCATCAGCCCTAGACCTAACAACCCTAGACTTAGGAGGAAGATTCTTGATGATACCCCACTCTTCATCAGAAAACTCTCTAAACTCCATAAGAAAACATACGAGCCTGTCAACTAGGTAATACACCTCCTTGGGTTTTTATTGTTGTATGTAGGTTTCTTATTATTGCTATTGTTTTTGCATAGTCTTCTATTGATTGAATCCTCCATGTATTCATGTATTTATATTGTTGTAGAATCTCCTAGTCCTCTCTTTCAGATACTTGAAGAATCTCTCGAACCTGTCAACTTTTACTTAAGCTTTTCTCTTTGAGCCCTCCTAGGTTAATTTTGGGATGACTGTATGGGCTTGCGTTTTACTCCTCTCTTCTATCAACCCTACCCCTGGAAAATCAAGTAACCACACAACCCAGCAAGAACAATTACTTGTCCAGTGTGCTAGTAGTATGACCGATAATATGTCAGCCATGATTAATGGTAGCAGTAGGCTGGGAGAGTAGATATAGATAATGAGTGTGGCTGCTATGGATAATGAGGAGGCTATAATAGCCTTTCTAGCCCATGTTACGGCTTTATGAGCTCTCCACTTCATATTTCCTGTTCCGTCCATCTAGTCAGCAGGTCTCTCCCAATGCTTGCTACATCTGCAATCTTCTCCACTACTGTTATGACCGGTCTCTGTATCCTTAATGCATGGCCCTTGTATATGCAGTATCCTCTAGGCAGTAGCCTAGCAGAGTATGCTACATCACTCCCAACTATGTTCCTAAGCCTATCAAGGTCTACATCCTCGACCCTGAAAGCGAATATGTTCTGGCCCATCTGTGTGGATATGAATTTGTCTACTTCAGCAAGCCTTTGTGTGGCTATGAAGAGCGGTATCCCGTTCCTAGGACCTGTAGTCGTAAGCAGCTTCATTAAAGGTATGAATATATCGTAAGCCTCCCTGCCTGCAGCACCTTCATGCGGGCTCTGTGGACAGAAGTTATGTACTTCATCTATAAATATGGCAAGCAACAGCGTTCTTCATATGGATTTGGGAGCTGAGCGGACGAACTGGTTAGAGGAAGGAAAGAGCGAACAAAAAGGAGCAGAAAACAACTCAGCGGTTTCACGTTCCAAACGACTTTAACTCAGGAGAACATTAAACGCGTCTATGAAGTGATAGCGAAACTTTGCAGTATCCGCGGTTCTGCACATGAAAGCGAAATAGTCCATGACACTGTTTTGCCTTTGGAAGTTGTTAAGGCAATTTTGAAGGTTCTGGAGAAGGAAGGCAAAATTTATTCGCCTTATGAAAGATAGTGGAAGCTCGCTTGAATGTAAAACTCCGATGAGTCCTGAGGTCCAAACGCTAGGCTACCGCCCTCCCCATTGTAGACAACTCAACGCGTAAACGCAAGGAATTCGTCAGGAATTTAATGGCGCGCTTGTTCACTCGTATATCACGCGCTAATGACGAATTTGGAAATAGAAACTTATTTAACTTTTGAGGTTCATTAAATATGTTAAGGGGTTGGAGATGGCCGAGGACTCATTTTTTCATCAATTTTTAGTTGCGATCTCTAAGCTTGGATCAATGTCCCTGTCATCTGATGAAGTCTTTAAAGACATTTACCTGCCTTTTTGGCATGAATTTGACGGAAAAAGCATGGAAATGTCCAGTTTCGCGGTTGTTGATGGCAGCGGTTCTTCTTCAACTTTTAGGGGCGGAGTGAGAGTTGCTGTTGTTAGGGCTATTGCTAACGTTTATCGTTGTAATGGTTTGGTTGGAAGCGTTTACGATGTTGACGTGAGGGTTGGGCATAGACTTAGGCGGGCTTCGCTTTACATGAGGGCCTTGGAGTTCAAGTGTTTGAAGAAAGCCCTTGAAGATTATGAGGGAGTATCAATGGCTTTATGCGACGGCGGTCTTTACCCCACTATTCACCCTCTTTTGGTTAGGCTTACAGCACAGGAAGTTGAGGCTTATCTTGAATATTTGAAGGCATTCTCTGAGCTTTATAGGTTTGCAATGGACCGGAAGATTTTGCTTATAGGGATTACTAAAGATAGTTTCATCAATTATCTAGGGACTCAAATTCTGGCTTATCACATTTTGCAGGAGAACCCTGATCTTGGAAGAGTGTTATCAAGGGTCAGGAGTATCAAGAAGATAATGAGAATATTATCATCTTTAAAGGATCGGTTGAACAAATATAGTGTTTACTTTAATGAAGCGCAAAGGATGTCTATGTCTTCTGATGAGGAGATTTTTGACGAATATGCAACTAACCCCGGTTTTACTGTTCCGTTAGTGTTAGCGCCACAGCCGATCTACTTGAGTGAGGAGGTAAAGGCGGGAACTAGACGCTGGAAAGATTCTAAAATTAGGGACAGGCTGATGAATGCTGAGCCTCCATTAAATGAAGTGGCATTAACTTTGGACAAGCTTTATGAATTACCTCCCGTTGTCCTTTCCTATTGGCGGCCATGGCATGGACTTGGCGTTTATCGGGTTGATGTAGCTGGTTGGGCTTTCGGGCTTGATATTAGATGGGACTCCTTAGAGGGAGACTATTTTCTCAGTAACGAATCCGTGAAGAAATTTAAGGATGTTGTGGCCGTTTTAAATGGTTTAAGTCCGGAGCCATTTACAGTTAAGCCGCTGTTAGACGCTGATGACCTTGTAAGGTTTAGCGCTAACACCTATAAAGAGTGTTATGAGCCACTCATCATAGAGGCCTTAAGGAAAGCGGGATTAAAAGCTCTTTTAACTAAACGTGACCTTAGAGAGTTAATGGTGAGGATTTGATGGAAACCAATAAACAGGTGGGCACGGTTTTAGATGGTGCGACACCGTTAAATTTTCCATTTAAGGTAGCCAAGGAAACAGACATCCCTCTTCATGAGTATGTGACGGTTAGCGTAAGCGGCAGAACCGTTTTAGCTGAGGTCGTAGGAATAGGCGCTAAGAATCCCCTAGTGAGGGAGAGGATAGCAGAGCTCGGAATAAGCGGCTTGGAAAGATACGGCTACGAAGTAGCTGTTGCAGAGGTTTTTGGCTATCTAGATGAAGGAAAGGTTATGAGGCCTAAATATGCGCCAAAACCAAACATTCCGGTTTATTTGGCGGACACCCAAACCCTTCAAGCCTTTTACGCAGGCAACAAGGAGAAGCTTCCAATATACATTGGAACTCTGATACATAGAAGCGACGTCCTGGTCCCAATGCACCTCCAAGATTTATCATTTCACCTTGGAATTTTCGCTCAAACACGAGGGGGGAAATCCTACCTAGCAGGGGCAATCATCGAGAACATCCTCAAAAACACCAACTTTCCAGTAGTAGTAATAGACATTCACGGCGACTATGTTATGATGGACAGATCAGCGGACGGCGACAAAAAACACAACGATTTCAACGTTGTGGTGTATTATCCGCCAAATGCGCCTAGAATTAAAGGAGTTACAGCAGAAGTCAAAGATTTGAAATTAAGCTTGAAGCAGATGACAAGCGAAGCGTTTATGGAGCTTGTGGGGGGATTAGGAGAACTTCAATCGATAAGACTTAGAAAGATAATTAAAGAGTTCAGAGAGCAGGGCACACCTTTCGGTCTTAGTAATATAATCCAGAGAATTGAAGGCATGCTTTCAGAAAGCGAAAAGCTTGAGGCTACTGGTATGAAAGGCTTGGCATCCGATGAAAAGAAGCGTCTATCATCAATTCTTATGAGGCTTGAAGATTTAGGAGAAGAGGTTCAGCTACCTTCAGAGGGAACGCCGGTCCAGGAATTTTTAAAACCTAAAACTTTAAGCGTAATTTGCCTACGGGGTTTAAGATCAAGAATTCAAGACGCCTATACTGGGATCCTTATCGACTTAATTTTTAGAAATCAGGTGGCCAATTACGGTGATTTCAAAAAGGCTCCACCCACATTCATCTTTATTGAGGAAGCACACAGGGTTGCGGCGCAGGAGGGAGGTAGATACGCTTCAAAAGTGATTTCAACGGCTATTAGGGAGGGGGCCAAGTTTGGGCTTTTCTTGGGGCTGATAAGCCAGAGGCCTAGAAGTATAAGCCCAGACATCATGGCAAACATTGGAAACTACGCTGTTTTGCGAATCACAAATGCTCAAGACCAAAATATGATTGAGAGCGCCAGCGAAAGCTTCAGTCACAGGCTTGTTGAGGATCTTCCTGCTCTCAACCAGGGGGAAGCTGTTTTAGTAGGGCCGTATGTGCCGCTTCCAGCCATAATTAAAGTTTCTAAGAGAAAAACCGTTCACCATGGCGCCACACCGGATTTGGCTGGTATCAATAATAAGATATCAGAGCTGATAGAGGAGGCTAGAAAGGAGAAATGGTGAAGATAGGGGTTTTCGCTGACACTCATGTGGGCAGATCCATACCTAACATTATTGCGGAACATAGGCGTCAAGCCTTCCGCCACGCGTTTACACAGGCCATAAACATCTTCATAGAAGAAGGCGTTGACCTCGTAATCCACGCTGGAGATCTTTTCGAGAAAAGAAGCATGAGGGCTCCAGACAGCCTTTTTGTAAAAGAAGAACTGCAGAGGCTTGTGGACTCGCAGAGCGGCAGGGTTAAAATCGTTATGGTGAGGGGTAATCATGATGGAACAACGGAAAACAGCGTCTTAAATTATGTAGAGCACCCACTGGCTAAATATCTCACCGTATTAGGTGATAAAACCATGCAGGGAGAGCCTGAAGTTTACCAGGATGGAAATCTCGCGATTATAGGATTCGGCTACACGTATTACCCGTCTACAAAGCTGGTTGAGGTTAAAGATGCTGTAAAATTGAAATATGATAGCCTTAAAGCTGATTATAAGATTTTCTTGGCCCACATGTTTATTAAAGGTCAGGAGATACCGCCAAACGTGCCAGAATACCAGGTGGTGAGCCTCAGTCTAATTAAAGAGTTAGGCGCAAATTTTGTAATTGCAGGCCACTATCACAAATATTTGCCTTTAACAGAAAAGTCTGGCACACACCTGTTAACCCCGGGGGCAACAGAGGCGATAGATCTCTCAGATGATTCGCCACATGGGGTCTGTATATTAAAACTTGGCCAGCGCTTGGAATGCAAATTTATTCCCATAAAGCCTCTTCATAAGATTAGAAACGAGGTCATAGACAGCAGGGGAGCGGTCCAGCAGCCCAGATGGTTCATTGAAAAAGCCGTTGCTGCTGCAAACCAGTTTTCCGAGCAAGTTAAAGAGGGGGGCGAGCAAGGCATACTCCGAATAGCCCTTCGAGGGTTTTTGGATGGCAACCGGTTTGACTTGCAAGCAGAAATTGAAAGGCAAATGCAAAATATCCGAAAAGAAAACCCCCAAATATTGCATGTAGAAATTGACAACGCCTTAAGCGAAGTTACATCGGCAGGAATCAGCGTTCCAGAACACATGAGCAGAGAAGAATTTCTGCAGGAAGTGTTTAGGAGCCTTGGCGATAAACACATGGCTCAAGCCTTAAGCCTAGCAGAGGAGGTGCGAATGGCCCTTGAGGAAAAGGCAAGCCCTCAAACAGGCCTACTAAAAGAGTCTGATAGGAAACCCTTCGTTGAAAAATGGCTAAAAATTTTGGAGGCTGAATAAGTGCAGTTTGAACGATTAGAGCTGAAAAACTTCGAGGGCTACAAAAACGCAGAAATAAACTTCGCAAAGGGCTTAAACATCATAACAGGCCGAAACTCAACAGGAAAAACAACCCTCCTTGAAGCTTTGCTATTTGCCCTTTATGGGCAAGCTCCAGGAGTAGAGAAAAAACTTCTAGTTTCAAGACTTCAAGGCGCATCTGGAAAGATGACTGTCAAGCTTTCGGCCAAAATAGCAGGGAAAAATGTCGAAATCTTAAGGGAGGGAAGGCTAATTGGGAAGGGGGATGAAGCCAAAAAGTTCAGAACCGAGAGGCTGAACCTAAAAATTGACGGTAAAGAGGTTCCCATCCATAACGAAGAAGAATTAAACAAAAAGTTAATCGAGCTCTTGGGCATGGGCGTTAAAATGTTCACCACCCTCGTCTATGCGCGGCAAGGCGAGCTTACAAGCATTCTTGAACCCAAAAAAGAGGACATGGACCTAATTTTAGGCATAGCCCTCATGAAAGAGCTAGTGGAACAGCTGGATACAGCAAAGAAAACCCTTGAAAAATACGAGGGGGAAGATGCTAAAACAATGCTTACAATGTTGCAGGAACAGCATTCACAATTAATCCAGCAAATCGACCAGCTAACCGGACAAGAAAACATTCTCTCCCGCGATGTTGAAGCCTTGAAAGAAATCGTTAAGAAGGCAAAATCCAAGGAAGTTGAGGAGCTTCTCCAACAAATAAGCCAAAGAGACTCTTTGTCAAAGAGTATTTATGAAAAAGAAGCGGCAATTTCAAACACTTTAAAGGAGAAGGGCGCCGAAAGCGCAGAGGAACTTAAAAGACGTTTAGAAGAGTTGTTAGGTAAAGAGGGAGAGCATAAAAATGAGTTGATGAAACTCCGGAAACAAGAGTCAGAGATCAACACCACATGGCAACAGCTCAATTCAAAACTGCTCCAAATAAAAACCAACCTTGAAAACGCAGGCGTAACCAACATTAAAGAACTCGAAGAGAAAATAGCCTCAATTCAAACAGAACTCAATCAACTTGATAAAGAGCGCCAAGCTGCAGAGGCAAAGCTCACCGAGATAGAGCAGCATAGAAGCCAGCTCATCGGCAAATTGTCAGCGCTTAGAGAGGAAATAAAGTCTCATGAAGACCTGTTAGCTAAGGGGCTTGCCAATTGTCCAACATGCGGGCAGAGAGTCAATCCAGAAGTAGTTAAACAAATTATAGACGACAAAAAGCAAACGGTTGAACAGTTAACCAAGGAACTTGAAAGCGTAAACATTCAATACGTCAATTCGAAGGAAAGGATTGAACAGTTAAAAACAAGTGTTTTGCAGCTTGAGACAAACCTAGCGAGGCTCCAAGAAATCCACGACACACTCACAAAGCTTTTGGAGGGGGCTACAATAGAGCAACTAGAGCAGAAACTAAATGAAGCCGAGAAAGACCTTGAAGGAATTCGCCAGATGATAGACGATTTGAGGACTGAATTGTCCAGATTAGAAAGCGACAGGCAAAACCTTCAAACCACAATAGCCAACGTAAGAAAGCTCGAAGAGGAGAAACAAGGGCTTATAGAAAAACTTCAGAAATGCTTAGAGGAAATCAAATTCAGCCTGCAGACATTAGCTTTTCCATTCAAACCAGAAGATGGGGACTTGAAAGCGAAAATAGCTGAAAAACTTCCATTAAGCCCAGAAGAACTGGCAAATAAGGAGGCAGAACTCAGCGAGAAATCCGAGAGGCTGAAAGAGTTAAGGGCACATCTGGAAGACTTAAGGAAGCAAGAAGAGAAAGTTAATGGCAAAATTGGCGAGCTTCAGAAAAGGCTTGGAAGAGTTGAAGTCTGCGAAGATTTGCTGAAAAAGATTAAAGGCGGGATCGAGAGCCAGAGGGAGTTGAGGCTGAAACGAATAGCGGATGAAGCCCTAAGGGTCTACGAAACCCTAACAGACCAAAGGGTTTACAAAGCCTTCAGAATAAACGAGGACGACTACACGGTTGAAGTCTTTCCAACACGCCTGGAAGGCTACATACCAGCAAAAAGAACAGGGGGAGGCCACCAAACACTAATAGCGTTAGCCGTAAGAATAGCCCTCTTAAACGTCTTAAACCAGCGAAGCCTTATGATCCTAGACGAACCAACATACGGCGTGGACTCAGAGAACCTGCCACAACTAATGAGCTACTTCTCAGAAGCTGCCAAGAAAATAGACCAAATAATCCTAGTAACTCACTATGGACTTGGCGAAGAAGAAGCAGCTAACATAATAAAAGTAAACATAGCAGAAAACGGGTCATCAACAATAAGCCATACATAGAATTCTCCTTTAGAGATTTTCGAACGATTCTCGCCGAACTTTTGACTCTTTTAGGGGGACTTGATGGATCAATGAAAGTAAAGTCAAACTGCTAACTAAAGAGATAATAAAAACTCATCTAAGAACTTACGAACAAAGTTGCGCAATAGCTTCCTAATCCATCTTTTTCTGTTGGTACCTCCTAACCGAAACATAAAAAGAGGGAAATGTAAAATCAACGTACTTTTCGCTTTCTAAAGAAGAAGGTCTTGTTTTTAACTTTGTTAACAAAATATTAAAAATAACAGTTTTCTATACTTTTATAATGCTAAGCCTAGATATAAGGATCCAGGCTAGTCTGAAAATGCATTAGTGTATTAGAGAGTTAGAAGTACTTCTATACCATCCAGGCTCTCTAGCTGTAAGATATTTGGAGGCCAGCTCTGAAACCGTCTGAAACCTGTTGTCTTCGCTCATGGAGAGGTATCCAGATATTGTTAGTCCGGAGCCGTGGCTTGAGGCATGATTCACCAAGGATATGTCTCCACATATCTTTGCTCCACATACCTTACAGAAGCCTTCAACAACCTTATAGTTTGTCCTAGTTACCTCTACAGGCTCATATACAAGTCCTTCTACAGCTTCTATTCTAACTACTTTAGCCTTTCTCTTCCCTACCTTCCCCTTCTTTCCCTTCTTGATCTTGGTATGCCTTCTACTAGTTTTCCTGCCAGCTATTTATCTATGTTCTCCACTATGTGATTCTTCAAGTTATTATTTAAGAGTTTCTCAGAACCCATCTAGAGCCCTCCTAGATACAACCTCCCTACCACCGCTCAGCTTCTTATACACATACCTGTATCCATTAAATGTCTTTGAGCCTTTCTCTTTAAGCTCTTCTACAAAGCTTTTCGGTAGCTGGTCTGCGAAGCACCATTCGCCAGCACCGCTTGGATACCTCCTCCAGTTAGCCTCTGAGATTATTGCTGGAAGCTCCTTACTGGATGGCTCTATGCTTAGCTTTCCAATCTTGTATTGTAGGAACTCTCTAAGGTTCTTCAAGTATTCAAGCTCTTCCTGTAGCCTCCTAATCTTCAAGTCTATGTATTCTATGAGCTCATGCATGTCCCCGCTCATCCAACCTCCAGCAAATGGATATACAGTGAATGCTCACCGCCTATATCTCGAATACTTCTCCTCCGCCTGTCTCCCTCTTCTTAACCATACCGCTCCTAGGGCTTACCTCATCTATCTTACCCATTAATGTTGTTAGCTTCTCATCGTTTATAAGCTTCCTGAACTCTTCAAGCTCGACACCACTCCTCAATACCAGCCCTCTCTTCTTTGTCGGCTTCCCAAGCTCGTCCACAGGGTTCAGCTCTACCGCTAGAGATGCAGGCCTCCTACCATCTCCCGGAAGCCTTAGAATAAATATTCCAGGCACAGTTGTAACTCTACGCTCCCAATCCCTCCCATCTCTAAGAAATTCTAGTAGCTTCTCGTCAGGCATTTACGTTACACCTCTCAGGATAGAACTCATCCACATTCATACTGCTTCATAATTGGTTACTCTGAGATAAAAGGCTTCTAGACTTTACCGAAAGTGTATCTTAAGCTTTACAAATAGCTCTCCACTACTATTAACCATCTGTTCA
>Ga0185307_1002242_pt1 | contig 10104 bp, 8 predicted proteins | sample LHCtaG_FD_128010 | JGI IMG/M metagenome (GOLD analysis project Ga0185307, IMG submission 128010) | Hot spring microbial communities from Little Hot Creek, USA to study Microbial Dark Matter (Phase II) - LHC4sed_matched (SPADES... | ecosystem: Environmental > Aquatic > Thermal springs > Hot... | reverse complement strand
ATCCTCTAAGTTGGGAGTCAAAACTGCCTGCTACTTCATGGCCGTCGATGCCTTTAGAGATCATCCCAACTTCTTTGTAAGGCTCTTTGCACCCTACTACGGAAAATGGAACACGAGGAAGGCACTAAAAATAGCCGACTTGCCATTGGTGAAGAGCATAAGGGACTTAAAGATTTTGAGGGAAAAATATGGCGTTGAAGCCGAATACTTGCCCGACGGCATTCCAGACTACTATTTTGTTGCTGAAAGGGCTGATCCCAGCGAGTTCAGGGAGAAGTTTGGGATAAAGCAGGAGAAGTTTTTCCTCTTCATCGGTAGGGTGCACAGGCTTAAGGGACCGCACATCCTGGTTGAGGCTTTAAAGTACATTGGCGAGGATATCGCGGCTGTTTTCATAGGGCCGGATGGTGGATACCTCAAAGAAACTTTGGACTTAGCGGAGAAACTTGGCGTTAGAGACAGAGTTTACATGTTGGGCTACGTAGATGAGAAGACGAAGATACAGGCACTTGACTCGGCTATAGCCCTTGTCCTTCCATCGATAGCTGACTATGTGGAGGTCTATCCGATGGCCATATCGGAGGCATGGGCTAGAGAAAGGCCTGTAATAGCATCCAGGATTGGCGGAATCCCCTACAGGGTCAAGCAGGGTGTTAACGGCATACTAGTCAGTCCCTCAGATCCGAAGGCCTTGGCGGAGGCCATGCTGAAAGTAGCCCGTGATGACAAATTGGCTGATAAGATGGGAAGGAATGGGAGGAAAGATGTCTTCTCATGGAGAGAAATAGCCGCAAGATCCATCCAGCTTTACGGGCAGACCCTTGAGAGCTGATAAGATGAAAGCCAGATTTGCCTTGGTAACTGGCGGTGCGGGCTTCCTAGGCAGCCACTTAGTAGATAGGCTCGTTTTGGAAGGCTGGAGCGTTAGAATAGTAGACAATTTCAGCAGCGGGAGGATGGAGAACGTCGAGCATCACAGAGAAAATAGGAAAGTGGAAATATTGAGAGGGGACTTAAAGAGCCCCAAGGAAGTCGAGGAGGCTGTTAGAGATGTTGACGTTGTGTTCCATTACGCAGCGAACCCTGAGGTGCGGGTGAGCACGACAAATCCAGACATACACTTCAACGAGAACGTGGTGGCAACTTTCAACCTTTTAGAGGCCATGAGGAAGAACGATGTTAAACAGCTCGTCTTCGCCTCTTCAAGCAGCGTCTACGGGGAGCCCGAAAGCATACCTGTAAGCGAGGACGCTCCGATAAAGCCCGTCTCGGTTTACGGAGCGAGCAAGGCGGCATGCGAAGCCCTCATACACGCCTATTGTAACCTCTACGGCTTAGAGGCCGTAGTCCTCAGATACGCTAACGTTATTGGACCTAGGCTGAGGCACGGCGTCGTATATGATTTCATAGTGAAGCTTTACAAGAACCCCAAGCAGCTCGAAATACTAGGTGATGGTACTCAGAAAAGAAGCTATATCTACATAGATGATGCTGTAGAGGCTACACTAATTGCGTATAACAGGACAGCTAGACGACGACAATTCGAGGTGTATAATGTTGGAAGCGAGGACTACATCACAGTTAAGGATGTGGCTGACATAGCAGTTGAGACCATGGGATTGAAAGATGTTGAATACGTATATAGGCCCGTGGGACAAGGGGTTGGATGGCGAGGAGACGTCAAGAACATGGCGCTCTCGATAAATAAGATTAAAAATATTGGCTTCAAACCGCTACTCAACAGCACTGAGGCTGTGAGAAAAACTGCGCTGATGCTTCAAAAGACACTTAACCGTGAAGGAAAATGAACTTACAACGAATGGTATCAGCGAAAATCTTTGTTTTGTTAGGTTTTCTCACGATCATTTTCTGGCTTCTTTCGATCAACTACACGCCTTCAATTGACAAGATTCTACCCCCTGACCCATTCTTTTTCGCTAAGAATCTTTCTGTTTTCTATTGGCTAAGCCTTGCTCCACTTTTCACGCTTCTATTCTTACGCCTAATAACCTCAACTTACGAAAAAGTGCGAAGACTTCTAGATGTTTTTCTAATCGGCTGCTTAGTTCTTGTAATTTACGCGACTCCCTGTTTCACTTATAGCCTGCCAGTATACGTAGATACGTACATCCATACATCTGCGTCGCTTAAGATTTTGCTGAGAGGTCATACTCCACCATCGGAAAGCATGATGGCGGCTTCAAATGAGCCTGGAAGTTATTTTTTCTTTTCCGTTTTTATGCTGTTAACAGGTTTGGATTCACTTGTTTTCATGCGTTATTATCCAATTCTTATAAGCAGCATATTATTACTCGTGTTGTATATCACTTCTTTAAAATTCGCAAGCCCAGATTTTGCCATTATATCGCCTTTTGTTTACACCGCATCTGCGTATGGAAGAATTTTTCATGTTTACCCAGCAAATTTGACGTATGTTTTTTATGCTTTATTTCTTTATTTCCTCGCGTTCCCAACGGGGAGGAAGAGAGAATCCAAATCGCTCATGTTGTTGCTGACTTTTTCAGCTACAATTGTGTACATCTTGGTTCCTCCTCTTTTGTTTCTCTCCTCACTAATGCCATTTATTCCATTATTATGGAAGACGGAGACCAAAAGGAATCTCATAGCACCGACCGTCATATTGGTAATATGGGCATCATGGTTAATGTATGTGGCGCAGGGGTCTTTCGCGTATATTGTATCTTGGCTTAAAGAAGCGTTAAGTGGACCTATCACGTCGAAATTGTCTGCGTCCCTTTTTTCTCCAGCATCTGTGCGAATTATTCCTCTTTTGCTGAAACAGGCTATAACGGTATTTGTAATTTCAACTGGAGTGATAATAGCAATCTTTTGTTTCATGAATAATAAAAAACCCTTGAAAAAGATACTAATAATCGGAGGAAACTTCATTTTATGTTGCCTCGTCATCTTTGCCTTCTTTGTTTTTGCCCCAGAGGCTTCCACTCGTTTCTATAGCTTCTCATTAGTGCCCTACTCGGTACTCGTCTCTCTATACATTTCAGCTGGACAGATTACAGATGGCATAAAGCCTGAGAAACTAAGGCAAGTATTCACTTATGTTCTCTTGGTCTCGATGATTCTTTTCCTTTTAATTGTGCCGATTGTGAGAAACGATAACGATGCTGGATTCTACTATCCTTCTTCCTCACTAAAAGGAGCGGATTTTACAGTTGAAAACTTAAAGGGAAACGTTGTTTGGGTAAGGCAACACTTGCACCTAATCGAGTACATGGCTTCCAGAAGAGGCGTGTTACTGGAGGGCTATATGGGATCTCAACAGAATGAAAACGTCAGTTTTATTTCTTTATCAAGATACTTGTGGTTACACAATGAAAGTGCATTTTTGTTGTACTTCAGCGAAAAAGTAATAAAAGATTATGACTCGATAATCTTTAATGATTATGAAGACGCTTATATGGTTATGTCTGGAGAAGAAAAATATGTTGAAGCAAGAGCGTTATATGAACAGTACATTTCAGAAAAACTTAACAGAATATATTCTAGCGGCACGTTGAGAGTATATTCTTCTAATCGCTAGTGGGCGTTAATTACACCTTTACATGTGCTAAGGGTGGTTTTCATGAGAGTTGTCCAAATAAGCTCTGATGTACTTCCTGTTCCACCCAGGTACGGTGGGGCAATAGAAACATATATCTGGAATATATCAAAGACGTTATCGGCTATGGGAGTTGAGGTTCATATATTATCGATAAATACCGATGTTAAGGAATCCTCAATCATCATTAATGATAACATCTATCTTCACACCTATCATTTACGAGGTGTAGCAAAGATTCTGACTGTTCCCGTAGCCAATGTTTACAAAAATGTTACATACTTGACCTTTAAATTGAACAAAATGCTACTAGATATTGCTAAAACTTATGGATCGATAGATGTAATTCACAGCCATTATCCCGCGACAGCCATAGCGCCGATTTTCTTAAGGGGTATATTGAGGGGTAAGATGAGACTTGTACTCTCAGTTCATGGAGAGTATGCTGGGAACATTTTAGATCGAATAACCTTTTCGAAATACGATACTATACTTGCTGTAAGCAACTTCATTAAACATCATGTTATGCAAAAATTCAACATTCCATCCGAAAAGATCAAAGTAATACATAACGCTGTTAATACTAAACTCTTTAAGTATGATGAGAAAGGTGCTGATGAAATCAAGAAAAGACTGTGTTTGCATGGCTGTCCAGTACTGCTTTTTGTTGGAAGGATTGTACCTGAAAAAGGATTACACAAACTAATTAAGACCTTACCAAAGATCTTGCTAAAGTTCCCTAGCACCAAATTGCTTATAGTTGGTCCGCCAGGCGATTTTTCATGTAGAAAACATACTTACTTTGAAAAAATTATTAGTTTGACTAAGGCACTAGGGATAGCTGATTCTATATTGTATCTTGGTCAACTGCCTTGCAGAGAGTTACCCAGCGTATACTCTGTTGCAGACATATGTGTTGTGCCTTCTATCTGGGAGGAGCCTTTTGGTCTTGTGGTGTTAGAAGCTATGGCTTGTTCCAAGCCAGTCGTCGCATTTAAAGTTGGTGGAATATCCGAAATAATAACCGACGGATTTAACGGATTCTTGATACGCAAAGGAGATGAGGAGGGATTGGCGGCTAAGATCATGTTTTTGTTGGAAAACGATGAAGTGCGCGAGGAAATTGGAAGAAATGCTAGGGCAACGGTAGAAAGAAAATTCACATATGAAAAAATAGTTACAAAACTTTTGAGAGAGATTTATCAAGGATAGTGAATAGATTATGCTAAAGGTTAGCATTGTTGTAATAGAAAAAAACGAAGCACAATATATCAAGAAGTGCTTAGATAGCCTCTTAAATCAAACTTATAAAAACTTTGAAATAATCGTAGTGGATGGCAGTTCAACAGATGGTACACCAGAAATAATTCTGAAGGAGTATAACGAGTATTTTATGAATGGGAAGATAAAGTTAGTCGTAGAACCAGGACTAGGCTTTGCGCACGCTCGAAATATTGGCGTTAAAAGATCGTCTGGCGATATTGTAGTCTTTACGGGTGGAAATGAGTTAGCGCATCCTCTATGGCTTGAGAATTTGGTTAAAAATTTCAATTCAAAAGATGTTGGTGGAGTATATGGACGTATGGCGATAATTAATGGAGGCAGCGGTTTATTGAAGAGGTTTTGTAAATTCAAAAGGGTGAAGGAATTTTCACGTATTGCCCCGGAGAAAGGCGTATATGGGCGAGGAACAAACATGGCGTTTAGGAAGCATATAATTGAGGAAGTCGGTTTTTTCGATGAGTATCTTTGCGATGCTGATGATACAGAGCTTGCATGGCGCGTTAGCAAAAAGTATAAAATACTTTACGAACCTTCCGCTGTAATATTTCACCAAAAGGGCGAGTGGGAAAATTGGCACTCCTTCCTAAAGTATTTATGGCGTCCTATTCAAGGTCATGCTCAAGCCGCTCGTAAAAATGGCGTATTCAGATACTATCCGAGAACCACTCTGCTTTATGTCGCGCCGATCTTGTACTTATCTTTATTGCTATTTTTTTTCGCCATTGAAGGAGCTACTTTGTCCCTCTTGGCATTGCTCCCTGTTATATTAGGTCTTTTGGTTACAGTCATAAAAGACGCCATTAAATTCAATGATGTTGGTGCTTTCTATGGTCTGCTAATTTATCCTATTCAATTATTGGTGGGCTCAGTAGCGTTACTAACAGGTTTTGTCAAACATCATCACAATTATCTTTCAGCTCATATCCGCAAAAGTCGCAACTATGACATCTCTGTACTCAATTTAAGAAACATTCGGGGTAAAATGATAAAAATATTTGCATTTCAATTTATGAAAGTCAAATATACAGTGATGGAGAATTCGTTTTTATAGTATACAAATCTTCAAAAATTACACATAATCTTTTGTAGATTCTAGCACATTAATGAAATAGTAATGCGTAATGGACGAGACTCTACCTACAGTAGAAGATGTTGTTCGAGAAGGGCTTTGTTTAGGATGCGGTACTTGTTATAATGCATGTTCTGTGAACGCTATCACGTTCGAACTAAATGAAATGGGTTTTTATGTTCCAAAAGTAGAGCATGACATTTGCACTAGATGTGGAGTATGCTACAAGGCATGTCCTGGTTTGGGCGTCGACATTACTAAAATGAACTTAAGGACCTTTAGTCGTATTCCTAGGAACCCATATCTTGGCAGTTATATTAATACTTACATCGGATATGCTAAAGATAGCAGGATCAGATATTTAGGCTCATCTGGCGGCGTAGCTACGGCGCTGTCGATGTATGTCTTAGATAAAGGTATTGTAGATGGCGCTATTGTTGTAAGGATGAAGAGATTAAGAGCGGAGACATTTATAGCTAAGTCGAAAGACGAAGTACTCCATGCTATTGGGTCTAAGTATCAACCTATTCCTGTTAATGTCGCCATTAAAGAGATTATCAGATCAAAGGAAAACAGGAAATATCTGCTTATAGGTTTACCTTGCCATATTCATGGCATACTGAAACTTGAAGAATGCTTTCCTCAGGTAAGGGAAAGAATCGCTTATAGAATCGGGTTATTTTGTAGTGGTCAACCAAGCATTTTAGGTACGCTTTTCATTTTATGGAGATATAAAATTCCTGTAGATGAAGTTAAGAAAATAACATATAGGAGCGGAGGGTGGCCAGGAGAATTAAACGCAGAGCTATTATCTGGAGAAAAGATAAGGATTCCACTTCCTGAGTACTGGCCGTATATGACGTACTTCATCAACCCGCGTTGTAGATTATGTATAGATCATACAGCGGAGTTCGCAGATATTTCACTTGGGGATCCATGGCTTAAAAACTTCTATGATCCTGTAGGTAGTTCTATAATTATAGCAAGGACGACACCGGGAGAGAGGCTTCTAAAAAATGCTGAAAAAGATGGCATTATAGCATTAAGGAAAATTAACTGGATGAGAGTTTTCGAATCCCAGTTTGATGCTATCATGTTTAAAAAAGCTGATTTGCCGTCAAGAAGAATCGCCATTCCTTCGCGAAAGGTGCCGAAAGCGTATATCCCGTCAGTTGGTTACCCTAAAATTTTGACCCTAAACCGTATAATTACGTACAATATAGCCTCCTTATTTGCTTTCAAGAGGAGATGGGGCACCCTTAACATATATCACAAGGTATCAGAATTAAACTTGAAGCTTTTCTGGCTTTATCTGCATTTGCTTTATTCACGCCTGTTGAATTCTTAATGATTGCTAATTCATGTAAGCAAGGTCTGAGCTGATGAAAATATTTATTATGGGGCTCTCTCCCTACGCACGCAATAGAGGCGTGGCAGCTATAACTTCCGTCCTACTCGTCAACCTAATAAGAGCTTTTCCAAACGCTGAAATAGTTATGTGGGGAGGATATCCTGAACCCCCTCTTCATAGCCCAACGTCCTTATACTACAAAATACTTCGAGAGAGGAAAAGAACAAAAATAAAGGTTTTTCACGAACCATGGGAGCGTATGGCATACTCCTTCCGCCATCAAATAAATAGAACATTCTTGCAGTTGATTTATGCGTTTACTAAGATATCCAAAGATTGCATTACAGCCGAAATACTAGATAGTGATATCGTATTATCCTTTAATTATGGAGATTGCTTTTCGGATTTACACGGAATTTTCCGAGATATTATTGTAATTTTAAGGAACTATATTCCGATTTTTGCGAATAAGAAATTGGTATTTGGTCCACAAACTATCGGACCGTTCAGATACAAAGCGGCTAAATACTTGGCTATCAACATACTCAACTCAAGTAAAATTAAATACGTGCTACCCAGAGAATTAATGAGCGTCATCTTTTTAATGAAGTATTTAAAGGACAACAAAAAGATTGTATTTTGTCCAGATCTCGCTTTTCTTCTAGAACCTAGTTATGATTCCTTAACGGAAATACCCTCTCAAGCATTTGAGAAAGGATATATAGTAACAGCGTTTGATCCGCACATGATGGGGTCCATCAGTGACTATTCTAAAGTGGTTAAAATTCTTGCCCAAGCATTAGGCGATTTCATTAAAATCACAGGGAAATATGTAGTTTTTATCCCTGAAGCTACAACACCTGCGGGCTTAGACTGTATGAAAGTCGCAGAAGACGTAAAAAGACTTTTGCCGTCAAAAATCACTGATTCTATTATAGTCTTGAAGGATAAACATACTGCTGAAGAACTTAAAGGGTTAATTAATTATAGCGAGTTGGTGATTAGTACCTTCACACATGCCCTCATTACGGGACTCTCATGTGGTGTCCCAGTTATTGGAATCTCCTATAATGTGCCAAAGATGCGACAAATTTTATCTCTATTTGATATGGAGAATAATGTTCTAAAGCCATCCGATGTATATGCATCACCCGATAATCTTGTGAAAAAAGCAATGGACTTAACAAAAAATTCAGATTTAAGATACAACTTACAAATGAAGGCAGAAAAGGTTAAACACATAATTGAAAAACAATTTATAAGTATACTCTTTGATATGCGTTCTTTATAAGCACCGAATTAACGTTTGTTCTAATCCAAACGACTTTACTCGGGCTATTGTAATTGCTTCGTGAACAGGATTTTAAGCCACTAAAGGTTGATTATATGATGCCACCTCTGGATGGAATTCAGAATCAAGATCGACGATAATTTTTGGCGCGCTCCTAGCCTTTAAGCTAACATTGTATTGATAGTAATTCCGCCACTCACTTCCTCATTAAGAGAGCGTTGTATATTCTGGGATTATTAGGACTGTTTAAGATATTGAACGAGCTACTTTTTTCCTGTTCCGTTTGCGTAACACAGAGCCATACCAGGTTGGTCAGACTTCCAGTATGTCCACCAAGTCCATCTTACGTTGTACTTGTTCCAAGTGCTTACCATATCTCTAATCCATAAACTTGAGTTAGCAACCTCAAGTGCAACTCCAAACTCCCCAGCAAAACTTGGAATATCCCAATTTCTAACAAGATCGTCAGAGGGCTTATCTAGATAACGGTGAACAACGTCCTTTTCAAGGGCAGATGCACCGCCAGAGTAGCTCCCCGAGTGTAGATGATAGTAGCTGAAGACAACGTTCGTTATTATCTAAAAGTTGAGCTGAGTCAGTACCGTATCTACCAACTGGCTCGTAGAAAAGAACATGATAAGGATCCACGGTTCTAATTCCGTCGATTAATCTGTTATAAAAAGAATAGAGATAAGTAGCAGTCTGTGAAGGCGTGAGCCCTCCTTCCATGAAGAAGCTCGCATAGGCAGGTTCATTAAACAAATCATATCCTGCAATCCCGGACTCATTAGCATACCTCTGAACAATATACTTCACAATATACTTCCACACGGCTATGAGCCTATCTTGCATTGAAGGATTTTCCACTGAAGCCTCAGTCCCATTAGGCCCTTTTCCAAGCCAAAAATCAGCTATAGATTGGCTCACCCCTTTCGCACTGTCTTCATAGCCACTGACCATCTACTTCGGTAAACTACTCGTCCAAGTATGACCATGATAAATAAAACGTGGCGACCAACCCCAAAAATGCAACACAGTTGAAAACCAGAATGGCTTTCTGGATCCTCTTCTTAGGCTCTACTTTCGCTGGATTCCTCGATTTAAAATTGCACTGGAAGAACACGCCGGTGCACTCGACGATCCTGCTCACAATTATAGGCGTGAGCATAGTCATCATCGCTAGGTTTTCCTCAGTCATCTACAGCCTCATAGAAACGAGCTTCTACACTCAAGCCATTGGGGCTCAATAATAGACGATGTGTCATACAAGCTAGCTATTACAGCCATGTTTGGATCATACGTGCTACTAACATCAACAGCTGTTGGCACACTATACAGGGGTTTAAGAGCCTCGGGCTCTTTCGCTTCATTCAGCTACTCGAGCATCCAATCGCATCATGCAACTTGTCTTATCGGAAAAAAGATACCAGTCAACAATTTATCAATGCAATGCATGCATAGGAGGAAAGACTTGGTCTTAAAGAAACTATTTACCTGGCAGTTTCTAGTCTCCAAGCATAATATTCATGAAA
>Ga0185307_1002240_pt1 | contig 10112 bp, 8 predicted proteins | sample LHCtaG_FD_128010 | JGI IMG/M metagenome (GOLD analysis project Ga0185307, IMG submission 128010) | Hot spring microbial communities from Little Hot Creek, USA to study Microbial Dark Matter (Phase II) - LHC4sed_matched (SPADES... | ecosystem: Environmental > Aquatic > Thermal springs > Hot... | reverse complement strand
CTCCTTCACCGGAAAAAAAGGTTCTTTGCCGAGATAACGAGAGGGTTTTCTAACCTTTGTCAATATTTCATGAGGATAGCCTAGCATAGGTTTTTAAAAATTTAAGCTTAGTTTTAAAATTTTAAAGGTAAAGTAAAATGAAGAAAGAAAGATTGGAGGGAGTGGTAATGAAATGATATCACGTTTGTTGAAGCTTTTTTCTAAGGATTTAGCTATTGATCTTGGCACGGCAAACACTTTAATCTATCTTGAGGGTAAGGGGATCGTGCTTAGGGAGCCATCGGTTGTTGCCGTGCGGGAGGAGGGCAGATATAAGAAGGTTGTTGCCATTGGTGAAGAAGCAAAGAGGATGCTTGGCAAAACTCCGGGCACGATCAAAGCTATAAGACCTCTTAGAGAGGGAGTGATAGCAGACTTTGAAGTTACTGAAGCCATGATCAGATACTTTATCCAAAGGGTCCATAATAGAAGTTATTTTGTGAAGCCGAGGATTATAATCAGCGTGCCCTCAGGCACAACTCAAGTTGAAAGGAGGGCAGTAAAAGAAAGCGCTGAGTCTGCTGGGGCAAGAGAGGTTTACCTTATTGAGGAGCCTATGGCAGCCGCCATTGGTGCTGGGCTACCCGTTGCCGACCCTGTAGCCTGTATGGTAGTAGACATCGGTGGTGGGACTACAGAGGTTGCGGTCATCTCCCTCGGTGGCATCGTGGTAAGCCATTCTATAAAGGTTGCCGGAGATAAAATGGATGAAGCCATCATCTACTATATAAAAAGAAAATACAACCTACTCATCGGTGAAGCTTCGGCTGAACAGATAAAGATCCAGATCGGAGATGTGCTCCCTGAAGAGCCTTATCCTGAAATGGAGATAAAGGGTAGGGACCTAATCACTGGTATTCCAAAGACGATAACCATAAGCTCAAAGGAAGTGCAAGAGGCTTTAAAAGAACCGGTCGACCTCATCGTTCAAGCAATAAAGCAGGTTCTTGAAAGCACACCACCAGAGCTTGCTGCTGACCTTGTTGATCGAGGCATTACTCTAACCGGAGGGGGTGCCCTCCTCAAGAACCTTGATAGGTTAATATCCCAGGCAACAGGGCTTAAAGTCTCAATTGCCGAAGAACCCCTTCTCTGCGTTGCCCTTGGGGCAGGGAGGGCCTTAGATAACCTTGACAAGCTAAAGGATGTGATGATCCAGGTCTAAATCGGTTTTAATAGTTTCTAATCAAGACCTTTCAACCTTTTATAAAGCGAAAGCACAGAACGCACATACCTTTGTGTTTCCGGATATGGGGGAATACCCCCGTAGGCTTCCACCGCTTTAGGTCCAGCGTTGTAGGCAGCAAGGGCAAGGGTTAGGTCCCCAAACTTATCAAGCAAATACCTTAGATATCTTGCCCCGCCATAAATGTTTTCCTTGGGATCAAAGGGGTCTGAGACACCTACAAGCTTTGCAGTAGATGGAATAAGCTGCATAATCCCTAAAGCCCCCTTTGGAGACATTGCCACAGGATTGTAGTTTGACTCTACCTTGGCTATGGCATGAAGAAGCTTGGGGTCAAGGTTGTAAGTATGCGCAACCTCCTTGAAAAGCTCATCAAACTTGGTAGAAAGATGAAAGCCTAAAGATCCCACCTTTGATAAAGAATCATCACCTCTTAAGAAAGGATTTTTTGTGGTTACAATCAAGTAAAGCTTTGCGTTTTCATTCATCTTGAAGTTTGAGAAGAATTTCTCTCCTGTTTCAGGGTCCTCATAGACATAGATCTTTGTGGTGAGCAAAGTATTCTTTGGCGTGACTCCCTTAGTTTTACCTCCCACTTGTTTTGAGCTTGCAAATACCGGAAAGGCAAATAAAAAAATAAAAAAAATGTTTAAAAAAATGCTTCTCTTCATCTAAGCTTGCTCCAAATACCTTTTTAAAAAGACATCTTTACATTCTTTACAACAAAAATAGTATATCTTTCCATCAATTTCAACCTTTAAAGCTTCATTTTTTGAAAGATAAATTCCGCAAGCCTCATCCTTTACCATTTCCGCAACTACCAAATTTTCTTTTCGGACTGCTTTCTTTTTTCTAAAATAAAAATACACTACAAAGAAGATGAGTAAAAGGAGTAAAAACCTCATAAAGGTTCTTCAATCTTTTCCTGATATTCCCAAATGTTTTGATTTTTTAAGTTCAATTCATTTTTTTTCACCATCTCTTTGATTGGTAAGAAAAATCCTGGATAGATCAGATCCGGTGAGATTTCAAGAAGGGGGAGCATTACAAAAGCTCTCTCTAAAGCCCGAGGGTGGGGTATGCTAAGGTATTCTGTTTGTATGATCAAATCTTCGTAGAAAATTATGTCTATATCAATGGTGCGATCAGAATAAACAGGTTTTTTCTTCCGCCCAAGGGAAAATTCTATCCTTTTTGTCTCTAAAAAAAGAGCCTGAGGAGAAAGAAAGGTCTCTCCAAGGAGGACAAGGTTTAAGAACAGGTTTTTGCTTTCAAACCCAAGGGGAGTTGACTCATAGATCTTTGATACCCTTAAAATGCGAACTCCCCTTTCTTTAAGACCTTCTATAGCTAAACGAAGGTTTTTTAATCTATCACCTAAGTTTGTTCCTAAGGCTAAATGGACCTTCTTTAAGGTTTCAAGCTGGATAGCCTTTCCACCGCCTTTTTCAGAGTCTCAATCCCCACGGTTAAAGCAATCCTAAAATATCCTTCCCCACTACTTCCAAAACCATTGCCCGGAGTGGCCACAATGTCAAGCTCTTCAAGAAGTTTCCTACAAAATTCGGCTGAAGTATACCCCTTTGGCACTTTAACCCATAGATAGAAAGTGGCTTTTGGCGTTATAAGCTCAAAACCAAGGCCCTTTAGAGCTTTAGCCAAAAAGTCCCTCCTTTGTTGGAAGGTAGCCCTTAACGGTGGGACGAGTTTTTCAAGGTTATCAAGGGCATAGGCACCAGCATACTGAATTGCGGTAAAAACACCAGAGTCTATGTTGCTTTTGATCTTAGCAAGTCCTTGAACAAACTCTTTCTTACCAACGGCAAACCCAATCCTCCATCCAGTCATGCAAAAGGTCTTAGAAAGACTGTGAAACTCTATGGCTACATCCTTTGCTCCCTCTATCTCAAATATACTAAGAGCAGGCTCCTCAAAATACATCTCAACATAAGCAGCATCATGAGCAAGGATAAGCCCACTCTTTTTCGCAAAGGATATAGCTTCAGCAAAGAATTCTTTGGTGGCTACAGCACCGGTTGGATTGTTAGGATAGTTTAGCCATAGGATCTTTGCTCGAGTAAGAACCTCCCTTGGAATTTTGCCAAAATCAGGATAGAAGTTGTTTTCCCATAGGAGGGGAAGATAGTAGGGTTCGCCTCCTGCAAACAGGGTGCCAAGGTGATAGACTGGGTAGGCAGGCTCAGGGCAGAGCACAACATCTCCTGGATTTACAAAGGCTAAGGGGAAATGGGCAATCCCTTCCTTTGAGCCAATAAGTGCTACAACTTCTGTGTCAGGATCAAACTCAACCCCAAACCTTCTTTTCATGTAGTTTGTGCAAGCTTTTCTAAAGAATTCACTACCTTGGTTAGATGGATACCGATGGAAGGCTGGATTTTCTAATGCCTTCTTTGCTACATCAACAATCTCAGCTGGGGTGGGAAGGTCAGGATCTCCAATCCCAAGGTCTATGATGTCTGCTCCCTTCTTTAGTTTTTCGTTCTTTAGCCTATCTATTTCTACAAAAAGATAAGGTGGAACCTTCTTTAGCCTTTCTGCAAACTCCATCCTTTCCTCCTTATCTTTCCCTTTTTCCTTCGATGAATTCTAAGACCATCTGTTTTGCGATGTAGTCGGGAAACTGTTGTGGTGGATGCTTCATTGTGTAAGCTGAGATTGAGATTAAAGGTCCTCCTATGCCCCGGTCTTTGGCAAGCTTTGCGCAACGAATGGCATCTATTGCTGACCCTGCAGAGTTTGGTGAGTCTTCAACCTCAAGCCTTACTTCCACCGAGAGGGGCACACCACCAAAATGTTCCCCCTCAAGCCTAATGTAGGCGATCTTTCTGTCCTTAAGCCATGGAACCCAATCTGAAGGACCGATGTGAATGCTATGTTCATCTATAGAGTAAGGAATAAGAGAGGATACCGCTTCTGTCTTTGAAATTTTCTTTGTTTTGAGCCTATTCCTTTCAAGCATGTTCAAAAAGTCGGTGTTACCACCGAAGTTTAGTTGATAGGTCCGCTTAAGGGGTATGCCTCTATCGATAAAAAGTTGAACCAAGGTGCGATGAAGGATGGTTGCTCCAAGCTGAGATTTTATGTCATCACCCGCTGCAGGAATACCTTCTTCAGTAAACCTTCTTCCCCATTCTGGGTCGGAAACTATGAAGGCTGGCATTGCGTTAACAAAGGCAACTCCAGCTTTGAGACAGGCGGTTGCATAGAACCTCGCTGACTCTTCACTTCCTACAGGAACATAGTTTATAAGCACATCAGCTTGGACATCTTTAAGGCAAGAGACTACATCTTCAAGTTCATCCTCCTTCTCCTTTGCAAGAACAAAGGATAAGTCCCGAGGATAATTCTTCATATGAGGGGCAAATCCGTCAAGAACCTTTCCCATTCTGACTCTAACTCCGAGTTTGGGGACATCTGGATAAAAGATGGTGGTGCAGTTTGGGTGGGCAAAGATAGCTTCGCTCACATCTTTGCCAACCTTTCTTTCATCAATATCCCAGGCAGCAACTATTTCAATGTCGCAAGGTCCATATCCTCCCACATCGGGCACCATCAACCCCTCATACTCCTCTTTGTTTTTATTCCTATAATAGAAAATACCCTGGATCAAAGCACTCGCGCAATTGCCGACCCCTACGATAGCAAGACGCACCTTTTTAGACATCTCTTGCCCCCTTTTCATAAATCTCTTTAAACATACCACAAACCTAAAGAGGTTTAAAGTTATTTTCTTTGATTTTTATGGTTTTGCGCACCCGCTCACCAGGAAGAAGTGTAAGCATCCTTGCCCCCTGGGTGCTCCTTGCAAGAAGGGGTATCTCTTGCAAAGAGATGCGGATCGCTTTGCCTGATGAAGTAAAGATGATCACATCTTCGTCCTCCTCGAGAAAGAGCACCGAAGCTAATTGCCCAGTCTTTAAAGAAAGTTTGTGGCAATTAATACCTAAACCACCCCGTTTTTGAACCCTAAACTCAGAAACAACGGTCTTTTTTCCAAAACCAGCCTCAGTTATAGTAAATATGTATCCCCGGTCCTTAGTCTCCACCATCCCTATGACCTCGTCCTTTTCTTCTAAACGAATACCTATTACTCCTTCCGATTTCCTTCCCATTGGTCTTAGGTCAGAGGTTTCAAAGTGTAAAGATTGTCCATTTTTTGTGGCAAGAAGAACCCTCCCCTCCTGAGTAAGGCTAAGCACAGAACGAAGTTTATCCCCCTTTTGCACAACGATTGCTATATTCCCAGTTTTGCGAAGCCCTTGAAATTCTTCAAATGAAACCTTTTTAATGGTTCCCTTAGCGGTAGCCATAAAAATGAACCCCTCTTCTCTAAGGGGTAGAAGAGCAATTGGCACCCCATCAAAATTAGGTATATAATTCCTCAAGTGAACTCCCTTTGCTTGTTTTGATGAAGTAGGGACATCCTTCAAAGATAGGGGATATACTTTTCCCTCTTCTGTAAAGATAAAAAGGGTATCGTCTGAGAAGGCAAAATTGGCTTGGTTTATCCTTTCCTCTCCATACACTACGAGCAAGCCCTTCCCTCCTCTTTTCTGGATATAAAACTCTTCAAGGTTGATCTTTTTTATAAACCCCTCTTCGTTTAAAAGCACTAAAACAGGACTTCGGGGTGTTTCCTCTGTTAATCCTTCAATCTCTGCTTCCTCGATGATCTCCGTCCTTCTTTCGTCTGCAAATTCTTCCTTGAGTTTTTTCAGCTCCTCCTCAATAGTAGCGATGAGGGTTGGCTCGTCAGTAAGGATCCTTTCATACCTCTCGATAGCTCTCTTTAGCTCTTCATACTCAAGAAGGATTTTTTCCCTTTCAAGGGCTGTAAGCCTCTGAAGTCTAAGGTTTAATATCTCCTGGGCTTGAACTTCAGTAAAGTTAAACCGAGCTATTAGCCTATCTTTTGCTGTCTTAGGGGTATCCGAGGTCTTTATAAGCTCTATGATTTCATCAAGATGTTCGAGGGCCTTGAGGAAACCTTCAAGGATGTGTGCTCTCTCCTTGGCCTTTCGTAAGTCATACTGAGTTCTGCGAATGACGACAATCCTTCTCCAGTTGATAAAATGTTGAAGAAGGTCTTTGAGGGTTAGGACCTCAGGTCTTCCGTTGACCAGGGCAAGAAGGATTATGCCAAAGTTTGTCTCAAGTGGTGTATGAGTAAAGATTTCCTTTGCTATAAGATGAGGGGCCTTTGCCCACTCTTTCTTAAGCTCTACTACAATCCTTATCCCGTGCCTATCGGATTCGTCTCTAACTTCCGTTGCTCCCTCAAGCTTTTTTTCCTTAATAAGCCTTGCAATCTTTTCTACTACGGCTGCCTTGTTTACCTGATAGGGTATCTCTGTAAAAACTAACTTTACGCGGTTTTTTTCCGTTTCTACATGATATTTTGCACGGAGCTTGACCGTCCCTTTACCGGTTGCGTAGGCGTTAAGGATTGATGTCCTACCTACGATATAAGCTCCGGTGGGAAAATCCGGTCCTTTGATGTATTCCATCAGGTCTTCGTTAGTTAGGTCTGGGTTCCGAAGGAGGGCTAAAAGTGCTGATACCACTTCACCAAGGTTGTGTGGAGGAATGGATGTTGCCATCCCTACAGCAATGCCTGAAGCTCCGTTAACAAGTAGGTTTGGGAGTTTTGAAGGAAGGACTACAGGCTCTTTAAGGGTGTTATCGTAGTTTGGCACAAACTCAACGGTCTCTTTTTCAAGGTCAGCAAGCATCTCATGAGCGATCTTAGTAAGCCTAACCTCTGTGTATCTCATCGCTGCTGGAGGGTCTCCGTCAACGGAACCAAAGTTCCCCTGTCCATCAACCAAGGGATACCTCATAGTAAAATCTTGAGCCATCCTCACTAAGGCTTCATACACTGGCATATCACCATGGGGATGATACTTACCGATTACATCCCCCACGATCCTTGCACTCTTCTTGTAAGGTTTATTCCACTCGTTTCCTGCCTCAAGCATAGCATAGAGTATTCGCCTCTGGACTGGCTTTAGCCCGTCCCTGACATCAGGTAGGGCCCTTCCAACGATAACGCTCATCGCATAATCCAAGTAGCTTTCCTTAAGCTCCTCCTCTAAAGGAACCTCTATTATTTCACCCATGGCTTATCTCCCCTTCTACAGTATTCTATGCAGTGCTGCAGCCCACGGCTTATCTCATCCCTTACTTTCTCCTTTAACAGCTCTTTATCCCTAAGGCTCATACCTTTAGTTTCTATCGTTTTTCCTATGTATACATACACTTCTCTATTTTTTAAATGGAACCACAGGCTTCCCTTAGGTATAATTTCTCTTGTGCGAAAAATAGCTATAGGACAAACCGGAGCTTGTGCTTTGAGAGGCACAAGCATCCCCCCTTTTTTAAAAGGAAGAAGTTCCCCTGTTTGGCTCCTTGTTCCTTCAGGAAAGATAACTAAGCTTACACCAGATTGTAGGGCTGAAACACAGGCTAACAGGCTCCGCAAACCTTCCCTTGGGTCCTCTCTTTCGACCGGGATGTACCCAAGGGCAGATATCCCCCAGCCAAAAAAAGGTATCTTAAAAAGACTAGCTTTAGCTAAAAACCTGATGTTGTAGTCTTTAAGAAGATGCTCAAGAACAGGGATATCAAGTTGGCTTTGATGATTGCTCATGAAAAAGGTTTTGGCAAGGCTATGGTGTAATGGGTTCCCAAGCACAACTACCCTAATCCCTAAAATCTTGAGCAACCATTCACACCATAGCCTTGCCAAAACCTTTTTGCGGGTGATAATAGCTAAAACACCCATCACAGGAACGCTGAGGATTACATAAATCCATACCAACAGATTTAGAAAAACTTCTCTGAGGATCATACTTTAGAATTTTTCTAAAAAATTTCTGAGGATTATTACCCCTTCTGGGAGGTCATCCCGTGCGAAATCCCATTCAAGGAGTGGGCTTTTCCATCTCATCCATCTTTCAAGAGATGTGCCGATCGATTCTGGATGAAACTGCACTCCCTCAAGTGGAAAATACTTATGCCTCACCCCCATGATTTCTCCATCTTCTGCTCTTGCTGAGACTTCAAGCTCTTTTGGTAGGGTATTTTCATCTATCGCTAAGGAATGGTATCTCATGGCTGAGAAAGGCTGGGGCAGACCTTCAAATACCCCCCTGCCATCATGATAAATCGTAGAAGTTTTGCCATGCATAAGCCTTTTAGCTTGAACGATCCTACCACCAAAGGCAAAACCTATGCATTGATGCCCAAGACATACCCCAAGAATAGGCACCTTCCCTGCAAACTCCTTGATTACCCTAACAGAAATCCCCGCCTCTTTAGGCGTGCAAGGACCAGGGGAGATGATAATATGAGTAGGATCAAGCTTTGTTATATCTTCAGGGATTATCTCATCGTTTCTATAGACGAACACTTCCCCGCTCCAAAGCTTTTTTAGCATAATGCCTACAATCTGCACCAAATTGTAGGTAAAAGAATCGTAGTTATCTATAACTAACACCCTTTTCATGCCTAAAATCCTTTATAAAAAATATCCGGAGGAAAAGAGTTCTAAAGCCTTCTCCAGGGCTTTAGCTTTGTTAATGGTTTCTTCATACTCCTTTTTTGGGTTAGAATCAGCAACAATGCCAGCACCTGCCTGAAGATAGAGCTTTCGTCCCTTTTGAAAAAAGGTTCTAATTGTAATGCAAAAATCCATCGTGTTGTTGAATCCAAAGTAGCCAACCGCCCCTGCGTAGGGTCCACGCTCATTCACTTCAAGTTCAGTAATTATCTCCATCGCACGAACCTTTGGGGCACCGCTAACCGTTCCAGCTGGAAAACAGGCTTTAAAAAGGCTAAACAAGTCTTGCCCATCCTTTAGCCATCCCTTAACACCCGAGACTAAATGCATAACATGGGAGTAGCGCTCAACAACCATCAACTCATAAACTTGAACAGACCCATACTCACAAACCCGCCCAAGGTCGTTCCTTCCAAGGTCAACAAGCATGATGTGTTCAGCTATTTCTTTTTCATCGTGCCTTAACTCCTCTTCAAGCTTTAGGTCTTCTTCCTCAGTAGCCCCCCTCCTCCTTGTCCCAGCGATGGGTCTTGTCTCTACCTTTTTTCCTTCAGCCCTAACGAGGATCTCAGGAGATGAGCCAATGAGCACCTCATCATCAAACTTTAAATAAAACATATAGGGCGACGGATTGATCTTCCTTAAGGCTCGATACAAGTATAGACCTGAATGAGGGTCATTGAGGATTTCATCCTCCAAATAGAACCTTTGAGAGAGGACGACTTGAATTATATCCCCCTGTTCGATGTATTCTTTAGCTTTCTTCACCATGCCTTCAAAAGTGTCTCTCTCTATCTCCGGCTCAAGACTAAGCAACTTTTTGAGATAAGGAGGGTTAACCTTAGCCGACCTAAGCCTTTCTCTCAGGGCAAAAAGCTCATCTTGTGCTTCAAGGTATGCCTTTTCTACATCTGCTCCTTCGGCTGAAAGGAAAGAATCCCCTACAGGAACAAGGAGAATAAGCTTATAGGTGTGTTTTAATCTGTCGTAGACGATGAGCTTCTTTGGGAGAATAAAGTATAAATCGTGAAAACCAAGAAGAGGTCTTCCCCTTTGGACTCTTCTTTCAAAAAATGATACCATTTCATAAGAGACATAACCAACCAACCCTGAAAAAAACCTCGGGAGATTAACATCACCTGGCACTCGAAACCTTTCCCAAAGCTTCTTTAACTCCAAAAAGGGGTCATGGCATTCTAAGGTTTTTTCTTCTCCGCCTTCAACAGAGATTTTATTTTCTTTTGCTCGGAAGATTACGATCGGGTCAAACCCAATGAAGGAGTAGCGCGCCCATTTTTCTGGACC
>Ga0185307_1002238_pt1 | contig 10114 bp, 11 predicted proteins | sample LHCtaG_FD_128010 | JGI IMG/M metagenome (GOLD analysis project Ga0185307, IMG submission 128010) | Hot spring microbial communities from Little Hot Creek, USA to study Microbial Dark Matter (Phase II) - LHC4sed_matched (SPADES... | ecosystem: Environmental > Aquatic > Thermal springs > Hot... | reverse complement strand
GGTTGCAACTCGCCCTCGTGAACGCGGAATCCCTAGTAACCGCGTGTTAAAACCGCGCGGTGAATACGTCCCCGCTCCTTGCACACACTGCCCGTCGCTCCACCCGAGTTGGGTCTGGGCGAGGCTCAGTCTCGTTGGCTGAGTCGAGCCTGGGCCTGGCGAGGGGGGAGAAGTCGTAACAAGGTGGCCGTACGGGAACGTGCGGCCGGATCACCTCCTATCGCTAATTCCTGCCTGGGGCTTCTCTAGAAGGGTGTGATAGGGCCCTGTGCCGTACCCTGCCTCGAGGCTTTTCTTTCATCCTGGATATCCCATTTCTATGTTAGTTATTTTTCCGAAGATATTATTGTTGCTCTTAATCTACCATACATTACCTCTCTTGACAAGGTTATTCTATAGTTTTTCTCTTCCAGTATGCTGGTGAACGTCCTCGGTTTAGAGACGATAATTGTAAGCTTAGAGTTTGGAGAAGCTCTCCCAATACTCTCAATGAATCTCCTGTAGAATCCCACTATATCTCTCACATTCATTCTTATACCGTATGGGGGATTGGTTACTATGTGGTCCGGTTCCCAAGTAAGCCACTTATCCATCTGGAGGCAATCTCTAATCATTAGCTTTACAGTATCAGCTACACCTGCAGCTTCTATGTTCCTCCTAGCACCTTCAATACTCTTGGGGGAGGCGTCGCTTCCAGTAATATCTCCAACAGCATCGGGGTTAACGCTATCCTCGATCTTCCTCCTTATTTTCTCGAGGGCGTCTAAGTCAACGAACTTCAGCTTCTCTAATCTTATCCCTCTCTTCATTAATCCCGGTGGTATATTCCTTAATTTTATAGCAGCTTCTATAGGTATAGTTCCACCACCACACATCGGGTCTATTAAGCTCTCGCCCCTCCCCCATCCAGATATCTTGATCATTGCTGAAGCAATAGTAGGCTGTAGCCCAGCTCTATGAGTGTACACTCTATAGTATCTTCTGTGGAGAGATTCTCCAGTAGTGTCAAGCCCTAGGAGGACCTCTGAGTCTCTAAGTAGACAGTAGAATTCTATCTCAGGATTGTCTAGGTCAACTTTAAGCTTAATGTTTGTGGATGATTTAAAGCTTTCAATGATTGCACGGCCTGCAGATGCTGCAGCATCCAGGCTCGTGAAAGGCAATCTTTTATTGTGTCTCTCAGCTTTTACTGCGAAGGTTTGGCTTGGGTCTATAATCCAGGTATAGTCTAGCCTCCTCGTAATTCTGTATAAGTCTTCTAGAGTTTCAACTTTCTCTCTAGCTAGGAGTAGGTAGACTCTATTAATGAGGGTGGAAGAATAATTGATTATTGCGGCATGCTCGATCGTACCTTTAAAGAAGATTTTCCCAATATCTGGGTGTACAGGAGTTCTAGCTATTTCTTCAACTTCTTTTGCAGCAAGATCTTCCAGTCCAGTTACTGTAGTAGCAAACCATTCAAAATACTGCATCCAGCTCTATAGACCCACATCATAATACATGTTAAAGAAATTTTCTGCGAGAATCTATAGTAAACGAGAGAGTGTTATTTCGCATACCATGCTTCTCTAATCATCCCAAGCTTTACGTCAGTAAATTCTTGGGAGTGTATTGATGAGCTCCAACGTATCCTCTAGTTTCAGCTCTGGTAGATTGAATCAATAATTATCATGTCCAATGTAGATGGATGGGAAGGGTATTTCCATGATGGCTTCTGTAAGTTCTTCTAGCTTGGATTCAAGTATCGGTTCTATCACTACTGTTTTGTGTTTATGCGTTAGCTTCTCCATGGAGTTGATCCTTATCTAATTGTGGTGGAGTCTTTGAAAGGCTTGGGCAATCTCTGTTGCTCTCGATTGTGGCTCCAGCCACGGCGTTTACAGGCAGGTTGAAGCTGAGATACCTCTTAGGATTCTTGGTAAGTAGTAGGGAGTAGGTATGTGGCCGCATCCTAATACTATCCAATACTTTGTTTATCCACTTCCTTGGAACTTATTTTCCGGAGATGAAAGAATTCTTTTAGAATCTTTTCCTAAGTCTTTTTGGGATGAAGATTACTGGAACCTCTTTGTAGTTTTATGGTTCTATGCCACTCATAGATAGGCGGTTAGCGTATATTCTTGCATAACAATACAAGCACCCATCCAGTTACAAGATTCTATGTATATGTACTAGTCATCTCTGGAGACTTTCATAGAGTTTGCTGGGATCTTGATCTTTAATGTTCTCCTCGTTCTCATTTTATCTTCTTAATCTTCTTAAGATTGTTACGTCTAGTGCTCCGTACGTCCTATAGATCTGTACTGCGAGGAGTATTGCGATTGAGATTATTGCGGCTCCTACCCCTAGTGAGAGTATTACGAAGCTATGTGAGTAGGGGTCTATCCCCGTAGGCGTTATAGCGAATGCTATAAAGTTTAGGTGGGCTGCGTTCACCATTAATTCTATAGCTATTATCTGTTTGATTATGCTCTTCTTTGTTGCGAGGCAGTAGATCCCTATAGTGAATACTAATCCTGCAATTATTGGGTAATAGTATATTGGTAGAGCCATCTTAATCACTTCTCCTTAGTAGTGCAACTATTGAGAAAGCTAAAGCAACTGCAACCAATACTAATGCTAGTAGGGCCATGTAGAAGTTTTCCCATAAGTATCGGCTAATAGCTCTACCTATTGCATTAAAGTCTATTGGTTTTAATTCTTCAACTGTTTTTCTCCATCCTAAGTGTATTGGTGGGTTGCTGGCTAGGGTGAGGAAGAGTAGGGCTGCGAAAAGTATTGCTGTGAGTGATCCGAAGACTTGGTATCCTCTCATCATTCCTCCCTCCTACTGGTCATCATTATGACTAGCATGAGTAAAGCTACTGCTCCACCTGCGTAGATTAGTAGGAGCATTAAGCCTACATGGAGAGCGTAAAGTAGGATGAATATGAAGCTTAGAGAGATTATGAAGCCTAGAAGTCCAAATACTGCTCTAATCAGACTTTCTGATTCAACAGCTATTATTGAGAAGATTATGAGAGAGATGAGTAAAGCTACTTCTAAAGCTTCTATATTCATTCTAGATTTACAGTCTTCTTCCACAATAAAAATATTGTTTCAACATAGTTTTAGGCTACATGTGTTAGCTTGAGTATATCTCAACTATATCTCCATCTTGTAGTATATGGTCTGAGCCTACTTGCTGTCCTTGAATCTTAACAGATCTACCCCATATCCTTGCATACTTCATATTTCTAGCTAAGTCTTTATGGATCCTCTCAGCAAGCTCTCGGACAGTTGCGTTTTCATTCATTACAATCGGTTTCCTAGAGACTATGCCATCTTTCTGAGTATATACTCTTATCAATCCAAGGCTCTTGAATATCTTCTCTTTTAAATCTTCAAGGTTTTCTTTCTTCTCAGCTGAGATGAATGTGAATGGTATCTGGAGGTTCTCTATCATGCTTTTAAGCCTGTCGAGTTCTGTAGATTGTATAGCATCTACCTTATTCAATACTATTAGGGCTTTCTTGTATATTGTTTCTCTTATGATTGTTTCTTCAAGGTCTTCTATCGATGCATCACCATATATCTTTACTACCGCATTCTTTACACCTACATTTCTTAGTAATTCTTCGACTTCCCTATAAGTTCCATGGAATTTCCCAAATGCAACAATCCTCACTCCTCCACTGTCTTTCTTCTCTATTATTATCTCTCCTTTCTTTGGTTTTATCGAGATTCCTGCTTCATCAAGTAGTTCAAGGATTCTCTCTAATTGCTTTACTGGATCCTTTAAGCCATCGAGGAGTATTATTACTCCATCGGAGTTCTTAACTAACCCTAGAGACCTGCTTGTATACTGGGTCTCTTCTAGTTCTTCTGTTAAGATTGCTGGAAGCTCTACTAACTGTATCTCAACGTCTTCGTAATACATCATTCCAGGTGTAGGTTTATCGGTTGAGAAAGGGTATGGGGTAACTATAGGTTTAGCATTAGTTAAAGCTCTTAGAAGGCTTGATTTACCTGAATTTGTTGAGCCAATTATTACTACCTGGGAATCCCCCTCCTTTGATACTGTGAAGAAATCTCTACGACTAGTTTTCGCTGCAGCTTTCCTCTCAGCTTCCCTCTTAAGTTCAGCTATCCTCCTCTTTAACCGTCCTCTAAGCTTCTCTGTACCCTTATGGTCTGGGATTAAGCTTAAAGCCTCCTCCAGCGCTTTAATCTTCTCTGGGATTGTTTTTGCTACTTGGTATTTCGAGAGGGCTTTCTGTGCTTCTGCAGGCAGATTAGTGGGCATGGCTAGGTCACTAAACCTAATGCATCCCAGACTCTATAAACATTCTCTTGAAATAGTTTAAAATCTCCTAGCAAGCCGAGTACATCTCTTCCTGCATCTATCTGTTCTAGTTTATCTTTGTAAAGATGCTCAGCTACCTCCTCGGTTTGCAAGCACGTTTTAGAGCGAGCGACGGGAGGCGATGTTTTTCTCATTAACATCCACCCTAAGCCGTCTAGAGAAAGCATGTTGGAAGCACTCACTCATATTCTAGGCTTTTAAATATGAAAACTCACCTATCACTCTAATGCTAGTGAAGTAGTGTGGTCGTCTCAGATTAACAAACAATGAGAATAATGGTAGGTATGATAGGAGGTTAAGAGAGTATCTCTCACAGCTGGTAAACGTAGTATATGTAAATGCTAGAATAGGTGTACTTAAGCTATCCGATGAGGAACTTATCGATACAGCTACTGCCATAGGAGTCGAAGAGAAAAGTATTATACAAGCTATAGTTGGTCACTAAGATCCTGCGGCCTCACAGCTACTATAGCTCATCGGCCAGCTTCCCCCTATTTTTAAACTAGCCTCCCATTTAAGCTCTAAACCTATCTAGAGAATATTAGTGGTAAGCTTAAAAGGTTAAACTTTCTTGATAGTTTGTAGGCTTCTGGGATGACGTATAGGAAGCTTGTAAAAGAAGCTTCAGAGATGTTTAAGAATATTGGGATTGAAGATCCTAAGTTGATTCTTTCGAAGAATCCTGTTTATGGAGAATTAACTTCTTTGGTAGCATTCGATATAGCTAGGGAGAAGGGTGGAGACCCTGAAAAGATTGCTGAAGAAATATCTCGGAGTCTATCGGGATTTAAGAGTGGGATAATAAGTTCTATTGAGGCTGTGTCTGGTTATATTAATTTCAGGGTTGACTGGTTTAAATATGCAGAGGAGATTCTGAAGACTGTTATTAGCTTAGGCTTAGATTATGGTAGGAGCGGTATAGGCTCAGGTAGGAAGATAATTATTGAGCATACTAGTGTTAACCCGAATAAAGCTTTACATGTAGGTCATGCTAGGAATGTCTGTCTAGGAGATACACTTTATAGATTGTTCAGCTTCCTAGGATACGATGTAACCGTCTTGAATTACATAGATGATAGCGGGACACAGATGGCTGATATAATACTTGGTTTCACAGAGCTTGGATACCCTCTTGACCCTAGAGATGGATCAAGGTTTGATGTTTATTGTGGAGACGTGGTTTACGTTGAAGTCTCTAGGAGGATTGAAGAAGACCCTTCATTAGATGAGAAGAGAAGAAGGATTGCCAAGTTGATTGAAGAGAGGGATGAGAAATACTATAGACTGAATAGGGAGATAGCTGAGAAGGTTCTGAGAGACCAGCTTAAGACATGCTGGAGGCTTGGAGCAAGATACCATATCCTCAACATGGAGAGCGATATAATATCATATAATCTGTGGAGTGAAGTCTTTGAGAAACTCGTCAAGGCAGGTGCTGTATACAGAGCCGAGTCTGGGCTCAAGGCTGGATGCTGGCTTCTAAACCTATCATCCCACCCCTTACTGAGTAGGGAGGGCGATGAAGTACTTGTTAAGAGTGATGGTCTGACAACTTATGTTGCTAGAGATATTGCTTATGGAGCATGGAAGCTTGGAGGTACATCTAGAGACTTCAAGTATAGGGTTTGGTTTAGGGATCCTTGGGGTGAAGAAGTTCTAGTTACAGACCTAAACGGTGATGTTGAGAAGCATATAGGAGACGTTGAGAAAGTTATAAATATTATAGATATTAGGCAGAAGAGACCTCAGGAGATTGTTAAGTATGCTCTAAAGCTCTTGGGATTAAAGTCTGAGAGATACATCCACTTTGGGTATGAAGTGGTTGCTCTAAGTATTATGGATGCTGTTAAGATAGGTTATGAGCCTGAGCCTGGTCAAGAATTCGTCCATATGATTGGTAGGAGGGGCCTATACGTTAAAGCCGATACACTAATAGATATGTTGAAGGAGAGGGTTAGGTCCGAGGTTATGAGGAAGCATCCTGAATGGGTTGAAGAGAAGGTTGAAGAGGTAGCAGAGAAGGTTGCAGTAGGAGCTTTAAGATACTCTCTAGTAAAACCCGATACCGATAAGATGATAATACTCAATACTGATGAGATTTTGAAACTAGAGGGGGATACGGGGCCGTACCTGCAATACTCTTATGCGAGAGCATGTAGAATACTTGAGAAGTCAGGCTTGGAGTATACCTTCAAGCCTCCAGTTGAGCTGACAGAAGAGGAGAAACAGTTGTTGAGGAGGATTGCCTACTTCCCAGAAGTTGTTGAAGAAGTGGGTAGAAGCCTGATCATCAAGACTCTACCTAATTATGCTTATATGCTTGCATCTGACTTCAGTAGGTTTTATGAGAAGGTGCCCGTCCTCTATTCAGACGATGTTGAGCTGAGGAGGTTTAGGGTTGCAGAGGTTCTAGCATTCAAGATAGTCTTAGGGAATGTGTTAAACCTCATCGGCGTCCCATTAGTTGAGGAGATGTAGTTAACGCATTCTTTTAAATCTCTCAATGGCTTCTTGATAGATCTCCATCTCCCTTTTTGAGATTGGGGTAACCTTTTTCAAAGCTTCTTCAAAATGCTTCAGTGAGACTTTTAGTTCATTTACATGCTGTTTTGCTTCTTCATCATTTCTGTATTTCTCTAGATGTTCTCTAACTGCAAGCATCTTCGCTGTACTACATATGCCTGCTATATCTGCACCTGTGTACCCCTCAGTCTTCTCTGCTAGACAATCTAGGTCTACATCATCTAGTAGAGGTGTATTTCTTAGGTGGATTCTGAATATCTCTTTCCTAGCATTCTTATCTGGTGGAGGTACGTAGATTAGTTTATCGAATCTTCCAGGTCTGAGGAGGGCTGGGTCTATAATGTCTGGACGGTTTGTAGCAGCTATCACTACTACATCTCTTAGTTCTTCCAGCCCATCCATCTCTGTTAAGAGCTGACTAATAATCCTCTCTGTTACTCTTGCATCTCCAAGCCCGCTTCCACGTGTTGGAGCTATAGCATCGAATTCATCGAAGAATACAACGCATGGAGAGGCTTGCTTAGCTTTCCTAAATATTTCTCTTATAGCTTTCTCAGATTCTCCAACCCATTTACTTAGTATTTCTGGACCCTTAATACTTATGAAGTTCGCCTCTGATTCTGTGGCCACTGCTTTTGCGAGGAGTGTCTTCCCCGTCCCAGGTGGGCCGTAGAGTAGGATCCCTTTAGGAGGTTTTGCATCTACATGTCTTAGTATATCTTTGTATTTTAGTGGCCAGATAACTGCTTCTTTGAGTTCTTGTTTTACTTCTTCTAGGTCTCCAATATCCTCCCATCTTACTTCTGGTACTTCTACAGCGACTTCCCTCATAACGCTTGGCTGAATGTCCCCCAAAGCATCTATGAAGTCTTTCATCGTAACTTTTAATTCATTTAATACTTCCGCAGGTATCTTACTAGAAGACAAGTCAATCTTTGGGAGGATTCTTCTCAAGGCTCTCATTGCTGCTTCTTTAACTAGTGCTGCTAGGTCTGCTCCTACGAATCCATGTGTTATCTCCGCTATCTTTTTTAAGTCTACATCTTCACTTAGTGGAACCCCTCTAGTATGGACTTGTAGGATCTCGTATCTAGCCTCGGTATTCGGTACTCCTATCTCTATCTCTCTATCAAATCTTCCAGGTCTCCTTAAAGCTGGGTCTACAGCGTTTGGTCTATTTGTTGCTCCTATGACTACTACTTTTCCACGGGCTTGTAGCCCATCCATCAAGGTTAGTAGCTGGGCTACAACCCTCTTCTCCACTTCTCCTGTTACTTCTTCTCTTCTAGGAGCGATAGCATCAATCTCATCTATGAAGATTATGCTTGGAGCGTTTTCTTGTGCTTGGTGGAATATTTCTCTAAGTCTCTCTTCACTTTCTCCATAGAATTTACTCATTATCTCTGGTCCATTTATTGCATAGAAGTTTGCGTTAACCTCGTTTGCTACTGCTTTTGCTAGTAGCGTCTTGCCGGTGCCTGGTGGACCGTAGAGTAGTACTCCTTTAGGCGCTTCTATACCTAGCCTCTCGAATAATTCTGGATACTTTAATGGTAGCTCGATCATTTCTCTAATCTTCTGTATTGCTTCTTTCAGGTCTCCTATATCTTCGTATGTTACTCTAGGGATGGAGGGTACAGCTTTCTTTACAGGTTCTTCTGTTACTTCTATTCTTGCATCTTCTCCAACTATTACGGGTCCAGCTGGGCTTGTTGAAATTATCTTTAAACTTAGTTTTCTACCAAGTATGTTTAAGAATATTGTATCTCCCTGAGCTACTACCCTGTTAAATAATACTTGTGAGAGATACTGTTCTACACCCATGAGGAATAATGGTTCTTCAGGGCTTAAGAGGACTGATTTAGCAGGTTTAGCCTCAGCTCTCCTAATTCTTACTTTTTCATCTATTCCTACTCCTGCATTGAATCTTGTCTGCGAGTCTAGCCTTATAATGTCTCTGCCCCTATCCTGAGGGTATGCAGGCCAGTATATTGCGTATGTGCTCCTCTTACCTATTACTTCTACTATGTCTCCACTATGGATTCCAAGCTTAGAAGCTATCTCCGGGTCTATCCTAGCTATGCCTCTACCAACGTCTCTTCCAGCTGCTTCAGCAACTCTTAGGTATACTTCACTCATTATATCTAGAATTCTAAGTCCCTCTCTTTAAGTATTAGTCTCTATCTCGACTCAATAGTTTAGCAGATTTTATATGGAGGCATACCGTTGCCTTGACCTCATTATTTAGATGCTTATTCTACTTTAATTTTTACTCCTTTCTCTTCTTTTCCTCCTTCTTTCTTCTTCAATATTACTTCTAGTACTCCATTCTTGTATGATGCTTTAGCACTATTCGGGTCGACGTGGGCTGGCAGGTCTACTTCTTTATAGTATTTTCTCTGAGGCGTTTTTACAGAGATTACTAGTGTGTCCTCTGTTGCATTAAGGTTTATGTCTTCTTTCTCTACTCCTGGTACTTCTGCTACCACTTTTACTACATCATCTTCTTCGAATACATCTACTAGCGGTTCTCTCGTCTCTGTTAATTCAACTATCTCAGGTCTACGTCCTGTAGGTCTAATGTTCCCAAATTCTCTTATCTCTGGTTTACCGTCTGGACCAATCTTTATGGAGTATCCATAAATGATTGGACCATATTCTCTCACGGTACTTCCATCTTTAAGCTTCTTCTCACGTATAAGGTCTCTTGGAAGACCCTTCTCAAATTCTTCGAAAGACCTAGAGAACATCTCATCTAGTTCTCTCATCATTTCTTCCATTTCCTCAAAGATTCTACCGAACGGCGACCTCCTCCTCCACCACCTCTCCCAAGACATAGACACTACCTCAAGAAGTAACTGTAAAAGAAGCATATAACTTTTACATTGAAAGACAAACGGGATAAAAAAACTACATGTTAAGTATTCGGAAAGCGTCCGGATAAGCATTTCATCCATCCTCCATTCTTATAGTTTGGTAGTATAGTGTGCATAGGTTTAGGAATAGTTTTAGGTTCTTTATCCCTTGTATATGATTCTTGTACTTAGCTTATGATGGAATATAGCTGTTCTCTCCTTAAGATATCTGGAGAATCTCTCAACCCTACTCCATAAGCTGAACCTCTGATACATATATTCTAATCCAAGTCTTTCTAGAGCTCATCTATACCATGGACTTCTATCAACTATAACAATAAGCTTATTGATAGATGGTTTAAGAGTCTTCTTAAGGAAGATGAGGATGTTT
>Ga0185307_1002237_pt1 | contig 10117 bp, 8 predicted proteins | sample LHCtaG_FD_128010 | JGI IMG/M metagenome (GOLD analysis project Ga0185307, IMG submission 128010) | Hot spring microbial communities from Little Hot Creek, USA to study Microbial Dark Matter (Phase II) - LHC4sed_matched (SPADES... | ecosystem: Environmental > Aquatic > Thermal springs > Hot... | reverse complement strand
CATCTTTCTCTTTTAATGCTTCTCCAATATTTTTAGATACAGATTTTATTTGACTAAGATCTATGCTCCCATCAGGTAAACTAGGAGTACCTACTGCTATAAATGAAATATCTGAATTAACAATAGCGTATTTATAATCTATTGTACAATAGAATGTTTTCTTCTTTAATGCTTTTTTTAGCATTTTTTCCAATCTAGGTTCATAAATAATTGGATTTCCAGAATTAATTTTTTCAGCTTTTTCAGGAGTTGTAGTTATAGAAATAACTTTAAAACCTTTATTAGCAAAACATACAGCTGTGCATAAACCTACATATCCCACTCCAAAAATCGATATTCTTTTTATAGCATCCACCTCTCTTTTTAACCTTTCTTCATAAAAAGAAATTAAAGAAATTTATATATTAATTTATTTTTTAAATAAATATTAAGAGAAGTGGTTATTTTGATTAGAAAAGCAGTTATTCCAGCTGCAGGACTTGGAACTCGTTTACTTCCAATAACTAAAGAAATGCCTAAAGAAATGCTTCCATTATTTATTAAATCTTCAAATGGTCAAATTTATTTAAAATCTCTTTTACAATTAGTTTTTGAGCAATTATATGATATTGGTTTTCAAAGATTTTGTTTTATTATAGGACGTGGAAAAAGAGCTATAGAAGATCATTTTACACCAGATTATGAATGTATTGAAATGCTTAAAAATAAAGGTAAAGAAAATGCTGCTCAAGATATGAAAAATTTTTATAAAAAAATTGAAAATTCAACAATAGTATGGGTTAATCAACCTCAACCAAAAGGTTTTGGAGATGCTATTTTAAAAGCACAATCATTTGTTGGAGATGAACCTTTTCTTGTACATGCAGGAGATACTTATATTATTTCAAATGAAAATAAGCATTTAAAAGATTTAATAAAATTTTTTGAAGAACTTAAATCTGATATTATTTTTTTAATTAAAAAAGTAGAAGATGCTAGAAAATATGGAGTAATAGAAGGTAAAGAAATAAGTGAAAATATTTATGAAATTAAAAGAGTTATTGAAAAGCCTGAAAAACCTCCTACAAATCTTGCAATAATGCCAGTTTATATTTTTCATCCAGTTATTTTTAAAGCAATAGAAGTAACTTCTCCAGGAGTTGGAGGAGAAATACAACTTACAGATGCTATTCAAAAAATTATTGATTGGAAATTAAAAGTTTATGCTTTAGAATTGAATTATAATGATATTGTTCTTGATATTGGAAGTCCAGAAACATATTGGGAAGCATTAAAATTATCTTATGAATATTCTATAAAGGAATGATGAAATGATAGATGAAATAATAATAAAAGATTTGGAAAATATTTTAAATTCTATTGAAAAAGATTTTTTTAAAGGGAAAAATTTTCTTGTTACTGGAGGAGCAGGATTTATTGGAAGTTGGATATGTGATGCTTTAATAAAATTGAATGCAAATGTAACATGCTTAGATAATTTATCTTCTGGAAAGAATGAAAATATAGATCATTTATTTAAATATGAAAATTTTAAATTTATAAATGAAGATGTTACAAAATATTCTAGAGAAGAAAATAAAAAATATGATTATATACTTCATTTAGCAAGTAGAGCTTCTCCTGAAGAATATCAAAAATATCCAATTGAAACAATGCTTGCAAATTCTTTAGGAAGTTTAAATATGCTTGAATTAGCTAGAAAAAATAATTCAATAATTTTATTTTCTTCAACAAGTGAAATATATGGAGATGCAAAAATAATTCCTACTCCTGAAGAATATTGGGGAAATGTAAATCCTATAGGACCTAGGTCATGTTATGATGAATCAAAAAGGTTTAGTGAAGCTTTATTCATAGCTTATCAAAAACAATATGGATTAGATACTCGTATTTTACGTATTTTTAATACTTATGGTCCAAGGATTAGAGCTGATGGATTTTATGCAAGAGTTATACCTAGATTTATAATTCAAGCATTAAATAATAAAGATATAACAGTTTATGGTAATGGAAAACAAACAAGATCTTTTTGTTATATTTCTGATACTATTGAAGCAATTCTTCTTACAATTTATAAAAAAGAAGCGAAAAATGAAGTTATTAATATTGGCAACCCTAAAGAAATAAAAATAATTGAATTAGCTGAAAAAATTAAATTATTAACTAAAAGCAATTCGAAAATAATTTTTAAACCTCTTCCTCCAGATGATCCAAAAAGAAGATGCCCAGACATAAGTAAAGCTAAAAAAATTTTAAATTGGTATCCAAAAATAGAATTAGATGAAGGATTAATGAAAACTATTCAATGGTTTATCAAGTTTCTTCCTAATATAATTTAACCTCCTTTTTTTCTAGAATTTAGTTTATATTTTATATTATGCTACCATAAATTACTTCTATTTTTTCTTCTTCAGCTCTTTCAAAAGCATCATCATTTATATTTACTGCTATTAAGTAAACTTTTTCAGCTTTTCTATTCAATACTTTCTCTATTACTGGTACTTTATCAATAAGTCTTTCAATATGATCAAGTTCAGCATGAGATTTTACTTCTATTATATAAAGCTTCTCATCTTCTATTAAAATATCTACATCTATTACTTCCCCTTTTCTTCCAGTATAGCTCCCATCTTTATCCTTGAATTTGAATTTTGATATTTTTCCAGGTTCTATTCCTCTTTTCTCTAAAGCTTCTCTAAATATTTCCATGGCAGTCCTTTCAAGATCTTCTCCCCATCCAATTATTATTTCATTAAATCCTTTATCATGTTCTTCAAATCTTTTTGTATGATTCCCAAGTATCCTTGTATGTTCATTAAGTATTTTTCTATGTTCTCTTAATTCATTTATAACTTCATTAAACTTCTTATCATATTCTTCAAACCTTTCTAATATATCTCTATAACCTATAATACCAGCTACAGTAAATCGAAAATCTTTATCTTCTTCAAGAAGTTTTAAGAATTCTTCTTTTAATTTTAATGACATTATAATATTGAAATTTGGCAACTCATTTATAAGTTTTTAAGAAAAATGAAATTCTTTTTAATTTTTCGAAGAAATTGTAAAAATTTTTTAGAGGTATTCTAAAACTATCTTATATAAATATTAAAAAACTTAAAATATTAGAAAAACAAATCAAAACTCAAATAAATATTATTAAATAATATTTATGAGAATAAAATGAAAACAAAAGGAATTGAAAAAATTCTTGTTACTGGAGGAGCAGGATTTATCGGCTCTCATGTTGCTAACCATTATGCAGAAAGAGGAAATGAGATAATCATAATAGACAATTTATCTAGAGCTAAAATTTTTGGATTATCTAATAAAGCTAGTTTATATAATCTAAATTATTTAAAAAATAAGTATAACAACATTAATTTTATAGATGGGGATATAAGAGATTTTAATTTAATGAGGAAAAATGTGAAGGATGTTGATGTTATTATTCATACAGCTGCACAAGTAGCAGTAACTACTTCTGTTAAAGATCCTAGAATGGATTTTGAAATAAATGCTTTAGGAACATTTAATATATTAGAAGCAGCAAGATTATCTAATAATAATCCTACAATAATTTTTTGCTCTACAAATAAAGTTTATGGCTCAAATGTTAATAAAATTCCTATAAGAGAATGTGAAACTAGATATTGTTTTTCAGATGAAAGATTTTTAAATGGAGTACCAGAAGATTTTCCAGTAGATCTATGTGAGCATAGTCCTTATGGTTGTTCAAAATTGGTTGGTGATATATATGCACAAGATTATGCTCATATTTATGGTTTAAAAGTAGGAGTCTTTAGAATGAGCTGTATTTATGGAGAAAGACAGTTTGGAGTAGAAGATCAAGGATGGATAGCTTGGTTTACTATAGCAACATTAACAAATAAACCAATAACAATATATGGAAATGGAAAACAAGTAAGAGATGTTCTTTATATTTCAGATTTAATAGAAGCATACGATGCATTTATAAAATCTAATTTAAAACATGAAGTATTCAATATTGGTGGAGGACCAGAAAATACTTTATCATTAATTGAGTTAATTTCTTTACTTAAAGAATTAACTGGAAAAGAGACAAAAATATTTTTTGATGAATGGAGGGTTGGAGATCAAAAAGTCTATATATCGAATATTTCTAAAGCTTATGAAAAATTAGGATGGAAACCAAAAATAAGTCCAAAAGAGGGAGTTAAGAAAATAGTTAAATGGGTTAAAGAAAATATAAGTTTATTTAAATAATAAGGGATTATTTTCATGAGTGTTTCGGTAGTAATTCTTACTAAAAATTCATCTAGAACTATTAAACAATGTCTTCAATCATGTTTATTAAGCAATTATGCTCCATTAGAAATAATAATTGTTGATGGCGGCTCGGTAGATAATACTTTAACACTGGTTAAGGAAACATTAGGAAATTTTCCCCATAAAATTTTATATGATGAGGAGAAAGGACTTGGATACGCTAGAGATATAGGTTGGAGAGCATCTAATGGAAAATATATACTTATGTTAGATTCAGATGTTATTTTACCAAATAATTTTATCGAAGAAGCCATAAAAATTATGGAGAACGATAATAAAGTTGGAAGTTTAGGTGCTAAAGTTAAGCATGTATGTAAGGAAAAAGGTTGGATTCCCATCTTTTTAGAAAAAAATTTAGCTATACATCTTCATTGGAAAGAAAATACTTACCCTAATGAAATTACGGTAACTCCTACCACTTGTACATTATTTAGAAGAAAAGCTTTAGAAGAAGTTAATGGTTTTGACCATTATTTAAAATTTGGTGCAGAAGACCTAGATATTTCTTTTAAATTAAGAAAAGCGGGTTATAAAATTGCCTTTTTAAATATTTACGCCTCTCATTTAGAAACTTCTCGACGTTTCTGGAAAATAAATTTTAAATATGGTAGAAGTTATGTTCATATCGCTAAGAAGCATCCTAAACAAGCTTCTCTTCTAACTAAAAAGAAAATTTTTTTAACACTAGCATTAATTTTATTACCATTACAAATTGTAGTATATTTAATTTATTTATCTAAATATTCAAAGCTCAAAGAACTCGTATTGAATGAAAAAATAATTCTTCCTCTTATAGAAACTATTAGACAAGCTCTAAGAACTGCTGGAATGATATATGAATTAGTAACTCTCTTTATTATAAAAATATTTTCATAAATTTCTTTAAGCTTATTATTTCCTCATAATTATAGAAAAATATCATTCAAAGTATATAATATGCTCATTCTGTCTACTTTTTTTCTTTTTTTATAACTTTAATTTTTAAAATGAGTATATTTTGTAAAATATTTTTTATGAACTGTCTATTTTTAAACTTTAATAAAGCCTAAAATTATTTTCTTTTAAAAAAGTAATGTTTGAGGGGGAAGTATTGAAAAAACCTGTTTATATTCTGCTTTACGAGTTCGCTCCATTAAAATTTAGAGCTTTACGAGGCGGGAAAATTATATTAGACAGGTTAATGGAAAGAATATCACATATCTTCGATATCTATATAATTACAGGTGATAATTTTAGATGGAAAAGGCCATTAAGATTAGCATATTGGTTCAATATGTTCTTAGCAGGATTAAAGATAATTAACTTATTTCGTAAACATAAAGGGTCGTTAACTATTTTAATGCCTCAAGGGACTTATGGTGAGCTTGTTTCTATCATAGTTCGAGTTTTATGTCCAAGAATAAAAGTAGTGGGTATAATTTGGCATTATGAACCCCGTGTAACTTATAAAAAAGGGTTAATAAGAACACTTAGTCTACTTATAAATACTTTTGAAGAAAACCTTAGAAGTATTGCATTTAGATTTATGTATAATAAAATTTTTACTCTTACTGAAAGTGTAGCTCATATAGCTCAAAAATATTATTCATTAACACCTTTTAAAATTTCAGTTTTAGGTTGTTCTTTTGATAGATTTCTAATAGATAAAGATATTAAAAAAGATTTCGATTACATTTTTATTGGACATCTGAAAAAAGCAGAAGATCTTATAAAAATTTGGCCTAAATTACTTTTTTTAAAACCTTCAGCCAACTTACTCGTTGTAGGGCCCTATAAGGGAGCTGAAAATATATTCAAAAAACTAACTTCATTATTCAATGTGAAATATTATGGGGTCATTAGCCCATCTGAAAGAGGTAAAATTTATAGTAAAGCAAAGGTATTGTTATTTCCAAGTAAACGTGAAGGATGGTGCATGACAATAGCGGAAGCTTTGTGGGCAGGATTGCCCGTAGTAACTTGGGATATTCCAGCCTTAAAAGAGGTTTATAATGCTTGTGAAGCTGTATATTTAGTGCCCATGAAAGATTATAATTCATTTGTAAAATATGCAATAAAAGCTTTAGAAGAATATAGTATCTTATCAGAAAAAGCTAAGAGTTGGATATTAAAAACCCCTAGTTGGGACAATATTACTGATATTTTTTTAAAAACAATATTAACTGATTCATAGCTTTTTTTAAGTATCGCTTTGGTTTAATTTAGATATTACTTAGGTAAATTATTAAAAGAAAACATTATATAAAGTAAATCTGAATCACTAAGAAAATTTTTTAAAAGCTGGAAAAAATGTTTTCAATTATTAAGAAAATAAAGAAGAGAAGAAAGGGGCTTTATTGCTGCTGCTTCTTTATTTTCTTAATAATTTATTACTTTTCTTAAGCATAATCCTTTTACTAGAAGGAGATCTTCTAGGAAAAGTTTTTCTATTTAGAAAATAAAAATAATAAATAAAGCTGGTCTATACTTACCCTAAGCAATATTATGGGTGTGGGAATATAAATTGAAGTAAGCATAAGCCCTTAAAGCTTAAGTTAAAAATCTCCATCATCTTCCCCTAAACACTTATTTTTCATAAATAAGTTATCCATTAATTGAGTAATATAATTCTTTAATTTTAGGAATAATTACTTCATAAGAAAATTTTTTCTCAACTCTAGCTCTTCCTTTATAACCCATTTTTTCTCTTAATTTACTATCAGAAATAAGTAATGAAATTTTTTCAGCTAATTCATTTATATTGCCAGGTTCTACTAAAAATCCTGTCTCATTATCAATTACAATTTCTGGTATTGCTCCACTTCTTGAGGCAACTATTGGTTTTCCACATGCCATTGCTTCTATTAATACATAACCAAATTGTTCCATCCAATTCTTTGTTGGAATAGATGGGAGAACAGTGATATCAGATATAGCGTGTATTTCATGAATTCTATTATATGGTACTGCTTTTAAAAAAATAATGTTGTTCTTTATTTTTAATTTGTTAGCTAAATTTATTAACGTATTTTTTAATGGCCCCTCGCCCACAATAAGTAAAACTATTTGTGAATTTTCTTGTAAAATTTTAGAAAAAGCTTTAATAAGATATTCTACCCCTTTTTGTGGAACTAAACGACCTATATATAAGATGACTATTTTGTCTTCTATTCCAAGTTTTTTCTTTAAGTCTTTCTTTAAGTGTGGATTGAAACGTTTTGTATCTACACAAGCTGGAATATAATGAATTTTCTCATTTTTTACTCCTTCTTTTATTAGCTTCCATTTAGCAGTTAATGAAGGTACTCGAAAAGCATCGCACTGCTTATTTATAATATACCTTAAAAAAAATCTCCAAGGAGGAAAAACTATATTTTCCCAATTCATTATTATTGTATGTACTTTTGAAAATTTTTTAGCAATTATTGATTGAAAAGAAGAGTAAGTGTAATTTTCTATAGTTTCTACAACATCATATTTATTTTTCAAAATTATTTTAAATAAAATTGGTTTAATACTAGTATCCAAAAGTATCGTACGAAAGACTAATACCTTTTTTATACTCCAATTATTCATAATGGTTTTAGTAAATTTATCATAAGGCAAGGTAATAATGTTACTCTCGTTTTCTTTAATAAATGCTTTATATACACCTCCATTAATAGGTGAAGTAATATAAAAATCAATTATAAAATCATTCGATATTTTTTTTAAAGGTTCCATTTCCCAAGGTGGAAAGAATGGACGAAAAATTGCTACTCTCATTTACGAATAACCTCTAAAAAATATAATATTAGACCTATAATAATTCCGATAAGTCGTGTAATTCTATATATTGTTATTATCGGAAAAACTATTATTCTTCCTAATCCTTCAGAACGAGTTGCGTAAACAATCCATCCTGAAGTAAAAAGAAAAATAAAAAATAAAGGTTGTATAACTATTAAAGGTATCGAAATTAATAAGAAAAACCAATATAAGAGACTTCTTAATTCGTTTTTCCATGTTCCTACACGTAACATGTTCTTTACTTCACTTTTACCTATTTTTAATGTAATTTTTAACCATTGAAATGTTTTCACATGTTTATCATGTAATAGTTGTACTCGAGGGTCAACAATAATTTTAAATCCCATATTGGTAGCTCTTCTAGTTAAGTTTAAGTCTTCTATATAAGGTATTTCCTCATCAAAGTATCCTACGATAGGTATATAAGAAAGTTTTATCATCGTAGCACCCATTCCAATTGATGGCACTTGATAGGGTTGATTTATATTTTTTAAAGGTTTTAAATCTCCTTTTCCATATTTTGTTCTTATTTTAACAAAAAGAGTGTCTTTTTCTATTGGAATAAAATATGGAAGAGAAGCTGCGAATACTTTTTCATTTGTATTAAAAATTTTGATTAATCTTTCTATGGCATTTGGTATTAATATCACATCAGAATCTACAAAGAAAATGTATTCACATTTTTTCTCCATAGCCTTTTTAAGACATATATTTCTTAAATGTGGTACATTGCCGCTAAGTATAAGATGTTCTATAGAAAGATATTCTTTTCCATTTTTATTTAACCAATTCTCAACTATTTCATGTGCTCCATCAGTAGATACATTGTCTATGAGTATTAAATGAATCTTAGATTTTGGGTATTCTAATTGCTTAATACTTTCTAATACTTTTTCTAATACTCCATTATGTTTAGTGTGATAAAGCAAAGCCAATGCTATAACTAGTTCACTATTTTTCATGATATTTTCCCATGGATTCGTTTAATTAAATGGGCCTCTTACAATAATTTATATACTTGTTAAAAAGGATTTAAATTTTATTAAAAATCGATGCATATTAGATTTTTTAATAAAGATCTTTTATTCATTATTAAGGATGGAGGCTTCTATTCAAATATTTTCCATATATTTGTTAATTAGACAAAAGATATTTAGAAACTTTTATATTAAAAGAAAAAAATTAAGATTAATTTATGTACCATTTTATTGTCTTGTAAAAGCATCAGATTTTTCTAATTAGGAATTATCTCCTATTTTTTAAGAGAATTATAAAAATCTCTAATGAATATTTTTCATATTATTGAAGGCAATTTATTTAATACAAATTAATTAAAACTAAAGTGAGTTTACACTTTAAAATTTAACCACTGAAAAGTAAAAATATATTCCATTAATTTAACTTTTAAGCAAACCTTCCTTAATAAACATGATATTTTAATGAGAAATAATGTATTGAAACTTCTAATCGCAGAAAAATTACATCTAATACTTTAGAAATTAAAATGAATATGGAATGCGTAAAGATAAGCTTATATCTTAAAAATGTTTCTCTTAATTTTGGTAAAATTTAATATAATTATGATATCATAATTTTAAATTATAATTTAAAAAATAGCATTTTTATTGAATCTCCTTCAAATTATTTTAAGTCTTACTTAAAATAAAACTTTCTGATAAAGAGTCCTTTCTTCTAAAAAATTAATGAATTAATATAAAGCTTAAATATTTTTAGAGGCGATTTTTATTAGAGAGTTCATTTTTAATTAAAAAGTTTACCCCTAAATGGAAAAACTTTTTATAAAAGTTTACCCATATGTAATCTATGGAAATTAGAGAATATTTATTAACAAAAAAAGAAGATATAAAAAGCATAGAAGTAAAAGAAAGATTAAAAGATGTTAATGAAAATAAAAATTTTATAATATCTATAATTGGTCCTAGAAGAGCAGGCAAAACATATTTTCTTTATAATTTTATAAAAAAGAAAAAATTGAAGGATGAAGATTATTTATTTATAAATTTTGAGGAAAATATAG
>Ga0185307_1002236_pt1 | contig 10121 bp, 9 predicted proteins | sample LHCtaG_FD_128010 | JGI IMG/M metagenome (GOLD analysis project Ga0185307, IMG submission 128010) | Hot spring microbial communities from Little Hot Creek, USA to study Microbial Dark Matter (Phase II) - LHC4sed_matched (SPADES... | ecosystem: Environmental > Aquatic > Thermal springs > Hot... | reverse complement strand
CACGGATAGCCATGCGGGCTTCCATGATGGCTCTTGAGACGATATCATTGTCAATAGCGCCAGCCGTTGTGTCCATTGCCTGTAGGATGGGCACGCCGCTTCCCATCAGCGTCCCGAAGGTTCGGGCAAAACGAGCCAAGACAATTTTGTGGTTGATGGGACCCAAGATGGGCACTTTCAGTTTGATCCAGTCATAGATTCGCTTGCCAAACTTGGTGCGGACGAAGATGCTAAAGGCAAAGAAGAACGCAACGACGCCTCCAACGAGGAAATACCACTTGGTGATGAGGAACTCGCTGAACCGCTTCATGATCAAGGTTGGGAGCGGGAACTTGTCTTCCTTGACGCCCAAGTCGGTGAACAGTTGCATGAATTTGGGCACAATCCAGACGCTCAGGAAAATCACAATCGCCAACGCAAAGAAGATAACCAATGTGGGGTAAGTCATCGCCGACTTGACTTTCCTTCGGAGTTCAAGGTCTTTCTCCAAGAAGGTTGCCATCCGTTGCAGGGTTTCGTCTAAGACACCACCGACTTCGCCAGCACGCACCATACCGATGAACAGGTTGGAGAACTCTCGTGGGAATTGAGACATTGCCCTTGAGAGAGCCATCCCGTCTTCAACATTGCGGGTTAATTGTCGGATGATGAACTTCAATCGGGCATTCTGTGTCTGTCGCTCCAAGACAGCCAAAGCGCGGACGAGGGAGACACCTGCATTAATCAGGGTCGCTAACTGCCTACAGAACAAAGCCATGTCTCTCAGTTTCACCCGGCTTAAGGTCGCTCCGAGGGACATTCTCTGAGGTTGAGCGGCTCGGACCGCTGCACCACTCTGTTGGCGGAGCGATGTAACTACGAACCCTTGTTGCCTAAGTTGTTGGAGTGCTGTTCGCTCGTCTGGCGCATCAATTGTCCCTTGGTTTACCTGCCCTTGTGGCGTTCTGGCAACATAGGCAAAAGTCGGCATATCTTTCACCCCCGTTAATTACCGACCGTGCCCGACTGCCGTTTCCGTTTATGCCATTTTGCCTGTCATTTTTTAACCAATTTTCAACGAGCGCCTGTTGAAGGACCAACCGCACCTGCGATGAGTTTCTTGAGTTCTTCTGGGTTATGAGCCCTTTCCATAGCCGTCTCGTAAGTAATCATGCCCTTCACATATAAATCGCGAAGGGCTTGGTCCATCGTTTGCATTCCTTCTGCTGCTCCTGTTTGGATCATGGATGGGATTTGGTAGGTTTTGCCCTCACGGATGAGGTTGCGAATTGCTGGGTTGGCAATCATAATCTCAACTGCTGCAATCCTACCGCCTCCGTAGGGGTTTCTTGGAGCACCTGGGGCACGGGGGAGCAACTGTTGTGAAAGGACAGCAACCAAGTTCATGGACAATTGAATTCTGATTTGCGGTTGCTGGTTCGGTGGGAAAACATCAATAATTCGGTCAATGGTTTCAGCAGCACTATTCGTGTGCACTGTTGACAAAACCAAGTGACCCGTTTCGGCTGCGGTGATAGCAATTGCCATTGTTTCTGGGTCTCGCATCTCGCCAACCAAAATCACATCCGGGTCTTGGCGCAGCGCTGCCCTCAAAGCATTAGGGAAACTTCTCGTGTCTTCTCCCAGTTCCCTTTGATTGATGACGGACTTCTTGTGGGTATGGAGGTATTCAATGGGGTCTTCAATGGTGATGATATGGACACTCTTTGTGCGGTTGATGTAGTCAATCATCGCTGCCAAAGTTGTTGACTTGCCGTGTCCTGTCGGACCTGTAACCAGAATGAGACCGCGAGGACGGGTTGCCAGTTCCTCCAAAATAGGTGGCAACTCAAGTTCACGAACGGTCGGAATTCGTCGGGGAATCAAACGGAACGCCCCAGCAATGCAACCCCGTTCCTTGTAAATATTGACGCGGAAACGAGCGACATCCTGTAAGGAATAAGAAAAGTCAAGTTCAAGGCTGTTTTCAAACCTCTGGATTTGCTCGTCGGTCAGGATTTCGTAGATTAGCCTTTGGGTTTGTTTTGGTGCGGCGGGTTGGAAGTTGGTGCGGTAAAGTTGACCGTCAATCCTCAAGATTGGTGGGACACCAACACAAAGGTGCAAGTCAGAAGCGTTTCGTCTGACAACCTCCCTCAACAGGTCATCAATGTGGACATCGTCTAAGGAAGGCAATTCGCGGGGAGGTGCTGCTGGACGAACTCCAACTGCACCTGCCCCAACTTGAGGTCTTTGTTGCTGATCCATAGGCGTCAATTCTATCTCCACTGCACATGCCCCCTTTGACTTTTCAATCTTGAAACTCAGAAGACTCCGCCATTAGTATCCGACAGTTGTGACGACGCGCAAGACCTCTTGGGGAGTGGTAATTCCTGCCGATACCTTTCGCCAACCATCTCGCAGCAAGGTGGTCATGCCTGAAGCGACGGCTGCATCACGAATTTCGGAGATGGGAGCGCGCCTCAAAATCAAGTCAGCAATCTCAGTGTTCATAACGAAAACCTCAAAGATGCCAATTCGCCCTCTGTAACCGGTGTAACGGCAATTTTCGCACCCTCGCCCGCGATAGAGTTCCTTGCCGTTCAACTCGCTCAAATCAACCCCAAAGCGCATCAGAAGTTCTTCTGGATACTTGTAGGGTTCTTTGCAGTTGGGGCAAATACGCCGGGCAAGGCGCTGTGCGATAACGCCGATGACAGCAGCAGAAATCAAGAATGGCTCAACACCCATTTCAATCAATCGGGTCGCAGCCGTCGGTGCGTCGTTAGTGTGCAAAGTTGAAAGGACCAAGTGACCGGTCAACGCTGCTTGGAAGGCAACATCGGCAGTCTCAAGGTCACGAATCTCTCCAACCAAGATGATGTCAGGGTCTTGTCTCAGGAAAGAGCGCAGAGCCGTCGCAAATGTAACTCCTGCCTTTCGGTTCACATGGACTTGGTTAATGCCCTGAACTTCATACTCAACAGGCTCCTCAATCGTTAGGATGTTGACCTCATTGGTGTTGAGGCGGTGAAGGATGGAGTATTGTGTTGTGGTTTTGCCAGAACCAGTTGGACCTGTGCTCAAAATCATGCCGTAAGGTTGGCTCATCAAGTATTCAACTTTCGCCAAATCGTCCTCCCACAAGCCGAGTTTCTCAAGACCCATCAAAGGAGATGTCTGGTCAAGCAACCGAAGGACAGCCTTTTCACCGTTGACGGTCGGGATGGTAGAGATGCGCACATCAAACCGTTTCTTTTGCGTTTCAATGCGCATTCTTCCGTCCTGAGGGACACGCTTTTCAGCAACATCCATATCGCCCAAGATTTTGACGCGAGCGATCAAGGGTGCAGATAACCACTTGGGCAAGCGAAGGACTTCGTGCAAAATCCCGTCAATTCGGTAACGAATTCGGACGCCATTTTGCATCGGCTCAATGTGGATGTCGGTTGCCTCGTTGCGAATCGCTTCCCTCATGATTGTGTCAAGCAAGCGGATGATTGGTGCTTCTTGTGCCGCTTCAATATCCGTTGCGTCAACGCGAGCAATTTGACCTGCCAAAGGACCAGCAGCAACCTCCCCGCCATACCTGTCAGCATCAATCTGCTTCAGCAAATCGTCAACGCTGAAGCCTAAACCAGTCCCGCGACCTGGAGGTGGGGCAGTAGTGGCAGGAATTGGACCTTGCATCGGTAATTCATCCAAAGCAGCCTCAATTTGTGATTGGCTGGCTAATAGCGGGACAATGACAAGACCAGTCCGCATCCTCAACTCGTCAACGGTGACGATGTCGCGAGGATTCATCATTGCAACCCAAAGACGGTTTTGTTCAATGCGGATTGGGATGCATCTCTTTTCGCGCAAGTAATTGGCGGGGACTTTGCTCAAAACGACGCTGATTGCACTTTCATCCGGTCTGACCTTGTTCAGGTCAACATATTGAACGCCGAGCAGTCGTGCTTGAGCAGCAAGAACATCTGTTTCGGAAGCAAATCCCAAGTCGACGACGATGCGTTCCAACGGTTGCCCGATGGCTTGCTGCTGGGCTTGTAGGACAGCCTGAATTTGCTCATCGGTCAATTTCCCTTGCTCCTTCAACACATCCAACACAGTTCGGCGCATTGTTGGCGCTTGCATCGCCAACACCTCCCACGCTTTTTGTGGGTGCGGGACACCATTCTCTTTATGCCCCGCTGACCTGTGATTTTAAAACGCTATGCCTCAAATTGCTACTACTGCGGCTACTTTGGTGGCTCAAAAGGAAACCACTCGTCTATCGGCGTTTGGGCGAGTTCAACCAAGAAGTTAGCAATTCGCTCCACAACTAAGTTCAAGTAACGCTCACCTTTCTCTGCCGTTGCTTTTCTTGGGTCGCCATGACCTGAGTTTTTTGTGAGCCTTTCCCAAGGACGGGTTGTCCAAGCCCAACCTTTAGCGAGCGCTTCCATCCGAAAAGGTCTAACTTCTCCATCATCGGCATCCTCAAGGTGAACCAGATCAGGAATTACTGCCAAACACACGCTTGTCTCCATTTCCCCTGAATGGTCGCCAACTTCATCAAAAATCTCTCTTGCCTTATCGTTACCGACTTGCCACCAGTTCACAAGGAATATCCACACCTTCGTTTGCCCGTAAAGGTCACGGAGACCACCAACAAAATCGTTCCCACCATGTCCGTTGAGCAAGACCAGTTTGTAAACTCCGTGTCTTTCCAGCGAGAAAACGATGTCATGCACTATTCGGTTTAGCGTTTCCTGCTGGACATGGATGGTCATGGGGAAGGAGAGTAAGTTGGAGTTCACGCCATAAGGGATAGCAGGTAGAAGCATGACTTTTGCACCACGCTCATAGGCAATAGCGCAAGCCCTCTCGGCAATAGCGACGGCTTCATAGGTATCTGACCCGTAGGGTAAATGCAGCCCGTGCGGTTCACAAGCACCTATGGGCAAAACTGCCACTTCAGGAAGACCTATCTCACGCACCCGCTTTAAAGTGACTTCAGAAAGACACCATATTTTCACTGCAATCGCCCCCGCTTCGCAAAAATCACCACTTAAACTATAGAGCGCTCAGATGTTACTTGCTACCCTTGACTTCGCTCAAATCCACTGACACAATTAAGCGCAGGTAAAGGAGGGCTGCTCAAGGTGACAAGAGCATTGATGGCTGTTGGAATTGTTACGCTGTTTGTCATAGCCGTTGCCTTAGCGACTCTTAAGGAGGGTAAGCCTATCCCATCCTTTCAGGCAAATTTGCTGGACGGGAAAGTGGCTGTGGTGCAAGTGAACAAGGGGAAGTTGAGCGTTCAAATCAAGGACAAAAAGGGCAACCAAACTCTGACGCCAAAAGCACTTGTTCTGGATTTCTGGGCGACATGGTGCCCGCCTTGCCAAATCACGAGTAAGTGGCTGAGCCAACTGCACCAAAAATATCACAAGAAGGGGATGCTCATCCTCGCTATCAGCATTGATGAGGATGGGCGAGCATCTGTTGTCCCCTTCGTTAAGGAGGAAAAGATGCCTTACTTGGTGGCTTTAGACCCGAGGTCGGAGATTGCCAATCGCTTTAGGGTTGAGGGATTGCCTACAATTTATGTGGTCAACGGGAAAGGTGTTATTGTCCGGGCGATTGAAGGTTTGCCAAGCGGCTTGAAGGAATTAGAAGCGGCTCTCCGAGCGGCGGGTGTCCGTTGACGCTTCCCCACTTAAAGCACCGCAACCACTTTCCCCGCCCTCTAATTTGGCGGAGGTGAGCAATTCAATGCTGCATAACTACCTGTCATTGCTTAAGAGGGTCAATGCCCTTCTCTTTGCTGTTGGAAGTGATAGCGTTGCCATAGAATTAGGGCTACGATGGCTCAGAAACCATTTTCAACCCAATGAAGTAGGTGTCTTGCCCAACAACAGCATATCGGATTTCGGAATTATGGTCAACTACCCCCAAGCCAGCACAGCAAGGGTCTTCACGGAACTTTCGCCCGATGTCCCTGCGGAGGTTCGGGATGCCATTGTTCTGTCAAGTTGCTACATTGCGCCTTTGGTCGTTTTAGGCGACGAAAGTTGGGAACGGTTGTCACCTCACACCCTTTGGGTGAGAAGAGTTTTAAGGCTCCCAGACGAATCAGAAATTCTGCGCGCTTTAAATTTAGCGAGGGATGCTGAAGCCCAGTGGTTTCCAATGGCGCGGGAGGCTTTTCATACAATTTTGGACTACCTTCATGGCGACTTGCAGCCTGATGCCATTGACATCTTGTTGGAGAAGCGCCGCATACAAGTGAGGCAAGAAGCCGAACGGTTGTTTGTCACCACCCACAAAAGCGAACAGGGTTACCCGTTCATTTTTGTGGCAGACCCACTAAGGTTGATTGCTCTTTGGCTTCAAAAAATGAAGCGGGCGCTACTTGTGGAATTACCTTGGGACGAATTCGTCAGTGCTGGTTTGGGCTTTGCAGTAGGTGTCGTCATCGCTCCTGAAAATCTTCGCAGGTTCTTGCGACAGGAGCACCAAGAGAGACGCCACCATACCACACACCGCCCTCAACTTCAACGGAACCGCTACCGTTAGGGTGAAATGGTTAGCAAACAGAGTCACCGTCTCAACAAGCGAGGGAGCACCGCCCAGAAGATGTCCCAAAGTTGTTTTGCTCGGTGCAAGAAGCCGTGCCAACTTTTACCCAAAGCCCTGTGCCCAAAAGTTACGGGAATTTCAACGACACGGAAACCTGCTTTGATTGCGTCAATTGTCAGTGCTGTCTCAACGGCATAACCGTTTGCGATGGAGACTCGTTTCAAGACTTGACGCTTTATTGCCCTTTGTCCCGAAAGGGGAGCCGAAGGTTTAAAGCCTGTGGTTTTCCTGATTGCCCAAGCAGAAAACTTTTTGACCAAACCAAAACCACCTCCAGAAGGGTCGGGTGGGGGAGCCGCAATTGCCATATCCGCTTCGCCACTAATGACGGGAGTAGCGATTTGCCATATTTTACCCGCCGTCTCACCCAAATCGGCATCAACAAACAAAATCACATCACCACCAGCCTCTTCAATACCTTTCCTTAGTGCTGCGCCTTTCCCACCGTGCCGATTTAGTCTGATGACCTTAGTTGCCCCTGCTTTTTTTGCGACCTCACTCGTTCCGTCATCGGAAGCGTCATCAATGACGACGATTTCGGCATCGCTGAATTCTTCGGGTTTGCTTTTCAGCAGCGATTGAATTGTCAAGGCAATTCTGTCAGCCTCGTTCCTTGCAGGGATAATGGCCGAGATGAGCATCCACATTCACTCCTCAAAAAGCGTCATCAGGAGTTCATTCAGAGCGTAGCCATTTTAGCAACTCGCGAATCCGTTGACGGAGAGCAGAGGGGTCTTCTCGGTAAAGGGGTTCAAGGTGAGCAGCGCAAGCATATTCGGCATCACCAACCCAATCAAGAGCCAAAGCCATGTAGTAACGGACAAAAGGGTGCTGGGTGTTGCCTTTGGCAAGCCAAGGGACGGCTTCCCTAACTCTTTGCTGCCTCACTAACAACGCGCCTTGAACCCATGCTTTTTCAAGGGCGGTCTCAGGCACCTCGTTCAAAACCTGTTCTGCTTGAGTCCAAAACCCACCTTCCAGCAAAGCGATAGCCCAAAGCAATTTTGACCAAACATCCTTTGGTCTAAGTTGAGCAGCCAGACCGAAATACTTTGCCGCTGCTTCCCATACTCCATCCTCAAGCAACCTTTCCCCTCTCCAACGAAGCAAAAAACTCGCAATTGATCTAAGCAAGGGTGCTTTGAGCCATTTGGGGACGAAAGGCAAAAAAACACCTTTCCGCTCGCCTCGCTGCATCGCCAGTCGCTCAAGGTGGAGAACTAAGCGAGCCTGCAAGTATGGGTCATCAGCGACAGAAGTTTTGCTCAAAATATCAAGGGCTTCTTCAACTTGCCCTGTTTGGAACAAAACAAAAGCCAACCAACTTTGGGCGACCAAATTTTGTGGAGCGATGCTAATGGCTTGACGAAGCAATTGTTCAGCCTCGTCCCACTTGCCTCTCAAAGCCATCAACTTGCCCGCCATCGTCCAAAAGGCTGAGTTATCCGCTCTCAACTCTGTAGCCCTAAGCAGGTGTCTTCGCGCAGTTACAGGGTGTCCCAAGTGCCAGTGAGCCCAACCCAAGTGGACTTGAACAAACGGGTCTTCATCCAAAATCTGAGACGCTCGTTCCAAAAGTTGAGCAGCCCTTTGATATCTTCCACTTTGGAGCGAGAGCGCTCCGAGATGAAATAGCAACTTCCCTTTCAACCTTTCCCATAACCATTGCAAATTTTGCTGCCACTTTGCCTTAAGTCTCAACTTCCGTGCACCCCGTTTGTGACTTTTTGCACCGTGAGAAGCAAAGCCTGAAGCCGACATTTTCCTATTTCGCCTCCGTATTTGCTCCACCTTCGCAACAACATTGCTGCTGCCAAGCGACCAAGAGCCTTTGATAGCATTTCAAACAAAATTGTGGTCCCTTTCGGTCGGTATCAGCCAAGGTGTTGCTGAAAGCAGCAACGCAAGTTGGGTCTGGGCAGTGGGGCAAGCCAAAAGTGTGACCGAGTTCGTGCAGGACTTCCTTCACCGTCCTCAGTTCGGTAACTTCTTCGTTGTGGTCTAATAACCTCGCAGTTGACACAACTGCCCTTTTGCCATCAATTTCGGCTATGCCGAAAACGAAATTGAAGGGTGGGACAACTAAGTCAACGCTCGTGATGCCCACAACGCGGTCAAAACCTGATGGGACAGTTAACTGGGACAGCAAGGTATTTGCCAACCATTGCCTTCGCGGCGTAATTGCGCCGGGTGGCAACGGTAGTGCCTTTGGCGAGACTTGACACTCAACAAAGGGCAGGAATTGGGATATTCGGAAAGCCACTCTCGCCAAAAGTTGCCAATCACTTTCGCCTATCGTTTGCAACAAAACCCTCATCGCTCTCATTGGCTCTTCCGCTCCCTCCGCCATTGCTCTTTAGCGAAATGACAGAGCAAATGACCAACGAGCATCCCCAAGAGGGCAAGGGCAATCGCCCACACCAAGTTCAACCCAACAAGCACAGCCCAAAAGGCTCCTATGCTGGCGCAAAAAGCGACAATCCAAAATCGCTCCCACCCAAACCTCTCGCTCGCTTTCAACGACTTGGTTCTTCCCCAAGCCGTTAGGCTACTCCCCAAAATTAAGAAGATGAGCACAAAGGGCGAACGGAAATCTTCAGCGTAAGTGACGAGTGCAGTGCCGAAAAGCAAACCCGTTGCCCCTGCAATCAAAGCCAGACCGAAATCCGTCATTATCCCCGTCTCAAGGGGCGTCAAAAGTTTTGACAAATCCGCACCACAGTGGGGACAACGAGAAATCATTCTCCCCTCCAATATCCCTTGACAGTTTGGACACCTCAGATTCATCGCCCTTCACCCCTTTCACGGGACCAAACCCGTCAATTCAGGCGGTGACGCTCCCACATCCCAAGCAGGAGTCTTGATTTGTGGAGATGGTGGGGCAGGCTGAACCGACAGGGATTGAAGCAATTGCAATGCTTCCCCAACCAATTGATTGCCAGCGTTGGGCATGAGTTGCGACGAGCGAGCCAAACGAACTTCGTAACCGCCACCTTTAAACGCTTCGGGTGTCGGTAAGTAACCGACCATGCCGTTTGCACATGTGACGACGAATGTCGTCGGGAAAGGCGAAGCCCTCTTGATGTCTAACCCGAATTGGCAGAAAAGTTCGCCGGGAATAGCAACAAGGGCAGTGCGACCAATTGCCATGATTTGGACTTCCGCCTCAACAAAAGGCTCTACCTTCACTTCATCAGCAAGCAAAATGAGTTCGCGAGCGTAAATCCTTTCAACATTCCACTCGCCATCCTCACTCAAAACTCGTTTCGCCTCTTCAAGCATTCTCTCTGGCACTTGTCGCCTGGCGAGCCTTATACTGGAGCGAGTAACCTGAAGTGGAGCGGTTTCAACAAAATCCATCAAAGCCACCGTTTTTATGACTTCGCCTCCAAGTCTTGTGCCAATTCTCCAAGCCCACTTTTCACCAAATTCCAGTTCACGGGGCAAAGTGCTGGCGACCTGAGTGACATCTCCTGAGGCACCTTGCAAAAAGAGCGTCAGGCATTGGTCACCAA
>Ga0185307_1002234_pt1 | contig 10128 bp, 10 predicted proteins | sample LHCtaG_FD_128010 | JGI IMG/M metagenome (GOLD analysis project Ga0185307, IMG submission 128010) | Hot spring microbial communities from Little Hot Creek, USA to study Microbial Dark Matter (Phase II) - LHC4sed_matched (SPADES... | ecosystem: Environmental > Aquatic > Thermal springs > Hot... | reverse complement strand
ATAATGCTTAAATACAGGGCCGATCAACAAAGTTAGATAGAATAGATATGATTGGTCTGGGGGAAATAGCGCCATCTGGATGGCAAAAAGTATTGGAGCGTGTATTGGAGCAGCCGATAGAAATAGAATTTCTAGAGATTGGCAGCCCGCAATCGGATAAAATGAAGAAGAAGATAGAACTTACTTTCAAGGAATCCAGCCCGGAGGAAATAAAAACGGTCTTTCCACTTCGAACAGAGGAGCTGGCAGAATACAAGCCAATAGCGGAAAGAGCTGCATCACCAAAACAAATATCCCACTATCTTTTAGGATCAAAGATTACATACAATGTGAATAAGATAGCATGGTATGCGGATAAGGTTTTTCAAGAATGCTGTAACTCATTAGCCATAGAAAAACCGCCGGAAGAGCTTGTAAAACTATTCAGAATAACATTCAGCCACGCCGTGAGAAAGCACATGTTATTCCATTATAAGGTTGAAAGAGGAAGTAGACTGCTACCTGAAGATAGATACTGGGAATACAGAGTTAAGATTTATGAAAGAAGTGATGCTCAGACAAAGGGAGTTCTAGAAGAAGCCCTGGCCGACGCATACGCTGTAACCTATGTGGAGGATGAAATAAGAGCGCTACAAAGCCCGGTGAGTGTGCCCGTCTCTAAGGAAAGCCTTGTGGCCGGATTTAGGAAAATGATAAGAGCCGCATTCATTAATGATTCAAGGCCTCCAGGCTATAGAGAGGCCAAAAACTTCCTTTTGGAATTTGAGAACTTAAGAGATGCAAATACTGTTGAATCCATACAAAGCCTACTATTGTATTCGGCAATACTAAAGGGAGTATCGAATATTGATGGAATATTCAGAGGCTTAAGCTGGCTTTATAGGGAATTAACATTCCTTGAGCCAACGAATCTAGAGAAATGGCCCCTCCCACCAGCTCCACCATATCCAACCAAGAACTTCTTACTATTCGTGGAAAACTTCAGATCTGATGCATCACTATTCCTGCTACTACTGCTCCCACCCACCGAGGAGCCATTCATAGATAAGGAGTTCTATCCCAAGAGACTGCCAGTCAAATAACGGGCTTTTGAAAAATGTTAAAATATTGCTACAATAAAGTTAGAAGGGCAGAATAAACGGGGGCGGAATTATTGGTCAAGATAGTCGTCGAAAATATCACTAAAAAAATCGGTAGAAAGACTGTTCTGGATAATGTATCCTTTGAGGTGGAAAGCGGAACAATAACCTCTATAGTTGGCCCGGCCGGAGCTGGAAAGACAACATTACTAAAGATAATAGCTGGTGTAGACTATCCAGATTCGGGTAGAATTCTGATAAATGGTGAAGATATAACCGATCTCCCGCCAAAAGATAGGGACGTTGCCATGGTCTTTCAGACATATGCCCTTTACCCTCATATGAAGGTCTTTGATAATATCGCCTTCCCCTTAAGAGTGAAAAAGCTCCCAGAAAATGAAATTAAACAAAGAGTCCGTGAAATTGCTGAACTTCTGGGGATAACGCATATACTTGACAGAAGTATATATGAGATAAGTGGTGGTGAGGCCCAGAGGACTGCTCTTGCAAGAGCGCTGGTAAGAAAGAGCCGCATCGTTTTACTGGATGAACCATTAACAAACCTAGACTACAAAATACGTGAAAAAATGAGGGGAGAGCTAAAGAGAATTGCTAAGGAGATTGGCAGCGCAACTTGGATATATGCCACTCCTGATGCGAGGGAAGCCCTAGCTATAGCCTCTCACTCGGTGTTCCTTTATAGTGGAAAAGCTCTACAATATGGGACGACCGAGAGCGTATATAGCTCTCCGATAAATCTCACTGTTGCATCGTATTTCTCCTATCCTAGGTTAAACACCTTTGAATGTGATTTCATCAGCATGATGGACAAGTATTATGTCAGGGAGCTAACAGGCCTCTTTAGAATAGATGTGACACCAATAACGGACAAGTTCAAAGCAGATCGCTACATCGTTGGAATAAGGCCTATAGACTTGAAGTTAGAAAAGACGAGCAAGAACGTGATAGGCATACCTGCCGAGATAAAGCTTATAGAATCCATGGGGTCCGATACCATCCTTCACTTGGAATCTCGGTTAACACCTTCTTCTAAGGAAACTGAGCTAGACCTCCTATACCCGGGAGTGTTAACAGGATACGAGATAGGTCAGAGAATAATGATCTACTTCGACCCCAAGGATGTCCTGATCTTCGAGAAAGATACTGAAAGGTTTATAACCAATGGTAAAAAATTAATTTCAGAATTTCAGCAACGAGGTGAATAAGAATGGCGAAAATTACACTCGACGGAATACGTCACGTGTATAGGGGTAATGTTGAGGCAGTTAAAGGCGTAGACTTGGAGATAAGTGATGGCCTTCCAATAGCTCTATTAGGCCCCTCAGGATGCGGTAAAACAACCCTAATGAAGATTATTGCCGGCCTCCTAACACCAACTGAGGGAAGAGTTTACTTTGATGATCGGGATGTAACGAATGTGCCGCCGCATTTACGGAACATAGGCATGGTATTCCAGTTCCCAGTAGCATATCCTATGTCCGTGTTTGATAATATCGCCTTCCCGCTAAAATGCGCCGGCTACTCAGCATCTGAGATAAGACGGAGAGTGATGGAGATCGCCGAGCTTATTGGCATAAAGCATCTACTTAATGTTGATGGGATGAAGTTGCCGCCAGCCGATAGGCAGAAGGTCTCTTTGGCGAGGGCGATAGTGCGGGAAAATCTGAACGCACTTATACTTGACGAGCCACTAACAAATGTTCCTCCGGAGGAACGTGTAAAGCTCAGGATACTGTTGAAGAATATCCAAAGCCAGCTAATGGTTACGTCAATATTCGTAACGCATGATCAAACTGAGGCCTTCACCTTTGCAAAGAAGATCGCCGTTATGAAGGAGGGTAGAATAGTCCAGTACGCTGACATGAAGACTCTATTTGAAAAACCAGCGAACACCTTTGTTGGGTTCTTCGTTGGCAGCCCTGGAATGAATATACTGGATTGCACATTGGAGGAGGATCAATTGGATGTAGGGCCTTTTGCCATACCAATATCAAGTGAGTTAAGGGTTTATTTGATGAACCAAGGAACGAAGTTCAAGCTGGGTATAAGGCCTGAACACGTGGAAGTCTCAAGGAGGATGATACAAGGAGGAACTCCATTTAAATGTGTTGTTAAAGAGTTCGTGGGCAACGTCTTCATACTTACGCTGAGAAAGGATGGTGTTGAAATTTTAGTAAGATGCACAGATCCAACAATACAGGAAGGAGAAGAAGTGTGGGTAAGATTTCCGGGAGATAAGCTCAGAATATACGACGCTACTGGCGACAAATTGCTTGTTTAAAACATATATCTCATTTTAGGCTGGAACCCAAAAATTTATTAGCCACAGAAATAAGTAAGAATCTCGGAAATGATAGAAGGGATAGAATGGCTTTTCATAGCCTTAATCGCGATATTACTCATATTCTATGACCCCCAAAAGATACCCCAGATAGCGAAAGCAATCACGCAAGCTAAGAGGGAGTATGAGAAAGTAGTCTCATCTGTTGCAGAAGAGATAGAGGAGTTAAGTGAGGAGGAGCAGAAGGAGGCTGAGAAGCCCAAATCTTGGGACCCAGCCTTTCCGTTCGAGCAGGAGCGTGAATCGCCAGATATGCATATAGTGAAATGGGCAAAAATGCTAAAAATACAAACATATGGTAAGACTAGGGATGAGATAATAAGGGAGATATTTGAGAAACAAAGAGAATACTTTTTCGGGAGTAAGTTGCAGGAAGCAGTCGTCCAAGAGACGCCGAAGAACGTTGGAGAAGCCGTGGAACCTAATACTGAGGCTCCAAAAGATGCCGAAAGCATAGAAGGTAAAAGGGATGAGCCTGAAACAGATAAAGCTTCAGGTGATGAGAATAAAGAATATTAGTTCTGGACAGCGATTCCATGAGTTAAACTTATAAGATATATCTCTACGTTAGAATGATGGTAAGTTGTCTCCCATGTTCAAGCTCATCTTAAATAGGGATCTACTGATTAAGATCGCCACGATTATAGCCGCATTTTCCATTTTCCTCTTATCAATTAATGTCCATGCTATGGTATCATCGCACATATTTGAAAACGTGATTGCGGAGAAGTTTGCGCTTAATGGATTAGAGGAAGTAATGGTTAGAATTCCATCTTACCAAACTTTACTTCACTCATCAACGCTTAAACATGTTACAATCATCATTGGAATATCCATATTTCTCTTTTCATCGATAATTATTGGCGGATTTAAGTTGAAAATTCTTTCACTTATCGCCCTTATATTCTCCTCTTTTTGGGTTTTGGTCGTCTTAGCCATAATCCAATGGCAATTAGCATTAAATCTTCCACACATACAATATAACGTCATCTATGTGGAGTTGGGCAATGTATCACTTTATGATGTAAATCTTCGCGGATTTGATGCTCAAGGCTCCCCCCTCGAGATATCCTCACCTATTATTTTTGTGGAACGTGTTAAGGCTTACAGGGGTTATAGCAATGGGACGTTATCCCAATTAATCCCGATAGACTACATGCCAGAAGAAGAGTTCAGGAATTTTTTGAAGGAAACTAGGACTTTCTTTAATGCCTCCAAACTGAGATATTATGAGGATGGAGAGTTAAGGGAAATCGAATCCCTACACATAACGGGCATAGAGTTTAAGGGGATTCGCTATGAAGATATTATCAGCCTGAAAGATATCAGGACTTCGAAGCCGAATTATATTGAGGGATTTATGGTGATTACAAGTATTATTGCCCCTGTTTTGATGGCCTCATATATAGCCTACGGCTTCAAGATCGTATATGGTTGTAGCAAAAAATTCTCCATAGGCGTTGGTCTAATAATGCTGCTAATCTTGGAAGTTATTGGCATGTTTATGGGGGTTGTTTAATTAGGGCAGCCGTTCTTGGTCATTTAACCCGAGTAAAAGCGTGCTTTCCTAGATAAATAATGATACGAACCTGAAGTTCACAGTATCGACCAATCCCTTGTCTGTTAATCTTAACTCGGGGAGGACGTCGAGGGCTAGAAGCGATATCGTCATGAAGGGTGAGACCCATTCGCATCCGAGCTTTCGCCAAGCCTCATACATTTTTTCAAGTTTTTCCGCAACGATCTCGAGGGGCTCTATTGACATTAGCCCAGCTATTGGGAGCTCTACGATGGATAATATCTCGCCGTTTTTCACGGTTATGATTCCTCCTCCCAGCTCGGCGAGTCTATTCGCGGCCAAGGCCATATCCTCCCTACTACACCCTAGCACGATCATGTTATGGCTATCATGCGCGACGGTGGTGGCAATCGCGCCGATCCTGAAGCCGAATCCCTTTACGAACCCGAGGCCTATGTTTCCAGTCCCCTTATGCCTCTCGATAACGGCGAGCTCGTAGATCCACTTATCGGGGTCTGGGAGAACGAGGCCATCCCTCACTTCGAGCTTATCCACGATATGCCTTGTTAGGACATTTCCCTCAATGGCCTCGATTATCCTAACATTGATCTCGCCTCTCTTTATCGGCGCCTTTACCTCGAAGTCCCGCGGCTCAAGCATTCTCTTCAGCCTCACGGATCTCGTGGCGCTCTCAGGATATGATGGCCTTGGTAGATCCACTATCATCTTGCCATCCTTCGCGACTAGCTTGCCATCGGCGAAGACCGCGTCAACCTTAACCTTAGAGAGGCTGCTAATTACTAGGATGTCCGCGAACCTCGCCGGAGCGATGCTCCCAATCTCCCTAGCGACCTCATAGTGCTCCGCAGGGTTCAGGGTGGCCATCTGAATCGCAGTGATCGGGTCAACGCCCTCCTCTATCGCCCTTCTCACAACATGATCCATGTGGCCCTGCTTGATGAGCGACTCAGGCTCCCTGTCATCCGTCACAAGGCATGCGTGCCTAGAGTCTAAGCCGGCCTCCGTTATCGCCTTAACGGTCTCGGCCACGTCGAGCCAGGCGGAGCCCTCCCTCATGTAGGCATACATCCCGAGCCTGAGCCTCTCGATCGCGTCGCGCTTTGTTGTCAGCTCGTGGCTCGAGGTTATTCCGGCGGCTGAGTAGGCAGCAAGCTCCTTCCCAAGGAGACCGGCATCATGCCCCTCTACGAGCTTTCCAGCTCTAAGGGCTGCGGCTATCTTGGCATGCACCTCCTCGTCGCCCGCGAGAACTCCCGGGTAATTCATCATCTCGCCGAGCGCTATCACGCCATCCCATGAGAACGCCTCCTCAACCTCCCTCGGTCCGAGAACTGCCCCAGCGGTCTCGAATGGCGGGTTCGCTGGGACGCATGAAGGAACCGTTATGAAGACCTTGAGCGGGAGATTCTCAGCCTCTTGGAGCATCAGTTTAACACCTTCTAGGCCAAGCACATTGGCTATTTCATGCGGGTCTGTGAAGACCGTGGTTGTCCCCCTTGGGAGAACGGCTCTCGCGAACTCCGTCAAGGTAACCATGCTGCTCTCCACGTGCACGTGCGCGTCGAGAAAGCCTGGAGCGAGATACCTTCCACCAGCATCATATATTATTGTATCTGGGCCAATGCAGTGATCCGCCTTACCTATGAGGGCTATTCGATCATCCTTAACTGCCACATCCATTCCCTCAAGAATCTCCCCCGAGTTAACGTTCAAGAAAGTGCCATTCTTTATTACGAGATCTGCCTTGATCCTGCCAAGGGCAACGTCGACGAGGATCCTTGTCATCTCATAAAGCCTACTTCTCTTGCCGATGAACCCCGTCATGAGACTCAAGAACAGTCTGAAATTAGCCCTTATATTCTTTCCGCGTCACTTCTTATTGCGGTATCCCAAGCTCCACTAACTTCATAACAAGCCAAAGAGGCTTCACGGGGAAGAATAGAATGAAGTAGAGAAGTTGCGCCGCTAACAAGCCATAAAGCATGAGCTCCGCGAGCCTATCACCCCTTAGCAGCCTTGAAATCCCTAATGCCACGATCGGCACATTCATGTAGAAGTAGAAAGAGTATACGGGGCGTAAGAGGGAGATGGGGAAATAGCTCAGATAATTGCAGGCGAGCCACACTAGGACGAAGCAATCCGATACGTTAAACTCGCCCTCTTTCAGGCCTATGACTAGGAAATATGCCGAGAATCCTATGACCGCCCATGTCATCCACCAAAGCGGCGTCTGCATGCCATAATATGCTATGATGTAGTATACCTTGTCGTCAATCATAGTATATACCCCAGCATAAAGCTCTCTAGGAAATTGGAGGACGGGGTTGGTCCATGAGAGCGGTGATGAGCCCTCATTCGGATTTGGGGTTAACATTGTTGAGTGATAGCGTAGCATAAAGCTCAGGTGCATGAAGGGATTCGGGAAGATCTGGTAATAATGGTCGTATATCCAGAGGCCAATTATCAGGATGATGAACGCGGAAAAGAGTATTTTTGCAAGATATTTTAGCGAGGTCTTTAGATTGACTCCACGATAGCCCCTCCAGAGTAATGTCAAGAGCTCCATTATGACTAGAGCGGCTATGACGAATATCGCGGTGAGCTTACATAGCAAGGCCAAGCCGAGGGCGATGCCGGCCGAAAGAGCATTTTTCCTGAGATAGAATAATGTGCCGAGCAGGGAAAACATTAGGGTTGTGGGGTCAAGAATAGCCATGGAGCTCAGATTGAAGGATGTTATATCGAATGCGAAAAGTGATGCTGCGATAAGGGATAGTTTCTCATCCCTCGTAAGTTGATATACTATGATGCCTAGAATATAGATTGAGGCAACGCCGGAGAGTGCGGGAAAGATTCTCCAACCCCATGGGTTATCTCCCAAGATCATGATGCCCAGCATTATCAAGACCTTTACGAGTGGGGGGTGCTCTATGTTCGGGTGATACTCGCCAGTAGGAGACCATAATATTATCTGCCTTACTGCGCGAACATAGTGTGCCTCATCGAATATGAGGCCGCATTCAGGCTTAACACCATATATGCACATGCTCGAGGGCATGCTGGGCCAGGGGTATGGTATAACCACCAATTTAAGAGCGAGGACGGCGGTTGATAGAAGGCTTAGGATAAGCCTTAATCTTATCTCGGGATTTAAGGATAACCGCAAGCCAGCCGCTTCCCCAATAACTTAATAGTATTTCCTTGCTAGAAATGCGTTGCTGGGAGAGATTAAAATAAGGCCACTGACGTTCTTTAAGTTAAAGGGATGTAGGTTGGCGGAGACCGATGCCGTTTTTGAGCCGGGCGCTGAGAGGATCAAAGTTCCTGGAGCGGTGCTGATCGAGGGGCTTCCGGGGGTCGGGCTGGTCGCGAAGGCGGCTGTAGCCTACCTCTTAATGAAGCTCGGTGGGAGGAGGATATGCAGATTCTATTCCCCATTCTTCCCATCGGTCGGCTATGTTAGGGATGGCAGGATACTCCCATACTTCGCGGACTTCTACCTCGTTGAGTCACAGAAGCCATTAATCCTGCTCTATGGTAATGCTCAGCCCTCCACATATTATGGCCAGCATGAGTTCTGCCAACGCATCATAGAGGTCGCCGCGGACCTTGGCGTCAGATCCGTGATAACCCTCGGAGGCTATGGCAAGGATCAGGTGAGCGATCCAAGGGTGATATACCTATCCTCAACGAGCGAGGAGTCCGTCAAGCGGGCTCTCGAGAATATTGACGCGGCCCCATATGAGGGCCAGATAGTGGGCGCGGCAGGTCTCCTCATACTAATGGCCGGGGAGCTTGGCATGGAGAATCTCTCCCTCCTGATTGAGGCCGGGGACATGATCCCGGATTACTTAGCGACTAGGAGAGGGGTTGAGGCGCTGGCTAAGCTACTCGACCTAGATATAGAGATCGGCGACATCTACGACTTCTCCGCGGCCTATGAGGAAGCTGTTAAGACGCTTGAAGGCTAGCGTGGGTGGAGCATATGAGCAAGGCCGCGGCGAGATCGCATGGAATATATCTCGAGACGTTCTTTGGGACTGCTGAGGTCGGCTTATTCTCGGTGGCGACGGAGAAGATCTGCCTAGTCCCGCCACAGCTCAAGCCGAGGCAGAAGAGGTTGATAAGGGACGTGCTCGAGGTCGAGGTTATCCCAACGACGATCGCCGGCTCGATACTATTATCGGTCTTTGCAACGGGCAATAGCAACGGCCTCCTCCTATCAAACCTAGTCTTAGAGGAGGAGCTTGAAGTCATCAAGAAGCATGTCGGCGACATGAACCCCGCCGTGGTGGAGGGGAAGTATACGGCGATAGGGAACCTCGTTCTGACGAATGATCGGGCAGCTCTCGTGAGCGATATTCTCCCAAGGAGTGCGGTGAGGGCGATAAAGGATGCTCTAGGCGTCGAGGTTGTGGTCGGGAGGATAGCGGATAGGAGCTACGTCGGCTCACTCGCGGTAATAACGAACACTGGCGGCCTAATCTTCGTCGAGGCATCAGAGGAAGAGGAGAAGATGCTCTCAGAGCTGTTTAAGGTCGAGGTGGTGCCGGGCACCGTGAATAATGGCGTGAAGTTCGTTAGAAGCGGGATACTCGCAAATAGCAAGGGCGCTATCGTGGGGTCGCTAACCACAGGCCCAGAGCTAATGACAATATCTAGAGCTCTCGGGGTCTAAAGCCAGCCCATCTAAAAGTATATCTGGACATGCGGAATATTCCCGACTCTTATAATAGCCCTCTCCGGCACAACACCCTTCTCCACCATGTAGGATACGGCTACCTCGCCCAACAGGTTAAGGATCTTCGCCTGAATTATGTACTTGTCGAGCTCATCTCGCGCGATTAGGGCGCCGCCGTAGAATGTCTCGCTCACCTCCACCGTGAAGCCATCGCTTACCTCGATCTTCTTCCCGAGAAGCTCCTCATCGCAGACGGCGACAACGGTCTCGCCGGTCTTCGAGTGGTGAACCTTGACCCACACCCTATCCGACGGCATCCCTCTCTACATAAAGGATGGTGGCACGCGAATATAAGTTTCTCTAACCCGATCATGCCTCCTTGAAGATGAAAATACACTATATGTGAGGCTGAGATAAATAAGGTTAGGGGGAGGGGGTTTCGACTGTATTGAAAGGTAGGGGAGAT
>Ga0185307_1002233_pt1 | contig 10133 bp, 7 predicted proteins | sample LHCtaG_FD_128010 | JGI IMG/M metagenome (GOLD analysis project Ga0185307, IMG submission 128010) | Hot spring microbial communities from Little Hot Creek, USA to study Microbial Dark Matter (Phase II) - LHC4sed_matched (SPADES... | ecosystem: Environmental > Aquatic > Thermal springs > Hot... | reverse complement strand
ATACTACTTCAAGGCTAAAATAGATGATTTAGAGGTAGAGTCTCCCCCACTTGTATTCACATATCCTCTTGAAATATATATTGAAGATAAGGATGGAAAACCTATAGATGGAGTTAAGTATATGGTAACACTTCAGGATGGAAGTGAGATAAGAGGAGTGCTTCAGAATGGATATGCTTAGGATAGGAAATGTTCCAAGGGGAAGTTTAAAATTCGATTAGAGGGATATAGATTTAAAGGATAGGTATGAGTAGTGGTGAAGCTACAGCTAATGTAGAAGGAGTAACTATAGCTAATGGTAAAGTTGAGAAGATTGAAAAATACAGTATAAGTCTTAAACTCGGTAGAATTAGAAACAATCTAGTTAAACTCCAGAAGGAAACAGTAAGTGGATGGGAGGATATTAATGAAGGCGATGACCTCCTCAAAATAGATGATCCTCTTTTCACAGGTAAATTAAGGATAATTGTTGAGGATAATACAAGTCTAAGATATGTAAGTGGACGTTGGCCTAGTAGAGGCGATTTCTATAGCTTAAATAGTAGAGTGTTAAATTCTATTCTTAACTTTTCAATTCCACTTAGATTAGAGGTAAGGAAATACCATAATGATAGACAGGAGAGAGTTGAGGATGTTAAAGCTGTAATAAGCATTATTGATCCTAGGGAGGATATAGAACACGTCAATGGCATATTTAACACTTCTGAATTAAGTAGAAGCTTTATTAAGGAGTTTAATCAAAATATAGCTTCACAGCCTCAATGTAGTGATAACTGTCCTAAGGATTTAGCTCCTTCAATACTTGAAGGTAGATGTAGGGGATCTAATGGTGTAGTAGAGACGGCAAGTATGAGAGGGTTAATCACGGCATCTATGAGAGATTCTAGACGTAGACCTACAGTTACGTATGGGAATAATGAGGTATCTATAGATTCAGGATGGTCTTATGAAATGATGTTTCATAGTGAGGAGGAGGTGGATGAGTATTTAATTTTCAATATAGAGTTTAAGCCTCCATTCATACTTGGCGATAACTATAAGCTTAGAATTAGTTTAAGAAGTCTTTCTAATGAGCCTTTACCGTTAAAATCCTCTTCTGGTGAAGCTCAACAATTCTATGAAACTCCTCCAATTACCATATGGAGAATGGTTAAGATTAACCTAATTATTCAGAATGATATTAACCTATATGATAAGATTGATTGGGATACTGTTAGGAAGGCTTATGAAGATTCATATATAGAAGTTGATATTCCTCAAAAGAATTCAAATAGAGTTCACGTTGTACCTATAGATGAATGGATTAATTATCTAGATAGGTTTGTGTATAGTGAGTGGAGGAGGTCAGCATGGAACAGGTTTAGAAGTCAGCAAAATCAACAGCTTCAGCAAGATCTTAGAAACTACTCATTCCCCCAAAAGCTAACAATCACTCAGCTAACCTATACAGGCTCTACCACATATCTACTTGGAAATAGTTTAAGAGGTATAAGTATTGGAGATATCTTTATAGAGGGGGTAACTAATGGATTGTCAAAAACATACATGGTAAACACTGATTTCAGAGTTTTAGGTTCACCAAATAATAGAGAAATCCGATGGCTGCCTGAAGGCTTAAAACCTGATGTAGGAACAGCATTTACTATTTATTCCCGTTTAGCTCCAGAAAAAGATAGAAGACCAGCAGATCGGGAGATTTTAACCAACTTAACTAAGGGTGTTGTTGAACACTATATAATGTCTCATAGTAATGCTGAAAGATGCTTTTACATATTGATATGTAGACCTCCAAGCAATGATCCTAGTATAGCTGGCAGATATGTATTGCGTGTACGTGGTAGGGGAGCTGCATTCGTAACTATCAGGGAGGAGAGGTCTCCTGTAGTTAATGCTCATTTCTTCATTCATGAATTAGGGCATGGCTTATTCTTAAAGCATGGTGTAGTAGAATTTGTTGAAAACTATGAATCCAACACAGGTAATAATGTTTTTGAATGTATTGCTGTTGAAGCAGGTATTGGAGGTCCATACTGGGAACTACATGATAGTGAACATGTGACTTCATGTGTTATGTCTTATCCTATTCGTTTAATTCATAGCGTACATGATGAGGAATACAGTATTTTAAAGCCTTCTATAGATAGATGTTTTTGCGGAGTTTGTTTGTTACTGCTTAGATTCTATGATGAGGAAAGGTTGAGGAGAAGTATTGCTTTAAGAAAGATCCAATATAGTCTTAGGGAGGGGGGAAGCATAAAGATAGCTTATACACCCCTAAACACTGTAAAGCCAATAAGTAGGGAGGAGTCCAATCTATACATTTTAAGTAATCCAATACTTAACTCACAAATACTTAATATGAATATAGATGAGGAATACATAGTTTTCGCCTTATACCCTATGGAGGAAATTAGAAGCCGTGAGGGGGATAAAATAGGGATTTTTAAAGATATATCAACATCCTCCTTTAGGTTAGGGGAGACAGTAGCTAGAGGTAAGTGGGGTCGAGGAGCTAACATACGTGGAAGATGGAAGATCATGAATCCTAATGCTACAGACCCTAATACTGCTGTAGAAGTAGCTAATGAGAATAGAGTTATCGAAGTATCTGAGCATGAGCTTGAGGATGAGGTAAGGGTAGCTAGAATAAAAGCTGTAAGAGAGGGATCAAACAAGCTCTACTTCGGTATTGAAGGAGTAGATGATCAAGGACAAACCAGATATATTTGGAGTCTTCCACTAACAATAAATGTAAGTATACCTCCACCTGATATGGTAATTACGGAGGAAGAGGCTTATGGTGAAGAAGCTAACAAATAATGCTGGTTTACTTTTATCTTTAAGTATTGATAGGGACAGGTTTGTTAGGTATGAATCCATTAAGGCTCATGTTTCCCTCATAAATAAGGGTTTAAAAAACATCGTTATTGAGGATCTTACACCTACTAATAACCCCCTTTTCTTCATAGCTTCTAATAGTATTGGAGGTAGGTTTAAGGCTTCTCTTCATAGCTTCTGGATGAGGGATGATGAAAACATGAAGCTTTCACCACCAGTAGTGGAGAAATCTTTGACTGTATTGAAGCCAGGGCAGTTTAAGGAGGTTGATGTTGATTTAATCAATATCTTTAACGATTTACCTGAAGGAGATTATATTGTTTACGCCTCCTATAGGTTATGTACATTATCCTTCCTTAGATCTAATAATGTTAGCTTTAGGATTGTTAAGGCTAAGCCTATATATTCTAAAACATTTCAAGACTATGCTAGGAGTAGTACGGTTCCTATCCGTACTTCATGGATTAACGATGGGGATGATGGGTTCTACGTATTCCTTATGGATTGCAGCTGTAATCTACCTTCAAACATAATTTTCAACCATAGATTATTGAAGATTGACTGTTTAAGAGATGTTGTTCCCTCTATTCTATCTACCTATGGGCAGAGTGTAGAGCATACTTTATGGGTTGGTGTTGATGCCTTATATTTAGCGGAAATACTTGATGGAAGCTTAAAAAACATTAGGAGAATCAGTAAATCTATAGGTTCCCCCCTCCTACCTCCAATTACAGCTGAGGATGGTGAGTTAAGGCTTCTAACATTTTTAAGAGAAGAATCTGAATCTACAGTTTATTTTGTAAGACTTCCATTTGGGGAGGATTTGAGGATTGATGAAGTTTTAAGATTTAGGGAATTATTAGGTAGATACTCTATTGTTTTCGATATGGATTGTAATCCCCATTTTGCCTATAGTTTAAATGGTAAAATCTACTATTTAAATGTTAAAGTATATGATCAGTTTAGTGTTGAAGGAGTAGTTAATGTTTTAGCTAATGTTAACTACCCTATTATTGATCTTCATCTTTCTAATATATGGATGAATGGAAAATATTGTGTTGTTTTAAACTATGTAGTTCAGGAAAACAATAGGTTATGCTCCTACCTTGTTGATGTGGAGAATAGAAAGCATATTTCCCATCTCTATATCCCAATTGAAAATATGGATTTAAAGCTTCTTCAAGTTATTCTAGATTATAGCTGTAACCCATACTTCCTATTTCAAGATAGTTCTGGAGCTTTATGGTTTAAGCCATACAGTAATGGATTCATAAAAGTTACTGGGGAAGATGAAAAATGCCCAGGTAATGTGGGCTACCCTACAATGCTTATATCATCTAAATACAGTTTTAATTATGGAGTATACTTAAGATACATAAAGAATAAATCAATATTTACCTATAGGAAACTTAGAGAAATAGAGAGTAGTGAAAGAGGGGATTTATGAGTGGGTCAAGTTAAGCTACCTTATGGGCCTGTAAGGCTTGTTGTAGATGCTGTAGGATTCCAGGATGGTAGACTAGTACAGTTTGAAATATGGATGAGGAAGGGTGGAGAGGAGAAGCTAATAGATCAAGTAAATGGAGTAGTAAGAGGGGGTAGAGGAGAGGCTACATGGATACCTCCACAGGAGGAGTATAAAATCAAACTATCAAGAGGGGATTCTACTAGTGAAGAAGAGGAGGAAATTGAGGAATACTATTTTAAAGCTAAAATAGATGATTTAGAGGTAGAGTCTCCCCCACTTGTATTCACATATCCTCTTGAAATATATATTGAAGATAAGGATGGAAAACCTATAGATGGAGCTAAATATACAATAACCTTTTCAAATGGAAGTAAGAGAGAAGGAACTCTTCAGAAGGGATATGCAAAAATAGAGGATGCTCCTAAGGGAAAATTTAAAATACAAGTAGAAGGATATAGATTAAAGGAGTAATAAAATGAATACTATAGCAGTAAGTATCTGAAGCTTCACTTACTAAAATGAAGCCTATAGTATAGATATTTCATTCTAGACATCTATGAATACCCTACATCTTAAAGGAACAATATACGAAATTAAAGTTAAGTAGTGTAGGTGATGAACTATTATCGTTCAAGGTAAAATACAGGGGAAAACCCATGCTACTGGACAAGTTGCTGAGAGCGTAGTCTATAGTGTAAGTCTTAAGTTGAACGGGATTAAAAGCGATATTGTAAATCTTCAAAAATTCTCAAAAAATAACTGGCAGAATGTTGAAAAAGGAGATGACCTTCTCCAAATTAATAATAAGTTAAGGATAATTATAGAAGATAATACAGGTTGGGACGGGTTGCAAAGTAGGGGTTCACAATACTTAAAGAATAGTCAAAAACTGAAGGATATTCTCAATTTCTCTATTCCCCTCAAGCTTGAAATTAGGAAGTTTTACAATAATCAGCAGCTAACAGCTGAAAAAAGTAGAAATATTCAAGCAGTAATTGAGGCTCTTGATCCTGAAGAGGATGTAAACCATGTTAAAGGTGTATTTACTGAAGAAAATGCAAATCACGTATCTGGTGGAGACTTTATTAATCTATTTAATAAGAAAATACGTGAACAATCTCCTAACAACGATAACTGTGATGAAAGTTTAGCTCCTGATATCTTGGTGGATAGATGTAGGGCAGCTGGAGGAAGTGTACGAGCGGATAAGATTCTTTTCTACTCCAACAGCAACAATAACCTTAATCGACGCAAATCCGCACCTAGCAATGTAGTGGTAGTGGATCAGTGGCAGGAGGAGGTTGAGAATAATGTTAAGTTCATTACTGCTAATATAGATTTCCGTCCACCACCTATACTTGGTGATAATTACATTCTAAAGATTTCTATAGAAAAGAAGTTTAAGAAACGCTGGAAAAAAGTTAGACTTAAAGAAAGGGATGGATATAAAACACCTGAAATTACTATTTGGAGAAAAGTTAGACTTAAACTATTTGTTCAGGGAAGCAGTTCAAATGATGCAAGTGTATATGATAGTATTAGGTGGGATGATGTTAAAAAAGCTTATAGTGATGCATACATAGAAGTAGAGTATCCTACAACCCCCCACTCTATCACCTCATCCAATAAACATCCTCATTCACAAAAGGAATCTCAGACATATTACTATATTATCCCTACTGATCAATGGATTAATTATCTACAAAATCACGTATATGCTGAATGGAAATCGGCTGAATGGAAAAAATGGAAGGAAAAACATCTTAAAGAGCTTAAAAAGGATCTTGATAAATACTCATTCCCCATTGGGAAAAATGGGGAGCTAAGCCCACCTGATAATCCGAAACCAAGCGATAATCCTAATAATACATCTTGGAATTTTTTAGGGAAATTGGCTCATGAAATTGTTAAAGATGTACTATCGAAGGAGGAAAACGTAAACGCTTGTGTTAAGTGTGGAGTATCAACTAAAGATTGTTTCTATGTTTTAGTATGTAGACCACCAAGCCAATATAGTACGGTTGGTGGTAGGTTTGAATTTGGTAAGCTTTTCTATATGGTTACTAGCGGTGATGTTGCAAAAACTCTTGCACATGAGTTAGGGCATGCGTTATTCTTAAAGCATGGTGCAACTACATTTTTTAAGAAGCCTCAGGCTGTAGTTACAAAGAGATGGGGTGGGGATGGTGGGGATAGTGGGCCATTTTGGGATTTGCATGATAGCGAGAATATGGTTTCATGCATTATGTCGTATGAGAATAATCACTACAACGTAGAGCATCCAGTTAATTGGCATTTTTGCGGTGTTTGTTTATTACTACTTAGATTTTATGATGAGGAAAAACTAATAGGAAATAACATTTTTAATGATGTTCAATATACGCTTAGAAAAGGTGGAAATATGATTATAGGTTATTTTAAGTCTAAGCATACAGACATTTTAAAAATGAAAAAGGGGGAATCTAGAGCACTTTATGTTCTTTATCCTCGGGAGGGTGTTGTAAATAATCTTGGATTAGACTACTATAAGGATGTTTCTACTTATGCTAGGGGTAAATGGAGATTTGTAGATCCGAACACCCATCAAGATCTATCTCCTGGTATGGAAGTTGTTAATATTAAGCTATACAAACTTCCTGATGGTAAGACGGTGGTAACAGGGATTAAAGCTGAAAAAACAGGTAAAAATATGGTTTATTTTGAAATCCCAAATAGTAAGATACCTCCAGCTCAAAGCCTTCTCTTAACTATAGAAGTGGTGGAATCATGAGTAGACATAACTTATCGTTATTGCTGAGTGTTTCAAGAAATTTATTTGTTAGGTTTGAATCTATTATAGTTTATGTTTCTCTTGTAAATGAAGGCTTAAAACCCATTACCATCGAGGATCTTACACCTACTAATAACCCCCTCTTCTTTAGAGCTGTTAACAATTTGGGGGGTAGGTTTAAGGGTTCTCTTCAAAGCTTCTGGATGAGGGAGGATGTTGGCGAGATTCCTGTAGGAGGAAAATCTATGATTACCCTAAATCCTAAGGAAGCCAGGGGGATTTATGTTGATTTAATTAGAATATTCAGTGTACTTCCTGAGGGTGATTATAAAGTCTATGTCTACTATAGGTTAGGTCAATTATCCTTTCTAAAATCAAACACTATAGGCTTTAAGATTGTTAAGGCTAAACCCATATATTCTAAAACATTTCAAGACTATGCTAGAAACAATACTGTTCCTACCCGTACTTTATGGGTTAATGATGGATTACATGTTTTCCTAATGGATTGTAGCTGTAATCTACCTTCAAACATAGTTTCTAACCGTAGAATAATAGAAATTAATAGCTTAAGGGATATTACTTACTCTATTCAATCTACATATGGGCAGAATGTAGAGCATATATTATGGATTGATAATGATACTTTATATGTAGTGGAAATTGTTGATGGGGATTTAAAGAATATTAGGAGGATTAAAGCATCTATAGGTTATATTCTTAACCCCCCACTTACAGCTGAGAATGGTGAGTTAAGATTTTTAACGTTTTTAGAAGGTGAAGCATTAATTAAGCTTGTAAGAATTCCCTTTAAAGGGGAGGTTATGGTTGATGATGTTATTAGGCTTAAAGACATATTAGATAAGTACTCTGTTGTTTTCGATTTAGACTCTAACCCTTATCTAGTTTATAGTATAGATCGTAAAATCTATTACTTAAAGATTAATATATATGACCATATTGAGAAGACATCAGGCTTACTAGCTGAGGTTGAGGATCCTGTTTTAAGTCTTCACCTTTCAAATGCGTGGAGATATGATGAGGGTAGCTACCGTATATCTCTAAACTATGTAGTTCAGAAGAGTGATAAGCTGTACTCCCACCTTATTGATGTAGATAGTGGGAAGCATATTTCTCATCTTTATACTCCAATTGAAGATGTAAAGCTGAAGCTTATTCAGGTTATTCTCGACTACGCCTATAATCCCTACTTCCTACTTCAAGACGGCTTAGGAGCCTTATGGTTTAAACCATGTGATGATGAGCTTATAAAGGTCACTGGAGAGGATGAACGGTGCCCAGGTAATATTAGCTATCCAGTAATGCTAATATCATCTAAATACAGCCGTAAATATGGAGTATATTTAAGATACATAAAGAACGAATCAATATTTACCTATAAAAAACTGAAAAGATTACTAGACTAATAGGATATTAAATAAGCTTAGTACATAAATAATTATTAATTAGATAGATTATTCAATTTTTACCTTGTAGGCTCCCATCTAGGGTTTATTATCATTGTGTAGGGTTTCCATCTAGGATTTGTAAGCTTCCTCTCCGCTATTGATGGTGTGGCTGGTGGTTTAGGTATTGGTGCTGCTGTTTCTCCTATAAATACTTTTCCAACTGCTACTACCTTCCCTACTGGCGTATCTACAGGATCATTACATGTTAATGCTGTATCTCCACTTCTTGCTGCAGGCTTATCGTTTATAAATACTCCTGTACTTCCAACTATTATTTTCCCCTGGTTTGATGGAGGTTTTTGAAACATTCCTCCTGGCGGAATATGGGGTGGTGTATTTATAGCTATACTATTAACTGTTGCTGCAGGCTTACCCTCTATAAAAACATTACTGCTAAGATTACTGCTTATTACACCGTTAAATGGTAGGGTTACTGGTGTTGGAACTGGTCCTGTAGGTGAAGGCATAAGTACTATATGTACATCCTGTGCAACTATTTTATCTCCTGCTTTAGCTGCTGGCTGCCCCATAGCTTAGCTCCTAGGCTGTGCAGCTCCACATTTTGGACAGTATGCTGCAACCAAGTTTATTACTGAGCCGCAGTTTGGACATGTTTTTGTATCTGGGCCTCCTGGAGGCTGCTTTCCACATTTCGAGCAGAAAAGTGCATCCTTAGGCATTATGGATCCGCAATGCATACAATACCTCCTCGTAGGCTCTATAGGCTCAGGAGGCTTAGGCGCTGCTGGAGGTGGAGTTGGCTTTCTTCTTCTAAGAAGGAAGACAGCTAATACTATAACTACAACGGCAATAATGGCTAAAAGAATATATGGTAGGAAACTTAATATATCAAATCCTTTCGGAGGTAGTGTTATTGTAGTTTTAGGAGTTGTTGGAGTTGCTTTAACTATTAATGTTAATGTTGCGCTTTCTTTCAATGTTCCAGAAGCTCCAGATATAACTATGCTGTACGTACCCTCCCCAACACTCTTCCCTACAGATATACTAACTGTAGCGCTTACTTTACCATTGGGTGGGGGAGTAACACTTGATGGAGATATTGAAACTGTTACTCCACTTGGAGCGCTTGATGATAGTGAAACAGAGCTTGAAAAACCAATTAGAGAACCTACTGTAACTGTCACACTTCCACCCCCACCCTGCATAATCGTAGTTGATGTTGGATTAACCTCTAATGTAAAAGAGGGTGTTAAAGTAATTAAAGTAGGGGAGATAAGAGTGGGAGTAGGGGAGATAAGAGTAATGGTAGGTTTTATAGGGGAGATTATAGTGGGTGTTGCCTGAGGATTTATATTGTTTAACGAGTTTAACGGTGAAGCTATTATTATTAATGTAATAATAAAAGTGAAGATTATTACATTTAAAACTTTTCTTTCAACAATATTTTCTTTCATAATCTTTAAACATATACTTGCTTATATACTTTTGTATAGGATAGCCCGCCTTGTAAACTTAAGCATGTTTCATCACCTCTATTATTGGTAGTGTTTTCTCTATGAATTCCTTTGCTTTAACTCTACCATTTATCCATGTTTCATTTAGCATTATTATTATTGATTTTAGAAGG
>Ga0185307_1002232_pt1 | contig 10134 bp, 7 predicted proteins | sample LHCtaG_FD_128010 | JGI IMG/M metagenome (GOLD analysis project Ga0185307, IMG submission 128010) | Hot spring microbial communities from Little Hot Creek, USA to study Microbial Dark Matter (Phase II) - LHC4sed_matched (SPADES... | ecosystem: Environmental > Aquatic > Thermal springs > Hot... | reverse complement strand
TTATCTCCTCAACACTCAAATTTACATTTGCGAGAACTTCCATCGTATCAGCCGTTCCGCTTGCAGAAGTTATTGCTCTGCTCGCTGTTTTTGGAATCAGCAATCCAGCCGAAGCTACTGTCGGAACCGTTATCAAAGGGAATCGATTACTTGGCAAGCCTCCCACACTATGAACGTCTACAATAACTCCTCTCGAAAAGATGATTCTTTCACCGTTTTCGACCATCGATTCGATCATCCATTGGAGTTCCTCATCGCTTAGACCAACTATCTCACTGGCAAGAATGAAAGCTGAAATTTCTAGATCGTTCAATACGTTTTTGGATATATCGGAAATTATACTTTTGATTTCGTAACTTGAATACTTTACTCCGTCCAACTTCTTCCTTATAAAATCAACGGATTTTGGCCGAGATATTGGATATACCTCGGCAAGACACTCTCCTTTCAAATTGCAAACCTGGGCAGTATAACTGCAAATGCCGATCTCTCCTTCTTTGACAATTTCAGCAAAATCTGCATCAGCAACAAATGATTCCTTTCCCATTGAAACCTTAACTCTATCTCCTAGCTTTAAACCCAATTCCTCAGCATCCCTCGGATTCATTATTACGCTCAATTTCTCGCTTCTCAGTGGGAGGATCTTTATTTGGAATTTCATCGAAGCCTTCAACGAACGAAGAAATATTAATCTTTCTGTGTGCTGCTGAATATTCTTCAATTTTTGGGTAATTTTTTGAAAAATTTTCCATGAACAAAAAGTTAAAAATATCTGCACAGATTCTTACAACTGAAAGCTTCTCTTTCAAAGCGGGGATGAGAAAAGCTTATAAGGATTGTAATCCTGCTGTAAGGTGTCTTGGAGGGGGAATCTTAGACATTGAAAATGTATTTGCCCTTTGCCTCCAAAAAGCGAACTTTACACAGATCTGGCGGGGGTGGAGGAAGTAAGTATGCGAGTTGGCGTTCAACTTCCAGATGGTCTAAAAAGAAAGGCCATCGAAATTTGCGACGAGCTGGAGGGGGACATCATTCTGAGTGGAGAACATTGCTTTGGAGCTTGTGATATAGATTTAAACTTGTTAAAAGAAGTCGATATAGTCTACCATTTTGCGCACACTAAAATTTTAGACTTGGAAAAGGTTGTCTATGTCCCCTACTTCATCGATTATAATGTTGAGAAAATCTGTGAAATTCTATCAAACTTGAAGGAGAGAAGAATCGCGCTAATCTCAACAGCACAATATTGTCATAAGCTCACTGCAATTAAGGAAAAGCTGGAAATGATAGGATATTCTGTCGAGCTTAGAAAAGGTAGAAGGACCGAACTTCCCGGACAAGTTTTAGGTTGTGATTACTCTGCGATAAAGAATTCTGAAGCCGAGGCTATTGTCTTTGTAGGAGACGGAATCTTTCATGCAAAAGGTGCTGCGATTTACTCGGGAAAGAAAGTTTATGCTTTGAATCCCCTGAATTTTGAGCTAATCGAAGTTGGTGGAGCTGATTTTCTTAAAGAAAGGTTTCTTCTAATTTCAAAGTGTGTTGGACTTAAAAAGTTGGGAATAATAGTTTCTTCAAAACCCGGACAAAGAAGACTGAAGCTAGCTGAGGAGATACAAAAAAAAGCCAAAGAAAGAGGTATGAAGTCCTTAATCGTCTATTTTGGAGATATAACCCCAGAAAAACTTGAAAATTTTCCATTTGAATTCTATGTCAATACCGCATGCCCAAGAATAAGCTACGATGATTACAGGAGATTTAAAATACCGATAATTACTCCCCAAGAATTTGATATTCTTTTAGGTATTAAAAAAGACTTGGAGCTCGACGAGATTTAGAAAACCCTTCCTACAGCTGAAAGCCCCGCTCTTCGGGGCAAAAGGATGATAGAAAAGCCTTATAAATTTACTGGTTAGTAGGTGGTTAGTGGTGAAACTAAAGTGCCCCAAATGCGAATACGTATGGAACTACAAGGGCAGAAGACAGTACTACGTCACATGCCCAAACTGCCTTAGAAAAGTGAATATAGCAAAGAACGGGGTTGAGTGAGCATGTCCCTGGCCATTGCAAAATCTTGGCTCAGCAATCCGAACAAAGAAGGCCAAAGCCAAAAACTCTAAAACTCTGGCTAACCCAAGGACAAAGCTACAGAGAGAGTACCTTATAAACTTTCTTTTCATCCCCGCCCTGAAGGACAAGGCTTTCACAGTTGTAATTACAACGCATGGCAGAGGAAAAAAGGTATCCTGAAGAGGATCAGGCATTTCCACAAAAAGGCCTGCAATGTCATAGAAGACGGGGCAAAAACCTCTCGGGAGATAGCAGAGCTCGCCAAGCAGCATCGCTATGCTGTTGCCAGAGAGGATCTAAAGGGCCTAATAGAAAAGCTGAGGGAGCTGCCGAGAGAGCATAAGATTGGCCTAATCATCTTGAGCTACAGAAATCATCAATCTGTCCAAACTGTGGGTTCTAGACTGAAAGAGAATGGCTACAGACTAAGATGTCCTAAATGTGGCATAGAGGATGACAGGGATAAGATAGCAATACTCAACATTGAGAGAAGAGCTTTAAGGTGTTGGGAGATCTTTGACTCCCTTTCTGCCCCGCAGATGACAGATGTAGTCTCGAACAGATCGGGGAACCGAACTGCCCTAGAAAATTTCGTCCTTTAGGGCGGGGAGGAGGTCAGCGCTGTTGGGAGAGTTGAGAAAAAGTAAAAAGGAGTAAGCGACTTTTTTGGGATGGTGATTAAATGGGCAAGACCCTTGCTGAGAAAATAATGAGCGAAAAAGCAAAAAAAGATGTTTACGCTGGGGAAATAGTAATCGCAGAAGTCGATGAGATAGCCTTGCAAGACGGCACGGCACCCTTAGCAATAAGGCAACTTAAGGAGATAGGAATATTCAGGGCAGTAAAAAAAGCGCATTTCTTCATTGACCATGCAGCACCATCGCCGAGAAGAGAACTAAGTAACGATCAGAAATTCATATACGAGTTTGCAAAGGAATACGGGGCTGACTTCAATCCACCCGGAGAGGGAATAATTCACCAAGTTATGGTTGAAAAATACGTGAAACCGGGTATGCTTGTTGTAGGCGCCGATAGCCATACTTGCACATACGGAGCTCTAGGAGCATTTGCAACCGGAATGGGATCGACTGATATCGCAGTTGCAATGGCTCTCGGAAAAAACTGGTTCAGAGTTCCGGAAAGTTTTAGAGTGGTTTTCGATGGAAAGATGGAAAGAGGTGTTTTTGCCAAAGATCTAGTCCTTTACTTGATTGGAAAGATTGGAGCAGATGGAGCTGACTATAAGTCCTTAGAATTCCATGGAAGCACCGTTGAAAAAATGAGTGTTGAAGAAAGACTTACAATTGCCAACATGGCAATTGAATGTGGAGCTAAAGCTGGGATTTTCGAGAGTGATATTAAAACCAAAGAATTCTTAGCAGAACTCGGTAGAGAGAAAAATTTCAGGGAATTAAGAGCCGATAAAGATGCCAATTACGAAAAAGAAATATTTATAGATAGTTCGGAAGTGCCTCCAGTTGTAGCGATACCACATGATGTCGACAAAGTTGTTCCAGTTGACAAAGTAGTTGGAACTCCAGTGAATCAGGTTTTTCTTGGAACTTGCACAAATGGTAGACTCTCCGATCTTGAAATAGCAAGTAGGCTCCTAAAAGGGAGGAGAGTTAAAGAAGGTGTTAGGTTTATTGTTGCCCCAGCAAGCAGGAGAATCTATCTTAAAGCAATAGAAAGAGGTATAATAACAACTCTGATAGAGGCTGGAGGGATAGTTCTTCCTCCGGGTTGCGGTGCGTGCGTCGGTATCCACCAAGGTATTCCGGCGGACGGAGAAGTTTGCATATCAACTCAGAATAGGAACTTTAGAGGGAGGATGGGAAATCCTAATGCTTTCATTTACCTAGCTTCCCCGGCAACAGCCGTTGTAAGCGCGATAAAGGGTGAAATAGCTGACCCCAGGGAGTTCTTATGAAAATGAAAAAAGAGTTGCTTAAAGCGATTCTCGAATCAGCAAAAAGTGCATATCCATACGAGTTTGTAGCTCTTCTAACCGGAGAGAAAGGTATTATTAGTGAGCTTGTTTTTCTTCCATCTATTTCCGGAGAGGAATCCGCACTAATACATTTAGAAATGCTACCTTTGGGCCTAAGAGTTTATGGAACTGTTCACAGCCATCCGTCTCCTTGTTGCGAACCGAGCGACGAGGACTTCTTTCTGTTCACCAAATTCGGCAAAGTACACGTAATAGTTTGCTACCCATTCACCATGAAGGACTGGAAATGCTTCGATTCAAATGGGGAAGAAATAAAACTAGAACTGGTCTAAATACTAAACTATTTATGACCAGAACCAGAAAAAATTTCGCTTAAAATCTATGAAATTGCCGAAGAATAGAGTTCTGCTTTTTAGATACGTTAAGATGTTAGCTTTATTATTTCCTTCAGCTTTTTCTCACCTTCCTTAACAGCCCAATCAATGAATTTCTTGAAGAAAGCTCTTGGAATTATAGGTATCTTTGCAAGATATTCATCGGCTAGAATCCTTATCCATCTTAAATCATGTTCCCAGCATTTTTGCATCAGCGCCCAGTGATAAGATTTTAGATCCTCACTTCTAAAGGGTCTCTGATCCTTTAAAGCAGATAGAGGAACAAAAAAGAGGGGGACTACAAGACTTTTGAATCTCCTAAGCCTGTCAAGCAACTCAATTGTTCTCATAACATCGTCTTCAGTTTCTTTTGGAAATCCTATGACCAAAGTTGCACAGGGAACCCAATGATTGTCGGAGCAGATTCCAAATGCCTGTTCGACGATTTCGCACCAATCTTCTGGTTTGAACGGGAGTGCCTTTCCTGCCATATACTCCTTCACAAGTCTAACACTACCTGTTTCAATACCCGTTTGTCCAGCAAGCCAAGGCTGCTCTTTATTCGGAATACCAAGCAAGTTTGAAATCTCTTCTACAAGCTTTTCAGCAGAAGCGAGTGATGCTAATGAGAAATGGCTTATTCCAACTTTGCTAATTTTTGCTACCGAAAAAAATAATTTCAAAACTTCCTTTTCATTTACCCTAAAACCTTCGGCCCTATATCGAAGTACATCTTCCGCATGAAGTGTGACGAATCTGTTTACCCTAGCATTTATTTCTGCTTCTTTTAAAATATCTTCCAAGCTTCTGTTTCTTAGTCTTTGAAGCGTTGGTTGACAAAACTTACACCCTCTTCCACAACCTCTTGCGATCTCTACTATCCCACCAACTGCCGCACCTCTGATAATTGGAGGTCTTTCAACCACCTCTCCATAAAAGATTCCTTTTAGATTTTCGCCGTTTAAAATTCTTCCAAAAAGTTCTGGAACTGTTTTTTCACCCTCACCTATAACAACTATGTCTATTCCCAGTTCTTCCATGACTTTTTCATCTGCAACCTGCCAAGCACCGGCTCCTCCAACTGCTATCTTTGCCTTACTTTGCCTTAAAGTGGTTAAGAGGTTTCTAAAACAGTATGCGTTGTATGGTTCCTCCTTAACAAGTCCGTATTTTCCGGCAAAAGTTGTAGACGCAGGGCCAAGACCAAGTGGGTCATTGGTAGTTATCCCAATTATCTTTGCTTTATCCAGAAATTTACTTATTTTTTCAGGCGGAACAACGGTAACATTGAAACCGTTCTCTATCAACGCGGCTTCTATCTTTCTCGTTCCATAAGGAGCTACTACGGCTTTTCCATCCTTGGCTTTTACGGGAGGGAAAAGGACGTTGAAGAATATCTTTGACGGTATCAGGTTCTTGGGTGCGCAACTCATGAAGCCTAGGAATAATGCACCATGATAGTTGCTCATAAGACATCTTTCAGCTGTGAGAACTATATCCATATTACCTGTGAACTATTTGGTGCATATATTGGTTGCGGTCTTGCGGTCTTCAGAAACAAAAAGATTTAAAAGAACGTTAGCCAATGAAAATTATGGAATTCGAGTACATATTCGAAGAAGTTAAGATCAAACCGAGCAATGCTCCGAAATTCACTTTAAATGGAAAAGAGATTGACATTTGGAGCGAAGAATTTGCAAATTATCACTCTAAAAGTATTGTTGGTTACGTTCGTGAAAATTTGGTCCGTTACGAGCAAATGCAGATCGATCCCTTCAGTGAAATAGTTGGAAAGAAAGTAGAAAAAGAATTAGTAAAAACGGCCCTTATGAGTGGGTCAAACATACTCTTTAAGGGAAAAAAAGGATACGGAAAGACTACTTTTTCAAAGAGTATCCTGAAACTCTTACCAGAAAAAATACTGGCTATAAAGGGTTGTAAAATCCACGATGATCCAACGCAGCCTGTTTGCTTTTCATGCAAGAAAAGAGTCCTTGAAGCGAATTCAGTTGAATTGACATTCATTCCAAGAAAGTGGATCAGAATTCCAGGAGATCCGATGATGACGACAAGACAACTAATAGGTGGTATTAGCATACAGAAAATTAGAGAGGGCTATGATTTGGACCATCCTGAAGTATTTACTCCGGGAAGAGTTTTAAAGGCACACAGAGGATTAGCCTATTTTGATGAGCTTGGATCAATCCCATCGGCTCTACAAACTTTACTTCATGAACTTTTTGAAGAAAAACAAATAACGACTCCGGAAGGAGATATAATTCCGATGAGAATCGATGCTCTAATTATTGCATCGACAAACCCGGCAAATTACAAAGGAGTTTCAGACATAAAAGAACCTCTGCTAGATAGAATGGAACAGATTGATATAGGTCCCCCTGAGACAATTGAAGAAGAGATTGAAATAGGATTAAAGAATATGAGTCTGAAGAAAGGTGCAAGGATTCCGGAATGGCATCTAAAGATTTTAGCTAATGCAGTTAGATGTATGAGAAGCAAGAACTGCAGGTATGCAAATAGAATCGAAGTTGAACCAAGTTGCAGAGCTACAATAAAGCTCTTCGATCATGTAAGAGCCTCCGCTACAAGAAAAGGGCACGAAGCGGTTATGCTTTCCGATTACGGTGAAAGGTTCGAAATCGTAAAGCTAGCACTGAGAAGTAGATTTGAAATAGACTACGATGCAGAGATTTCGAAAGATGAAATAGTCGAAGCAGTGGTTAACGATGCAATAGATTCTGTATGCAGCTCTATATACGCATCTATACCAAGAAACGTCTTTAACGACATTATGGAAGCTATAGCTGAGATAAGAGTGGTGAATGTTTACAAAGCCAACGGCTTTTCGCAATTTGCACATTCTATGTGCAAAGATGGCAGCGAGATAAAGTCTGCTCTCGAAATTCTGCTTGAATCTATTGCAAGATGTTCAGGCTTAGTTGAGAGGATAGGAGACGGAATTTATGCATACAAGGCATATGATAGACAAACCAGAATGTAGGATTTGTAAACAGGAAAATCCACTTCAAAGTATTGCAGAAGACGCTCTCTATTCTCTATTTAACCCATATTATAGGGAAAGCGGCAAATTCGATTTGTCAGAATTTGTGAGGAGATACCTGAAGGACGATTTTATACCAATGAGAGATTTTACGAGAAACGTTGGATTCTACAGCAGTTACTGGATGAGGAACTTTGAAAAGCTCAGGGATCTGAAAAAACAAGCTTGGCAAGAACTGAGAAGAATGATTGAAAAGGGAGAAATAAGCAGAGAAGATATAAGCATGAGCCAGCTTGTTGAAATTTTCTTTGAAGAAATTGTTGAAGAACTTGAAAAAATGGGATACGTGGAGAGCTATGAGGGCAGATTTCATAAAAAGACTGTTCGCTATAAGGCAATTGCAGAAAAGATAATAGGAGAAAAAATCTTATCAATAGCGCTTGAGAATCTCGAAAAAAGAAGACCAGGAGATGAAATGACAGAAAAAGAGGGCACTTCAATTTTCATCTCAGAAAAAATAGTTGATTTTGACGAAAATATTCATACATTTGACAATGTAGATATAATTGAAACGTTCATAACTTCCGCACTCAAGAAAAAAGCGGACTTTGAAGAAGTCATTGCAAGACAGTCAAAACATGCTGAAAAGTGTTCTTACGTCATGCTGATCGATGTGAGCGATTCAATGAGAGGTAAAAAAATAATTGGAGCAATTGAAGCAGGAATTGCGTTGAAGAGAGCGATTAAGAGAAGAGGAAGTGGTGAACTAGAGATAGTTGCCTTCAACCACAAAGCCTCAAGAGTGAAGGGTGCTGAAATCCTGAACCTCGAGCCAAGAGGTAGAACGGACATAGGTTTAGCTTTAAAGATGGCTAGAGAAATCCTATCAGAAAAGAGCGGAACTAGAATAGTTTTTCTTATTTCTGATGGTGAACCAACCGCTAGTTACAATCCAAATCTCACTCCTTGGCTCTGCGCCCTAAAGGAGGCAAGACTTTTGAGAAATATAAATGCAAGACTTCACATAGCTATGTTCGGAAACGAAAGGAGGTTTGTGGATTTATGCAAATCGATGGCCAAACTTTGTGGAAAGTCGAGTGTTTTTCATTTTTCGGATCCGTTAAATCTGAAAAAATATGTTTTGCATAAATTTTGAGTTTATATAACCTCCTCCTTTGAATATACGACTATTCCTCTGTTCGTTATCTCAAATGGATGTGTCTTTCTGCTGTGATTTGAACCCCTCATTTTGAATATCTCGAGGCTCCTTACCCTTGTATTTTCGACTTTCGTATAGTACAGCACTATCGTGCCTTCAACCACAAAATTTTCAACACCAAATCTGCTTATTTTATCAGGTCCGTTCTCAATTACCTCACAAGTTAGCAAAGAAGTTAGACCAAGAATTTCCATTGTAGTGGATATTTTCAAAAGTTCTATTCTGAATTTAGCGGGATCGTTAATTATGAAACCGATTGAAGTCGTAGAGTCAAGAGCGGCTCTTCTTGCCCCTATTTCATCCTGAATTGTTATTATTTGGTCAAGCAAGCTTCTTGCATCAAATGGACGGACATCGATATATTTCTCATCAGACGGTAAACCTATTTTAGTAGAAGTTGCATCAACAATTGCAAGCATGTTTTCGTCTTCAAACTTTTCCAGATCCCATCCAAAGCTGATAAAATGCTCGCGAAGATGTTGCGGTCTCTCTTCTGTAGCTATAAATATTCCCGGTTCATTGAACTGTTGAATCCCGTTGACTATATACTGCATTGCGAATATTGTTTTTCCGGAACCAGAAGGACCTGAAATTAGATAGCTTCTATCTCTTAACAACCCTCCATCACATAGTTCATCAAAACCGGGGATCCCGGTTGGAACTCTTTCCAACATAATCATCACTCTCACCAAATTTTAAAACCTCAAAGTTTATATTATTTGCGCAGGATTAGAGTCCATGAAAGTCACAGTTTCGCTTATAAAAGCAGACGTGGGTAGTGTAGCTGGGCACTCGGTTGTAGCAGATGAATTGAAGATGATTGCCGAAGAAATGCTCAATAGGGCGGTTGAAGATGGAAAAATAATAGACTTTCGAGTTTTCAATGCAGGAGATGACCTCGAACTGCTAATAACTCATAGAAAGGGAATCGATTCAACAGAGATTCATGGACTTGCTTGGGATGTTTTCAAGAGATGTGCAGAAAAAGCAAAGGAAATGAAGTTATACGGAGCCGGTCAAGATTTGCTAAAGGATGCATTTTCTGGAAACGTTCGCGGATTAGGACCTGGAGTTGCTGAAATGGAATTCACAGAACGGAGATCTGAACCAATAGTCGCTTTTATGATGGATAAAACAGAACCGGGAGCTTTTAATCTACCCATCTTCAGGATTTTTGCAGATCCTTTTAACACAGCTGGACTGGTAATAGATCCATCGATGCATGCTGGATTTGTTTTCGAGATCTGGGATATACTCGAGCATAGAAGAGTTATGATGAAAGCTCCCGAGGAGATGTATAGCATTCTCGCGCTCATAGGTTGCAAGAGTAGGTTTGTCATAAAAAGAGTTTATCCCAAACCGGGAAAATTGCCGACAGATGAGCCGGTAGCCGTTGTTAGTACCGAAAAACTTTACCAAGTTGCTGGAGAATACGTGGGTAAGGATGATCCAGTTGCTTTGGTCAGAGCCCAAAGCGGTTTACCTGCAGTAGGAGAAATCC
>Ga0185307_1002231_pt1 | contig 10136 bp, 6 predicted proteins | sample LHCtaG_FD_128010 | JGI IMG/M metagenome (GOLD analysis project Ga0185307, IMG submission 128010) | Hot spring microbial communities from Little Hot Creek, USA to study Microbial Dark Matter (Phase II) - LHC4sed_matched (SPADES... | ecosystem: Environmental > Aquatic > Thermal springs > Hot... | reverse complement strand
AGGCAACCCATAATGGGTCGTATGATTCTGCGAAGGAGAGCATGAAGGGCCTAGTTGCGTTTACTTTCACCACGTATTTTGTTGGGTTGATTTTTTGGTAGCTAATTATCTCCGCTGGGTTTTCTTTGGGTGTGAAGATGTCTTCGAGGGTTTCGTTTGAGTTTTGGGTTGAGTATAGCCAGACTACGTCCAGGTCTGACTCGTAATATTTGTAGATTCTTACATTGTCTATCCAGATTTTGTTAGGTAATGGCTGTGTGGTTTCGTGACCATGCCAGATTTGCAGCTGGATATAGGAGGCATTTTGAGACGGCGTGTATTTGAAGTTGACGTTTTTCCATGTGAAGTTTCCGGAGCCTATGTTTTTTACTTGCTTAGCGCTTACTAGTTTTTTCTCTTGGTTATATTCGGCAATTTTTACATGGACGCTGTGAGCATTTTCTCCGGCGACATAAAAGTCGAATTGATACGTGGTTTCCGGTGTTACTGGGATTAAAGGCGAGTTTATGGTTTTCCATCCCCAAGTTGAATTCCACAATTCTGCTTTTAACGCACCATTGTCCAACGTTAAAGTATATAATGAGCCAAACTGATTTTCACGAGTATAATTCTTCCACTGGTAAAGATCGTTTTCTGAGTTGAAATTCCATTCGTATTGTTGTTGTATTGGGCTTGTTATTTCTATGGTGTGGTTGCCTTTTTCGAGGTATAATGGTCCTATGTATGTCCATTTTAGTTGTGTTGTGCTGATTTTGTATTCTTTTTGGTCTATCTTTATGGCTAGGTTTCCTTGGCTTCTAATTGCTAATGTGTAGTTTCCTGGCTTCAGGATTTCTATGGTGTTGTAGGCTTTTGATGTTTGGTTTAGTGTTAGGGTTTGGCCGTTGCTGGCTTCTCCGCCGTATTTGTTTGTTACTACGCTTTTTTGGTAGTAAAGGTCTGATTCTGCTTCTAGTATGTAGATTATTCTTTTGTCTTGGAGAAGCTGTTCCAGCTGGCTTTGGGCTTTTTGGTACTCTTGTTTGGGAACTAATGCGAAGAGGTTCACTGCGTTAAAACCCTCAAGGTTCTTTAAGACTATTTTGTGGTTTCCTTTTTCCAGTTGTAGTTTGTCTATTTGTTTCCAGACGAATTTATTGAGTTGATCTTTTGTGTTTATTGTGTAGTTTCTGTTGTCTAGTTGAATTTGGATTTTCCCGCCCCGCTGGTTTTGGAATAGGCGGGTTAAGAAAACATATTCTCCGTTTTCTTCGATGGTAAAGGGGATTTCCAAGACAACAGGCTCTATGAATCTTTTTAGGTCGTAAATTTTGACGTTGTCTATCCATATCCTGTTGGGTAGCGGTTGAGTAGTTTCATGGCCGTGCCAGATCTGTAATTGAATATATCTTGTTTCAGGATCTTCCGGCATATAATCGATTGTTATTGTTTGCCAGTTAAATGTTCCGGAGCCTATGTTTTTGACTCTTTTATCGTTTATCAGTTTTTTCTCTTGGTTATATTCGGCAATTTTTACATGGACGCTGTGAGCGTTTTGGGTTTTTATTTGAAATTCCCATCTATAGCAGTTACCGTATTCTGTTTCGATTAGAGGTGAGTTTAGTGTTTTCCATCCCCGAGTTGAATTCCACAATTCTGCTTTTAACGCACCATTGTCCAACGTTAAAGTATATAATGAGCCAAACTGATTTCCACGAGTATAATTCTTCCACTGGTAAAGATCGTTTATTGTGCCAAAAGCCCAGTAGCTGATTAGGTCGTTCTCGTCTGGCACCGGATTATCATTAAGTTTTGAAACAGCCCACGTGAAAACTAGCCTATTGTTGTAGTCTAGTTGTAAGTTTTCTATATTATGTGATGTGAGGTAGGGTAGAAAAGAATTCAACCATCCACCATTCGTTGAGCCCGCGGACCAGTACTTGTTTGGTTGATGGTGTATACTTCTAGGCGTGATAAACGTTGAATTAAATATTGTAACTTGAGTGTCTGATATGAGAACGAAATCTGCGGGAAAAGGATTCAGAATAACATTGTCGAACTTAAAAATCTTTAGGAAATCCGTTGTAAAACAATAAGTTGGTATACCTACATTGATTATTTGGCTTGAAGATATTTTATAAATTGTAAAATTGCCTATTTCTAATATCTTTTGGTCATGGAATAGTTCTTCAAAGTTTTTGATATCTCGCAATAACCTTTGTTTTTCTCCAGTATCCTTCAAGTCATGTCTTAAAATCACATATTTCACGCCTAGTTTATTGAGGAAGGTGATGATGTAATCTTTATCTTTGTTTTGAAGGGCATGTTCCATTAAACTGTTTAGCATGGGATGATCTCCTAAGGTTAGCGAATTCAAGGCGTTTGAGCTAATTCTTGGTACATCAGAATATATCATATAATCAGACTCATCGGGATACCATAAAACATTATAGTTGTTTATTCCAGTTTGGGCATACAAGAAATTAATAGTTTCCATCAAGTCTTCGGGATATTTTGAGAGTCCGAAATTTAGGTGTCCGTTTAGGTCTCCGGTTAGGGCAGGCCATCCCCATATTGATGGAGTAATTATAAGCGAAAATAGCAATAAGAGCGAAAGTTTTTTGTTTCCTATTTTTGTAATGAATATTGCTGCCAAAATTGAGAAGAGATAGCTTAAGGTTATTATTAAGATTCCAACGTTTTTATAAGGGTCTCTTATGACCCAGCCTAACGGTGTATTTAGAAAAGTTGTTCTATAAATCTCGCCGAAAATTGGGTAGTAAGATCCTGTTGAAAGCAGTATGGAAATTACAAGTAAGATGGCGAAGTACAAAAGGTATTTTCTCCCTTTATTATTAAGTGCTTTGAAGCCAAATACTATTACCAAAGCAGCAATAGTTATGGGAACAAGGCTTACGATGTTCCAAAGATCGATGCCCAAGTTTAAGGCGTAAGTGACATCAGCACGAGGGTCATACCCGCCCCATATATACCCACTTGCAGCTTTGAATATGTTCAATATAGATGACCTTCGCGATAAAATGTCAACATCTTCTATTACTATGCCATAACTTCCAGGCTCTGACTGCCCATGGAAAATCGTGATAATTTGCGGAAGTATCCAAAACAAATTAAGAAATAAAGCCACGATCGCCATCAATATCATCCTCTTGTTTACAAGTCTCTTCAAAAATGCTTTTTTCTCAATAATTCCAAAAAATATAAAATATGCAATTACAAATACGCTTACATACAATATCAATGCTTGGACTTGAGTTGCTATGAAAGCTAATAGAATAGCTATTTTGATATAGCTGGGACATAGGGTTTCTTCCTGATTTTGAATCAACTTGTCAATTTCAGATATTAAAGCATAAGAAGCTGCGAGAGAAAAAACAAGCCAGTAATGGTGGTGTATTTTGTTTATCGTCCATGGGTTATAAAGAAATACTAAAGTTCCTATGAAGGCGGACGCTGAATTTTTCAAGTGACCCATGTTAACTGTTTTTTTGATAAAATATCTGTTTGAAAAGTATACTAAAGAGCTGCTGAGAGATAGAATTACGACTGTGAACAGCTTTTCAGCCAAAATATCGCCAAACATGAAAGACAATGGATACAGCAGCATTAAAATGGGGGTCTTTGGAGCATGTAAGTAAATAGTTTCTCCAGTATGATACTGAATGTGTTCATAAACTGTTAACGCATAACGATAATCTCCATGAACAAGGATATAATCGCTAGCAAAAATAACCTTGTAAAAATAAATAAAACTTAATATGAAAATGGCCTGCAAAAAGACAAAGTTTACCCAAATCTCTTTCTTAACATTCACTATTTTTCACTTCATCTATTTTTTCTGCGAAGATGTAAAGTCTTCCCTTGCTAGACATAACATGTCCTAAAAGGCGCCTCAATGGCTCTTCAAGTTTGAAAGCAAGACTATCTGCTATTGGTAAGGCCACATTAAGATTCCAGTAGAAATAGTATTTAAGAAAAGATGGAAGATAAGGTAACTTTACTTTAAATCCGCATTTTTGCAAAAGCCTCTTCCAATATTCAGGCTCCCTTACATTAACATGTGTAAGATCGTACATCCAGTTCCCGATATGCAAAGGATTTGGAGTTGTTAAAATACAAATACCGCCTGGTTTGAGAACTCTATTGAGTTCTAAAAAAGATGTGCCTGCGTCTCTCTTGTTAACATGTTCTATACAATCTATCGCTGAAACCACATCAAAGGTATTGCTTTTATATGGGATATTTGTTATGGATCCTTGCAATACTCTGTCTTTCATTATCGAGTTTTCTATAGCGTAACGCGACAGTTCCAACCCATAAGCATCTATACCTTCCTCTACAGCCTCTTTTATCAAATATCCTAAACCGCATCCAACATCCAACCATCTGACGTTTTTACCCTTAAGAAAAATAACGAACTTGATCATATGCTTCTTTTGAATAATTATTCTCTCTTTGTAATAGCTTTCATCATAACCACAGTAAAATTTTTTCCTCAAAATATTTCCTCCAATATTTTTATCAAATTCCTCATATGGTATTCCAGATTGTACTTACGAGCTATGTGCCAAGCAATTTTTCCATATCGAATAGCTTTATTTTCATCATCTCTTAGCTTAGCTACTATTTCAACAAATGCATTTATATCTCTTGAGTACGCAAGAAGAGGATATTTTTCAAATAATTCAGCTATTCCAGATTCCTTAGAGCATATTATCGGACAGGCATTAGATGCAGCCTCTAATGCACTCATATTAAAGTTTTCAACTCCTGGATAGAGAAAACCTCTGGCATGTAAATAAAGTCTCCGTAGTTTATCATCACTTGGATTAAAAACAAACTTCACTCTTTCCTTAATATTCCCTTGTGAAAACAGTTTTACTATTCGCGAAGCAGTGTACGACCATGAACCAGCAATTAATAATTTCATATTTTCGGTTTTTTTTAGGATTTCTAATAAAAGAGGGTATGTTGGATGCTCACCGATTCTACCAACAGTTAAGAAAAACTTGCTCCTTCTTATGGGGGGAGTTTTGGTTGCTGACGGTATTGTAGTGGGATATAATACCTCGCTATCTAATCCTGTCTCTCTTTTTAAAATTCTTTGTGATCTTTTTGAATTAACTAAAATAATATCAAAATTCTTTAGCCATTTGGTAGCTAAGGCTTTTTTTATATAATTTACCCTAAATAACAATTGGAATAGATTTCCAGTTAATGTAAACTGAATTGGGTCATGAATATATGCTATCATTTTTATTTTTTTATTTTTATCTCGAATCCTATAAGCAATAAAACAGGATGGAATATTGTGGCAAATAAGTATATCAAACTCATCACTAATTTTTTTAAAAATGAATAAATTTCTATTAGCTATTTCCGATATCGTTGGTGTTAAAATTTTATAATTTGTGAGGTATTTCAAATTAATTTCTTGGAGTTTTTCTACCCATGGGTTTTGAGGTTTAATTAAAGAAATTAACTTTGTTTCAAATCCCATTCTAGATAAATTTTTAGTTTCTTCTATAGCTACTCTATATAATCCACCCGGACTTACACTTGGGGTTATTATTCCTATCTTCATTTTAAAACCCATATATTCAATTTGTGAGTGATAAGAGTTTTGTATGAAGTAATTAACACGCGCTGCATCAATCCAGGCAGAAGTGGTAAAAAACCAGTATGGTCTATAGTTGATAGGATATGAAAAATTGCAAAAATCGCGGGAACTAAAGGAATCAGGTGATATGAAAATTTCTTTTCTGGAGAAAACAGAGTTCGGGATGAAGTGGAGATAAGCAATCCGCTTGAAATTTGTGTAGCGACTACGAGCAACTAGTAAGATAAATTTTAAGGGTACAATATATGGAAAAAGAATACTAGAAACCAGTACGGTATTAATACTACGAATGTAGGATTAACGAATGTGCCGTGTTCATTCAGAATAAACGGATATATGTAATACTTAACAGTTCTTTCAAGTGTTATTGGTCTAATAAAGTCTCCTGAAAAAATAAACTGGCCTTGAGCAGGAAAAATGAAATTAAATTTGTAGGACACAAGCAGTGTTAGTATTGTTATGTCAAGTGCAAAAGTCATAAAAAAGTTTCTTTTTACTCTTCATCTTAACACCTCGAAAGGCAACTTATCTTTGAGAACGTACCGAATTCTCCAGAAAGTTATGAGAGATATATCCCTTACGAAGGCTTTAAGTTTCCAAAACGCATCGCTGTGCCCGTTTTTTAAGTAAAAAAATAATTTCGAATAGCTTCTGATCATGATAGAGATAGGAATAAATAGCGGGTAAGAATAGTTTCGTTTTTCTCTTAAGATTTTTGTTATCCATGAAACATAGTCACTAAGAAGAATGCATAGATGCGGGAAATTAGCTTGCATAAACGATTCATCAAAATGTTTTTTCAGGAATTCGTACTCGTCTAATGTTATGAATCCCTTCTCAAAAATGTGCGTTATGATGATGATGGAATCTATTTCTTTTTTGACAGTGACGCATTCTACATCGAATATCGTCTTCTTTTGGATAAACTCTTCTCTAAGAATTTGACTATAGTTTAAGAAAACAACGTTTCTCCAGCCTATGTATGAGTGGATGTCCAATTTTAACCCATCCTTTATGAAAATGTCCATTTTACCAGCATCCCATCTATCATGCTTTATTTCTTCAACAAACACTCTCCTTATAGTTTCTGAAATGTTCTGTAGAATTTTAAACGCTGAAGGAGATACTAACACATCTATATCGTTTCCAACCCATTCAAAGTCATCCGAAGTTTTAATTAGAGCATAATTTTGTATTCCCATTTCACTACACAGGGTTTTAAAGGCTTTGAGGCTTCTCCTGAACATTTCCTTCCTTCGCTTGTGCTCATCCCACAATCTTTTAAAAATTCCGCTTTTCAATTTATGCTTCTTTAGGACGAAGAAGATTATTTTGTTTTGGATCAACTTGTAGAGGATTCCAGGTTTCGTTTGTAGAATAAATGATACAACCTCGTTCACTGTTTGTTCTTTGTCCTTGTTGGTGTTGAAAGAAGGTATCTGAAATTTTCGAGCTAAGCTGAGATAGTTTTTTGTTTGTCTTTCATAAAAACTTAAAGAATAATTATGTGTGCTCTTTTTTCTTTCATAAGCGACCTCTGGTTCAACCCATAAAATGATGCCTATGTCAGGTTTGGGAAAATGTAAATACAGCCACCTGCTTAATGGCGTCAAATATCCTAAATAATCAAAACTTAGGTAATGGTCATATGGATATCTGTCCAAAATCACAATCGCATTTCTTCTGAAAATTTTTAAATAGAGATACTGAAGAGAGACATCGAACCAGACTAGGAAAGGCCATACATAATATTTCCAAGATTTTTTCCTTTCTATTATCATCTTTTTTCTTTCTTGGTTAATCTTATCCATTCCGATAATCTTGAACAGAAATTTTAATACTGAGTATTCATACTCATGTTTATAAATGACCTTCAACCCCCACTCTTTAAAAACATTCGTTAATTCTTTAGCTATCGTCGTTTTTCCACTTCCATCATTACCCATAAAAGCTATGATCATTTCCTCACCTTACTTTTTAAAATTCTTAGCTGCTTCCATGTCATTACTCAAACATACCAATATCTTCCCCTTTGCAGTCTCATACTTTGGTTATTTGTTGGCGAACCATCCCAGATTTCCTTCATTACATATGATCTTAATTCGAGAATCATTCACGAACGCGCTTTTAAACGAGTTCAACTCTTTTATCAGTTGACCCGTTATCCATCAATATTATTTCAATTTTCCCATGAGGGTAGTCGTTAGCCAAAACGAATGGCCGGTCATTACTACCATTATTAAGAGTTTCCAATCTATTCCTTTCCTCCAAGTTTTATGATCAAGTATCCAATTGCCGTTGCGAAATACCTAACAAATTGATAGATAATGAAACCTATAGCTAATATGGGGTTCTTCAAAAATTGGGACTTGTACCTGAAGTAACTTAGTCTCAAAGGGCTTAACTGTCTCATAGCCCTTGTTTTATTAACTTGATGAAAATTACAAATCCCCACATGCGTCCTTCGATGAAACGCATTCGTTTGACACGCAGTACAGGTCTATCATCGTCTTCCTTTTTCCCATTCCTTTCATAACTCATAAGGTTGAATATAAGACGGTAACATCATGCTTTTTCAGCTCTTTGCAAAGATTGAGCACGAGAACCGTGCCAGCACCCTAGATGTAAGATCGACACATAAAAATGTTATCTTCAACGGTATTCATTCCTCTCAAAGTAACTATCTTCTCCCTCATTAATGAACGCTAATTTTTTATCGTGTCATTTTTTTAGTAGCCACTCAATAACTTCTTTCTGAGGGGCTATCCATAAGCCCTCAGCACTTATTTTGCTAATGAATTCGATATGTTTTCTAAACTCCTCAACTGAAGTAAAATATTCATAATCATTGTTATTTTCTTTTCCTACTAAATGAAAACACTCTATTAACCATAACCCTCTTTTATGTGCTTTGTTAACCCATTTTTCCGCATCCTTCGCCGTAGTAAATCTATCCCATGTTTGAACTTTTAAGGCATATGGATTTAATTTTCCAATAACGTTATATCCTATGTCTGACGTTCGTGCAGAGGTATAACCAGATTTAGAAAGTATTTTTATAGCTTCTTTGTTGTACAATCCACCGGGAAAGACAAAAGATGAGCAATTAACCCCAAATGTATCCTCGATTATTTTTTTGGATTTGCGTTGTTCTTCAATAAACTCTTCTATTCCTATCAACTTCCTTTTGCTCCCTTGAGCTGAAGTCGTGATAATAAACTTCCGAACTCTTCTTAAAAAGTTTAACTTATTGCTCGATCCGAGAAATGACCTTATAAACCTGGAGATATTATCTTTCCATTCAACAGAAAGTGGTATATGACTGTGAGAGTGGGAAGCAATTTCATGCCCATTTTTGACCAATTTCTTTATATCATCAGTGCTAGCTACTTGTCTTCCCTCAAGTTTCTTGCCTATAAATTTTGTTGGAAGGTTAAATGTTGCTTTTATATCATATTTGGATAAAATAGGCTTTACGTTCTCTATCGTCTCCTTATAACAATCATCGAAAGATAAGGTCACCAACCCCTGACATCGAAAAACCTCGGATTTCATTTTCTCGCTCTTGCTAAAACCTCTATAATCTGATAGCCAGAAACTCTTAATTTAATTTTCCTTAGAATGCTGAGCATTCTGTGCCTTAAGTAAAAAACGGGAGAGGGCTTTATTAAATTTATTCTGTATTCTGATTATATACTGATTATATAATCATATAATCCTCTGATAATTAAATCCGCAATCGGATATTTTATTGGTTGCACATTAACTCTTATTGGTTCAAACCTTCGTTTCTTATCAGTTCTACAAACTCTTCCTTGGATTTGTATTCTCTAACATGGGTAGGATCAAGTTTAAAGCCGTTATTTCGGTACATCCAAAACTTTTTTTTGACAAAACTGACGGGATGTATAAAATACCCTTAGGCTTCAAAATTTTATAAACTTCTCTCAACATCTTTGTATCTGATGAAGCATGTTCAATCACTTGAGAAGAAATAGCTGTATCAAACGGAATTGCCCAATTTTCCCAAATCACATACGTTTGCAACTAGACCCCTAACAAATGGGCAAAAATACTCATTTGCCTAATTCTTCCTTCTGATAGGTTAACTCCCACTGTTTTTCCGCGTTTTTCAAATAATCCTTTTTTGTAAAGATTGTAGAGAGTGGTACCATCACCGCAACCCAAATCAATAATTGAGAATAATACAATTTGTTGGAATAGATTATTGACAAGTATTTCTGGAGCTTTATCTAAAAAGTAAACATCTTTTTTACCCCACTCCTCAAAATTCTTCATTTTCTCACCTTACTCACCAAAAATCCTAATCCAGCTGCAAAGTATCTAACAAATTGATAAACAATAAACCCTAACATTAGAACCGGATGCTTGGCAAATTCTTTCCAATGTTTTATAAAAGCGGGTCTTATTGGATTTAATTGCCTCATACCTTTCTGGGGATTAGCTTTAATAAATGCCCCAATAGTTTTTCCATAATAATAATGTTTTTTAACGA
>Ga0185307_1002230_pt1 | contig 10137 bp, 14 predicted proteins | sample LHCtaG_FD_128010 | JGI IMG/M metagenome (GOLD analysis project Ga0185307, IMG submission 128010) | Hot spring microbial communities from Little Hot Creek, USA to study Microbial Dark Matter (Phase II) - LHC4sed_matched (SPADES... | ecosystem: Environmental > Aquatic > Thermal springs > Hot... | reverse complement strand
TCTGCCGTCTTCTTTACGAAAGTTTCTTTGCTCTCAGGAAAGTGTAAAGAAAAGGGAAGAACCCTCTCTGGAACTATCCTAGCTACCCCTTTTGCAGTGTTATCATAAGCCCTAATAAACCCTCCCTGCTCAAAAATAAACCTCTCGTGCCCAAACAAGCTCCTTACAACTCTTACTTCAACCATAACCCTTCACCTCTTCTATTAGCTCAGCAAGCTTCTTTCTCCACAGCTCTACCTTAGCCCTCATTTCTTCCTCAGTTCCAAAAATTATTCCTGGAAAGTAGCAACGTGAAACAACTTCCTCAGCTATGTCAACAATCTCTTCAGCCTTCTTTCTTGTCTCTGGTTTCCAGAACTTTTTAGGATCTATAAGCCTTTTCTTCTCCACCTTAACTTCTAATTTCTGCTCAATAGGAACATAGGGCATGATTGAATATTGCTTACTATTTATTTATGTTTTTGTCAGACGAAAAATGTTAGGACAAACAAGAAAAAGCCTATTAAATAGAGAACCCAAGCCATAGGTATTTCTGGAGTTAAGGTTCTGGCTGCCCAGAAGCATATTCCTACAAACACAAGCCCAAAAACTATGTGACCATAATCTGGCATTATCTCACGCTCCTTATTATTAAGTATACTATCCCTCCCACTATGAACAAAACTATTACTATTATGACCTGCATGTAGGTGGGTTGCCTGCATAACCCTGTCTCTTCCACGCAACCGTAAGGACAGTACTCAAGCTCACTGCTCTTTATGTTGTATATCGTATCGTTTATGATTATGTTTACCTCCCTGTCTATTTGCCTGTGTGTAGCATTATAGCAGAAGCTTGTCTCGGCTAAAGATACTGGCAACAACATCAAAAACAGAATAGGTAATATTATAAATTGTCTAAATGCTATTCTTTCCATACATACCACTTATATACAATAGGTAATACATATTTATTTCCACCTATTATGCAGAAAATATAATCCCTGATTCCCAAGTCTATGCAGAAGTTTGGCACTACTACTGAAGTTGTTATATAAATGAACGGAGTTTCACAAGAAGTTCCATTCCAATTACCAGAAGTATCATTCGCATAAACACACCATCTTATTTGGCAACCTACAGTTGAATTAATTATTTTAGTAACATTAGACCAATTGCCTGTTCCTGTCATAGGAACCCAAGTATCGTTTACTAAAGTTCCTGTGCAGTTATCAAAGCTAAATATATAGCCCGACAAGCCAACATTATCCTGCCAGTATAAATTATGACTAACAGGAGTTCCCGCTAAAGTTGAATTTGTCGAATTTAAGGAATAAGTTGGTGGAATTGTATCTGGCGGAGGAGTTGTTTGATAGCTGAAAGGATTTTCACAAGAAGTTCCATTCCAATTACCAGAAGTATCATTCGCATAAACACACCATCTTATTTGGCAACCTACAGTTGAATTAATAACAACAGTAAAGTTGCTCCAAGCTGAAGTTCCTGATAAACTCATTCCAGTTATGTTTTGTAAAGTTCCAGTACAATTATCAAAGCTAAAAATGGCATAGCTCAATCCAGTATCATCTTGCCAATATAAATTATGGCTGACTGCTGTCCCTGCCAAAGTTGAATTTGTTGAATTCAGGGAATATTTTGGTGGTGTTATGTCGCCTACTAATACGGTTAAGTATGCAAACTTTATTTGATATGGACTTACTGTTGAATTCATGTAGACAAGCCCAACGTAACCGCCATAAGCCCGGTAGAAGTTCGTCAAGCAGTCGTTGCCTGTTAGCGCAACTTCAGTTATCCAATCTACTGTTGGTTCCCATATACCTGTTGAAGCTATGTACTTGCGGTAGTAAATGTGGTTTGCTGTTGGGTAGCCAGCCCAAAAGACGTAAAGGTCATTCGTATTCGGGTCAATGCTTATAACTGGAGCAGTCGTGGGCGTCACATTTGCCTGCAACGTTGTTTCTGTTCCAAAGCTGTTTGTAGCGTAAGAGTATTTAACATATATAATGTCGTATGTATCAGATTTGAGGAATACAGCGTGCACATCATCGCTTTGAGCTACAGCGGAATGATAATACCCTGCAACAAGTTTTGATGAAGTTTGTATTTCACTACCCCAAGAAGAACCAGTCCATAACCTTGCTTTAAGATAGTGACCACCATAACTGTAAAGGGCAAGAACCTTGCCGTTTGTTAGCGGAATAACTGAAACAACAACTCCATCAGCTATGTCTGAAAGCAAGTATGGAAATCCAGATTGTGTTTGCCATACTCCATCGTTTCTGCTTGACTTAACTACATAAGGTCTCTGGTAATAGTCTGAACCGTATTCTCTGTATCCAATCCAGGGATAACCATTACTGTCAACAGAAACCATTGGAAGATTAGCTGTGTTATAAAGCGTCGTCACAGTTTGTTCAGCAGCACTCCAAGTTATTGTGCCGTCAGCGTTCGGAGTACCACGCCTGTAATAAATTGAAGATGTGCTTGCATAAGCGTAGTGTAAGTAAGTTCCATCAAACCAAATTGAAAAGTATAAACCATTTGAACATGCTCTTATCGCTGTTGCATCACTCCATGTTACGCCATCTGTGCTTGTTCTGTAAACCATGTTTGTTCCATTTGAATAAAACACCCAAAACCTACCGTTAGCGTAGAAAGTTTTGCGCTGAAAAGGGTAAGAAGTTGCAAATTTGGTAATAGATGTCCCAACAATACTTGGGTCAACTGTAATCGTTTGCCCTGCATTAACTATACCAATATTGAAGTAAATGTTAGCCTTTTTCCCATTAGCCGCATCTTCATAACTTGTTTGTGTAATGTTTCCAAAAGACTGATAAACATCAGCCCAGTCAAAAGTTATCCACTCATTATCTTGGTCGTTTCCAAAAGTTACTCTATTCTCTTCTTCTACATAATTCAGCTTCGTTATTCCACTTAGATACCAGGCAATTCTATAAGTGTCAGTTTGACCGGATTCGAGGCTAATTTTAATCTTCATGGGAGAATCTGATTTTACTATGTAAGTGACATTATACGTTGTTCCAAGATAATCTGTGTAGAACCTTGTAACCTCGTAATGGTAATCGTTAATCTTAGTATAATTTATGCCAGTTGGTGTTCCTCTCTGCTTCCACTTATCTGGAGCTTTGAAAAGATACTCCAAAACGATTCTATCGTCATAAACCAGCACATTACCAGTCTTATCATAAATTTTGTTGTAACCTGCCGTACCCTTGTAAAATTCTACAACAAACATTGTGAAGTTGAGCTTGACGTAATCAGCGGTTTCGCTGAACTGAATAGGCAAACCTGTTAAGGAAGCAACTGTTGAATTCTCGGCATTCACGGTTGGAACAAACTCAAAAGAAGGAGTGTAGGTTGTGTTTTCTTCAATTCCACCTGCTTGATAGTCTGCTCTTGCTTCCTGCTGTGGATTTGAGACGAAGTATAAGAAAAAGAATAGAGCAAGTAAAAATGTGCATATTCCAGCCAATTTTATTGTTCCTCTACTCAAATTTATCGCCTAGAATCATCCTCCCCTTACAGCCCTTATCACCAAATCTAAAACAATATATATAAGCAGCACAACAAAAGGCACAATGATTATTAGCCCAAATGCAGTGTAGGCAGTGTTTACTTTCATCAGGTCAAAAAAGAAAAGCATGTTTGCTCCAATCCATCTGATTGCTCCGAATATGTCCCACAAGCTTCCTGGCGGGCTTGGCGGAGTGACAGTAGGAACATTCCCTACAAGAGTAGTTCCTGCCAGGGCTGAAAGCTGGATTACCGTAAAGAGAAACACTACATAAACAAAAAGTATCTGCTCCTTTGTAAGCACTACCAGCTCACCCCTATTAGCTTGATTATCACATAGGTCAGCATTAATCCAGCCAACACTATAAAGATTATCAGAACCCATGCTGGGAACAGGGAAGAGAATATTGCTCCCATTATTCCTGCTATCAAAACCGTTATCAAAACCTTTCCCCCAGCCTTGCTCATAAAGTCTAGTCCTACACCAAGCCCCCCAATCAGAGCTATGAAAAGAGTATATGGTGAAATAAATGGTTGAAGAATAGCTGGCAGTCCAGTGTAGTAAGTGAAGGCTGCAGCTAAAGGTAATTCATCCCTATTGCACGCATCTATAACGTAAGCATCATCGCAAAAACTATCACCATCAACGTTTATGCAAGTTGTATACTTATCCCAATAGTTCCCTCCTTTTTCTGCGCCCCCTATTATGTTAATCTCGCTCGTTCTTGGAATATTCCAAACTTGATTGCACGATATACCATCCCTCTTAAAGTCGTACGTATTTTTAGCAAAGTAATTGTTGAAAATGGTGAAAGCGTTGTAAGAATTTCCTATGTACAAGCCTGTGTAGCAGTTCTGTACGTAATTGTCATAAACTAATCCTCTTGAAGTCAAGTAGCTCAAGCAAATGAAATCAGTAACGTTTTTTCCGTAAATTTTATTCCCGTAAACTAAAGTCTCATTGCATTCAAAACAATTAACAGCCAAACCAAGAGAAGCTGTTTGCCTGTCCGCATAAACAATATTGTTAGCAAACTCAAGCCTGCCTACTCCAGACGCATAAACAGCGTTGGCAGAATCCTTGAAAACGCAATTCTTTATTCTTATATCCTCCACTCCATGAGCGTAAACTAAATTTGTTAAAAGCGAGCTTGGCGACTCCCTCCCTATTCCTGTTATCGTGTGATTTTTGCAGTCCAGGTAAAAGTAGTCAAGACCAACAGCAGAAAAGCAAGAGGAATAAACATAATGCCCTTGCGGATCTTTGTCCAGAGGAACTTCTATGTCCCTATCTAAAACATAGCTCCCACTTGTAGAAATTCTTGTGCAAGAAGAAAGGGTGAAAACGTAAGTGAGAGGGCAGTAATCTGTTAGTGGTGATAGCGCTGTGTATGCATTCTCACATATTCCATTAGTATCACTATCTACACACTTGTCAAATTTGCTCCAATAGTTTCCGCATACATAAGCCCCGCCCAAGACATTTGGCGTGTACAAGAGGCTTGTGTTAAGCTTTATTTTGCTTGGATCTCCATAATAGTACAAGTCTGAGTAATCGTTCCCCGCAAATAAGTTATTATAGACCAAAGCTTCTGAATTGTCGAAAATTATTCCGTACCCGTTCCAAAATATTCTGTTCTTGTCCAAAACTACAGAAGAGTTTTGTACATAAATACCTGCTATTTGCTGATGCACATAGCTATCGTACAGCTCTACATCATTTCCGTAAAGGACATAAATTCCTATGTTGTTGCCATAAACACGCAACTTCTCCATCTTTATTTTTGTCCCAGTAGCATAAACAGCCAAAGAGTTGTTGTAAAGTAGCACATTCATCAAGTTAACATAGTTGCTAGTTGTGTATATACCAGTATTCCATCCTCTCATATTCAAGTTCTTCACAGTTATGTTCCCAGCAGGCAGTCCAGAAACACTAGGAGGAGCTACTATTCTTATTCCAGTCCCTCTGCCACTTGCCCAATCGTAAAACGTCGACTCTATCCAGTACCCATTACCGTTCAGAACTACATTACTTGCATTTATAATTATGCAGTAAGTGATGTCTGGATTGTTGACAGTTATGTTCCCCAAAAGCTCGTAATATCCAGGACTATTAATTTCAGTACAACCAGAAATGTATTCCGCCTTTGCTGAAGGCACTAAAAGAAGGAAGAGTGGAACCAATGCCAGGGTAATTTTTCTCATGCTCTTCCCCTAAATATTATATACCCAAAGGCTATTATTAAAAGTAAAATCGGCATCCAGAGCGGAATTGTTTTGGTGAAAAAGGAGAAAATAAATAGAAAGATTATAAGGGAGGAGAGAAAAGCTATTCCTCCAGCCATCAGCTTGCTCTCCACCTTTGCAGACATGGAAAAGGCAAGTAACAACACTATCCAGAACGGAGTTAATATTATGCTTAGCAAGTTAAGCCATGGATAAGAAGGAGGTAAAGTTGGAGGTGGAGCGCATGTTGAGTCTTCCTCATATTTTATTTCTACATCACAACCAGAAGGAGTGCATGTTCTAGTGTAAATCCTGTGCGTTGTGTTGTAGCATCCTCCAGCTGCCCAATTGGTGCATGTGCAATACTCATCGCTCAAAGCTAAATAATCAATATTATTTTCAGCCAAAACATAAGGATCATCACAAAACCCATCTTTATCTGTATCATTACAGGTATCAGAATATCCATTTCCATCAGGATTAGTCCAGTAGTTTCCTCCTATCTCATTCCCAGGGGAATAAATTCTTGTTCCAGGTTGCCTTGTTGTGTTCCAGTAGTTTGAATAAATAGTTCCAGCAAAGACAAAGTTGTTTGTGTTGTTAAAAAGATTATTGTAGATTAAATTAGCTCCTGCTGAAGCTAAGTAAATTCCATATCCTACTGAATTCTGAATCTTCGAATTATTAATTGTGTTAGAGTTCGAATAGGAAAGATACAAGCCATAATAAGCATTAGAGCTGGCAGTTATGTTAGTGAGAGTATTGGAATGTGAATTATAAAAATAAATTCCATAGTACCAATCTGTTACGATGCAATTTTTTACTGTGATATTGGTTGTTGTAGCCGAAGCACGATAGACATATATACCATAAGTGCTAGAAGCATCAATCCCATCTATAGTATGACCTTGACAATCCAAAATTACGTTATCAACAGAAATAAGCATACATACACTGGCTGTCGAATTTATTATGTCCTGCGTTAAATAGTAAGTCTCTCCTGCTGTATTGAGCTGAGCGCAACCAGTTAAGTATGTGTCTGCCTTTACTGCTGTTGTTAGAAATAATAGAAATATTGTTGCTAAGGCAATTTTTTTCATAATTGTAATTAGACCTTAGGCTATAAAAAGCTTATAGAAAAAAGAAAAACGTAAACAAGTCTACCAAGATTGGTGCCAAGCAATTTCTAGCTTAAATGAAAATTCCTATCAGGAACAATATTAGTCCTGCACCAGCTATAGTTCCTACTATAGCAGAGCTGAGCAGAGGAACTGTTGTGTTAGCTACTGCAGGAAGCAAGACGTCTGTAACCACTATAGCACCAATCGTGAAGGCAATTATGCCCATTATAAAACCTTTTATGTATTCTCTTGCTTCTGCCATGTTTATCAAAAATAATTTCCAATTTTCTACTTAAAAAGCATGTCTATAAGATATTTAAATAGTTTAAATAACTAAAACAAATTATATGTTCATATTCCCAAAAGGGTATAAGATGTTAAAGCAGATAAAACAGAACGGATACATAACTTTCAAGAAGCAAACCCTTTACCTGACAAGGCTCAGCTACTACATAATGATGAACTACTTGTCAAGCCTAAGCCTTGTGAGAAAAGAAGTGGGAAAGAACAACGAGTTCAAATGGTTTCTAACTCCAAAGGGCGAAAAGGTTTTGAAGCTTTTAGAAGAGTTGGAAGTGGTAATGAATGAGGGCTGAAGCTCTTCTCCTTCACTCAGATTTTACTGGAGAATTTGTAAGCGGTGAAGTGAAGGACGGCTATTTTACTTTTAGCTACAAAGGTGACAAGTATTCCTTCCGTACTTCAGAGCTCAGACCGATAATAATAAGGCGCTTCCTCTTTTCTAAGCCCTTATACATTTTCAAGTACAGCACCCAAATCCCTCTCGCTTTTGTTAAAAAAGAGGAAAAAGAAGAAAGGGAATTAGTTCCTCCAGAAAAGCTATTACCAATACTGCAGACCATGGGCTTTAAGGAAAAAGAGCTGAAAATGATAGTTCAAAAAGCTTCAGTAGAGCCAGTAACTGATATTGCTTTTTACGAGCAGGACTTGAAGCTTTCCCCAAAAATAGCTGCTGACACAACTGACATGAAGTTTTTACACGAGCTCATGAAGTACGTGGGAGAAAAGCCTCCAGTAGAAATAAAAAAGCTGATATTTATGGTAGTAGGAGCTTCAATTCTTCTTTTCATACTTTTCTATGCTTTGACCAACCCTCAAGCAGTTAGGAAAGTATTGAACATTTAGGTGGTCTAATGGCAATAGATAAAAGCAAGGTTGTTGGAACTGAAGAGGCAGTAGCAAGAATAGGGATGGAATTCCTTTCCCCAGACAAAGAAAACGTTCCTCTGCTCACTGACTTAACCCCAAAGGAAATTTTCATAATTTCTGGTCTACAAGCTTTGGCTGATTTTTACAATTCTAAAATAATAAACAATTTTATCCTTACTTTTCAAAAGCTTAGAGTATCACGCTATAGAATTGGAAGGAAGGAGCTCATACTGTTTGCCACTGGCTTGAAGGAAATAGAAGAAGAGAAGAGGAAGGGCAAGCAGTTGGGCTCCTTGCTTGCTGGCTTGAGCTAGGAGGTGAGGAAATGGAGGAGGAAAAGCCTTTGCAGACAGTTGATGAAATGATTAAGGAGCAGTACTATGCACCACTAGAAGAAAGGGAGAAGGAAAAGGGAATGCTCGAGCAGATCATAGAGTGGCTCAAGAGCAGAAGGGAAGCTCAGTCTGCAAAGCTGAAGGAAACTGTATGATAATATGTTTTGGAAAAAAGAAGGTCTGAAAGGGAAAATAGTAATAACACCAAAATCAGAAGAAATGAGACCTTTCCTAGAGGAATTCATATCTGAAAGCAAAGAGGAGTGGGAAAAGACTGCTCCACGCTGGCTCAAAGAAAGGACAATTTTTGATTTGTTGCTTACAGAAGACGAGCATAGCTACACAATACATTCAGTCCTTCCCTGGGGAGAAATCCCCTTCTTGACCAGAAGTTTGAAGAAGAAAATTGCTGAAAATCTTAAGGGTTGGCTCAGGCTAAAAGGTTTTGAGGTGGAGGTGAGGGTTGAGTAATGGTGCTGTTTGCCGTAGTTGGAGAATTGGGTGCCGGAAAAACCTTAACCTTAACTTACCTACTCTTCAAAAAGTGGTTTGTCAACAAGCAAAAGATTTACACAAACTACCATCTCTACAAAATTCCCTACATGTTTGTTGGCTCAGTCCATACCTTTGATAATATAAGGGAAGGGTGCTTTGGAGGGGACGAGCTCTGGCTAAACCTGGATTCCCGCTCCCACAAGTGGGCTAAGGTCATGATAGCAAACATTCTCTCACGTTCAAGGAAAAGAAACTTAACAATTTATTATACCACTCAACTATTAACCAGCATAGATCCCAGAGTTAGGAAGATAACAGACTTTGTTGCTTATCCAATTCTAAACGTTCAGGAAACTGTGTGCAAGGTAGTAATATTCAGGGGAGGGAAGCTTACTCCAGCTAACTACATGCGAACAATTTACTTTGAAACAAAGCAAGTATTTCCCCTTTTCGATACTAACGAAGAAATAATTCCCTGGTCTGAGAACGAAATGGAATCCACTTATCCAGAAGATGGAAAATGGATTTTCCAAGAAAGCCCAGACTCGGAAATGCTTACTTTTAAGTCGTGGGAGCAGGCTAATGAATACGCTAAAGACTATTGGAAAGGCAAGAAGGTGGTAGTATAGGACTGCTAGCTCAGCTTCTAATAAAAGATAAGAACAAGCGCTACTTGTTCTACATAATACTGGACATAATAACCATAATAGTTTTTCTAATTCTCATGCTCTTCTGGCGACACTACTGGACAGAAGGTTTTAATACTTGCAAAGCAATAGTATGCTCCAACCTGACAACAGAAGAGGCTATGCTAAAAAGGCAGTCCCTGTGCAACGCTACAATTGATTAAGCAAACAAAACCATTAAGCTAATTATGCTTAGGACTATAATAGCAAGAGTTATAAAATACTCTATTATTTTCTTAGGCTCCCTTATGTCGAAAAGTGTTCTGAGCATAAAAGCCAGTATTCCAAACCCAACTACCAAACCTACCAAGCTTCTTGAGATAAGCGGTATGCCGTGAACTGGAGGTAAGGTTGGTGGGGCGCATGTCAGGTCTTCTTCATATTTTATTTCTATGTCGCAACCAGAGGGGGTGCATACTCTAGTGTAAGTTCTGTGCGTTGTGTTGTAACATTCTCCAGCTGCCCATTCCGTGCATTCGCAAGGATATTCATCGCTCAAAGCTAAATAGTCAACATTGTCCGTAGCCAAAACATAAGGATCATCGCAAAAACCATCTCTATCTGCGTCAGT
>Ga0185307_1002229_pt1 | contig 10147 bp, 6 predicted proteins | sample LHCtaG_FD_128010 | JGI IMG/M metagenome (GOLD analysis project Ga0185307, IMG submission 128010) | Hot spring microbial communities from Little Hot Creek, USA to study Microbial Dark Matter (Phase II) - LHC4sed_matched (SPADES... | ecosystem: Environmental > Aquatic > Thermal springs > Hot... | reverse complement strand
TGACGACTACTCTCCGCCTCCAGGGTAGCGTGTTGAAGGCGACGACGTAAGGCTTGTCGAAACCAGCGAAGGAAAGGTCAGTTTTCGAGGCGAGTAAGTGCATCGCGTGCCACTCGTACCTGTAGCCAGCCCTTCCTCCCAGGAACCACTCCAGGGCGCCGTGCCCTCTTCCCGTGCTTTCCAGGAGCTCCGAAGCCAGCGCCTTCGCCTTCTCAAGTCTCGTCATTACCTCGCGATGAACCTCGTCAACGCTACAACCACATATCGAGTCGTGAGGCTGGCTGAGCAGTACGTACCTCCACGCTGTCCATATCTCCTGCTCCGTGTAGGGGCCGCCGAGAACCCATGCGAGTGTCCACAGCGGCTCAACGTAGTAGATGAGGAGCGCCTCGCACTCGAAGTTCAACCTCTTAAGGTACGTTCTTGTCGACCAGACGCCATAGAGGACCCAGTGGTAATGGCTGCTCAGTAGCTCCCCGCTCACTTTTCCTAGCCTGTCCCTAGCGGCCAGCGCCTCTTCGAGAACCTCGCGCAGCGATCCCATCTTTGCCGGGACGCCCCGCGCGGCGAGCTCCCTCGCCAGCTTCGCCAGGTACTCCTTAGGCAAGTGATGGTCGCACCCAACCATCCCAGGTACCGAGCTGATCCTCGACCACCTGCTCCAGCGCTGTAAAAGTTCCCGCACCCCCTCGGCAGCGGCTTCCGGGTCGGGCGGTAGCCAAGCCATGTTGCAGTAGCCGTCGGGGAGGTAAAGCGCAACAACTTCGCTGCCGTCCGGCCCTAACCAGACGAATGGGGTTCCCACATTCTCGAACTCGGGTCCCAACCCTCTGTGGAAGACGAACGTCTCGATGCAGAAACCTCGAAGGATCTGCGGAAGCTGGGCCGTGTGCCCGAACGTGTCGGGTAAGTACCCGATGCGCGCCACCTCGCCGTACTCGGATCCTCGCTTTCTACCGTAGAGCAGGTTGCGGACAAGTGACTCCTCGTGAACGAGAAACTCGTCAGGTTGCACGTACCACGGTCCAACAATGAGGCGCCCGCTCTTCACCAGATCCTTCACGGGTTCATCGTTCTCGGGCCTCACTTCTAGGTAATCGTCGAGCGGGGCAACCTGCCCGTCCAGTAGGAACTCTCGAAAGCTAGGATCCCGTCTTAAGATGTCGATCAGCTCGTCGAGGCTCTTAACCAGCCTGTAGCGGAATTTCTCGAAAGAGTAGTACCATTCTCTGTCCCAGTGAGTGTGCGCGATGAGGACCAACTTTCCTCCTTTCACGCAAGCAGCGCTGAGATCTAGCTAAAAACGGTTGCTGATGCGAACTCCGATAACCGAGCACAGTATTATACGCACTGGTACCACCGGCCGCTAGAACGCTTAGCGGAAATATCGCCGGAAAATAAAGAAAACGTGGAAGAATTCGTAGTTTCAGCATCAAGACAGGAATTTTGGCGTGACTCATAAGCGCTAAGTACATTAAGGACCAATCCCTGCGGGTCGCCGTGCAAGAGCTTCTATCGCGTCTCTGGTCGGATGTCGTAGTAGTTCCTACCAACCTCTGCGAGGTGAGCGAGCGTGGAGAGGGTTAAATGCCCGTTCTATCAGCATACAGCACAAGGCATGCGGTGCATTCTAGCCTCCCCAGAGGAGTGGAGAGCGTTACTTTCTAACGGGAGGAGACCCCCTTGCACTGGTGGAGGAGACCCTTGTCCACTTCGCAACCGAGCAGAGCCAAAAGCTGGCAACAAGGTTCGGGCTCAAGCTTAGCAAAATATTGCGAACTAAAAGGCTGGTGGGCCCGCCGGGATTCGAACCCGGGACCTCCCGGTTTCTCCGCCTCCTCCGGAAACTTATGAGCCTCGCCCCGCTACACGCGCGGCCGGGCGCTCTACCGGGCTAAGCTACGGGCCCTCAGGGAGAGCGCGTTGCGGGGGGCTTAAAGATTTCGCGGAGACGGCGCGCGCGTCTTAACCCTCCGCGCCACGTTATTACAGCGTTAAATCATTGTATTAACGTTGCCCAGCGAGAATTGTGCATACTGCCGATGATAACGATCTGAAATAAAAATGAGAAAATTCACTCTATGATTATAGTTTTAATCTCAAATGGTTTGAAATACAGAGTTACACGGTCGCCGCTGACCACCAGCCGCTCGCGATCTTCAAGTAAGTTCGCCTCGTAGACAACGAAGGTCCTTGGCAGGCTCACCTCGACCCCCTTCTCGACCCCCTCGACCTCGAAGATTCTAACCGCTAGCGCGTCGCGTTTCTCGCAGAGCTTCACCGCTTCGACCACCACGCCCTTCGGGGCTTCGAGCGCACTGGCTTCGGGCGGCAGGTACCCGCCGCCGCCCTCCTTCACGACGGCTTTGACGCCGCTCCAAACCTCGTAGGCTCTCCGGTACACTTCACCGCTCCTGTAGTCGCCTGGGTGCGGGTACAGGTAGTAGGTTACCTCGTGCTCGCCTAGGTCGCTCCACGGGTTGGGGTGGAAGGGCGACTTTAGCAGGCTCAACCCGACTTTGCCACCTTTAGCGCTGTAGCCGTGGCGCGATGGGGCGATGATCGCCAGTCCCACCTTGCCGTCGGAGAAGTCCGCCCACTTTAGCGCTGGAACCTCGTACTTCGCTTCGTCCCACTTGTCCTTTGGCACAGTGGAGCGCTCGACGACTCCGAAGGGCACCTCGTACCAGCCCTTCTCGATGCTGGCTTTGAGCTCGAACCACGCTTTGACTAGGTAGCTCTTCTCCCCCCAGTCGATCTTCGTCTTGATCTCGATGAGGCGGGAGCCGCTGCGCAGGGTGATCCTCTGTCTCACCGTGGAGGACTTGAACTTGAGCGTATACTCCACCGAAGCCGCGAGCGGGCCCGAAGCGATGATCCTTGGGGCTTCAGCGACCTCGAACGGGTGGCCGAGCGACTCGACGGTCGAGCGGTCGACGTCCCACGCGTCGAAGTTCCCCGGCTTGTCGGGGTGCGCTTTCAGCACGTTGCTCGGCGCCGCGAGCAGCTCCGCGCCCAGCTGCTTGTCGTAAATGGAGAGCAGGGAGCCGTCGGGTCCCACCTTCACCCTAACCAGCTCGTTCTCCAACACGATGCTTTCGCCCTCTTTGTACGCTTTCGCGCTGCCCCCCGGCGCTGGGGGCGCCTCCTTCGGCGCGAGCGTGGTGTAGCCGAACGCGGGCACGCGAACGAGCGCCAGCCACCTGCCATCGACCTCCTGCGCGGCGACGGGCTCCCCGCTAGGCGCTACGAATCTGGGCCCCGGCACCTCCACCAGCGCTTCGACGGGCCACGCGAGCCTGTTGAAGACGACCACGCTACCCATCGGCGCGTTGACGCTCTCCGCGATCGCCCTTAGAACCTTCGAGGAGACGCTTAAGGATGCGCGGATCGCTTCCTCGAGGTCCCTGTACGCCTCCTCGTAAGCCTCGCGGTTGGAGGAGCCGGGGAGCACGTCGTGGAACTGGCAGCGCAGCACGCGCTCCCACGCCTCCCTGATCTCGCCCCTCGGGTACTCCTGCAGGCCCAGCAGCCTGGCGGCGGCTGCGGCGGCCTCTGCCCAGAGGGCTTCGTTTTCGGCTTTCGCCATTAGCTCCTTGACCTTGAGGTTTGTGGTGTAGACGCCCCGGTGGAACTCGTTGTAGATCTCCCCCCTCCACCTCGGCAGCTGGTCCTTCACTTTGAGCAGCTCCTCGACGTACTCGCGCTCCGAGGGGGCTTCAACGGGCTCAGGCAGCTGCGGGACGCGCTTCAGCAGCTTCAAGCGCTCGAGCATGAGGAACGTGGGCCCGCCGCCGCCGTCCCCAAAGCCGTACGAGTGCACAGCCGGCGCCACGTCCTTCTGCTTGTACCTCTCCCAGAGCCCGAGCAGCTCGCTCGCGGTGAGCGCGCCGTTGTAGGTGGCTACGATCACGTGGGCCAAGACTTCGCTGCCGTCCAGCGCCTCCCACACGAACGCGTGGTAAGGGAACTCGTTGGTGTCGTTCCACATCACCTTGTGGGTGCAGAACACCTCGATCCCCGCCTTCCTCATGACCTGCGGCAGCTGGGCGCTGAAGCCGAAGCTATCGGGCAGCCAGCCGATCCTGCTCCTCCTCCCGAACTTCTCCTCGAAGTAGAGCTGACCATACAGGAACTGGCGCGCGAGCGACTCGCCGGAGACGAGCTGGGTATCCGACTCCACCCACATCCCGCCGATGGGCAGCCAAACTCCAGCTTCGACCAGCTTCTTAACCCTCGCGAGCAGCTGCGGATCCTGCTCCTCCAACCACTTGTAGTTTTGAGCGCCACTCTGGACGAACGTGAAACGGTAACCCATCTTCGCCAGCCTAACGATTGTCGAGAACGTCCTCCTCACCTTGCGCCTCGTCTCGCTGAAGGGCCAGAGCCAAGCCGTGTCGATGTGGCTGTGCCCGAACAGGTACACGCGGCCCCTAGCGCCGGCTGGCGCAAAATCGAGCGCCCGCTTGACCCGCTCGACGGTGTCAAGCACCTCGCTGACGCTAGGCCTCGGCGTGTCCGGTAGGAGGCCCGCGGCCACGGGGTCGCCGTAGACTGAGGAGACGTAAGCGTGCTCCCACCTCGGCCCCCTATACTCCGGCGAGCCCTCGACGAGGAAGCCGTAAAGCGCCCTCACGGCTGCGTGAGCTTGCAGCACGCTGGGCGTCAGCTCGATCTCTTGGGCGGCCTTCTCGAGCACGGGCATGATCTCGCTCCTCCGCCGGGCGAGCTGAAGGAGGTCAAGGAGGATGAGGGCTAGGTTGAAGCCCTCCCACAGCACGGCGGTGGCGGAGGAGGAGAGGAAGGCGAAGAACCAAGCGGCCTCGCCGAAAAGGCGGCGAGGCGTGGCCTCAAGCGTTAGGTTACGGTTTCCTGGCTCAACGACCGCTAGCTTGTGCTGCTCGTCGATACCCTGGTAGGGCTCGCCGTCCACCTTGAGGAGAGCGTTACCTGTCAAGTCGAATCGGAGCAGCCACCTGGCCCCCTCGAGCGGAGGGAGGGACGCTCGAGCCTCGAACACCAACTCGATATCGGGGGTCGCCTGCGAGAAGTAGGGGAGCGTGACACGCTTGCCTCGGAGGCTCCAATCGGGCAGAGACTTGTAGTCCACAACTGTTGAAGCAAGTAGGTCGAAGAGACGCCGCTCTACCTCTTGGGGCGTGAGCTTGGGCACGAATGCGCTAGCTCGAGGCTGGGTTAATAACAATTACTGAGTAAACACCAGCGCTTAATGGGGAAACAAAGGGAAAATACAAAAAAGAGAAAAACTTGATTATTGTTGCGTTGCTATAGAGGAGGCGGCGCCCTTTGTTTTTCGTTTTCAGTAATAGCAGTGCCCCAGTTGCAATCGCGGCTGCTACAGCTATGGCCGAAATGAGTAGCCAGGTTTGGCTGCCTGTAGTTTTCTCTTCCGCTTCATTGACTATCAAGTTTGTATGCAAGCCGTTGACGTCGACCTCGTACGTTCCCACGTTGGCGGGCGTAAAGGGAAACGACACCGTTGCGGCGCCTCCGGGCTCTAGGCTAACCGTTTTAGTGCTCACAGGTTGACCATTGATCTTCAGTGTTACACCGTAGGAGCCTGCTTCTTCGCCTGTATTCTGAACTTTAACAGTAATCATCGCTGATTCGCCGAGCGGCAGCGACCTAGGCGTCACGCCCAGCTCGGATACCTTGAAGCTAGCTGGTCGATGCGCTGAAACTGTTAACGCGAGAGCACTGTCACCAACTTTCACAGTGTAGGTGCCCGCTTCTGCGAACGAAATGGTGTAGTTCAAGCTCTTTACTTCGCCCGGCTTCGATACGAAAAGCCAACTCTTTAAGGTTTTTCCATCGACGCTAAGGGTGAGATTCGCAACGCCAGCAGCGTTTCCATCGTTTGCGCACGTGATCATGATTACGGCGCTCTCACCCGGCCCTAAGTCTCTCTTGTTGGCTTCAACTCTAACGAGCATGTTAGGCAAAGGCTGCGGTTGAGCGAGCTCCACGGACAGGAGCTCGAGTTCGACCCACTCGCTCCCGTCAAGAGACTCGTACCTGTATTTCACTATCAAATCGCCGAGGCCTGTGGGGGCGTACCAAGCCTCCCAAACTCCTCGGTATTCCTCGGGCGCTGTCGGATAACTCTCCCACCTCAACTTGTAGACTAGCAGGCGGCTGCCTCCTATAGTCTTTTGCTCGCTTCCAAAAGTGAACCTTCCGTAAGCCAGTACCTCGTAATCCTCTATGATATCTTCAGCGTTGAAAGATTCGCTTTTAGAACCTACCCATGAAAACCACATACCTAACAGCATCGTCCCCAAGTTTTCAGCCAAATCGCCGGTAAAAGTCTCCCCATCGAAATCAACTTGCAATACGCTGCCGGTAGACTTTGAAACCCATAGGATCGCAGTCGTCGAATCCTCCTCAGTAACAACCTCCCACTTTACTTTCCAGGTATTTTCTCCGCTTATACCCTCCTCTCCCAAAACCTGGAAGCCTATAGTTCCTACGCTCCCAGCGCTCGACGCAATCCGGTACTTAGCTGCTCTCACGTTGGTAAGCAGCAACAAGACCTCGTCCCTTCCTGTGGGTTGTGATTGTACAAGGGGTGTGTAGATAACTAACGATAAAATTAATAATATAATCCAAAAGCTCGTAATTATTTTACCTATTATTTTATACATTTTTCTTTTCCTCACAATGCTTAGCATTTAATCCTTTTAAAGTTTTTCCTTTCACTTTAGTGAGTATTGCGATAAGGTATTCCAATAAATCTATTTCAGAAAATTAACAATCACTAAGAAATAAAATATTCCTTATATTTGACTGGATTCCCGTTTTATTATGTATATTTTCGACCCTATCAGCGAGTTGTTGGGAACCAGCGCAAGGGTGCCGTCGTCCCTCCTTATGATCGTGAAGAGCGACGTTACATCCTCTACAACGCCGGTCTCGCCGGCGGCGGTCACGTAGTCGCCTATCTTGATGGGTCTCGCGAGGAGTACGAAGAGGCCAGCTATAGCCTGCCCCAGCACCTGCTGGGTGGCGAAGCCTATGACCATGCCGATGAAGCCGCCTAGAGCTACGCCGGCCGCCCCGCCGGCGGTTCCGCCGGCTATGCCGGCCACTAGGGCGCCGATGCCTAGGATTGTGAACAGGCTCCTTACGGCGGCGGCTGTCGAGTGCGGGTAGCGCACTCGCAGCATCCAGTACACGGTGTTGGCGAAGGCGCGGACGATCATGTAGCCGAACGCTAAGGCCAAAGCCACGCCCACGTAGCTGCCGTAGGCTTCCATCAGCTCCTTCACGGCTGGGATGAAGCCGGGTATCGCCGTGAACACGAGCGCGGAAACGACGATGTAGAGGGCGATCCACACCACCAGCTTCGCAACGTTGTTCCTGATCTCGCGTGCAACGTTAGTCTTCTCCGACACAAACTCCCTGCATGAAACAAATTTTTAAGTATTTTAGTTCAGCATCAAGCGGTGTTTCAATATTTGAGCCTCACTTCACCACGCTCTTTAGAGCAACGGCTGAAAGCAGGAACCAAGTCGCGGCAAGGTAGAGAGCGGTCACTGGGTCGAGGCAAGCCTCTGCCTTTTTGGTGGCCCACCCAGCTAGCTCGGCGAGCGGTGTCGTGGGCGAGATCGGTGCCAAGAGCTTGGCGGGCGCGCGCTAAGTCGTGAAGCGCTAGCGCGCAAAGAGTTTTATCCCTCATGGCGCTTTTTCCGCGTGGCCGAACGCTACTTGTTCCGCGTCGTTGTGCCGAGGCGCGACTACCAGCGGGTGGAGTGGCTCGCCGAGGTCTTGAAGGGTGAGAGCTTCGAGCTGCTCTGGGCGAAGGTGGACAGGCTGTTCGAGCAGCGCAGCGACCTCGACGCGGTCGAGATAGTTTTCGTGGCGAAGCTCGCCGCGAAGTCCAGGAGGGAGCTGGAAAAGAGACTTGCGACGAGCTTAAGGGGGAGTCTCGGTTTCTTCGTCTCGCACCCGTACAAGCACTAAGAGAAGATCTCGGCTAGCAGCGTTTTCGCATCGTCCAGAGTCCCAGAGTCTTTGAGCCTCACAATTAAGCGGTCGGGCGCTACGTACGTCAGCGAGTGGCCCTTGTAGTCGAACTTGGCCAGCGCAGCGCCTATCTTGATGGACTGTTTCGCCCTGGCCTCCAGCCTCTTCAGCACCTCGCCCTCACAGCCTTTCTTGATAAGCGCTAGGAACGTGGCCGCGGACTGACAAACCACCTCAACCCTCTCGATGAGCTCCGGTAGCGCGCTCTCCACGGTCCTCCCAGCGCGCGAGGGGGCTATTTAGCTATCGCGCTCACGGCCGCTTGTGCGCAGCAAACTTATATGCCAGCGCTCATAGCTCTTTCATGCTCTTGTGCACCACGCAAGCTCTTCCCGGCTACCGCATTGTGAAAGTACTGGGGATCGTGAACGGGATGAGCATCAGAACGCGCGGTATGCTCGGCAGGTTCATGGCCGGAATCGAGGCGGCGATTGGGGGCCGCGCTGAGTCCTACATCGTTGAGCTGAAGAAGGCTAGGGACGAGGCAATTCAGGATCTCATCAGGGAGGCGTCTAGACTAGGCGCGAACGCTGTCATAGGAATCGACTTCGAAACGAGCGAGATCCTCGAGGGCTTCATAATTGTGACGGCCACGGGCACCGCGGTGGTCGTGGAGCCCGAGCAGGTCCAAAAGAGCTAGCTCGGCTGCTAGGCCGCGACAGCGCTTAACCCTAACACTTTTACGCCATCTAACTGAAACAAGAGCCTATGTGAGACGTCGCGCGGCCAGTCGTGCGGGTACGCGAACCGCACGGAGGGGCTCGTTAGAGTTTACCGGATTTTGGGAAGGCCTTTTTCGACCGGTATTCTACGAGGCATTCGGTAGTAGGCTCTTTAGTTTTTCATGAAGGCTATCGCAAAGAAGGTGGACGTCCCCTCGCTGAGCAGCGTGAACCCCGTTGTCGAGGGGCGAGTTCGTCTGCCAGTTGGGATCCGAGGGTTCCGGGAAGGCGGCACTTACCAAGATTCCCGCCTGTGTCAACGTGAAGAGACACCGCTGAGTGAGCTGGCGGGGCTTGGGGATCTGCCACCTCAAAGTTGTATCGTAAGCGCGCGGGAGAAGGCTCTGCTGAAGAGCGGTGCGCTCGGCGAGGCCTCACGCTAGCCTGCGTCAGCGTGAGGTTGTTGCCGACCGAGGCAGCGACAGCGAGGACTCGTAGATCATCCGGGCGCTGTTTCGGAAGCGGCAGCTCGCCTTTTGACCAAGCGACAGGTGTACGCTGCCTGTCTCATCTCTGATATAGGTGCAGCGCGATGGTCCGGTACCAGCGCAAAAATAAATAGGGCCGTCACGGATATTTCAAGGGGGCTACGTGCCCGTGTTAGGCAAGGCTCTCACCGCCATCGCGTTGGCACTGCTGCTGGCTATAGTTGCCGCTCCTGTGGCGCTAGCGTTAGTGGCTGCTTACGGAGTTCACGTCACGTACTGGCAGTACGTGGGGGTAGAGGTTCAAACTGTGGAAGAAGATGGGCCGCCCGCAGGCTTCGTGAACGTTGTCGTATTCGAGCTGGCAGATGGTGGACCGAAGCTTATCGTTGAAGGGCGAACCGACGCAATGGGGTTCTACAGGTTCAACGTGAAGGTTTTGAAGAAGCTTGTCGCCGAGCTGGAGGACGGGACGAAGATCTACGCGCCCATCAACCTCTGGGTGATCGCAGCGAGGGAGGACGGCCTGCTCGGCACCCTCACCCAACCCCTAGACATCTCGGCGATGAGGTCGCCCAGCGACACGGTAAGGCTCAAGGTGACCGTCAGGCGCGTGGAGCTGAGTGCGAGTGCTGAAGCTAAAACCTCGAGCGCGTGCAACCTTCCGGTGCCTTACTTCGAAGAGTCGTGGGCTTGGACGAACGTGTTGCAGTTTAGCACGTGGGACAACATTAGCGCTAAATACTATTACCCGATAGGAACTCAGATAATGGTTCAGAGCAAAGAAAGATACTGGTCTGCAACCACTTGCAACTACCTTACTGGTTGGTCCGATGCTGGAGTCACGTTTGTAACTCTCGACGTCGGCGTTAGAAGAGCGGAGTGGCTACGGGGGAGGACAGTCTACACGCTGAGATTTTACTTCAAATACTACTTTGTCAGAACATACACTAA
>Ga0185307_1002228_pt1 | contig 10149 bp, 10 predicted proteins | sample LHCtaG_FD_128010 | JGI IMG/M metagenome (GOLD analysis project Ga0185307, IMG submission 128010) | Hot spring microbial communities from Little Hot Creek, USA to study Microbial Dark Matter (Phase II) - LHC4sed_matched (SPADES... | ecosystem: Environmental > Aquatic > Thermal springs > Hot... | reverse complement strand
TGTCAGCTTCTAGTATCACATCGATACTCTGCGGCTGCTCGCCTCCTCTAAGGTTTTCGGGATATTCTTGTATTCTCACCCTTTGGCTATCAACAGAAATGCTGTTTTCCGGCATGAACACAAATCTCTTTCCACCACAAGCGCACTGGTTAGGATACCTAAGCAAAGACTCATCCTGAGAAACAAAGGAAAGGGACCCACATTCTAGACACTTGAATGCGGCAGAAACTACTCTCGGCCTCACTTCTGTAACTTTTCTGACTATTCCTTCTATTGCAACAAATTTCGAAATGTGGATACTTCTGAGATTCCTTATCAATACTTTCCTCGTAGCTGGGAGGGAAAATATCCTCGGCTTGCACCCATCAAGCGAGACACCATAGATGTTTGTCGATCTCGCAAGTCCCTGCTCGGCATGAGTTAAAACAAGATCTGGATGCTCGAGCAATTCTTCACCAAGTCTACCTTCTTGAAAAACAAGTAAATCACGAGTAAAATTAATGTAAATGGACCTTTTATCTCCACCCTCCATTATACGGAAAGCCAACTTATTCAACTCTTCCGGATAGTACTTCTCAAAAAACTCTGTCCAAATTTCTGGACAGCTGATCACATAATACTTCTGCAAAAAGCTTAAAAAATTTATCCTATAAACCCATTTGATGCTCACACAGAAACTGGTTAAGAGGATAGTAGGGGAGTTGCCAAAAAAAGTTCTCATAAAAGTATACCACGATCACAAAATGCTTGAGTTCATAAAAAACTTGAGCCAAATGATTCCAATAGACTACGAATTCGAAAGTGAGAATGAAAAAGAGTTAAACTTACCAGCTATCGAAATAAAAGGAACTAATTTATTCTTTCACACAGTACCGAGGCATTCTGAGCTCGAATCTTTTCTGCTTGCTTTAAAGATAGCATCAGAACTTGAGGATAATTTGAAAAAATCGGAAGTAAAAATACTTACATTTATATCCCCACTCTGCCCAAACTGCAAGAAAACAGTGGATTCTTTGAACAGAATTGCAATAAAACATGGATTTGAACACCACATTCTTGATGTAACTCTATTCCCGGAAATTGCTGAAATAAAAGGTGTTTACGGAGTACCAACAATCATCGTAAACAAAATTATAATTAGAAGTGCTCTGGGTGAGAGATATTTGGAAAAATTGATAATTTCGAGTCTTAAAGGAAATTACTACGATTACGTTGTTCACAAACTCGAAAGAGGAGAAATAGAGGACCTGAAAATTTTGGAGGAGACAGAGATTTTCGCTGAACTAATTGCGCATGAAAATTTCTTTATCCGCCTTGGTGCAATGGCCCTAATTGAGAGTATCCTCAAGAGCGGAGGAAAGATTAGTAAAAAGGCAAAGGAAAAAATAATAGATATGCTCAATCACAACGACAGAAGAATAAGGGAGGATGCAATGATGATGCTAGGTTTGATCGGAGATAAAGAAGACATTTCACTAATTGAGCGATTTCTAGGAGATTCGAATCTTTCAGAACCCGCAAAGGAGGCAATTGAAATGATAAGGGATAGATATGGAGATTGAAATTGGCGGAATTGAAGCAAGTTACTACCTTTCAGGAGAAAAAGCTGTACTTCTATGTCCTCCTCACCCACTTATGGGTGGAAATAGATTTGATGTCAGACTGATGAGAATCTCAGAAGAGTTGAATAAACTTGGTTTTTCTACACTCTCTTTTGACTACAAGGGTTACAGAAGCGGGATTGGAGAGATTGAAGATGCAAAAACTTGCATAGAGTTCCTAAAATCGAGACATTCAAACGTATCGGTTCTCGGATATTCTTTCGGAAGCGTCGTCGCCTCAAATGTTGCAAATATCTGCAATTCTGCTATCTTCATCTCCCCTCTACCATCCATTGGATCAATAGTTTTTAAGGATGCAAATGTACCGAAATTCTTTATAATTGCAAAGAAGGACCAATTCCTACCCCTATCTAAGAGTTTAGATCTTTTTTTCAAACTCAGCGAACCCAAAGATTTTGTAATACTGGATACAGATCACTTCTACTCGGGAAAATTTGATATCCTAGCGAAGAAAGTCTGCGAATTTTTAAATATAGAAAGAAAATAGACATTGATCGCTTCTGACTAACGCCATTAATTCATAACTGGTTTTTTGAGCACCCTCTTTATAAGATCTAGCTTTAAAAATGCTCCGGCCGGGATTTGAACCCGGGGCGCGGGCTCGAAAGGCCCGAATGTTTGACCGGGCTACACCACCGGAGCGCAAAAGAAACGTTATGAGAAGATTTAAATCTCTTTCGCTCATCGAAACCAAAACAGTTATATTTAGCGAGAATATACAGAGATGGGGGTCGTGGCGTAGCCAGGAAGCGCGGCGGGCTCCAGTGGTGTGATGAGTTGTGGGTCTGCTGAAATGTGATGACCCATTGGAGCGCTGACCGAAGAGACCCGCAAGTCGTGGGTTCAAATCCCACCGACCCCATTATTTTTGTAACTCAAACTATCTAGTTAGTAGGCGGAAAAACTTATAAATCTGCAAAACTAGGGGCCTCAATGGAGATCGCAGAAATGTTCATCGGGACTCAAGAAATTATTCTAATCGCTTTAATAGTCCTCATTTTGTTTGGTGCAAGCAAGATTCCAGAAGTTGCAAAAAGTCTGGGAAGAGGTGTTGCTGAGTTCAAGAAAGCTCAAAAAGAAGCCGAGATGGAACTAAAAGAGCTGGAGAAAAAAATGGAAATATCAAAAGAGGAGAGAAGGGCAAAGCTTGAAAAGATCGCTAGAGATCTCGGGATAAATCCAGAAGGCAAGAGCGACGAGGCTTTACTTGAGGAAATAGAGAGAGCTTTGCCGAGAGTGGAAAAGTCAAAGCCCTGATTTTATGAATTTAAGGAGTGCGATAAAGGAAATAAATCCCATAATCCTTGATGTCAACCTCGAGCACGACAAAGTCGTTGACTTTCTAAAAGATCGGGGATTACTTAATACCCCCCTGATTCTGACAGTTGAGGGAAAGAAAGTTGCGATGAACTTTTTGAGCTCAAGAGAAATTTTAGCAAGATTCTTAAATGCAGATCCAAAAAAAATAGCTGTTGAGCTCGCCAAAATCTATGAAAAGCCGAAAAAGCTTGATTTTAGAAATTTCGAAGAGCTAGAGCTCAAAAAGTTGCCCAAAAATCTTTATGAATTACCTATACTCAAGTTCTTCCCAAAAACCGCAAGATACATAACGGCTGGAGTAGTGATTGCAAAGCGAGAACATTACAACGCAAGCTTTCACAGAATGATGCTCATAGATGAGAGGAGGCTGGCTGTTCGTCTTGTTGCTCCTAGGCATACGTATTTGATGTGGAAAGATGCTGTTGAGAATGGAGAAGAACTAAGAGTTGCTGTATGTATTGGAGTCCATCCACTTTTCATGCTTTCAGCAGCTACAAGGGTACCGCCAGGCGAAGAATTCAGTTACGCTTCAAAACTAATGAATGGACTAACGGTTTACAAAAAAGATGAACTGATAATCCCAGACTCAGAAATTGTTTTATTCGGAAGATTAACCGCTGAAACGACTGCCGAAGGACCTTTTGTCGATTTAACTGGTACATATGATGATGTAAGAAATGAGCCGATTCTGGAAGTAGATGAGATCTTCGCCAAACAGAATTACATATATTATACCATTATTCCTAGTGGGATGGAACACCGAATTCTCATGGGTATACCCTATGAACCGGTAATTTACAGATTCGTGTCAAACGTCTGCAAAGTTAAAAACGTTGCAACGACAACTGGAAGTCGAAACTACTTCCATGCAATAGTCCAAATAGAGAAAAGAACCGAAGGAGATGCTAAAAATGCTATTCTTGCGGCTCTAGCTGCAAATCCAAGCTTAAAAGGGGTTATAATCGTAGATGAAGATATAGACATATTCAATTATGAAGACATAGACTACGCAATTGCGACTAGATTCCAAGCCGATAGAGGTTTTGTAATAATAACCGGTGCGAGGGGAAGCAGTTTAGACCCTTCATCCGGTGAAACGACTGCAAAATGGGGTATAGATGCCACAAAGCCATTAAAAAATGCTGAGCAGTTCGAGAGAGTAATATGATCATCTTAAGTATAGTCGGAAAATCAGGATCGGGGAAAACGAGTCTAATAGAAAAGTTAGTTCCGGAGCTTATGAAAAATGGTCTTAGAGTCGCTGTGATAAAGCATGCACATAGAGATTTCGACTTTGAAGAGAAAGATTCTACAAGAATTTTCAAAACAGGAGCAGATGTTGCATTAGTTTCAGACAAAAAGTTTGCAATAATACGAAAAGGTGAATTAAAAGAAGTTATAAACTTTTTCAAAGACTACGATATAATCCTCACCGAAGGCTTTTCAAAGGAAAGTTATCCGAAAATCGCTTTAGATGATGGTATATACGAGAATGTTGTCTTCAGATATAACGGAGACTTTGTCTCCCTAGTCAACTTCATTCTCTCTATTTTTACTTCTAAAGAGGGAAAAAGTTTATTTGAAATCATGCAAAGATAGAACAAATGAGCGAGAAAGAAGTTGAACTAAAGTATGTCATACTCCGGCCACTGGGATATCCTCTAAAAGCAAGTTTCGTTGAATACCCGAAAGTAGATAACCCGAAAGTCTTCAATGTCTATGCTAGAGAACAATGGAGAGGTGAAATAGTCTATAAGGGAAAATTGATCTTCGACATGAAAATGTTTCCCGACTTTGCCTTTGAAGTTGTCGAGGCTGTCCCACCCTCCGGGTACATCTCCGATTCCACTAAAATAATAGTCGAGTCCGAAAGCAGGGTTATCGAAACAGAGATAGTCAAAAATGTGAGACTCGAAGACGTTGTAGGGCAGGAAGAAGCGAAGAAAAAAGCTAAAGTAATCCTCGAATACTTAAGAAATCCGAAAAAGTTCGGTAAATGGGCTCCGAGAAATATATTGTTCTATGGACCACCCGGAACGGGAAAAACGATGATGGCCAAGGCACTGGCAAATGAAGCAAATGCGCCATTTATCTCGGTAAAATCGACCAAGCTAATAGGAGAGCATGTAGGGGACGGTGCTAGAAAAGTTCACGAGTTGTATGACAGAGCGAGAGAATTTGCCCCATGTATAGTCTTTATTGATGAATTTGACGCAATTGCTTTAGATAGAAGCTATCAAGATTTAAGAGGAGACGTTTCTGAGATTGTCAACGCCCTCCTGACTGAACTCGACGGAATTCAGAATAATGAAGGTGTTTGCACAATTGTTGCGACAAACAGAGTGGAATTCATAGATCTATCAATAAGAAGTAGGTTTGAGGAAGAGATAGAGTTCAAACTTCCGACTTATGAGGACAGACTGGAAATATTGAGAAGAAGCGCAAAAGAGTTACCACTAAAAGTCTCTGCAAGACTAGAAACGATTGCTGAGCTATCAGAGGGTTTAAGTGGCAGAGATTTAGTTGAAAAGATTATAAAAGCTACACTACATAGAGTAATAGTGGAAGGAAAAGAAATAATCGAAACAGAAGACTTTCTAAACTCGTTGGAAAAATTAAAAATAACTTCTAAACAACCGCCAAAGCATATGTTTGTCTAAAAAACTGATTTCCACATACATTAAAGGTTCTTAGGAGCTTGAATTTTCCAGAAAATTTTTCCAATGCAGTCGACTTCAAAATCATCGCAAAATACCCGCAATTAAGATTCCAAGGAATATTGAACCAAGCTTAATGCTGGCAAGCTTGTACATTTCTCTGGCCTTCGATCTTTCTGGTCTCAAAGCAAAAACTATAACTTTCAACAAAAAGTATAAGGTTATCGGCATCGAAATCAGGAAAAAGATCGGGTGCATTGGAAAAACTAGATATAGTGCAATCAGAACCCAAATCATCAAAAAAGTAGATAAAGATATTACTTTTGCAGTTTTTTGAATTCCAAATACCAAGGGAAAAGTCGGAATGTTTGCCTTTCTGTAATCTTCCTCAAAGTGAATCGCAATAAACCATATATGAGACGGGATCCACAACAAAACGATCGAAGCTATTAGGAAACCTGGAATCGTAAAGCCCTGAACAGCTACCCATCCAGCTAAGGCTGGCATAGCGCCAGCTAAGCCACCAACGATTATAGAGTAAGGACTTTTTCGCTTCAGCATCACGGTATAAACGATTATATCAAAAAATAAACCCAAAAAAAGAACTACTGCAAATTCGATCTTTGTGAGAAGCGCCAAAAAGACTCCGATGGAAAAAAGAGTAGTTCCATAAATAAAACAGATCTTCGGACTTAGCTCCCCAGACGGGAGCGGTCTTTTTCTAGTCCTCATCATCATAGCGTCTATGTCTCTATCGAGCCACATGTTCAGGGCTGTAGTACCTGCAATTGTGAAGAACGTTGCAACTGCTGGTGCAATTTCTCTTCCACCAGCAACCAAAAAAGATATAAGGAATGTGATCATAAGTAAAAGAGTCTGTTTGGGTTTTATCAGTTCAGCAAAGCTCATGAGCTTCATGAAAAAACGTAGGCTGCGGTTTTTAAAAACATTCTAAAATGACAAATTATTTATTGAGCAAGTCTAGTTTGAATTATGAAGTTTGGAAATCTGATTTCTCCGCCAGTTTCTTCCGTCGATAGAACATTGAAATAGCCTTGCAAAGCGAAGAGCTTGGTTTTCATTCTCTAGTCTTCTTCCCAGATCATACTCTTATGGTCCCACCAAGATTAACACCTAATGCTCGCCCTTATGACTTTGATCGCTGCAAAAACACAAAGAGTAATGCTAGGAACTGGTGTTACAACTGAAAGCCTTCAGGGCGGAGATTTGTGGAAAGGTTTTTATAAGGTGTTTTTCTAATGCATTCTGGGGAGTGTTTTGGAGGGCAAACCTCTAGGGTTGATGAGTTGCAATGCACTGGCAATTGAAGTTATGCCGGATCATGTTCATGTCTTCGCTCTATGCCCTCCAAGGCTCTCTCCAGCATATATTGTGAATTATTTGAATGCTAGGAAAATGCTGCAAAGGTTTCCAGAGCTGAAGTCAAAAGCTAGCTTGGGAAAGCAGTGGGGGAAAGAAAGATGAAGAGGACTAGCGTGGTGGAGCTAATAGTTGACGAGAAGTCCGAGAATTCTCTCAGGTTGCTCTGCAGCCTTTCATCCAAGCTCTGGAACGAGGTTAACTATGCGAGAGGATGTTCTTCGAAGCCGGAGGAGTTGATTTAAACTCGACTTACAAGGATTTCTACGAAAAATACAAAGCATTAATAGGCTCAGCCACTGCGCAGCAAATCTTAAATAAGAACAACGAAGCTTGGAGAAGCTTTTTCGCCTTGCTGAAGCTCAGGAAAAAAGGAAAGCTGCCATTCATAACAAAAGTTAACCCGCCAGGCTACAGGAAGAAAGCTGGAAGAAGAACGCTCTGGACAGCTCAGGAAAGATCAGTACAGGATAGAGGGGGATAAACTAGTCCTTAAAGGCCTTGGAGCAATAGGAAGAATAGAGCTTGGATATAAGGGATTAATACACCTGAAGGGAGAGAAGTGCAGACTGGAGATACACTACTCAGGCAAGGGAAAAAGTGGTATGCATACATAGCATTCGAAATCTCGGAGAAAGCTGTTAGAGAAGAGTGGAGCCTATCCCTAAGAAACCGCTTGGAGACTTAGTCGCGGGAATAGACATTGGAATAAATAACCTGATGGCTTTATACTGAAAACGGCCTTACAAAGCTGGTTAACGGGAAACCTCTGAAAGCAATTTCTCATTACTGGCAGAGAAGGATAGCCGAGTATCAGAGCACTCTAAACAGATATGGCTTAAAGACATCCAGGAAGCTTGGGCAAATGTACTCCAGGTGGAGAAGGCAAATGAAAAGCCATATCGATGGCAAAGTTAGGCAAGCTGTTGAATGGCTGTACAGCGCAGGAGTTTCAGCGATCAAAGTAGGCCATCCTAAGAACATTGCTCAGGAGAATGGAAACTTCAACAACGTCCAAGTTTGGACATATGGATATCTGCTGAAAAGAATTGGCGAAGTAGCTGAAGAATATGGCATAACAGTTATCTACGTTGATGAAGCCTATACATCATCGAAGTGTCCATTGCATGGGGAAAGCTGTGGAAGGAGAATCGAAAGAGGGCTTTTCAAATGCAAAAAGCTGAATAAAGTCTTTAACGCGGATCTGGTAGCTTGCAACATACTCATAACCCTGCTAGGGGTAAGGGTAATGGGCCAGAGACCTGGCCCGGGATTAAATCTCTGCGGGGAGATGTAATCCCAAACCTTCCCGCATTAGCTGGAACCTTCGCTCTTTAGAGCGGGAGGAGGTCAGCGGAAGAGCGGACGAGGTCATAAAGATTGCCGGACATAGGATTGGAACGATAGAAGTTGAAAATGCCCTTCTGAGCCATTCTGTGGTGGCTGATGCGGGAGTATGTGGGATCCCGGATGGGATACGTGGCAAGGAGCGGAAATATTATGTGCAGGGTGATGAAGAAACTCTTCATGGTCAGGAATTGGGCGACCCTGTCGACGATAGAAGGAAGAGGCATTGGTTGCAGAAATAAAGGAAGCGGTTAAAAAGTTGAAGAGGTGTGACGACATGACACCAAAAGAACTTTCAGTCGTTATAGAACGCTACATCCGACCCCAAACCTTTCCGCTTTCTTTTAAATTCGGCGACGATCAAAGAGCGAGAAAACTCAAAGACCTAACTATTTGTCAAATATACAACATGGCGAGAAGATATGGTTGGTTTTTAAAGTTCGACGTTGAAACGACTTGTCCACTAGGAATCATAGCCTATGGCTTTGCTGAACCGGATGAGCTCTATAAATCAGGAAAACTTGCATACGAAGCAGGGTATGCGATAAACGAGGAAATAGGAAAGAAATTTGAGGAAGTCGTTCCAAAAGTAAAAGGATACAAATCTTGCCTAGTAGCACCTTTGGAGAGGGAAGAGTTTATACCCAAACCAGACTTTGTCGTTGTCTACGCAACCCCAGCACAGGTCCTCCGCTTTGTTCACGCTTATCTCTACAATAAAGGAGGCAAAGTGGATACCTCGATCCTAGGTAGGGGAGCGTGTGCCGAGTTCCTAGAGGCTTTTGTTTACAAAAAGCTGAAAATACTCATCCCATGCTACGGCGACAGACTCTTTGGTCTAACCCAAGATCATGAAATGGCTGTAGCTTTTCCTTTCGAAATGGCTGAAGAGATTGCAAAAGGGCTAGAGGAAACGCATAAGAGAGGAATAAGATATCCGATCCCCAATACTGCTCTAAGAGTACCGCTACCCATGATAGAAAGCTACAGGAAGTCAGTTGAAAGCATGCGTAAGTCTAGCGAGGGCTAGTGCCGCTCTTTCAACAGAATCAAAAAGAATGCAGTTCGCCATTATCCTTTTCTTTCTTTCAAAATCTTCCCAGTCCGAAATGTACACAACGATCTCATCTCTGAAGAGCTTTTTCATAACATCTTCAGGCACAACCCACGCCGGAGGGGCTAGTGCATAACAGAATACCACGGCATCTACGTTTTCATCCTTTTTAACTATTTCGAGAATTGTTTTTAGTTTTAAAAAGTCGAGCCCACTAAAAGATAAATCTACGGGGTTCTCTCTGAAAGTTAACGGAGGAAGAATCTCTCTCAGCTCCTGTATCGTTTTGCTGCTCAATTTTGCAAGCTTTCCTCCGTTACTTTCAAGGATGTCTACAAAAACAATTCCAAGTCCAGCTTGAATTGTTGCAACTGCTACGCTTCGAATTGCTCCGAATTTCTCAAGCAGGATTGCTACATCTATCAGTTCTGTTGGTGTTTCGACAGCTATGGCGCCTGCCTGCATTATCGCGGATTTGAAAATCTTATAATCTCCTGCTATACTCCCGGTGTGACTTAAAGAAGCTCTATCAGCGACTTCGCTCTTTCCAGCTTTGAGAACAACTGCAAATTTTCCAGATTCCCTTATCTTTTTTAAACTTTCAAAAAATGCCCTCCCGTTCTCGAGACCTTCAACGTAAATCGCAACAACCTTCGTGTTATCATCGTTCGCCAAAAACTCAATAACATCTGGAAAATCTACATCACAGCGGTTTCCTAGATGGATTATATAGCTAAAACCAACATCGCTGAATTTGTGCAATATGTAA
>Ga0185307_1002227_pt1 | contig 10151 bp, 3 predicted proteins | sample LHCtaG_FD_128010 | JGI IMG/M metagenome (GOLD analysis project Ga0185307, IMG submission 128010) | Hot spring microbial communities from Little Hot Creek, USA to study Microbial Dark Matter (Phase II) - LHC4sed_matched (SPADES... | ecosystem: Environmental > Aquatic > Thermal springs > Hot... | reverse complement strand
TCCGCTATGAAGATGCAGTCGACCCCCCTATCCAGCAGCTTCTTAACGGCTTCAACGTAGTACTTCATCATCTTGTCATAGAGCTTATCGACGTACCAAGGCCTGCGGTACATATCGGTTAGCAGCTCCCTGAACCCCCTGAGGTACCAGCTCTGCGAGAATAGGAAGTCGCAGCCAAAGCCAGCGAATATAAAGTACTCATTCCCGTAGCGCTTAACCGCCTGCTCCACAGCGTCGCACCTCCCCTCGGCGTGCGGGTCGGGCACCTCGTACTCGTCTAGGTCCAGGTGCTGCAGGGGATGGTAGACAACCCTGCTCCTTGTCTTGGTCACGTTCAGCTTCCTCACGATGCCCCACTCGTCTTTTAGTGAATCCTCGCCCACGGGGATCCCTATGCTATAATGCATCCTCGGATCCACCTTTGCGTTCTTTAAGAAGCTAGATGGTGGAGAAACCCCCGTGTACCTCACATCCACGCCTAAGTATTTGCATATCTTCTCTGAGTCCCTTCACCTCCAGATGTCTGCAGAGCTTTACGTAAAACTGGTGTGAGAACCACGCATCGAGTGGAACTCTATCTGGCTCCTCATGATGTACAGCCCTTAAAACTCTCTCACGCGAGCTGATAATGCCTCCCTAATTACGCTCTGAAATTTATGTTCAACCTCTAGCGACTTCCAGACAAGACGGTGTGAGACGAGTACGATAGCCCGGCATAGGACGCGAGCGAAATACGAAGGAGAGTGTAGGGTAATACTCCATAGCGCGCGCCGCTGACGCGGGGTACCTGCTTCGCTTCCGCGATGACGGACCTCAACGCGCTGAGCGCGCGATTTAAATAGGGAAGCGCGTAAGGTATATTAAGGCTTGGTGTCTCGCCCTTCTTCGATGGAGACTCGCTTCAAAAGCGGTTTCACGTGGCGCGTGCTGTTCATAATAATCGGCGTCACGCTGTTCTTCATTCCAGCGAACATTTATGCATCGTTTGTGGCGGGAACAGCGTTCGGTAGCGTAGCGATCTTCTTTACGGCTTTGCTTGTATCCGAGCTTGTTAGGCTTTCAGGAGAAAGCTTAACCCCGCAGGAAGCATTGCTCATCTACTATGCCGCGGGTTGGGGAGGAGCATCGCTCCCGATCTTCTACCTCATAATTTACCGCTCGTACTTTGTGCATTCACCTCTCGCTTGGGCGGTAAAAGTTGCTAACACGCCTATCGCCGAGCTCGTTCCTTCATGGATGACGCCGAAATACGGATCTTCTGTTTACCAATGGCGTTCCCTATTCCAGTGGGAATTTATACCTCCTTTAACCGTTTACACGATCTATTTCGTCTTGAGTTTGTTAGCCGATATCGGCATTTCGACCTTGGCAGCTCACATTTTGGTTGAACGCCTCGAATACCCCTACCCCTTCGCCGACGTCGATACATCGATGGCGAACTTCCTCTCCGAAAGAGAAAGCACTACTATGAAGTACTTTTTAGCCTTCTTCGGAGTAGGTATCGGTTACGGCCTAATAGCATACGTGCCGTACGTTAGCGGTGTATCTTGGATACCGATACCTTTCGTCGATGTAACGAACGTGATTCAAGAATGGTTGCCAGGCGGCGCGCTAGCGATCCCCACGGTACTCTCAGGGTACATCGGTAGCATGCTGTTCCCCTTTAAAGCGGCAGTGTGGGCGTTGATCTCGTCATTCATCATATGGCTCGTCTTAACACCGCTCTTCACGACTACTTGGAAAGCTTACGCACCCGAGTGGGCGAGCGAGTACGTAAAGGGGATGGGGCTCATGGCTGTCCTGAACAGGAGTACGCTCAGGTTGTGGTTCGGCCCCATGCTGGGCTTTTCCCTCGCCGTGATAGCTTTCGTAGTCTTCACTGTGAGAAAGGAGCTTTACGCGGTGATAACCGCGATGTTCTCGGGGAGTGGCGAGAGAAAAACGGTGTTCAACCCGAAATTTTCGCTTCTGCTCTACCTAGCGGCGTCAGCAGCCTCTGTGGCCCTTTACCACGTGCTCGTCCCCTCCATCCCCCTGTGGATACCGGTGTTCTTTGTTTTCGTTTTCTCCGGCTTGTTAGGTCTTGTGAACGCTGCTTCGGCTGGGCAGCTCGCTTTCCCGCTCCCGTCCTTCCCCTACGCGTGGCACAGCTTCGTTTACTTGGCAACCCCCATCAGGCAGTACGAAGCGTTCGCGTTCGACCCTCCGAGAGGGGGCGGAAGTACAGCTTCTTTCTGCCAGCAGGTGAAGGCCTGCTTCAGGATAGGCGCCGACCCGAGGGATCTGATAAAGATCTGGGTTATAGGCGCGGTACTAGCTAACTTAGTGGGGCTTTTGAGCATCGAGTTCTTCTGGAGGATAGCTCCCATACCCTCTTCCGCCTACCCTATGACCATTTACGGCATGATATCAAACTCGTACATAGATACAATGCTCACCGGGGGCTTGCTCCGCGTGGACGTATACAACGTGGGCGTTCCTTTCGCTCTCGTCTTGGTCACGCTATTTGTCGGCGGCTTGGCTGAAGCCAAGGGTCTCCCCTTCTCGAGCTTAGGCTTGGTTTACGGGCTGTTTGCGACGCCTAACGCAGCGCTGGCAATACTTATAGGTTCTACCCTCGGCAACTTCCTGATGCCGCGGCTTGTAGGTGGGAAGCAGGAGTGGCAGCGCCTGAGAGGCTACGTGATAGCCGGGGAGCTGACAGGCGAAGGTTTCGTCCTCCTACTAATGGTCGTTGCCAGTTTTCTGGCGAAAGCGGGGTGGCTCTGGCCATGGTGAGAGCATATCGTAAGCTTTTCGCGCTGGCAGCCACGCTGCTACTCCTAAGCGCGATGCTCCTTCTCGCTAAGCGCGCACTCTCTGCCAGAGAATCTGTAGCCTCTGGAGTGGGAGTAAACGTTTCGAGCCGCTCGCTCTTAGACGCACTAAAGGACGTTCAGATGGAAAACATTAAAGAATACGTGAAATGCTTCTCGTCTCTCGGCAGCCGTGTAACCGGATACCCCGGCTCGTACCTAGCCGCCGAGTATATCGCCAACTACTTCTCGAAGCTGGGCTTAAAAGTCGTAGTCCAAACGTACTCTACTGTCGTACCGTACGACTATGGATCGAGCGTGTACCTCCCATCCACTAACACATCGTTGAAGGCTTACGCGCTGTGGCCTCGAGGCGGTATACAGGAACAGATCGTAGCGGGGCTTAAAGGCAGGCTTTACTACGCGGGGAAAGGCGAGTGGGAGGACCTGAACGGCAAGGACTTAGCAGGCGCGGTACTCCTGATGGATTTCAACAGCGGCAAAAACTGGCTCAGGGCTGTATCGCTCGGCGCCAAGGCGGTGATATTCATCGAGCCCGATGCCACGGATAAGTACGAAGCTCTAGCGAAAGGCACGGCAGTCCCGCTAAACGTCCCGTTGCTCTACGTGGACAAAGAGGCGGGCGAGCTGCTGAAGAAAGCCGCGAGCAGGCAGGAGGAAGTGGTCCTGTACTCTAACCTCAGGTGGAGGGTGATCAACGCGACGAACGTTATCGGTGTACTCGAGGGCGAAAGCCCCCACGATGTGGTGTTAATCTCGGCTCACTACGACTCGTGGAGCGTAGTGCCGGCGCTATCTCCAGCGTCTGAGAACGCAGTGTCCCCGGCCGTGCTCCTCGAGCTCGCGAGGGTACTATCGCAACGTAAGGGCGAGCTTAGGCGCAGCGTGTGGTTCGTTGCGTACTCGGGCCACTGGGAAGGGTTAGCGGGTCCCGCGGAGTTCGTGGAAGAATTCTTCTTTAGGAAGAACGCGACGGAGAGGTTCTGGCTCCAGATAGGGATCGACCTATCCAGCGAAACCCCATTCGTCGACATGCTAGCTTTCAACGCGATCCCCACGATATCCCCCAACCTCCTTTCCTACTTCTCCTCCGTTATAGCAAGGTTCGCGTGGGCCCAAAGGATAGCGGGAGAAACACTATCAAGCGTCCGTTTGAGAGACCTGAACATCAGATTTCTCAGCGAGAACTCTACCCTTAACGACCTCGTTAACGTAGCCTTCAGCGGCTACTACTGGGGCTCCCAGCCGGACCTCTTCTTCATGCTCGATACTGCACCGCACATGCAGACTTCCGGTGTAGCGTTCACGCTGAGAACGCAGTACGCGCGGCGGATACGGTGGCTGACGCCTCTTGACGATTACGGTTACATACTGTGGGAGAACGTGAGACCGCAAGTTCTCATAGTCACGGCACTTGCTTACGCGTTCGCCACGTACGAGGACTTGGGCGCCAGCTACGACAGCATCGCGCCAAGACGAATCGCGGTTGTAGCGCAAGCCATGATGGGTTATGCCACGATGCAGGGGAGGACAGTTGAATTCAGCTACGAGAAAGGGTGGTACACAGCCGTGCCGAACGCTATCGTGAGGCTGAGACTTACAACATACTCCATCACAGACTACTGCTGGCCGTTCCTGTACAGATACACGTACTCTGACGAAAACGGGACCTTCGTGTTCCACGGTTTAGCGCCATTCATGACCTGGAGCGTTGACGCTTGGAGGTTTGACGAGCAGGGCAATATCGAGTACACTATCGACTTCGGTTACATGGGTACCGCCCAAGGAATCTCCGGCGGAATATCGAACACCGTTTACGTGCTTACAACAGTAGCTAACGTGTTAGTTCCCCTTTTCAAATGCTCGTCTGCAACTTTCTTCGGCGTTTTCGATGCAGACTCGCTAATGAGGGGGATCGTGCCGGACGGGAGAAGCCCCACACACGTGTTCTACACGACGGGTATACGCGTAGTCGTGCTCGACGCTGCGACCAGAGCGCCGCCGATAAGCTACTCCTACGTGGTCGACCCGTGCAACAGCCTACTAGCCGTGTACGCGAAGAAAGGCAGCAGAGTGCTAGTGATGGCTTACGTAGGTCCCTACTATTGGCCCAACGTCGTCCTAGTAAATGCTACGCGCGAGAACCCTGACGGTACCGGCATAGCCCTTGACAAAGATATAATTGTCTACAAAACCGATTTAGAAATAGCTAAAAACCTGGAGTACATTGTCGAGAGCAGGTACTTGAAGTTCAAAGAGTACTACGTCTCGGCACCGTACGTGGACTACGCGATTAATGCTTCCGACTCGTACTACAGGATGGCTCTAGACTCGCTGGAAAGGAACGAGTGGGCGTACTATTACGGCAACATCACGCTAGCTCGCAACCTCCTGTACAAGGCGTACTCGTACTCGCTGATGCCCTTATACAACGACGCTTCAACCTCCGTCCTGCTGCTCTCGCTGCTGATAATACCGTTCGCTATGCTGTTAGAAAGGGTTCTCGTCCGAGCGTCCTCGTGGAAACGCGTGGTTTCAATACTGGCGCTAGCGTTCGCGCTCTTCGCAATTTTCGGGTTGGCTCACCCAGCGTTCTCTGTAATGGGCAATACGGTTATGGCTGCGTTCGGGACTGCTCTAGCCTTTATGGTCGCGTTCGCAACCCTCCTCTTATCCAGAAGAGCTGAGGAGTTAGTGAGAACATACAAGATGGCCAAGATAGGCATCCACGAATACAGGTCAGAAACCACTGGAGCGTTCCTCTACGTGGTAGAAACGGCGGCTGACAACATCCGAGGCAGGCCCTTGCGCTCGGCTCTCGCATTCCTAACCATAGTCTCCGTAGCTATGGGTTTAGTGGCGTTAACCTCGACAACCTACACGTACACCCACATAGCATCTATACAGGAGGGGGTTACCCCGCTCTATGAAGGAGTGCTCGTGAAGAACATGTACGGCTTCCCGCCGGCTAGCGTGGGCGGCGGTATCCTAGACAGCCCTCTGCTCGAGCTGCTAAGCGCAGCCTACGGAGGGGACTACTACATAGCGCCCAGAGTGTTGTGCTATCCCATGTACAGGCACCCGGAGGGCGATAGCTTGAAACTGTCTAAGCCGGGAGACGTTTCTCGCGTGCATGCCCTAGCTCCAGCGGCTCTGATGGGAATTTCCGAGCAGGAGCTGCGCGCGGTATTATCGAAGTTCAACTTAACTCTCTCCCTTGAGTTTAACGAAACTTCGATCGTCATCAGTGAGGATGTTGCCCGGGTCCTCGGTGTCAAACCTGGGGACAGAGTGTACATGTGGGGGTACCAGGAGTTCGTGATAGCCGGCACGGTAGCGCTTAGGGAGATAATTTACGATAACAACGGCTACGCGTGGCTCCCAATAGATCCAGGCTTCTCAGGGGATCTAACGCTCTCAGGCTTCACGTACCCCTCGGGCATGTCGCCCACCCCGGTTACGCCCTCGAACGTTGTGTTCGTGCACTGGAAAACAGCCCTCAAGTACGGCGGCTTCATATCCAGCATCGCGTTAATCCCAAAGGGGGCTGCGGAGCGTGGTCGCGCGATAGCCGATCAGATCGCAGACATACTGCCCCTAGGGGGGGCTGGTGCGGTCAGCTACGCTTCCCACGAAGCGGTCTACTCGGTCAGGCAGGCTTTCTCGGTCTTCTTCACCGGTGGGATGTATGCGGTTGTGAACATCATAGCAGTCCTAACGATACTGAACTTCATGATGGGCACGGTTCACGAGAGGAGGAGGGAGATAATGACGTACCAAGCGCTCGGGCTATCGCCGCGCGGCGCTCTCGTGCTCTTCCTCGCGGAGAGCGCGGTAGTGGCGCTAGGAGGCTCTCTCACCGGCTACCTCGCCGGATTAGCGCTCAACAGATTGCTGCTGAGCTTCCAAATGCTTCCATCCACTTTCTCCTTTAACTTCGTCTCCATGGCAATCTTTATCTCTCTGCTCGCGGTGATAGGCAGCGCGCTAGCTGCCTCCCTGTACCCCGCCTACCTTGCTTCAAAAATGGTCACACCGTCCTACGAGCGGAAGTGGAAACCGCCCACTAAACCGCAAGACAGTACATGGTACATGCCTCTACCGCTCAGGATAAGGGCTGAGGAGGCTCTACCGGCTTTAAAGTACTTGAACGAGTTCTTCAGTGAAGAAGGTTTCATCGGTCCCGGTTACAAAGTAGTCGAGCTGAAAGGAGTCGATGCTCAACGCAAAGTCTTGCGCATAAGAGTCCTGCTAACCCCAGAAGAGACGGGTGTGCTGCAGGATGTTGACATCTTTTTCGAGTGTCCCAGCGAGCGGGAGTGCACCCTCGCCGTGCTCTTAACGTACATTAGCGGCGACAGAACGTACTTTGTGCCGAGGAACTTGAAGTTCCTCGAGACGATTAGGAAGCAATCATTAATGTGGACTTCTCTCCCAAGTAAGGAGAAAGCGAGGTACTTCGCAAGCTAGCTCAAATTCCCTTTTTAAACAGAATGTAGAGAAAAGCTTATATAGGTGCTTTTTACAACCTTGTCGATGACAGCAGCCCCAGCTGCTGGGGTGGAGGTTCCTGCCGCTAGGAAGGTTCCATTGCTCCACATTGTCATCCTCGTCCTCGCAACATGGATCATCTTCGTATGGGGTTACGTGACGAGAGTCGGCTCAGGAGCAAAGTACTGGGTTGTCACCGGTGGCTGGCTCCCATGGATTTACCTTATAATGATAGCAGCGTTTATCGGAAAGAAAATGGGAAAAATTATCGATAAAACGCTATTAATAGCAATAATGTTCGCTTTATGCATCGTGACTGCGAAGTGGTACTACTTCTCGGGAACTAGCGAAGTCGATTTCATAAACAACCTTTCCGGTACGCTTTCCGCTTCTTTGAGTATTGGTGTTTGGCCTCCTGAAGCTTCTCAGCACATTAAGGATTTAATACCTTCGTGGATGGTTGTTTGGGACCCCTTAGCGGCTGAAAGGTACTATAGGGGTGGTGGAGACCCGATATGGAGCCCGATGACTGCGCCAATCATCACCTGGGTTCTTATCTACATCGCTCTAGCGCTACAAGGCATGTTCCTCACATTCGCCATACTAGGCCCCGAATTCTGGGAAGTACAACGACTACCATTCCCAATAACAATCCCTCCGAGGTATGTGATCAATAACGTTTACACGGAGGATCCGAAGTTGTTCGGTGATCTCTTCTACAACATGAAGAAGCATAGGATCTTCTGGATCGGTGTTGTCGTAGGCTTGCTGCTCAACCTCCCGTACATGGCTACGCAGATTCTACCCGCTGTGCCGTGGGGAGCGGTAATCGGCGGTGGCTACGGTTTCGTAGCTTTGGAAACACTATATCCAGGTCTTGTTAGTGCTGTTCAGTCGATCTTCCCGAACGCAATATGGGTAACAACTACAATTCACCTTCCGAATACGCTTATACTAATGCTTGTGCCCACCTCGGTATCTACAACAATCCTTTTCTGGCGCATCTGTCTCGGCTGGATCTACCCTGGCATTACTACTAGGATGGGGTTGATCCCAGCTGGTGCTGGACCATGGTGGTACGGACCCATACTGTTTGGCCCATTTGCCAACTCTTTCACTATATACACAGGTCTCGCGCTTGTAGCTCTCTACGCTATGAGGAGGAGGATTGCAGATTTCGTGCGTCTCATCAGGGAGAACGGTAGCATCGAAGGGGTTTCAGCACGCGTAATGCTAGGCCTCTTCCTCATCGGCACGCTCGTATTCTTAGGTATTTGGAGCGCAGCAGGTCTCGACCCATTCACGAACTTCCTAGTCTGGCTCCTATTCACTATCAGCTCAATTGGAGGCGCTTACTTCTATGCAACGTTACTATGGTATGGTGGAGACTGTACTGGTTACAACCTCTGGTGGCTTGTTTACCCGGTTAGCTCGTCTCTAGGTTTGCTGCCTACTGTTCCTACGGCTGGCCATAAAGCTGCAGCGGTTTTCGGCTACTACGTGGCTACGATGGGCACGTGCGTTGGAGCTTTCGAAGGTAACTGCATGTATAACCCAACAATTCTCGTGAGCACCTACTCGCTAGGCGCTGGCACGAAGGCTGATTTGAAGAGGTTGTTCATTTACATGCTTGTCGTCCTCGTAGCTTTACCGCCTTTCGCTTTCTTCTTTGACGCTTGGTTTAACTCGCACGTGGGTATTGTCTACACTTCGCAGAGCGGTATGGACATGCACTGGTGGAACCCTGCGAGCGCTGCGATGGACTTGGGAGTCCGCGCGATCACGTGGGCTAGTCCGCCAATCCCCGTACACATCGCAGCAGCTTGGGAAATAGGGTGGATGGTTTTCCTTCTTGCTAGCTACCTTATAGCAGCGAGATTCGCGTTTCTCAGCTATTTCTTGAACCCGATCGGAATAGTTGCAGCACCGAATTGGTGGGTTGGATGGGTTAACCCACTGGTTGCTTTAATCGTCAGAACCTTATTGACAAGGGCTGTTGGCGCGAAGAGAGCCTACGAAATAATTGTAGAGTTAGTGTCTGGGCTTGCTGTCGGCTTCGGCCTCCTATTCATCGTGCTAGGAGCTTACGTGTTCTTCGGAATCAGCCTACCGACAATCGCAGCGCTCTGGAAGTAAAAATAAAAAAATTAAAATATTTTTCTTATTTTTATAGTTAATAAATTGGGCTAAACACACAGCTTTCAGCGAAGAGAAATATTTAAGCGAAATCAGCGTGTACATAAAAATTGGTGGAAATGGCTGTAAGGAACGGGAAAATACCGCTTTTGCGCTATTTCGCCGTACTAGTGTTGTGTCTTGTTTTTGCTTTAGGATGCGCAAAGCTTTTTTATCGAGAGGAGCACGACATTTCGATGGCGCGAATCCCTTCGCCCTCTGATTTAAGGTGCGAGTATGCTGTGGATCCTGTAGGTGTCGACCCTGACTCGAGGTTGCGCTTCACCTGGGTTCTCTACCACCCTCAGCGTGGGGTGAGGCAGCGCGCCTACCAAATAATCGTTTCGAGTAGCCGCGAGCTTGCCGAAAAGGGGGTTGGAGATGTCTGGGATAGCGGGGTCGTCGAGTCGAGCGAGAACTTAGCCCTTTACGGGGGGCCGCCGCTCGAGAGCAGCCGGGAGTATTACTGGAGGGTCCGCTGGTGGGACGGTAAGGGTGGCGCCAGCTCTTGGAGCCCCATCGCGCGCTTCGTCACCGCCCTGAGGGCGGGCGACTGGAAGGCGAAGTGGATAACGGGCGGCAAGCTGCTGAGGAAAGAGGTCGAGCTACCGGCGCCCGTCAAGCGGGCTTTCGCCCACGTGACCGGTTTGGGTTACTACGAGCTGAGGA
>Ga0185307_1002226_pt1 | contig 10152 bp, 12 predicted proteins | sample LHCtaG_FD_128010 | JGI IMG/M metagenome (GOLD analysis project Ga0185307, IMG submission 128010) | Hot spring microbial communities from Little Hot Creek, USA to study Microbial Dark Matter (Phase II) - LHC4sed_matched (SPADES... | ecosystem: Environmental > Aquatic > Thermal springs > Hot... | reverse complement strand
AGAAACTTGTTGGCACAAACTTTCCACTCGATCAAGCAGGCTTTTTAGCAAAGATATGCCCAAAATGCGGATCTGCTATGCCAAGTAACGCATGTTTTTGTGGAATATGCGGAGAAAGACTAGATTTATGATTTATAGCAAGTTTTCTAAAAATTAGATTAAAAAACTTTTTATTGATAATAAATTGGTTTATCTATGATGAAAATCAAGATTTCCCTTTACTTTTAAGCGGTGTTTAAAAAACTTTAAAAATCTGTATAGAAACAGTTCAGTCATGCATGATTGACAACTTATGAGTTGATTTTAAATGAGCTCTGAAGAAAAACAGGCGGGAATAAAAGATTTCGAAGACAAAATAAAGAAAGCCGGACGTAGCCGTATATTCTCCGTAATTAGCACCGATGAAGTCAATATAATTGCGGCTTCATTTTTTAAATTTATTAGTTTATTTCCACATTTCAAAAAAGGTATGAGTATAAGCAAATTAAAAATGCTTTAAAGAAATTAGCCTCTGACGACTTCTCCTACCATCATTACTATGAAGATAAAGATTCATATTTCCGCCGCAAGGTATTAATGCCTGGATTAGAGCTGGTCGAGAGTGCAAAATCCGAAATTGAAAACAAAAAATCAAGCACACAGCAGATAATTTCGTTTAAGGATAAAGAAATGCTGTTTAAAGTGCGTGAGATAGAAAAGAGCATAGCAGATTTCAGAGAAAAGTTAATGAAATTAGAACGATTAGAGGAAAGAGTGCTTCTTTTAGAAAAGAAAATACGTGTATGCCCGAACTGCGGATCGTTAATAATTTATTCTAAGGCAAAGTTTTGTGGAGTATGTGGAGCAAAACTAGTTTAAAGTTTCGCAAGCATTTTTTCGAGGTCTTTTTTTACAAGGATCATGTCTTCATAACGGTTTTCCTTATTTTTAGCCAAAAGTTTCAGGAGGACATTATCAATCTCTTTTGGCAAACCTTTATTAATTTCGCTTGGAGGCTTCGGTTCCTCAAACATTATCTTTTCAATACATTCATGAACGCTTTCCGCGTAAAATGGAGGTTTACCCGTAAACATCCAGTATAACATCACTCCAAACCCGTAAATGTCGCAACGCCAATCTATAGGACCGAAGCGTTCTGGATCAAGTTGTTCAGGTGCAGCACAAATTATCGTGCCTTCAAAAAACTCGGCGACTGTAGATTCTTCCAATAGTACTTTTGCCAATCCCCAGTCTGTAATTTTTGGATTTCCTTGATTGTCAAATAACACGTTTTTAGGTTTAATATCTTGATGTATTACACCATAACGATGCGCAAAGCATATGGCATCCGCTATTTCCACCGCTATTTTAAGTGCTTCCCGTACTTCTAGTGGACCCTTTTTAACTTTATCATCTAATGAGTCACCCTCCATAAATTCAAGCGCAAGCCAAGGGATAGGTTTCGTTCCATAATCGTAAACCTTTACAATGTTTTTATGTTTCAGTTTGCTCCAAACTTCCGCTTCTTTAAGAAATTTCCTAAAAGAATCTGTAGAGATTGTTGTTGAAACCCCGATTTTCGGAAACTTTAAAGCAACAACACGGCCGGCTGAATCCTCTGCCTTAAAAACGTCGCTGAACCCACCTGACCCTATTTTGCTAATTAATTTATAACCGCTTGGACATAGATGGCTTGTTACTGAGGGTTCTGGTTTTGAAGGCTTGGCTGTAACTACCTGGGGCAGTTTAGGCGAAGTTTCCGCTCGCATCGGAGTTATTAGCTTTTCTTTAACGCTTCTTTTTGTACCGCAGTATATGCAGTATTCATATTCATCATTAAGTATAGGTTTACCGCAGTTAGAGCATGTCCAAACAGCGACGTCAGAGCGTTTTGTACCACAACTTGGACAGAAGGAATAGACTGCGGGAACGTTTTTCCCACATGACGTACATGTCCACCCAGTTTTGGTGGATTGAGACAATAGATCTCTCCCCTTCATAGAATTTTAGGACACAAAATTAAATTATCAGCTATTAATAATTTAAGCTTTCGATATAAATTATTTTAGAATCTCTTCACGTTTGAATAACCTTTAATTTTGCGAATGGTGACGCTTTTTGAGACCATGAAGTGACCTTACATCTAGGACATGTAATAAAAGCGCATTCCGTTAAAATTTATGTTTTTACTCGAAAGAAATCCTTTTACGTTACTATAAGAGATTAAAAATTATGTGTGATGGAGATTAATTATTATGGTGGACAATAGTTCATGTCCAATATGCGGAAGCATCAATGTCCAGCCTCGGCATTCGAGTAAAGGAGGAATTTATTTTGTATGCATGAACTGCGGCTGTAATTTTTGGCTCCCCCTCATTCGCACAAATGCTGAAAGGGATACTATTGGTGTTTTGAAAGATCAGATGTGTGCTAAATGTGGGGCTAAAATGCCGGTTGATGCTAAATTCTGCGGATTCTGTGGCGCATCCCTAAAAGCTTTAGAGAATAAAAAGTTACTTCCTATATACGAATTATTTGAACCTGGCGCCTTTATTAAATATGACAATTTTAATAATGATGGATTATTTAGTTCCCACTATTGGACTATTTTAAAAGTTACGGATAAAATAATAGAATTTCATTTTCGGGAACTTTACCTTACCAAATTTGCAAAAGAACTGCATGGGACGGAAGAAAAAGAACTGTACTTCTACATTTGCAAGGATAGACGTTATTGCAGACACAAACACAGAAAAGAGATAGACTTCAAAAAGAGGCAATCGCTTGAAGACTTAAAACCCACAAACGAGGTTACTGATCTTTGGATTGATCCCACTAATCTTGCCGTTGGCAATTTGATTCCTACCCAATGGGGTTTAGGAAAGGTGGTCTCTTATGGAGAAGAACAAGGAAGACAGGTTTATATTATTGAATTAAACGTACCTAGAATAAAATCTCACAATACGCTCTACTATGATTCAAAAACTGGATTATTGCTTAGAGAAATATTTATAACGAAACTTCCGCCTGGGGATATTATTATAAATGAAAGTCGTTTAAGCTCATTGTGGACGAAAATTTAACATGAAATTCGTTAACCAATTTTTTATTACTTTACTTTATGACTTTATGAAAAAGCTTTAATTATTAAGGTAACTGAAATTAATTATAATAAAAATGGAAGGAAAATCTAATGTCTATTAGAGAAAAAATCAGGAACAAAATATGGGGTCCACCGCTTGAAGATTTGATCATAGACTTAAGCATGTACAACAAGGAGATAGCCCGCACCCGAGACAAGTACAGAGAAAGATCCAAGACGCTGTATGAACAAGCAAAAGAATGCTTAATAAAAGGGGATGACCATAGAGCAAGAATGTACGCGCAGCAACATCTAAACACAGACAGAACAGCCTTTTCATTAGATATGTTCGTCATTAACATGGAAAACCTCATTTTCGACCTTCGAAACGCTAAAACAGTCGAGGAGATAGGCATTAACCTCGGAAAAATAAGCAAATGCTTAAACAAACTTAACCTACTCAAAACACGCGGCGTGTCCAAGATAATTGGGAAAGTGACAGCACAAATGAATAAAATCGGCATGAAGACAGGAAGCATAATGGATCAACTAAGGGATTATGAACCCTTCAGCGTTGAACCTGCATCCGCTAGGGATTTAGACAAGCTCATGGACAAAATGGTTAGCGAAGTAATAGCTGAAGGCCCTGCAACGGGATTGCCGGAGACAAAACTCGCCGAACTACAAAAGAAGCGCGAAGCCTTAAAAGGACACAGCACACAGGAAACTAAGTAACGGAGTGGGACGGACTCTGTTTAGACCGAAGGCCAACCGACAAGAACTCCTTGATTCCATAGATCTAGAAATAGAAGAACATTCCAAAAGAAGTAAAACACTCCGTGATGTAATTGAAAAATATAAACGGAAGGCTGCGGAGCTCGTCAGCGAAGGGATGGACGAGGCTGCAAAACGTTGGCTTGCAGTTTCTTTGTTATGTAAACAGCTGAGGAATAATATCGAATCAATAATGGCTGATCTCGAATCTGCCCGAGTGCAATTACTCATGCAGTCGGATCATCCAACGTCTCAAACCTTAGAAAAGGTTAACCAAATTCTACGAGAATCTATAACTGAAAGAGAAAGAACCATCCAAGCCATTAACAGAATGTCCTTCATAACTCAGGTAGGTATGGAGCAAACGCTGAGCGAACTAGAAGGATACGGCATTAAAAAGAAGGCGTTAGATGAAGAGTTTCAAAAACTTAAAAGTGATTTAAGGACGCCCCAGCCTATAGAAAGCAAACTTGAAACCGAGAAATTGGAACTTCCAGAAGTCCATAAAAAGGAATCCACACAAAAAGCAAAAAAGGAAGAAGAGGCGGAGAAAGGCTAAGACTTTGGAACCAAACCTAACTCCAGAGTGGCTTAGTAAGCCATGGATGTACACTAAACCGAAAAATATGGAGTTGTTGACGAAATGGAGAGAAACATGGGTAACTTACATAGTTACATACGCGCAGCAACACAACATACATGTAATAAACATAAATGATTTAAAAAGAGAGGACCCCTTCAATAAAATGGACAATGAATCTTTTGAAGATATCATTAATGCCGTAGTAAATCAAGGATATGGAAAATGGTTAGACAAGAATCAAAAAAATCTGCGAATATACTGGCGCAGTTTTGAGAAATGGGCAGAACACATAGTTCAAATCGCAAGAAAAAAAGAGAAGTCTGTAATAATCGGCATAAGAGATATTGTGGACTTGGAACCTGTATTATACAACATGCCTGAAAAAGATATTGAAATAATTCTCGACAAAATGATTCAGCAAAATCTTGCACGTTGGATCGACAAGAAAAAGAAAATTATCAAGATCGATTGACTACCAATTAGTGCGGATCAGAATGGAGGATAACGAAGAAACCGCAAAAAAATTTGAATTAATGTTTAAAGGCTTTGCACCTGACACAAAATTGCGCTTGTCTCTCTTAAAGAACTCCGCAGGGGATTCTGTTGTTCTTGGTCGCACACAAGATGATCAGGAAAAATATGGCGACAGAGGGACTCTTTACATAGGACGCATCTGCGAAAAGATAAACGGGTACTATGGACTTAAAGTATTAATCGATGCTATTCAACCTCACAAAATATTTATTTGTGGTAAAACAGGATCTGGAAAGTCATACACCTTAGGAGTCATAGCCGAAGAACTAGCGAAACTTGACATCAATATTGGAGTGATTATAATAGATCCTATGGGAATATTTTGGAGTATGAAGTTCCCCAGCGCAAAAAAGGAAAACGAGGCTCTTAAGACTTGGGGGCTCGAACCAAAAGGATTCTCAAATGTTAAAGTTTTTGTCCCCGTCGGCTTTTTTGACAAAATTCCCGAAGGAACTAAAGATGACATATTTGCAATACGCCCAAATGAGCTAACAGTTGAGGATTGGTGTAGCACTTTTGGGATAAGCATTTATGAGAGTCCACAAGCAGCTCTGTTGAACGATATTATTGAATTTCTTAAAAAGGGATATGTGGCTGAAATTGAAGGAAAACAAAAGTTTGTGGTTCCAAAAGATAATTATACGATTGATGATATGATAGAATGTGCTAAATATTGTCCTGAATTCGTTAAAAAATATCGCAGTGATACTGTACGCGCATTAATAGCGCATCTCGAAGCAGCCAAAAATTGGGGAATATTCTCTATTAAAGGAACCCCCATTCAAAATCTTACGGTTCCAAATCAAGTTTCAATTATTGATGTCAGCTTTCTTCCAGATTTCCTTCGCGCACTTGTGGTTGGAGTTGTGGCGAGGAAAATTTTGGAAGAAAGAACTAGATACGCAAGACACGTAAAAGCCTTAGAATTCCAGAAAAATGTGCAGGAACCTAAGGGCAGTCAAGAATACGTAAAAATTCCCACCACATGGCTTATAATCGATGAAGCTCATATATTGGTGCCCTCTAAGGGAAAAACTGCAGCCAGCGATGCGTTAATCGAATACGCCAAACGAGGCAGAATGCCCGGCTGTGCGTTAGTTTTGTCCACACAGCAACCCTCAGCGACAGATGATAGGATATTATCACAGGTTGACATACTTATCACACACAATTTAAGCTTTGCAGACGACATATCTGCTTTTAGGGCTAGGGCCCCGTCACTTTTACCTGCAGAGCTTTGCGAACAAAGTTTCGTGAGGCGCCTACCAGTTGGCGCCGCAATAATTGCGGATCAGTCAATGACCACGGAACGAGCTTTCGTTATTTATATACGTCCAAGGGTAAGCGAGCATGCCGGACGAGTGGTCCCTCCAGAATCCTTTGAAGCGTTAACTACGGAAGTAAAAGTTTTAGACGTTAAGGAAGAATCCAAAGAGTCCAGAAAGAAAGAGCAATTAATAGCTGCCCCGCCTGCTCCAACATTATACATTCCGGCAAGTTTAGCTGTAGATTACCTTTCACGTATAATCCAGTTTAGATTTTTAGATTATCTTCAACCATTAGATGAAAAACGTTATCTTAAAAGCATCAACATGAGATGGTCAGAAGTTAAAAGAGACATTTTAAGCGTGTTATTGGGTTATTTAACAAAAGCATCAATGAGCATATCTAATTTAGAAACCATTGAGGGAGTGCCGGTAATTACGATCTCAAAGGGTGACACTCGCATAATATTATCAACATGCCTTACTGAGAATGAAACAATCGCAGTTTTATATGTTTCATCAAAGACTCAACAAGAATTGGATAACTATTTAACCCTTATTAATCAATTAAGTAAGGAAATATGAATAATTGGTGATGGAGGGGATTATGTCCTCACGTTTGTATAATTTGGCTGTGAACGCCGCAAATGAAGCAATTAAATTTGATTCTGAAGGCAAGAATGAGTTGGCTATATCAAAATACCTACAAGCCTTTGACCTTCTAATGTCCTTAATACGCTACACAGACAATAAAAGACTGAAAGAGTTTTATGCTGACCGAGCCGAACAGTATTTAACAAGAGCTTACGAGCTCAAATCCGCCATTGAAAGACCTACAAAAGCTGTTTTAGAGCAGAAGTTGGATGAGGAAGGGGAGTTACAATCAAAGATTATATCTTTGATACTTCCTGAAAAACCAAACGTTTCATGGAATGATATTGCAGGACTGCAAAATGCAAAACAGGCGATTGAAGATGCAATTATACTTCCCTTACGTTATCCTGAACTTTTTAAGGGAATGCCAACATGGAAAGGTATATTGCTTTTTGGTCCACCAGGCTGCGGGAAAACCATGTTGGCTAAGGCTGCAGCCACAGAATGCAACGCCACGTTTTTCAATGTTAGTGCAGCGGATATCATGGTGAAATGGGTGGGGGATTCGGAGCAAAGGATTAAAGCCTTGTTTGAAATGGCAAGGAAAAGTCAACCGTCCATTATCTTTTTGGACGAAATAGATGCTTTGGGAGTCGAAAGAACCGGTGTAGAGTCAGCAGTTTCCACTCGTGTTCTTAGTCAAATGTTGCAGATGATGGATGGAGTACTAAGCAAGCCTGATGATAGAATAGTCGTTCTTGGAGCCACAAATCGACCTTGGAATATTGACTCCGCGCTTTTACGGAGATTTGATAAGCGAATACTTGTTCCTTTGCCAGACACGGTCGCTAGAAAGGAAATATTTGAGGTCACGATAAGAAAAATGCCGAATCTTAAATTGGCAGACGATGTCGATTTAAATGAGCTTGCAAGGCTTACGGAAGGGTTCTCTGGAGACGATATAAAAAAACTGTGCATGGATGCTTGGTACATACCCATACATGAACTTAAACAACAAAATATGCTGAGTACAGGTATACCGCGTCCCGTATCTCGGAAAGACTTTTTAGAAGCACTTCAAATGCGAAGGCCTTCCACATCCCCAGAAGAAGTTAGACTAAATGAGGAATGGAACAAAAAATTCGGCACAATATGACCGATTAAAGTCGTGCTAACCGTAACGTTTGACACCTGTCAGTTTATTACCGCAATATCCGCAATATCTGGCGTGCAGAGGCATTTTTGAACCATAATTCGGACATTTCAACAATTCGTTTGGTGTTTCTTTAACTTGAAAAATTGGATGCTCGTTTAGTTTAGGTGTAAAGCATGCTTCACAAACTCTTAAAACATCTCTCATAAAGTCATTTTACTTGCATATGCTTCTTTGAAAGGACCGGCGGTATCGTACTTGGCTTCAATTTCATTTATCATAAAATTATTAATTGCAACAACTTTCTACGAACTTCTTCTATCGTATCACTAATCGACATATAAAATCCTTCATATTCACTAAAATAAACTAAACGACCAAACACATGAAATGTAATCTTGAATTTTAGAGACATAACCTAATTTTACTGCTTTTTCCAACGTGGAATGCAACACACTGAGTACTACACATTCCATATAAATGTCGAAATATGGACTATCTGATTTCCCGGAAAAACTCATTGTTTTAGGTTCTTCAAAATAAAAGTATCCCACCCATTTACTCTCATCTTGATCAAGCAAGTAATATTCCGCAGGAATATCATTCTCCGTTGTTTTTTGATCTACTATAATCATGTTGAGCAAATATAGACGACACCTGGCGCAATATTCTGTATACGCGTTGATTATTCGCTTGCAAGCTGGGCATTTGATGCTAATTCCGGCTTTTCGTTTATTTTGTATACGCCTTTCTGTTCTGCTTCGGTAATCCATCCGTTTTTAAGCGCTAGTTAACTGCACAGCCGAGAACAACGGGCTTTAACTCTGGAAAGTCACGTTTTGAGAAACCATCCCTTTTCCTCGAAAAAATATAGGCCAAAGCCACATACAGAGGCTTTCACCTTTTGTTTCACCTTTTCGACTAAATTCTTCTTCAATTTTATCGAGCGCCTCTTTTAAATCTGCAACTTCGTCTCGAATTTTTTGAAGCAAGTTAACATCAATCGAATTGTCGCTATTTGGCATCACTATATCAAAAACCATACTTTCTTTATGCCAAACTCTTCTTAGTCAAATCTAATGTAGAATTGTAACTCTACGATGTCGAATCATATAAATACTGCAGAACTTTGTTTTAAAGAAAAAATACACACGTGCTTCGACTAAATCGACTTATTGATTAACCCAGAAAATTTCGACCAGAATGCCACTAAAGCGTCTGGTATAGCAATGTAACACACATGTTTGCAAAAATAGCTGAAGCGTCACTTTTTGATTTAAGCCATAATCCCCCGTTGTACAAATTCCATATACAGTGCAGACTTTGATAGAAGTATTAATCATTTAGAAAACTTTAATAAGGACAAAAGTGATGAAATGGTGGCTTTTGCTTTTAAAAACAAAATTGTGGAAGAGCCTATCAAGATAGAACTAAAAATTTCTGAACAACATTAATGATGTAAATGAAGTTCGGGTTTTCTGCCGTCTTATTATTTTAGTTTAGCTCCATAGATTCCGCAAAATTTTGCATCAGACGGCATAGTTGCCCCGCACTTTCTACACTTTTTAATGGCTGCATCGATAGATTCTAAAGGAATATTCTTTTTGCCAAAGGCAAACTTTCCCCACATGATTCACAGATTAAAAAATAAAATGGCGTAATGAGCGAAAACAATCTCCCACAAGCAATAATTATACCTCCAATAAATAAGCCCCAGTAAAGGGGAATCGGAAATGATGCTTGTTCTCTTGTTAGACCCCAGAAACCTCTTAAAATTAATACAATTCCAAACAAAACAGCCATAAGTCCAAATTGTAAAAGAAAATCTACAGATTTATCACTCATGTCGCACGCATTAACCAGTTTGGTGCTTCCGCATTTTGGATAATTACGTAGCGGGCATTGTTTAGTAGCACTTGAGTTCCAGTAGATTTTCCCGCAAATTGGACACTTCATCTTCATTTCGAGTAACGCCTCAAAATGGGTATGCTTTCATTCCTTTATTAACTTATAATTACAAAGCCTCTTCAGTTTCTGAGACACCTTCCCTCCCTATATTTGACGAAGAACTAGCAAGGCATTTGTAGATATTTTCTTATCGTAGCTACCGTGTAACTATGGTTTGTAGCATAAAAATTGCAAGATCTACTGTTAGTTGCTGTTAACAGAAGGGCTTTCTTGGTAAGCT
>Ga0185307_1002224_pt1 | contig 10159 bp, 10 predicted proteins | sample LHCtaG_FD_128010 | JGI IMG/M metagenome (GOLD analysis project Ga0185307, IMG submission 128010) | Hot spring microbial communities from Little Hot Creek, USA to study Microbial Dark Matter (Phase II) - LHC4sed_matched (SPADES... | ecosystem: Environmental > Aquatic > Thermal springs > Hot... | reverse complement strand
CCCGCCTCAACGTTTATCGTATGGTGCTCTCCTTTAGCAATTTCCTCCGGAGCATGTACTATTATCCCTTTAACTCTAAGCCTGTCAGAATACCTATGAAACTCCACATCCTCCACCCTTATGCCTAAGTAGACTGGTGTTCTCTCCCCTTTATCTGACCTAGAGTCGTTACCAACCCTACGTATCCTTCTATATGTTCGTGCATACACGAGATCTCCTTTGCATATTATATTGTAGAGATGCCAAAGGTCGTTGTGATTTTCCACATATAACGTGATTTCCCCTCTCTCAAGGTTCTTCTCTAATATTTTCAATTTGCCCGCTCCCTCAGTCCAATATGTCTATGGGTGCTTTGTTCTTGAGAAGAGTTCTGACTCTTTCTTCGAGAATAGATGAGGGTATTTCGGTCAATGTGACAACTGTTCTCCTTCCTTTCTTAAAGTTTTTGATTACAGTATTTATTATCCTAATTTCTGAAAGAACTCTCAAATAGTTTCTAAAGTTTCTAGTTGTGCGAGGTCTAGCCCCATATTCTTCACACACAACTTTGTAATTGTCATATACCCTTCCTATGGGCGCTGCTAATTCGTCCTTCAACGTAATGGCGACAGCGAGTAATGTTAAAAGCTCGTGAACATGTAGCCCCCTGAGAATTTCAGGGGAAGTCTCCGGGTAAACCTCGTTCTTAGCTATACGTATCATTTCGGGTGTTATCTTTTTCTCATCGCTCTTCTCAGCTATTAGCCCAGCGTGGTATAGTATCTCTATCCCATGACGTGCATTTCCAGTCTCGCTAGCTATTTTAGCCACCATGCCACAAATTTCTGGAGCTATAACCCCTTCATGAAAACCTATTCTGGCCCTGTATTCCAAGATATCCCTCAATTCTTCTTCAGAATACCTTGGTAGCTCTATGATTTTGTGTACGTCTTCCGATAAGTCTGGTTGAAGATATGCGACCCAATCCTCCGGCCTACTTATGATTATCGTGCTTATTCTAGCTTTACCATAACCAAAGAATTCAGCGCTTCTTATGAGCCCATGAATCTCTTCTCCTCCTAAAAGCTTTGCTTCATCGAGAACTAAGACCAGCCTTTTGTCGTCCTTGGCGAGTCTCTCGTTTAATTCAACTATAAGTTCGCTTCCAGTAATTCCAGTGATGGGTATCCTCCTCCAGTTCTTAGATATCACCTGCCTTAGTACCGCTGAAAGGGTTCTTGCCGCACTACAGTACATGTACTCAAAAATTATCTTTTCATCTCTTCTCCTAGATTCTTCAACTAGTTTTTTACCGAAGAGCTTTGCTAAAGCGGTTTTTCCGACACCTGCCTGTCCTATTATTAAAATATTAACGCTTACGAATTTATCTGTAAGAAATGGCCTGAAAAATCTCATTAGTTGCTCTAACTGTTTTTCCCTATGCGGCAGTTCGTGTGGCACATATTCGTGAAAAAAAGTGCTTTCATCCTTAAAAACAGATGAGCTTTTATACATTAACTGACACCCTTCTCTCACGCTATCTAAGCCTTATAGCTTCTAAGTTATATGGCGCTTTCGTTTCTATTTCGAAGGATCTATGGATCAATGTCGCCATGTTAACACACTTGCCCTCCTCGCCATGACACGTGATAACTCTTTCAAGCTTCGAGTTGAGTGTTCTAAGATAGTTTATAATTTGCCTTCTATCACTATGCCCCGAAAACCCTTCTATAGTTTTTACCTCCATTTTAACAGGAATTATCTCATTTTTCCCATCGGCCGTTCGCATCGGCACTTCTCTCCATCCTTTTTGTATTCTTCTTCCTAATGTTCCCTCAACTTGGTACGTTACGAACAATAAGCAATTTTTTGGGTCGGGAGCCATAAATCTGAAGTACTCGACGCTTGGGCCTCCACTGAGCATACCTGAAGTAGCCATAATTATACAGGGACCGCCTTCAACTATGTCCAGTCTAGCTTCTTTTTTAACTGTTTCAAAACATTCTGCAAGAAATGGATTATTGCCCTGATGGAATATTCTCTCTCGTAGTTCTCGTGAAAGATACTCTGGATGTGTTGTATGTATCGCCGTAGCCTCACTTATCATTCCGTCGATATAGACCGGAACCTCGTTTATCATTCCCCGTCTCATATATTCTTCAATAACCAACATTAGCTCTTGCGCTCTTCCAACACCTAAAACAGGGATTAAAACTTTACCTCCTCTACCTAACGTGGTATTTATGGCTGATACCAAAGCTCTCTCAGCGCTTTTCCTAGACGGTTTAATGTCCTCAGGCCCACCGTATGTGCTCTCAATTATTATTGTTTCAAGTCGAGGAAATGTGTTACATGCCGGCTCAAGAAGTCGGGTCTTGGAAAACTTAAAGTCACCAGTATAAGCAATGTTATGTAGTCCATCACCAATATGAAGATGAACTATCGCTGATCCTAGTATGTGGCCGGCATTATGAAGAGTCAGACGCATATCAGGCGCTATATCAGTTACCTCTCCATACTCTAAGGTTATAGTATGAAGCACCATTTTTTTAACGTCCTTTTGTACATATGGCGTTATTTTTCCTTCTCTATCAGCTACTTCAAGGTAGTCGAGTTGAAGCAACGTCATGAGGTTCCTCGTTGGCGTAGTACAGTAAACTGGTCCCCTATAACCATACTTAAATAAGAAAGGTACAAAACCACTATGGTCAAGATGAGCGTGAGTTACTATAACGGCGTCTAGCTTTTCTATGTCAAATTCTGGCACATTTATGTGTGGAAATGCTCCCTCTCCACCTCCCACATTAATTCCACAATCTACTAGAACTGAGCTTTCAGAGGTTTGAATTAAGATAGCCGTCCGCCCGACTTCCCTGAACCCTCCCAACGTGATTATTCTTAACCATTCATTTTTGAATATTGTTGGGCGATGAATCCTCAACCCTATGTTTCTCAGGATTTCCTTTCTTTGCTCCCTCTCGGCTTGAAGCACTCCCCTTATATTCTTAACCATCTTTGACTCTATAGGTGGCTCTCTTACTACTACTGGCCTCCACCGCGTGGCTCTTATTATTTCTCTCAGTGTTGCACCATTTTTTCCTATGACCAGTCCTGGCTTCTTGGCTTCTATTATAACTTCTCCTAAATTATTGTCAAATGAAATCTCTCCGACGCCTGCTTCTTTATCGACTATCTCTCTGATTATACTTTCAGCCTCGTCTGGTGGAAGTCTAACGGAAGGGTCTGATTTAATGACTATACGTTTTCTAATTTTCTTTGCTATAACTTTAACTATCTCTGCATCATCGACTAGCAGGTTTGGGTTTCTTAAATAGACTGCTATTTCAGGGCCTTCCAGTTCTATTGCTGTAACTTCCGCTGACTTTGGAATCGTCTCGAGAATTGTTTGTTTAAGCTCTTCAACGTCCTCGTAGAACATCCTCCCGCACCTTTCTAAGTTTTCACTTTTTAAATTCATCAGTCAACTTACTATGGAATTATATTAAACTACAAAAGGGAAGAGTGAAATCTTTTCGGAAGAAATAATCTTTTCTCTTTATTTTTGCGAATTTAACTTCTTTCCTAAAAGAAACTACTTCCTTCTGTAATCCAAGCTTGTAGTGTCTTTTTACTAGTAATAAACGTTTCGCTCCTTCAGAGAAACTATGAAAAACGAATTCATAAAGATTAATTCAAAATTTGGTGTTACTCTTTACTTGTAATTTTATTTTTTCATTTATTTACCGAAAATTAAAAAATTAATGAGTAAATTCTGTTTTTCTATACCTTTACTGTCAACTATAGTGCTGGTATTTTTTAAACTGGCAATAATTTCGCACTTTGTTGTTTCTTCCCTTCGTTTTCAATTCGATTATTGTTCAATTAAACGATTTTTTTCGTCGATAGACGATTTTTTACTATTAAGTTTAAGGTATAAATATTAAGGGAGTTGCTCTAAACACTCTTAAAAATCACCTAATAGGGCTGGTGGAACTATGGTAAGCTGTGCTAATGAAACATCAATAACATTGCAGGTTCGATTACCAATACATAAAATGGAACTTCCAAGAGAAGTGCTTGTCGGGCGTGATGTTGTAAATATGACTGGTGAGACGTGCATTAAGCTTGGATTAACAGGACCCGCAATTATCGTTTCTGGATCAAAAACTAGTAAAGTTGCAGGCGATAAAGTTGTTGATTCATTATCTGATGTAAAAATTCCCAGTCATCTCGTAATAATAAAAGAGTCTACTATGAACGAAGTTGAAAGGGTTAGGGTGGAATCAAAGAAAGTTAAAGCTCATGTAATAATCGGAGTTGGAGGAGGAAAAAACATAGATGTAGCTAAACTTGCCGCCTATCTTGAAGGGTTACCCTTCATAAGCGTTCCGACGGCAGCATCTCATGATGGAATAGCTTCGCCTAGAGCTAGTATTAAAAATGCAGATTCACCTCACTCTCTTAAGGCAGCTACACCCCTAGTCATAATAGCTGATACTAATATAATAGGGAGCTCGCCTTACAGGTTAACGGCGGCTGGATGCGGTGACGTTATAGCTAACATAACTTCTGTCAAAGACTGGGAGTTAGCGTATAAATTGAGGAACGAATACTTCGGTGAATATGCCGCCTCGCTTGCAAGACTTAGCGGTGAACTTATCCTTCAAAATGCCCCACTTATAGCTCAGAGAACAGAAAGTAGCCTCCGAACGGTTATAGAGGCCTTAATAAGTAGTGGCGTCAGCATGGGAATCGCTGGCAGTAGTCGGCCAGCTAGTGGTGCAGAACACATGTTTAGTCATGCCTTAGATATAATTGCTCCAACCCCCGCTCTTCATGGAGAGCAATGCGGCGTAGGAGCCATAATGATGATGTATCTTCACGGAGGCGACTGGCAGGCGATCAGGGATGCTTTAAAAACTATAGGAGCACCAACAACAGCAAAAGAATTAGGAATAGACGCGGAGTATATAATCGAAGCCTTATGCATGGCTCATAGGATCCGCCCAGAAAGATATACTATTCTTGGAGAAAAAGGTATAGATAGAGAGGCTGCTATAAGGCTTGCAACAATAACAGGCATCATAAACTAAGTTGGGAGGGGTTCATGTTTTGCCTCGCCGCGTTTTAACACTCATAGGCTCCATGCAAGCTAAAATCGGGTTCAGATTTGTACATAACGGTTCAGCAGAACCATGCAGTTCATGTCAACTTAAGAAGGTATGTATTGAAAACCTTGAACCAGGGCGTGTTTATGAAGTTGTAAATGTGCGCGAAATGGAGCATCCATGCATACTCCATGAAAAGGGTGTTAAAGCGGTTGAAGTGGTCTTCTCCCCTGTTCCGGTAGCTCTCGAACCGAAAAAAGCCGTGAAAGGCGTCGTTTTAATATATAAGCACATTGACTGTTCCAACGATTGCATTAACTCTGATTTATGCAAGCCAAGTGCGCTAAGACCTGGTGATCGTTGTGTCATCGAGGAAATAGACGGCGATGTAGATTGTCCAGTTGGAAGAAAATTAAAGATCGCTTTTCTAAGACTTGCCGAGTAGCTCCTTGTCATATCTTTCAATAAAAACTACTTCTTCAAATCCCACATATTTTTTGAGGTCTCTTGCCAATCCAAATTTAACAAGCTGTACTCCATCCGCAAAGAATATCTCTTTAGGTATTTCAACAGCAACCTTCTTCGAGTCCTCGATACTTATTTTAATTTTTTCCAGAGGAACCTTAGGCATTCTCCTCTTAATCAATGCTCTTATTTTTTCATCATGATCAGCTATCCTTCTTTTCACTGAAACATCATAAACCACAGTTTTACCAGCGTATGGATGATTCATGTCAACTCTAACCCTTCCTCCTCCCACTCTCTTAACTAAAGCCAATTTTCCCCCTATTCTCACACGCATGCCTGGTTTTGGATCTATGTTGTTCTTCAAAAACTCTTTAAGCGGAAAGGACTTGACATTCTCTTTTTTCCATTCCCCGAACGCGTTCTTTACCTCAACAGATTTTGTATCACCAATTTTCATACCCTCTAACGCGCTGTCAATTTCTGGTAGAACCCATCCTTCACCTACAACAATAAGCCGCGGCTCGTAAACCTCATTTTCATCGTATATTCCTTCTCTCTCAGCAACATCCCTTAACGTAGTTTCGAAAACTTCTCCGTCCTTTACGCGTCCAGTCATATCAACAAGAATAAAATCTCCCTTCGAAACGAGTTCGTTATTCTGAGACAAATGTTTCACCGCCGTAGTCCTTTAAACCTAGGTTATCAAACCAAGAGCTCTCCTTAAAAAGATATCTAACAAAAAGGCTCTTCTTTGAAATAAAAATGAGAAATTTGAAGTCCATAACGCTTCTCCAGATGAAAGTAACAAAAGCTTGCTTCTACTTCCAAAAAATATCACTTGCTACATGCTGCTGTAAATACATGCTGCTGTAAATACATGCTGATAAAAATAAAAAGAAACATTAAAAAGTTTTGTTTGCTCTGAACTAATATTAGGTAAATATACCGCCCTGTGAAAATGCTTTAGGAGGAGAGGATGAATGCCGATTTTTGGTGAAGATGCCGAAAAAACCGAGTTTGTGGAAAGAGTGAAAATCAAAGCAAAAGAAGAAAAAGTGCCAATTATAATTCCCGACGAATTTAAGCTTAACAAACAAACTTGCTCAGAAATAATTTTCAAAGGTGAAGCACAGGTCTCAAACTTCCTTAAGTTAGCGTTCTTATTCAGGAAGCCAATAATTCTTTATGAATATACCTTCTACATACTTGTAGATAATGAGATATACACCCTCAAAAACAAGTAATTCATATTTCCCTTTCTAATTTTGGCATTTGTTTTGCTTTAGATGCTTAGTAAAGTCAATATTGGCCTTGCTTCTTCCCCGAAGCCATAGAGATACCAGTAGTAGACTGCTTGCATTAATATGTCTCCTATTCCCTTGGTTAAAAGACTTGACAGATTTCCAATGAAGTTCAAAAACCACTCCCACCTTAAACAGAACCCTATAACTAGTAGAGAGAACAAGATCCCAACAATATGCTTTCCTTTATTTCTCTCACTTGATGAAAGGAAAACTAGGTTAACCACGAAGTAAACTACGCCTATGAACGCTATAGCTGAGAATATAAGTGACAGAAGAAAGTTTATCCCCGGATTTGCAATCCACCAGTAAAACGGATTTTCAAATTCCATCAACTCACCTGATCTTTAAACTTCACTGCTATATTAAAACCCAACATAAAGACGGAACAAACAGCAAAAAGATAAGTCCAATCAGATTCCCAGACAACTTATTGCCATTAACTTCGTTGAACTGGCTCGCCAGTTGTGAGGTTTTTTATAATTACTAAATTCCTTTCTTCCATTTATGAAATATGAAATTATGAAATATGAAATTCAAGGAGGAAGCCTCGTTCCTTCTACCCCGAAAAATACTTAAACCTCCATGAATATCTTGTCATTCACGGTGGGCCCCTAGCTCAGCCTGGTAGAGCACCGCGTTTCCCTCTAGAAAAGGGGCGCGTCGGCATCGCGGAGGCCGCGGGTGTCCCTAAAAGGGCCGCGAATTCAAAAACCTAAAAGGTTGAATAAGTCCCGCGGGGTCCACCATTCATCATTAATTGGGCGGGTAGTCTAGCTGGTTATGACGCCACACAAAGAAAGGGGGCGAAGTTGACACCGTGGAGGTCCCAGGTTCAAATCCTGGCCCGCCCACCAAATTAGTTATGATATGTAACTCATTTATTTACAAGTGGGATGAAAAGCATTATATATCTCCTCTTAATTCTCAGAAACTCGGTGTTTTTAGCTAAAAGTTAACCGGTGAGGGATCCTTATGCAGCGAGAAAACTCGAAGGTTTTTGTGAGTGGTACTACAACAGTTGGGATAGTCTGTAAGGATGGTGTTGTGCTTGCGACAGAATCTCAAGCAACTATGGGAAATATAATTGCAAGCAAAACGGCTCCAAAAATATTCAAGGTTGCCGATAGAATTGCTGTAACAATAAGTGGCTCGGTTGCAGACTGTCAGCATGTTGTTGACGTATTAAAAGCAAATCTTTCCCTCTTAAAGATGGAGCTTAAACGAGATGTTTCAGTAAAGGCCGCAGCTCGTCTCACGTCATTAATCCTTTTCCAAAACAGGCTATTTCCCTACATTAGCATGCTCATTTTAGGTGGAGTAGATGATACGGGCCCCCACCTTTTCACTTTAGACCCTATGGGGAGCCTAATCGAAGAGGATAAGTTTGGCGCTACAGGGTCTGGTTCGGTAATAGCATTTGGCGTTTTAGAAGATGAGTACAAAGACGATATTACCATTAACGAAGCAGCTAGCTTGGCTGAACGTGCAATAAGAGCTGCTAGATCTCGAGACACGGCATCAGGCGGACCTATACAAATTTTCAAGATAACGAAAAGTAAAATCGAAGAGACAAGAATAGGATGAATTCTGCTTTAATTCATTATTTTAGCAGACGAGTTACTAGTTTATGAATGTTTTATCATTCCCAAGCGTCCATTAGATGGACTTCCTAAAACAAACACCCAATCTTTAACTACGATGATTGCCTTTTTGCTCTAATAAAGGCGGAGTTCTAAAAATTATTTTTGTCTAAATTCAACATTTTTAGAAACCTTTACGATGAGGTGCTGATTTTATTTCTGCAATCCAACTTTCTATGACTCTTCTCTTCTCAGGTCTAATCCTCCACTTTACGGAAAACCCGTTTTCCGCTTTTTCTAAGACTCCTTTAGCGATGTCCTCCATATACTGTAATATTGTAGATACCCTTACGTGCCCGACATACTTGTCGTATCCTCTTGCTGCCCTACATAGTTCATTTAATGTACACCATTCTCCTCTGACAAGTTGCTCTAGGATCGCTATTTTAACATAATCTCCCATCACAAACTTCTTTAGAACGCCCAACTCCTTCAGTTCTTCATCGTCACGTACATTCTCCCAGCTTATCATAAAATCAACCTTTACTTTTATTTCAACTTCATTTATACTCCCTTCTACTTAACTTCCAATGAATACACTACTTCTTATAAGACCAAGTATAACATCCGAAATATTAAACCCGCTTAAACCTGCACTTAAAATTCACTAACTTCTCTCATTCTACTAAGAACGGCTTCTCACTAATTATAGACAACAATACAGATTTTTAAGCCAAACATAATACGTAGTCATTTACTTTTTGTTTTCCATTAAACCATGATGGAATTAGGCAAATTCTATATCCTTTGCCTTTACTTCCCTTGATGTTGACCTAAGAAGCGGTATTAATGTGTGTTTGTAAGCGTTGATGTAACTTTGATCTTCACTTACTATTGCTAGAATAGGCTCTTCTTCAGATATCGGAGCAATCAGGATCTCCTCATTGTCTCGTAAGCACATGAAAAACTCCTTCTCCTCTCTTCTCCATAAACGGAGATTTCTCTTGCCTATTAAACTCTTCAGGGTGTTAATTTCTGATGGCAAATTGAAATCGGTAAACACGTAGACTCTTGCCGGTGGCTCTATTTTCAGTAATTCCTCTATTGGAAGCTCTTCCAATTCGGGAACCACTATTATCAATGAATTTTTAGTCTGCGCTGCCATTTCTTTCATTCGTGTTTTCACGAGTTCTTTTGTTGCTATGAAAAATGTTTTCTCCATAATTAGAGGTTCTTTCGCCAAATTCTCCCATGCCAAACGAGATATAGAGTCTACAGACTTTAACTCTTCAAGTAAAACTCTTATGTTTTCGCTTATACTCTCCATTGTGCTCCTTAAATATTCGGCATAATTTTCATAGAACTCAGTTAAGTACGATATTATCTTGTTGTTTAAGCCCTCTAATGTTTTTCCACAACTTTCTATCAGAAGAGATAGAGCTTTAACGACGTTTTGACTGAAACTAGTTACATCTTTCTCCTCTTTTTCTATATGTGTTTTAAACTCGCTCATAAGGCGTTCTTTAGTCTCCTGTACGTTTCGCTCTATTTCTTCATGGTGCCTAATCACCAATGTGGTTATTCCTTCATGTGTTCTACGCATTATTTCGTTTAGCTCTTTTATAAGCTCCTCCATCAGTTTGTTGATCGCGCTTTTGGCTTCATTGGTTTTTACTCCGAAAGTTTTTCTGCTTTCTTCCAAGTGTTTGCTAACCTCTCT
>Ga0185307_1002223_pt1 | contig 10161 bp, 10 predicted proteins | sample LHCtaG_FD_128010 | JGI IMG/M metagenome (GOLD analysis project Ga0185307, IMG submission 128010) | Hot spring microbial communities from Little Hot Creek, USA to study Microbial Dark Matter (Phase II) - LHC4sed_matched (SPADES... | ecosystem: Environmental > Aquatic > Thermal springs > Hot... | reverse complement strand
CGGGTGTAAGTATTGGCTCTAGTAATAGCTGGGACACCGGGGGTTGGCAAATCGAGTGTTGCCCAGAGGTTAGCGCAGAGGACGGGGAGACCACACTTGGATCTTGCCAAGCTTGTTATCGAGCGCGGGCTGCATACGGGGTTTGATGAGGAGAGAGGAGCCTATGTCGTCGATATCCGGAGGTGCAGGGAGTACTTAGACCAAGTGCTGACCTGCAGAGAAGTGCTGGACACGCATGTGGTTGAGGCTATCCCTTCCTCCAAAGTTTCACGCGTGTTCGTTTTAAGGTTGGATCCTCTTCAACTACGCGAGAGATTAAGCAGTCGCGGGTACCCGGAGAGAAAGATTCGGGAAAATGTGGAAGCGGAGGTTTTGGGGGTGGTTCTGGCAGATGCTATCAGTCACTTCGGCGAAGAAAAGATTTGCGAGGTGGATACTACAAATTTGTCTGTGGACGAGGTTGTTCAGGTGATACTAGATGCTTTAACTCGCGAGGAGGTTCCGAGGAATTTGAGACCTGGCTCTGTAGATTGGCTAACAAAATACCACAACTTACTGCTTTCCGATAAAAATTTTTTGAAATACCTGCTGTAACCAGCTGAGGAATTGCTGGGGGTATTGTTTAAATAATGTGGAAACCCCCGGCTAACGCATAGCGATGGGGGGCAGGAGAAGGGGGGTGAGAAGAGGAGGTGTTGGTAGGCACTTGATAGTCGAGATGTACGAATGCGACCCAGCAGCACTGGACAGTCTAGACATCGTTAAAAGCGCGCTCCTCGACGCCGCTGTAGCCTCTAACAGCACTGTCATCGGTTTCGACTTTTACAGGTTCAAGCCGCACGGAATCAGTGGGTATGTTCTGATAGCTGAGTCCCATATATCAATCCACACATGGCCGGAGCTGGGTTACGCCGCTGTGGATGTATTTACCTGCGGAGAACACACAGACCCCTGGAAGGGACTAGAGATGCTGAAGGATAGGCTGAAGGCCAAGAAGATGACCATATTGGAAATAGCCAGAGGCGTGGGCGTGGAGGAGTACGCAGGCTATTGGCATCCTGCAGATGCTAGAGCAGCTGGCCAGGCCTGATTGCGTAATAACGTATTTTTTACCTCCTTTACTCAGGTGATGCAGCGCTGCACAATGAGGGCTATGGGCTATGTCGGTCAAGCTGAAACTGCTTGGAGCGGCAAAGGAGGTGGGCCGTGCCGGCATCCTACTCGACATCGAGGGAGAGCAGGTTCTTTTAGACTATGGTGTAAGCCTTAAGGGTAATGAACCGGAATTCCCTCTACCTGTTCAGCCCCGTACCCTCCGTGTGTGCACGCTTTCTCACGCGCATTTAGATCACAGCGGGGCTTTACCTTTGCTTTACGTGTCTGCTAAACCCCCGCTCCTAGCAACACCGCTATCGTTATCACTTTCTGAGCTGCTTATTAGAGATTTCATGAAGCTGTCCAAGTACTACATTCCCTACGAATCAGAAGAGCTGGAGAAGATGAAGGAGCATGCAATCCCTCTCGTTCACAACGAGGTGTACGAGGAAGGGGAGCTCACCTTCAAGATGGTGGACGCTGGGCACATCCCTGGGAGCTCAATGATCGTGCTGGAGACGCCCTCGCTATCTATCGTTTACACAGGCGACTACGCCCTGCACGACACCTGCCTACTGAGGCGAGGCGACTCAGGTGCAATCGCGAAAGCAGATGTACTTATCATGGAGACCACGTATGCGGAGTTCGATCATCCGCCTCGCGATGTTGTTGAGAAGGAGTTCATAGCCTCCCTCGAAGAAGTTCTCTCCGCCGGGGGCAGTGTGCTCGTACCGGCGTTTGCTGTAGGGCGCGCACAGGAGATACTGTGCGTGCTTGCGAAGTACGGAGTGAGCTATCCGGTGTACGTAGACGGCATGGCCAGGCGGGCCAACGAGCTTATTGCAGAGAGTATTGATCTCCTCCGAGACCCAAGGCTATTCGAGAAAGCCTTAGATATGGCTCGAAGCGTTGAGAGTTGGGATGACAGGAAAAGGGCGATAAGCTCTCCCAGCGTGATCGTAACGCCGGCAGGAATGCTCAAGGGGGGCCCCTCGGAGTACTATATGGAGAAGCTCATGGACGACCCTCGTAATGCCGTATTCTTCGTTAGCTTTGCAATACCCGAGACACCTGCCAGACAGATCATCGAGACAGGTGTGTACTCTTCTGCCGCGAAGAAAGGTTATGTGAAAGCTAGGGTCGAGTGGTTTGACTTTTCAGCTCACTGCGGTAAGAGCGAGCTGGAAGAGACGGTAAGGCTCGCCAAGCGCGATACAAGCATCGTGCTGATGCACGGGGAAGAGGGCGCGGAGCAGGTAATTTACCGATATGCTATGGAGATCGGAAAGAAGGCCTACGCGCCCCCAGCGGGGGAGTGGCTCGAAATAAAGCTGTAGCGCGCGGAAAAAAATTTAGGCGCAAGCTCCTGCAGCGGTGGGAGCGCCTGATGCTCGAGGTGAGTATAATCTCCGACAGGTACAACAAGCTTGTTGGCAGGCGGGAGCTAAGAGTGGTTCTGTCTCACGGGGGAAGGGGCACCCCCAGCCGCAAGGAAGTTATAGAGGCGCTGAAGAACCTCTTAAAGCTGCCTGAGAGCCAAGTGATCCTCGTGAAGAAGCTGCTCACAGAGTACGGCATGGGTAGATCTACGGCGTTAATTCATGTATACGATAGTCTGGAGCGCGCCAAGATGTTCGAGCCTACCTACATACTAAGGAGGCATGGGCTTGTGGAAGAGCACGCGGAGGCGAAGGGGTGACCTTTATGGCGCACGTGCACAAGCTCTACGAGTACGATTATAAGACCGGGGCTATCAAGCTTAAGAACAAGAAGTGTCCCAGATGCGGCTCTATAATGGCCCATCATATGAAGCCTGTAGAGCGCTGGGCTTGCGGTAAGTGTGGTTACACGGAATTCCTCTGAGCAGCGTCGCTCTCACGCCTGCGCGGCTTTCTCCTCCTCTACTCCTCACCCGTGCTAACTAACTCTTCGGCGCGTAAGTTTTTCAGCCTGTGCGCGCGGCACTGCTTGGTGAGCAGAGTATTGCCGCTGGTTCTTGGGATAGAGTCTACGGCGCACACATTCGGGGTTGGGATAGCGTCCGAGAAGGGAGAAATCCTCGCTAACGTCAACTCGGTCTACCGTCCCACAGCTGGCGGCATAAAGCCGTCGGAGGCTGCTGAGCACCACAGCAGAGTAGCCCCAGAGGTATTGAGGAAGGCTTTGGAGGCCTCGGGAGTGAGCCTAGAGAGTATAGATGCCATAGCTGTAGCCTTGGGCCCCGGCCTCGGTCCCTGCCTTAGAGTGGGGGCGACGCTAGCTAGGTACCTGGCATCGCTTCTAAACAAACCTTTGGTGCCTGTCAATCACGCCGTGGCGCACATAGAGATTGCAAGGCTATCCACAGGCTTGAGAGACCCTGTGGTGGTCTACGTAGCCGGAGGTAACACGATAATCACCACATTTGTGGAAGGAAGGTATCGCGTTTTCGGCGAGACTCTGGACATAGCTCTTGGTAACCTCATGGATACTTTTGCAAGGGAGCTGGGCTTGGGCTTTCCCGGCGTTCCTAAGGTCGAGGAGCTGGCAGCTCGGGGTAGAAACCTGGTTCCACTGCCATACAGTGTCAAAGGCCAAGATGTTTCTTACTCAGGGCTTCTCACGACAGCGCTGAGGCTTTATAGGGAGAGGCGCTGCAGTTTAGAAGATCTTTGCTACAGCCTGGTCGAAACAGCGTACTCCATGCTCGTCGAGGTAGCCGAACGCGCACTAGCACACACTGGTAAAAGCGAGGTTGTACTCACTGGCGGGGTTGCCAGAAGCTCCGTTCTCTCGGATAAACTAGCGAAGATGGCTAAAGCTAGAGGAGCTCGCTTCGCTGTGGTCGACCCCGAGCTGGCAGGAGATAACGGCGCGATGATCGCTTACACGGGGGCCCTCGCCTACGTATCCGGCTTAACGATCCCTGTGGAGGAGAGCCGCATAAGGCCTCTTTGGAGGCTTGATGAGGTTGAGGTGCCGTGGCGGATGTAAGTGCCCGTCGTGACTATCTAAGTCTCCTCAAGAGCATAGCTGGCTTAGAGGGGCTGAGGATTATAGGGGTGGGTGCAGAGGCTATGCTCGTCGAAGGTTACTTGGGTGGGCTCCACATAGTGGCTAAGTACAGGGTTCCGAAGATCTACAGAGCGGAACAGCTGGATGCTCGCCTGAGGAAGGCCAGAACTGCTCTCGAAGCTAAGCTGCTTGGGCGTGCCGCCGCGGCGGGGATTAACGTTCCTCACGTTGTCTACGTTGACGTCGAGGAGGGACTGCTCGTGCTCACGTACATAGAGGGGGAGAGAATGAAGGAGCTCCTCCAAAGCGGCTGTAAGGACGTTGGAAGACTTGCCAGCGAGATCGGTCGCATGGTTGGTATTCTGCACAACGAGGGAATCATTCATGGAGACCTAACTACCAGCAACATTATTGTGCGGGGAGGACGGCCATATATAATTGATTTCGGTCTAGGCTTCTTCTCATACCGCGTGGAGGACGCAGGAGTAGACCTCCACTTGTTCAAGAGAGCTCTCGAGAGCACGCATCCGGGTTTAGTGGAGGATATTTTCTCCAGCTTCGCTGAGGGATACAGGTCGGCAAGGGGCCATGTTGCCGAGGAGGTGCTGAGGAAGATTGAGGAGATTAGAATGAGGGGGAGGTATGTTGCGCAAAGACGCCGAAAACTCTTCTGGTAGAATCTAGCTCTCCCCCGACAGCAACTCCTCTAGGAATTCTTCAGGAGAGCCTGTGTCCACCCCGATCCTGGAGAAGAACCTATAGATATTCTCCACATCTTTCCTGAGGAACTCCTGCGCCATAGGGTGCGACGAGAGGACGGCTGAGCCGAGGTCGATGATTACGAGCTTGTCCCCCTCGCTCACCATCACGTTGTACTCTGACAGATCTGCGTGCACAAGCTTGGCGCGTAAGTAGAGTCGCCTTATGTACTCCTTAAGTTCCGAGAAAGCCTTAGCAGGGTTACTGGGGGTTTTCTCCTTAAGCAAGGGAGCGGGTACCCCCTCCTTACCTATGAACTCCATCACGAGTATATTACGTTCTACAGCATAAGGCTGGGGAACGGGTACCCCGCTCTCATAGGCTCTCTTGAGGTTTCGGTACTCCTTAAGGCACCAGGCATAGACAAGCTTCTTGAAGTCTCCTTTAAGCCCTTCGAATCTCGGATCGCCGGCTATGTACTTCAGCCTACCCCCTCTGAAGCTAGACGCCTGGACGTAGAATATCTTCACAGCTAAGTCTTCACCGCGAGGGCCCTTGCCCCAGTAGACCCGCGCCTCCTTCCCACTAGCTACGGCGCCGAAGAGCCTGGCGATTACGCCTTTGTTCATAAGCTTGTAAATACCCATTACCGTCCAGTAATCGAAGACCCCCTCAAGAACCTCAAAAAGCTTGGAGTCCTTCTCCACCCACTCGTTCACGTAGACCACTTCTCCCACAACTCTAACCTACGCTTCTTAAGGGAGAAGCTCTCCCTTTCTAAGAACTTCAAAACGCTCTGGTGCGCCTGTCCCCTGATGAGCCTGATCAGCGCTTCACGCGCTACACGCAGCTGCTCGTAATCACCTACAAGCCCCACCTGTTTTTCCCCTATAACAACTCTGACGCCAGTCTGCTCCTCGAGCGTTCTCTTGAAACGCCCCTCTGTGCCGATAATCCTCGCCTTAATCCTGCGCAAATCCTCCCAGTTGCGGCTAACCTCCGACAAGTCTATGATCTCTAGGTCGTAGGCATCGTCCGCGAGGAGCAGGGCATCATCTACAGAGAACCCTAGCGAGATGGCTTCTAAAGCCTTTTTAGCCTTCAATACCGTATAAGGAGTACCCTCCTCCCTAGGTCTCACTGTAACGACGGCTTTGCCCGAATCTATCGAGAGCTCGACTTTGAAGGCCTCCTCCAACCTTCTCTTGTTGCTTCCATCCTTACCTATGATTACGCCCAATCTCTCTGGGCTCACCGGTACTATAAGCCCACTCGACATGTGGACCCCCAAACTTTGCACCAGGGCACCGTTATTTTTCCAATTCGCATGCAACTGGGTAGGAATACCTCCCTCCGAATTGCCGCTCAAGCTTCCAGCAAACACATGCGGCGAAACCTTAAATCTCCCTGCCTTGTAGTAAAAAGGAGGGGGAGCGGGGGTGCCCGAGCCTGGATAAAGGGGGCGGACCGCGAGGGCCCACACTTAAGTCCATGCTGTAAGACATCCGCTGGCGTTGGCCTGCCCGGGTTCAAATCCCGGCCCCCGCACCACCCTCTCAAGCAGGTTCCCATACACGTTAACAGCTATTCCTGGCCTAATTATCGTCGTCAAAATCCATGGAGCCGGGGCCGGGACTCGAACCCGGGTGAAACTGGGTCTCTACAAGGTTTCCTCCAGCAGGGCTACTGCAGCCCAGCGCCTTGACCCCTCGGCCACCCCGGCTCCCCCTTTTCTCAGCCTCTTAGAGCCTCTTATTTTTATCGGAGCTGGCGCGCCGTGCGGTTTATTAACGTGGTTTTATCTTGGGATTGCTGAAGCGGTGCGCGTGTGCCGCCAGCAGAGAGCACTCCGAGCGTAAGGCGGTGTACCGCCCGTGCTGTGAGAGGGTGTGTTACCTGGCGGCTACAGCGCACCGCGAGTCTCGTCGGGTGACGCTAATAATGTGCACCACAGGGTGTATGGGGAATGGGTGGTCCTCCGGTAACAGCAAAGTATGTGATAAAGGCTCGAGTGGAGGTCTCGGGGATTGTTGACAAGCACGATATAGTGGGTGCTGTCTTCGGGCAGACAGAGGGGCTTCTGGGCGAGGAGCTCGATCTTCGAGAGCTGCAGAAAACCGGGAGAATAGGCAGGATAGAGGTTTCTACGCGTCAACAAGGGGATAAAACCCTGGCAGAGGTGGAGATCCCCTCGAACCTCGACATGATCGAGACGGCGGTGCTTGCAGCGACTGTTGAGACTATAGATAAGGTCGGCCCCTATCCGGCCAAAACCGAGATTGTGAGCATAGAGGATGTGAGGAGCGAGAAGAGGAAAAAGATAGTCGAGAGAGCCGTGGAGCTGTACAAGAAGCTCTCGGAAAGCATCCCAGAGTCCCGCGAGATCATAGAGGAGGTCCTCAGCAGGGTTCGCGCTGCCGAGCTCGTCGAGTACGGAGAGGAGAAGCTCCCAGGGGGTCCTGATGTGCCGATAGCCGACACAGTGATACTAGTCGAGGGGAGGGCAGATGTCCTCAACCTTCTAAGGCACGGGTACCGCAACGTGTTAGCAATAGGCGGCGCCGCGGTGCCCAAGAGCTTGAAGGAACTTCTGAGTGGGAAGAAAGTCGTGCTTTTTGTCGATGGGGATCGAGGTGGAGAGCTCATAGCGAGAAATGTGATCAGCTCGATACATGTGGACTATGTCGTCAGAGCTCCTGAAGGCAGGGAGGTTGAGGAGCTGACTGCCAAGGAGATTGCTAAATGTCTCCAGAACAAAGTCTCTGTCGAGGAGTTCGTAGAAAGTCTTGAGCGGGAGAAGAAGCAGCAGCGCGAAATAAAGGCCGAGTTCATAGTGCCGCCGGCAAAGCTCCTCAGCCGCAAGCCTTCACAGCAGTCTAGCTTCGTGGAGAAGGTGAAGGTACCGCACCACGTCAAGGAGGTACTGGAGGGAATCAAAGGCACGTTGGAGTCCGTGCTCTACGATGCTAACTGGAACGAGGTGGCCCGTGTCCCCGTGAAAGACCTGGTGAATAGGCTCAGGGAGCTTGATGGAGTAGCATACGTCGTGCTAGACGGCATAGTGACACAGCGCCTAGTAGACGCCGCCTACACTAAGGGTGTAAAGGCCCTTATAGGCGTAAGAGTCGGCGAGATAATTAGAAAGCCGGAGAACCTCATGATCTCAACCTTCGAGAACGTCGAGGAGCAGTAAAGGCTCAGAGGAGGTGCATTTCTTCACAGCTCAGCCCAGGTCAATCTCTTCACAGCCCATGGGTTCAAGCAGCCACCACGTATAAAGACTACCTTTCAAACGGCTCTCTCTGCCCTCCTCAGAGTAATATTTATAAGGGGTCTATGTTCTGGTAGAAATTGCCGTAGACCCGGCGGTCCGCCAGGATAGCGGGGGAGGCTACCCTCCCCCAATGAAAAGGCGGCCTCCGTCTACGGCGACATCGTGCGTCCCCGAGAAAAACGGGCGCACGAGCCCGGACCTCTCGGGGACAAGAGAGTGGCGCGCGGTACGCGGGACGCTAACCCGTGGTGCTCCCTCCGCTAGCGGCCTGACTCCGGTTGATCCTGCCGGACCCGACCGCTATCGGGGTGGGGCTAACCCATGGAAGTCTTGGAGCCGGGGCAACGGCCGGCTCCGGCGGACGGCTCAGTAGCACGTGGCTAACCTACCCTCGGGAGGGGGATAACCCCGGGAAACTGGGGATAATACCCCATAGGCGCGAGCTCCTGGAATGGGCTCGCGCCGAAAGGGGCGTAGCGCCACGCCCGCTACGCCCGCCCGAGGATGGGGCTGCGGCCTATCAGGTAGTTGGCGGGGTAACGGCCCGCCAAGCCGAAGACGGGTGGGGGCCGTGAGAGCGGGAGCCCCGAGATGGGCACTGAGACAAGGGCCCAGGCCCTACGGGGCGCACCAGGGGCGAAACTTCCGCAATGCGGGAAACCGTGACGGAGTCACCCCGAGTGCCGCCCGAAGAGGGCGGCTTTTCCCCGGTCTAAAAAGCCGGGGGAATAAGCGGGGGGCAAGCCTGGTGTCAGCCGCCGCGGTAATACCAGCCCCGCGAGTGGTCGGGACGTTTATTAGGCCTAGAGCGTCCGTAGCCGGCCCGGTAAGTCCCCCCTTAAAGCCCACGGCCCAACCGTGGGAGCGGGGGGATACTGCCGGGCTAGGGGGCGGGAGAGGCCGGGGGTACTCCTGGGGTAGGGGCGAAATCCGAAAATCCCAGGAGGACCACCAGTGGCGAAGGCGCCCGGCTGGAACGCGCCCGACGGTGAGGGACGAAAGCTGGGGGAGCAAAGGGGATTAGATACCCCCGTAGTCCCAGCTGTAAACGATGCGGGCTAGATGCTAGGCGGGCTTCGAGCCCGCCTAGTGTCGAAGGGAAGCCGTTAAGCCCGCCGCCTGGGGAGTACGGCCGCAAGGCTGAAACTTAAAGGAATTGGCGGGGGAGCACCACAAGGGGTGAAGCTTGCGGTTCAATTGGAGTCAACGCCGGAAACCTTACCGGGGGCGACAGCAGGATGAAGGCCAGGCTGACGACCTTGCCAGACGAGCTGAGAGGAGGTGCATGGCCGTCGCCGGCTCGTGCCGTGAGGTGTCCTGTTAAGTCAGGGAACGAGCGAGACCCCCGCCCCTAGTTGCTACCCGGCCCCAAAGGGCCGGGGCACTCTAGGGGGACTGCCGGCGATAAGCCGGAGGAAGGAGGGGGCTACGGCAGGTCAGTATGCCCCGAAACCCCCGGGCTACACGCGAGCTGCAATGGCGGGGACAGCGGGTTCCGACCCCGAAAGGGGGAGGTAATCCCGTAAACCCCGCCTCAGTAGGAATCGAGGGCTGCAACTCGCCCTCGTGAACGTGGAATCCCTAGTAACCGCGTGTCACCAACGCGCGGTGAATACGTCCCTGCTCCTTGCACACACCGCCCGTCGCTCCACCCGAGGGGGGCCCGGGTGAGGCCTCCTGCCGTGAGGTGGGAGGTCGAACCCGGGCCCCCCAAGGGGGGAGAAGTCGTAACAAGGTGGCCGTAGGGGAACCTGCGGCCGGATCACCTCCTTTACCTTCCGTCCCGCGTACCGCGCGCCACTCATCTCTCGCTAATCTGGCCAATTAGATGAATCCCGGGAACGTGGCGTTCCCGGGTGGATGGCCGAGCCCAAACGACCTGGCGGTCGTTTGGGTGAATGAGCGCCGCGTAGGGTGCGTGCAAACCAGGACCGCGCTGGTAGACGGCACTAAGCCGCCTGGTGGATGGCTCGGCTCGGGCGCCGACGAAGGCCGTGGCAAGCGGCGATACGCCCCGGGGAGCCGCAGGCAGGCTTCGATCCGGGGATCGCTGAATGGGACCTCCTGCTGCGGGCGAATAGCCCGCAGCGCTCGGGAAA
>Ga0185307_1002222_pt1 | contig 10165 bp, 13 predicted proteins | sample LHCtaG_FD_128010 | JGI IMG/M metagenome (GOLD analysis project Ga0185307, IMG submission 128010) | Hot spring microbial communities from Little Hot Creek, USA to study Microbial Dark Matter (Phase II) - LHC4sed_matched (SPADES... | ecosystem: Environmental > Aquatic > Thermal springs > Hot... | reverse complement strand
CTCTACTACTTGGGCCTCATGCTCATAAGAGCCTCGTTCTACTACTCGGCCATGTCGAGCAACAGCAGGAGAGGAGGCGGAGGGATCTTCTTCCTCCTCACAGGAGTGGCGGCGATAGTCCTGAGCTTCGTCATCCAGATACTGGTGCTGGCCTTCAGCAGGCTCAGGGAGTACTACGCTGACGCCCACGGCGCTACCGTGACCAGCCCGACGTCGATGCAGAGGGCTCTGGCCAGGCTCCACGTCTACTACAGGTACAACGAGGCCGCCGCCGAAGAGATCCGCCAGAGCAAGCTCAAGGCGCTCTTCATCTACGCGCTCACGGAGGCCGTCGCCAACCCGTTCTACAGGCGCTCGACCAGCTACGTCAGGGACGTCGACATAGACGAGGTCGTGGAGAGGCTCAAGAAGGCTGAGGTAGAAGAGCCGGGAGAGTTCCTCAGCTCCCACCCGCCCATCCCCAAGAGGATAAGGTTCTTGGAGAACCTCAAGCTCTTGAGGGAGGGGTACTGAGAGGACTTAGGACCAGTGCCTCGGCTAATTTCCTCGATAACTCCTCGATCATTCTTTACCATTAGGTGACCCTTTAGAGGCTCGCTACCTTACAGAACGGCGGTCGCCATGCCCGAAGGTCGGTTCTGAGCCCTTCTCTATTCGTCGTATCCCTCGACGCCTGGACCTCGAGGGGCTTAAGAAGCTGTGAAGCGGAGGTTGAGGTCGGCGACATGTTAGGCGATGCACTCAAGAGGGGTGGGCCAAGGTCTAAACACGAGCCCCTATCATCAACAGTCGTCAACTGTCGCCGTCATGATTAATAACGCTCCATAGCTTTCTCCACCGCCTCCCTGTGAAGCGGGCTCTGCCAGGCCACGTCCCTCCCTATCCCGAGCTCTTCGTCCCTCTCTGGCGGGGGCTCATCTATCCAGAATCGGGGGTCTCTCTCGTACATGTTGTAGACTATGAGATTCTTAGCGATGAGTTCTTCACTAAACTTGCTTGGGAAATCCTCTTCCCAGAGGCTTTGCGGGTCCTTCACCACCTTTTCGAGGTAGGCTCTCCACTTCTTGACGAAGTCTTTAGTCAGCTCCTTCGCTCTAACGAGCCAAGCGACGACCGTATCAACATCCCATTCAACTTCGTAGAGCTGAGAGAGGATCCTGGGATTGCCGCCAGTGATCGCCCAGGCGTCCTCTAGCCTCGGCTTGGGGCCTGGTATCCTCTCGTACAGCTCCTCGAAGCCCCTCTTGCTCATGTTCCACATGGGCATGGTCTTGGCCCATAGATGCCTCCCTATCTCCCTCCTCGAAGCGCCCTCACTAGTGGTGGCAATCGCTACTATGTTCTCGTATCTCCCAGGCGGGTGCTCAATGACCTCTAGTAGCCCCTTGACGAAGAGGGCCGCCTCCCTGTCCCCGACGTACTGGAAAGCGTCATCGACCATTATCGCGAGCTTTCTCCTCCCCAGCTTTATCGCCTCTTTAGCGAAGTCTACGACGTACCCTAAGAACCCAGCCAATGCGTGTGCTGAGTCTGCCCGACTTAACAACTCTATGACCCTCTCCTCAATGCTCTTAATCTCCACCTCTGCTAGGAACTCTCTCCTCATCGGGTTGAAGTATATGACGTTGAAGTTCAAGTCCTTGAGGACCTCGACCGCTTGCTTGAGCCAAGCCGTTTTACCGCACCCCTCAGGCCCGAAGACGACTATCGGGAACCTAGTGCCTCTCTTCGCAAGCTCTTCCACTTGTTGGAGGCCCCTCTCTCTGTCGCAGAACTCGACCTCGACGCCCTTGGCGAACGGCAGCTTTATCCTCTTCTTCACCCTCACTAAGCCCCTCTCCGACTTTTGGCCCTTTGAGAGGTCGCAAACCCTAAATTATCGAGCCCTCTAAGAATTTAAACCTAATACTTGCGGCACATTAAGAAGGCTCTCCTACGCATTAACTTCGAGGTGCGCGCATCACGCCCGAGTCATAGTCCTCAGTGCCCTGCCTTAGCGCTCAACGGCATAACAGCTGGTGTCCTTACCGAAGTTCCTCGAGCCCCCTATTACGTCTACGTCCACGGCTACTTCATCTGGCCTATTTATCACGTCTTCTTAGCCGAGATCGCGCTCTAGTCCTTCAAGACCGAGAAGGAGAGCGTCAGAGAAGTCGTGGGGCCTGTGGTGGACAGGTCGTGGCTCACGGCCATCCTTGCGACCTCGCTATTCGGCTTCTCCCTCGCACTCTTCCAAGTCGTCCAGCCCTTAGTGACGGAACTGGTCTACGATCCTGAGGCGTGGAAGCAAGAGCTGAGCGGGTTCGAAGGGCTCCTGCAGTCCGTGGCCATCTAAGCTTTATCGCCTGCCGGTCACCGCGAGAGTTTGCAGGTAAACAATCTAGAGGGCCACTTGTTGACGAGGTTCGAGCGCCTGCTTCGCAGGACTTGGGCAGCCGTATTGTCGCAGGCAGTGCTCTTTGGCCTCTGGCATGGCGTATCGCTGTTCACATCCCTCTCCGTGCTCATGGGCCTAGTGGCCAGATCCGCTTATGCCGAGACGAGGAGGCTCATGCCGATCATGGCGAGCCATTGGCTCGTGGGCCTCGCGACACTTCGCTTAGCATGTGGTCGCAGGCCTGTGGACTTAGCACACGACCAACCATTAACTCAATGTTAGCCGGCGATGGACGTTTGAAGGGGCATCGACCTCGCTTGAGACCCTCTTGGGATATCTGACCTCGACCCAGCCGAAGCCCGCCGTCCTATTGCCCCCGACCCCACTGAGCTCAGCGAGCTTGAGGAGCTGAGACGTTATCCTGGCCATGCGCTCGTCGTACGTGTCCTCGGCTAGGGCGTAGTAGGCGGTCCCCGTGAAGCCGATCGCGAAGACCCCCTTGACCGGGTGCTCGTAGTAGCGGTGGGTCTCGACGCCCTTCAGCCTGGAGATCAGGATGGGGCGTTGCTGGAGCCAGTCCAAGTAGTCCTCCTCGATCTCAGGCTTCAAGTAGGCATTCCATATGTTGTAGAGGTTCGTGAAGAGGTGGAGGGGGTCTGGCAACGGCAACACCCTAGCGGCCTCGGCCCTCCTGACCGACCTAGGGATGTGGGCCCTGAAGAACGTGGGCGTCAAGAACCTTATCGCGAACCTCCTCTCGGGCTCACGAGCTAAGAGGTCGCTCGGATTCACCTGCCTGACGGCCAGCGAGAGCACCCTAGCCCTCGCGCGCCCCAGCTCCACAGCCTCGCCCAACTTCATCAGTGCTTTGCAGAAGAGCCCCGCCAATTGCTGGTCCAGCGAGGTCACTTGGACGTTGAAGGGGGTCTCGGCCGGCACTCTCTCGCTGAATATCTTGACTTTCCCCCGGACGAGGGCGTGAGGGGGCCTCACGGAGAAGGGCGCTGGCGACCCCTTCTCGGAGTGGAGGCGCTCCGCGTACTTGGGGTCAACGGACCTCAAGGCCGCGTAGACCAAGCCCCTCACGAGGTAGCCCGTGTAGCTCTTCTCCTGAGCCCTCACCTCTTGCTGAGCCGCCAGATGGACGTCGACCTGGACTATCATCTCTCGATTCTCTCTTGGCGAGGCCAGGGGCTTACGAGCCCTAAGGGCTCGGGATTACCCGTTCTAGAGCTCCACGCCCCTCCATTAATATAGCTTACCGCGAGGACCTCTTTGACTCAAACCAGTCAAAGAGCCTTCGCAAGAGGTTGGCGATCACAAGGCTAGTAGATAGAGACGTCGATGACTGCGAGCTCACTTGGGCTTAAATCCTATCCACGACCTATCGCGAAGTAGTCCAAGTCTGAGCTACGCCCTTGCGGTCGAGCTTCGATTACTTTACTGCCCTCCTCACGGCCTCTCTGTGCAGGGGGCTCTGCCAGGCGACGTCCCTTCCAATGCCCAGCTCTAAGTCCCTCTCTGGCGGGGGCTCGTCTATCCAGAGCTTAGCCCCCCTCGGGTACAAGTCGTAGACTATGAGGTTCTTGGCTATTAACTCCTCCTTGAGCTCCTCGGGGAAGCCCTTCTCGAATAGGCCGTCGGGGTCCTCGACTATCTCCCTCAGGTGTTGACTCCACTTCTTGGTAAGGTCCCTCAGTCCCTTTGCCCTGATGAGGCCCTCAACGACTTCGTCTACGTCCCACCCGGCCTCGTAAAGCTGGGCTAGGACCCTCGGATTACCGCCTGTCAGCCTCCATGCATCTTCTAGCCTCGGCTTGGGGCCTGGTATCCTCTCGTACAGCTCCTCGAAGCCCCTCTTGCTCATGTTCCACATGGGCATGGTCTTGGCCCAGAGGTGCCTCCCTATCTCCCTCCTCGAGAGCCCCTCGCTAGTGGCAGCTATGGCCACCATCCTCTCGCAGCCCTCTCGAGGGTACTCGACTAAGCTCAGCAACGCCTTCACGTAGGTGGCCGCCTTGTCTATTCCGACGGCTTGGAAGACGTCGTCCACTAAGATGGCAACCCTTCCCCCCTCCACCTGCTAATCAACCACTTGACCGCCTCTATAGCGAGGGTGGCGAGCTTGACCTCGGCTACTCCAACCGCCTCAGAGGCAGCTTCAACGAACTTCTCCATGAGCTCCTTAACGTCGGTGCGAGCGGCGAAGTCCCTTCGCATAGGGTCCACGTAAATGGCCTCAAAGCCCATCTCCCGCAAGGTTTCGACAGCTTGCTTAAGCCAAGCCGTTTTACCGCACCCCTCGGGCCCGAAGACGACTATCGGGAACCTAGTGCCCTTTTCAGCGAAGCCCTCCACTTGCTCGAGGGCCCTCTGCCTATCGCAGAACTCGACCTCGACGTCGCTCGCAAATGTCAGCTTGACCCTCTTCACTTAGCCCCCCTCGACCCTCGCAAGGGCCCCTTCACGGCTCCACGGGCTCGCAGACCCTCGTGACACTTAAGCCTTCAAGAGATTTTAAACATGGCAGCCTCCACAGCGAGCTTCACGACTTAGCGAGAGCTTCTAAGATGACGACGACGCCAACTAGCGCTAAGATCCACGGCCAGAACAAGTCGAAGTAAAACAAGGTCGCGAGGCCTACGAGGAAGACTCCGCCGCTTATCGCGTGAACAGTCTTCTTTCGCCCCTCTTCCCTGTTAGCCCTCTTCTCGCTAGACACGGCCACCACTAGAGGTACTCGAGAGGGCCCTTTATAATGCGTTCGGCTCACGAACGTCGTGACGTCAATGAAGCCCATAGCCTCCGTCGGCCGAGGTCAAAAGGCCTTGGTCGAGCTGAGCTCTCGCAGATTTATAAGGCCCTGCGAGGGCACTTAACTTGATGAGCGTGAGGCCGAGGGTGGGGCACATATATCGACTCAGGCGAGGGAGGATAGGGCACATATACCTCTTGAGGCGTCCGAGAGACCATGGCCGTGAGGGTCAAGCTCAGGCTTAGGTCTAGGATCTCGGGGGAAGTCGCCGAGGTCTCGGCCCTCATAAACACGGGCTTCGAGACCGAGAGCCCCCAGTTGCTGATCCCTGTACGGCTGGCGAGGCAGCTCTCGCTCTACCCACCGCCCCCCACGTCCAGCGTGGTGGAGGTCGGGACTGCTGGCGGGCCGTCGAGAGTCTTCTTGGTCGGGAATGCGGTTGACGCGTGGGCCGTGACCGAGGACAGAGAGGTCGGCCCGAAGCTCGCCGACGTCATGATATCACCGATCGAGGAGGAGGTCCTGGTGAACGACAAGCTGACCGAGGAGCTCGGCATAGTCTTGCTAGCCCCCGGCTCGGGGAAGTGGAGGTTCGTCGACGACCCGATCGACAAGGTGAGGAGTAGCGAGAGGCCTCAGTACTGGTGAGGGCCTTGGAGCTCATAACCCTCGTGATATATGACATCCCCGACGACGACCTCAGGCATCAAGTGGCCAAGTACTTGAAGTCCAAGGGCCTCAAGAGGATTCAGAAGAGCGCCTTCGCAGGGCCCCTGACCTCCGCTCAGAGGGCCGAGCTCATAGCTGGCCTGAAGAGGTTGATAAAGGGAAGGGAGGCCAACATACAGGTGTACCCGCTGACGCCAGCGAGCTTCAATCAGCGAGTGGTCTTGGGGGTCGAGCTGAAGTACGAAGAGGAGGAGCACGTGATTTAGCACGAGACCCGTCAATCGAGCTAGCGAATTGAATGCCTCCACGTCCCTTGACGGCCTCAACTTCTTTTCACGAAACCCGCAAATTCCCTTAGAGGCCAGGGGACCTCTCGTAGAGGGCCATTAAGCCCCTTCGCGTAGCCACGGCAATGGTCGCGTCGTTGAGTCCTTGACCTCATTCACCAACAACTCGACGACTGCGTGCCAAGCCGTTAAGGGCCTCGCTCACGGCAGACGAGCCACTCCTCATCGACGTCTGGACAAGGACTGAGCATGCCGCTATCTAAATTAACTGTCGTACACATGTTTAATTGGTGGTCGAGGTGGGACTGGCCTTCGCCGACGTCGAGATCAACGGCGTCAAGTTCAGGGCGCTAGTGGACACGGGCTTTAACGGAGACGTGCTGGTCAGCAAGGCAGTCGCCGAGAAGCTAGGGCTGGTGACAATCGGGGAGTCCGAGAGGAAGACCGTCGACAACAGGGTCGTTAAGACCAAGGTGTCTTACGGCAAGTTGAAGGTGTTCGGCGCTGAGAGTTACGTGCTGATAGAGGTCGTGGAAGAGATGCCGCTCGACGTCTTGATAGGGGTCAGGGCCCTCGAGGCCCTCGGCTTCGTCGTCGACCCCTCGACTGGCACTCTCAAGCGGGTAGGCTTAATAGCCGTATAACGGTGAGCTCCTCCGAAGGTCGAAGCCTCACCGCAAGTGTCGTGAGGGCTAGTGTAAAACCAGAAGGGGCTCGTCTAAGGATCCTCCTTTCGTAATTGGCCGTGCTAGTGGAACTTGAGCGTAAATTAAAGGAGTCTTGAGGGTGTTACGCGACATCCCAGAGAACCGGGCCGAGAGCTGTCGGCATGGCTTCAGCCCTTTGGTGAGCAGGGAGTAAAGGTCTTGAACGAGCCAGGCCTGAAGTTTTGTGGGCGTGTGCATCTCTTAAGGTGCTTGAGGACTCCTGACTGCGAGGAGAGCGGCCCTTGGCCAAGGGTCAAAGGATGAGCCTTAAAAGGAGAAAGGGGAAGAGAAGGGAGGTGAAGGCCTTGCTTCAGCTCGCCTTCGCCGGGAGCTTTAAAGCCGCCCCAGCCGCTATGCTAAGCACTCCGGCTATGAATTGTAACACGACCATGACCCAGCCGAAGGCTAGAATGGGCCCTAGCGTGGCCCAGAGACCCCCAAGCCCCGGCGCCATTGACCTAGTCATCGACGCCACGGCCTCTAACGCGCTCGTCACGAAGATCATGCCAAATATCCCGAGGAGGCCGGTTATCAAGAACACTAGGCCGATTGCTATTAGCGCCGCCCTCAACAACTTACTCATTTACGACACCAAATCTTGTGTAAGGCTTGGAAAAACTTATAAGGCCTTCGCCAGGGCTTCTTCGCCTTAGACGAGCTCTATACCAAGAAAGGCTGAAGGCCCTCGAAGCCCGTCGTCAGCCTCTAATCGTCCTCATCCGCGCTGTAAGGCCGAGCTCAAGAAGTCCGAGAGGACCTCGACGCCTTTGACACTGATATTCCTCAGCGCAGAGGTTCCTTGCAAGGCCAGCCTGGCCAAGTTCAATTCGACGAGGAGCGAGGCCGAGCTCGCCGCCGATAGGAGCTCGATTAGGGGCTTAGGTGTGGTCGCCCCCGCCTCCACCAAGTGGACGAGCAATAGGGCCTCCACGATGCTGATCCTCTCCTTTATCTCGTGAAGGCGCTCTAGGACCTCGTTTACCTCGCTCCTCGCCCTCGTGAGTAGCTCCTCGAGCCTCTTGCACGCCCTCTTGAGAGATGCCAGCTCCTCCCTCAAGCGCGCGCTCAGGGCGCCGTCCCTCACACGGCCCCTTCAAGCTAGCGAGGTCGGCCTGAGCTATAAAGCACCCGACTCTTCACGCCCTCAGACGTGCTCTGCGAAGCCCTGCGCGTTGCAATCGATCAGGGCCGAGAACCTCGACAATGCCCTGAATCGCTGTCGGCCCTCGCACATTGCCACGTCCTTCACGGGGCGTAGCTTTAAAGTCTGGGCTACCACACTTACGTCATGCGTAGTGGGAGCCTAGGAGAAGTAGAGCTCCTGAAGAGAAGAGCGACTTCCTTCCTCGAGTTAGCGAGGTACTCGTTGCAGAGGGGCCTCTACGACGTGGCCGCGTTTAATGCTGAGCAGGCAGCACAACTCTACTTGAAGGCGACGCTCCTCGAGCTGGTCGGGGACTTCCCAAGGACTCACTCGATAATATTCTTGCTGAACGAGCTCAAGCGAGTAGGCGGCAAGGAGGTCGAGGACTTCGTTAGGGAGAACAAGAGGGGCCTCCACGTCTTGGAGGACGCTTACCTAACGAGCAGGTATTTTTACAAGCTCTTTGACAAAGAAGACGTGGAATACCTAGTCTCACTCGCCGAGAAGGTGATGGACCTCTGTGAGAGGCTTAGACGTGGCTTGGGAGAGGGCTAAGGTTCTTAGGAGCTGGAGGGGCTGGCTCGAGAGGATCGTAGGGGCGAGCAGAGAGGTCCTCTCCTCTAAGTTGATGGGCGTCTACCTCTTCGGGAGCGCCGTCACCGGAAGTCTTGTGGCCGCCTCTGACGTCGACGTGCTGATAGTCGCGAAGGACCTCCCGAGGGCCGCGCTAGCTAGGTCGCAGATAAGGGCTGAGATAGAGGAGAGGGCTGGCCTCCCTCAAGTCCACCCGTTTGAGATTCACTTGGTGGACCTCGAGGAGGCGGAGATCTACTTCAAGCACATCAAGAGACTAGTGAAGCTGTACGAAGGCGAGTCGGTAGAAGTCGGGAGAAGGGCCAGCGGAGAGCCCGCTTGACGACCACGGCTCTGCTTGTAAGAGCACCCCGTGGTAACTTCCTTCACCTCTCCTCGGGCCTCCAACGACCTTCCTTGCAACTTCGAGCGCGTGCCCGATGCATTTCAGCCCTCAAGCGGCCTCGTCTGCGGAGCGCTTCTCGGCAAGGCGATGTTGCGCTCGAGCCGAGCGCTACAGCCTCGACTTCGATGACCCCTCCTATTGGCGAAACCTCCGCCTTGCATATTGACCCCTCCTTGCCGTGGTCGAGGGCGCTCACTACAGGGAGAGGGCGAGTTGGCCAAAAAGTCGAAAAGCCCTCACGGACGAAGCGCATCGCATATATGCCGCCCCCGACAGGTTTAGCGCGTGGCAGTTCGATGGAGCTCGCAGACCTGAAGGCGAAGGCCCTGGAGCTGCTGAGAGAGGACGCCGAGTTCCGGTACGCCGTAGCTGGCATGCTCGGCTTGGACGAGATACTCCGCAGGCTTGAGAAGCACGACGAGAAGTTCGAGGAGCTGTTGAAGAGGCTGGACAGGCACGACGAGATACTCGAGAGACATGCGCAGGAGCTCGCAAAGCTCAGGGAGGACTTCAACAGGATGCTCGAGGTCATAACGCAAATGCAGGAAGAGCAGAAGAGGCTTCGCGAGAGCTACGACAGGCTAGAGAGGCGCATAGACTCTCTAGAGAGGCGCATAGACTCCTTAGAAAGCGCCATGATAAGCGGCTTCGGGGAGATTAGCAAGTTCGCCGGGATGACGTTTGAGGAGTTCGTGAGAAAGTTCTTGACGGCGGCTCTGAGGAGAGCTGGCGAGATACCAGAGGGCGCTGAGCTGAGGAGGGAGGTCATAGACGGAGAGGGGGTAGACGTCTTCCTCGAAGACCCTCTGATAGTCGGCGAGGCCACGAGCTACGCGGACTCCGTCGACGAGTTAGTGAAGCTGTTGAAGAAGGCCGAGCTCGCAAAGGCGAAGTACTCGAGGGAGCCTAGGAAGATGTTGGTGGTGCTCACGGCCAGTAAGGAAGCGGCCAAGGAGATTAGGAGGGTGGCCAGAGAAAAGGGAGTTGAGCTCGTAATCGGGAAGGTCGTTGACTGAATAGCTCACTTCCACTTGAACTTGACGAACCTCTCCTTGACCCTCTCGAACTTCGGGTGGTAGACGTAGTCCAAGGCCGTCCCCCTCGCCTCGCTTATCCTCATCCACTCTACTAGCTCCTTGAACTTGCCCCCCGCTAGCCCGTCGGCCACTATCGCGTACCCCTGAGCGGTCTCCTTCGTCTTCCTCGCCCCCTCCAAGAAGCCCAAGGGCCGAACCTCGGCATACCTC
>Ga0185307_1002218_pt1 | contig 10175 bp, 8 predicted proteins | sample LHCtaG_FD_128010 | JGI IMG/M metagenome (GOLD analysis project Ga0185307, IMG submission 128010) | Hot spring microbial communities from Little Hot Creek, USA to study Microbial Dark Matter (Phase II) - LHC4sed_matched (SPADES... | ecosystem: Environmental > Aquatic > Thermal springs > Hot... | reverse complement strand
TGAGGGTTTAAGTGTTTTGAGAGGGTTCCATTAGAGTTTAAGGTTTTGGGATTAGTTTACATTCAGCTTTCATCTTAGGAGATTATGAGGTTCATAGAGTTTCTAAAAAGCTTTGGAGGTGGGTTAGGAGGTTTAGTGGGAGGGTTAATGTTAATCCATCAAGAATGGCTGGGAAACTCATAGCTCTTGATGAAATGTTAATTAATGGATTATTGGGTTTATGCAGCGTGGATGTTGATGGGGGTGAAGTATTGTCTATGAGGGTTACCATCAAAATAATCTTACCACTAAAATTCATACTGAAGCTTAAATTACTGTATTGGAAAATATTTTGTTGATGATGCTCCATGGCTTAACAGAATTAGAGGATCAACATACAGTATAGAGTCCCTTCAGATAGAAGCCTAATAGAATCATACATCATCACTCAACAAGAACAGGCATTCCTCAACAACATCAAACCAAATAAACAAAGGGAGATTCATAAGATCAATAACATGCTGGAACCTAACAATAAACTATTCATACCATCTACAACAACCTAAGAAGGTGAGCTTAAGTTGCCACGTCCAATCAGACAGGTACCGTTATTGGTAAATAATTGATTTATTAAGGAGTTAATAAGGATGAGTTCTCCAACATCAGAATAATAAAGCTTTTTAACAAGGTGATTTTAAAAGTTTAATATTGTTATATATTTCGTTTACCAAGAATGACCTCAGATATTTTAGGCTTCCTAATTTGTAGGAGCCATATATCCATTCTATCACAGTTTAAATCTTAAGCTCAATATTGATAAGATGCGCGTAGAAAGTAGGTATTATTAATTGACAACGCTAGGATTATGGCGGACTCCAGAAGAAGGTTTATAGTTGCTCAAGCCTTACCTAGAAAATACTTTGCATAGTGATCTTTGATGCGGCTAATATTTCAACATCACTAACATCAAGAAGTTAAGGCTAAATGATCTAAAATAACTGTATTAACTGATGAAGTCCATCGTCATAGGCTTCAGCAAAATCCTTAACTTAAGCATGATTATATAGCTTAAAGATTAAGAATTTGATGAGGGAGTAGTACATTAGGGATAGATAAGTTATTGATAGCTATTACCATGCGTTAGGGATAGATAGATATGATAATGTGGTGCTTTAAAATTGGTAATGATAATGCTTAATGAAACAGAAGGATTAAAGCTAGGAATTCGTAGGGAAGTAATACCCATAGTGGAAACGATTAAATATGATTAAGTTAAGAAGCCATTATGATTGTAGATAGATTTATATACGGCGGAGTTAATCGGTTAATGTGTATTCTAAGATTTGGCTTCAGGAAATGAGTTGGTGTGAGGTTGAGAATGCTTTATCTAGTGGTAGGGATGTTGTTATTGTTCCTGTTGGTAGTGTTGAGCAGCATGGGCGCCACCTTCCATTAGGTTCAGATAGCTATGTAGCTATAGCTTTAGCTGAGGATGCTGCATTAAGAACTGGAGCTATAGTTACTCCTCCTATATGGTTTGGATGGAGCCCCCATCATATGGCTCTGCCTGGAACTATTAGTGTAAGACCTGAAGTACTTATTGATCTTCTACATGATGTTTTATCCTCACTTGTAGAGCATGGATTTAGGAAGTTTATAATTGTTAATGGCCATAGAGTCGTTAACATACCGTGGATGCAGATAGCTGCTGAAAAAATTCAAAGGGAGTTTAATGTTAGGGTTGTTATTTTTGATCCTGCATATATGAGTAGGGAGGTTGCTGATAAGCTTGGATTTGGTCCTGTAGGACATGCTGAGGAGATAGAGACCTCACATATGCTTTACAAGTTTCCAAGCCTAGTACATATGGAGGAGGCTAAGAATCATACTCCGCCTGAAAAAGCTCTTTATCATGTTGACCCTAGAGTAAATAAGGATACTTTATGCTATATCCCAAGTAGAAGAGAGGATATTAGAAGGCTTAAAGATATTTCCGGGGGAGCTGTTGGAAAACCTACAGAAGCCTCTATAGAGAAGGGTAGGGAATATCATGAATACCTTACTTCAAGACTTGTAGAAGTTATAAATATGCTTAAGGGTACCGGTAATGTTTAGGATTGGTATAGATATTGGAGGAACATTTACTGATTTAGTTGCTATAAACGATGAAACAGGTGAAATAATAAATATTAAGGTTCCAACAACACCCAGAAACCCAGTTAATGGCGTTATAGATTCCTTCAACAAATTTACTAAGATAGAGCCAAATCCAAACATAGAAATACTAATTCATGCAACAACTATAGCTACCAACGCTATTCTAGGCCAAACAGAGCTAAATCTTCCAAAAGCCGCTCTAATAACTACATATGGATTTAGAGATATAGTTGAAATCGGTAGACAGAGAAGACCTGAACTATACAATCTATTCTTCCAGAAACCTAAACAGCTTATTCCACGTAAATATAGGTTTGAGGTTAGGGAGAGAATAGATGCTTACGGTAACATAGTTACTCCACTTAACGTTGATGATGTTAATAACGTCATCAATACTCTTAAAAATGAAGGTATTGAAGCCTTAGCTATATGCTTCCTAAACTCCTACGTTAATCCAATTCATGAAGTTAGGGTTAAGGAAATAGTTAAGGAGACACTACCATACCTGAATATTTCATGTTCATCAGAAGTTATAAGAGAATATCGGGAATATGAAAGGTTCAGTACTACAATCGTGAATGTTCTACTAACCCCTATAGTATCAAGATATTTAAAGATGCTTACCGATGAATTAAGGAAAATCAATATTTCAGCCCCACTCTTCGTTATGCAGTCTAATGGTGGAATGGCTTCAATAGATTATGCATCGATGAAGCCTGTAACAATTATCGAGTCTGGACCAGCAGCAGGTGTTGTTGCCTCCTCCTTCTACGCAGGGGTTTTAGGAGTAGAGAATATAATAAGCTTCGACATGGGTGGAACAACAGCTAAAGCTGGAGGTATTAGAGGAGGAAATATAGAGGTAACGTTAGAATATGAGGTTGCTGGACGTGTACATAAGGGACGTATAGTTAAGGGAAGCGGCTACCCCGTAAGAGGTAGCTTCATAGATCTAGCTGAATGTAGTGCAGGCGGTGGAACTATTGCCTGGGTTGATGAGGCTGAAGCATTAAGAGTTGGGCCTTTAAGTGCAGGCGCATCCCCCGGACCTGCATGCTACGGCTTAGGTGGGGAAAACCCAACAGTTACTGATGCTAACCTTATTCTTGGAAGACTTAACCAGAAATACCTACTAAACGGTGAAATGCCTATAAGTATAGATTTATCCAGAAATGCTGTAAAGGAGAAAATATGTAGTAAGCTAAACCTATCCATAACTGAAGCTGCTTCAGGCATAGTGAGAATTATAAACTCGGAAATGGCTAAGATAATACGTATAGTATCTGTAGAGAGAGGATATGACCCTAGAGACTTCACAATTATCGGGTTTGGAGGAGCTGGACCAATGCATGTATGTGCATTAGCTGAGGATATTGGAGTACGCTCAATAATTATACCTCCAAACCCAGGCTTATTCTCAGCTCTCGGACTTCTCGTCTCAGACTTTAAGTATGAAGTTACTGAAGCCGTTATGTCTAAAGCTAATCCAAGTATTGCTAACGATCTAGAAAAACTATTTAAAAAGCTTGAAGGAAGAGGATTAGAGTTTTTAACATCGTTCTTCAAGGGAGATATAGTTGTAAGCAGATATCTAGATATGAGATATATTGGCCAATCCTACGAGCTTATAATACCTACTACAAATCCTTTAAGGGATGAATCCATTATAAATTCCATAAAGTACTTCCACGATAGGCATGAGGAGGCCTACGGATACTCAGCAAGAGAAGGTGAAGTCGAGATAGTGAACGCTAGAGTTATGATTACTGGAGTTGTTAAAAAGCCTAAGTTTAAGAGAATTGAGAAAGGGGGGTTAGAGCCTCCTACTGAAAGCATAATTGAGAATAGGAAAGTATTCTTTGAAGATTTTAATGACTACGTTAACTGTAAAGTATTTAGGAGGGAGAAGCTTAAATCCGGAAACATTATTAATGGACCTGCAATTATTGAGCAGTACGACTCTACAACCGTCATATATCCTAAATGGAGTGCAGAAATAGATAGCTACGGCAATATCCTAATGAGGTGTTAACATGGTTGATTTGATAACTGTTGAGGTTATAAGAGGAGCATTAATATATGCAGCTGAGGAAATGGGTATTTCACTAAGAAACTCATCATACTCCCCAAACATTAAGGAGAGAATGGACCATTCATGCGCTATCTTCAACTCAGATTTAAAACTTATAGCTCAAGCTGAACACATACCAGCCCACCTAGGATCCCTACCATACGGGGTGAGGAAAGGTGTGGAAGCATATGAGGGGGAGCTTAAAGATGGAGATATAATTCTATACAATGATCCATATATTAGTGGAACACATCTACCAGATATAACGCTTGTAGCTCCAGTATACTTCAATAATAGTATTGTTGCCTACGTAGCTAATAAAGCCCACCACTCAGATGTTGGGGGTAAAGCTCCTGGAAGTATGCCTGGAGATGCTTCAGAACTATTCCAGGAAGGAATAATTATACCACCAGTAAAATTCGTTAAGAACGGTGCAGTAGATAATGAAATTCTTAAAATAATTCTAGATAATGTACGTGAACCATACATAAGAAAGGGGGATTTAAGAGCTCAAGTAGCTGCAAACATGCTTGGAATACGTAGAGTTAAGGAGTTATGCTTCAAGTATGGAGCTAAAACATTTAATGAGGCAGTTGATAAGATAATAGAGTACTCAGAACGTAGATTAAGAAGTGAGATAGCTAAGATCCCTAGTGGAACTTATGAAGCTGAAGACTGGATGGAAAGTATAGGGGTTAGAGAGGAGAAAGCAAGAATAAAGGTTAAAATAGATGTAGATAGGGATAAGGTAAAATTCGACTATACAGGTACAAGCGGACAGGTTGATGGACCGATAAACGCAGCTTACGGAGTAGCAGTGGCAGGCATATACTACACTCTACTCTGCGTTACAGATCCTGAAATACCTATGAATGAGGGATGCTTCAACCCAGTAGCAATACACATACCTGAAGGAACAATACTAAACCCTAAAAAACCAGCTCCAGTAAGTGGCGGAAATACTGAAACATCCCAGAGAAACGTTGACGTACTACTAAAAGCCTTCTCTAAAGCCATACCGCACAAGGTATGTGCAGCATGTACAGGATCAATGAATAACGTAGCGTTCGGAGGAGTTAATGAGGATGGAAGAACATGGGCGTTCTACGAGACAATAGCTGGAGGATATGGTGGAAGATATGGGCTTGACGGTGTTGATGCTATACATACCCATATGACGAATACAATGAATACACCTATAGAGGCTATAGAGAGGGATTACCCAATACTCTTCCTAAAATACGAGGTTAGAAAAGGTGGATGTGGAGCAGGTAAATGGAGGGGTGGATGTGGAGTTGAAAGAGCATGGAAACTCCTAGCATCATCAGCAACCCTATCAATAGTATCTGAAAGACATGAAATACCTCCATGGGGTCTTCTTGGAGGGAAAGATGGAAAAACAGGAGAAGCATTCATAATTAAACCTAATGGTGAAGTAATTAAGCTAAAATCAAAACAAACAGTTAGAATTGAGAAGGGAGATATATTCACCATAAGAACTGCCGGTGGTGGAGGCTATGGAGACCCATTGGAAAGAGATCCTAAACAAGTAATTATAGATTTAGAAAACGAATATATAACGTTAGAGCAGGCAATTAAGGAATATGGTGTAGTAATCGTAGATGGAAGGATAGACTATGAGGAAACATATAGGTTAAGAGGAAAATTAAAGGAATTACCCAGTAGGTAGAGTTAGCTAAATAAAGCTAAATTTATAAAAAGTTGCTACAATAAAAAGGGTTTATTTTTTATAGATTTCCTCTTCTAGTAGCTTATGGAATTTCTCTATTTTCTCAGGTGATGGTGGTTTTGTAAATAGACTAATGATTAACGTAATTATTATGTTTACTAGGAAGGCAATCATACCTCCATGGAATCCATAAGGCCTATACAGCCAAGCTGGAAGACCTAATCTTCCCGTAAACTCAGTAATGATTACTATTATAGACCCAATAATAATTCCAGTAATTGCAGCTGTCTTAGTTACCTTAAATCTACCTGTAGGATATATAGCCCCTATTGTTGCTGGAAGTAGCTGTAGAGTTCCAGCTCCTGCAAATGCAACTATATCAAATATAATTCCAGGCCTATATACTGCAAGCCAAGCTGAAAGTAGGAAGGCAATAGCTATAAATATTCTTCCCACCCTTATTAATGCTGTATCTGGTGCTTTAGGATTAATTTTCTGATAAATATCTCTAGTTAAAACTAGACTGAAGGCATGGAATTGACTATCCATAGTTGACATAGCGGCAGCAGATGCACCGGCTAGAAGTATACCTGTAAACCATGGTGGAGCAAACTTTACAAGCATTGCAGGTAGGGTTGCATCCACAGTCCCATAGGTTTTAACGATCTCCGGCATTAACCCCTTAACTACAGCAGCTGCAGCTGTAAACCCAACAAGAGCAGCAGGAACATATATAAACATTAAGTATAGAGGTGTTGTTGCACCTAGCCACTTCAACGTTTTCGGGTCACGGGCAGTATAGTATCTAACCCATAAATGGGGCTGTAACACAATCCCGAAGGAGAAGACAAAAGTCATACTTAACCAATAAGTATAAGGTACATTGACTGTTAGAAGCGCTGGCTTCTCAACAGCTAAGATACTGAATACCTCAGCTATTCCACCCTTAAATACGGTAAATGCTAGGAATAACCCAGCCACCCAGAGAGCAATAAACATCCATATTCCCTGGAAAACATCAGTCCAATATACAGCTCTTAAACCACCTACCAAACAATATAATGCTGTGAAAAGACTTAAAGCAATCATTCCATAAGTATATGGAATAACTCCCTCACTAGCAACACTTATTATATATCCTAAACCCATAGCTTGCACTACTATATATGGTATTAGGAATATCGCCATGATTATAGCTACGAGAAATCCTAGAAAGCGGCTATCATAGAAGTCAGATAATAGATCGCTTGGAGTCATGTATCCATACTTCTTCCCAAGTATCCAGAATCTATACCCCAATATGTATGAGCATAAGCCTGTAATGAAGGTCCATGTACCAGCATCCCAGAAGAATACTCCAGTACCATAGAAGGTGCCGCAGGATGTAAGTATAGCGTAGGAACTATGATATGTTGCTACAATGGTTAAGTAAAGTATAAAGAAGCCTGCAAGACGGCTTACGAGGAAGTAGTCCTCAATATTTACTCTTAACCTTCTAAAAGCTACTGCTCCAAGAATTCCTACAAGAACAACGTAAACAAGTATTATAGATGTAGATATAACCCATGCCTCCATAATTCCACCTATGGTTTCCAGACAAATAATGCTGTAACTATGGCCCCGATAGCTATCAATACATACCAGAACGTTAACCAGAAGTATATGAATGGAAAGCCTCCAATAAATGGCTCAATTCTATTAGCCCAACTTAAAATAGGCCATTCAACCATTATAAAGCATATGAGAATCCATATCAGCATTACTAAACCCTTCAATGTTCTCGGAAATAAATGTGTTTTCTCCTGCACAGAGCAAAGTTACATCATAATATTTAAACTTTACTGAGAAATAATGTTGTAGCCTAAATATCTAAATCATAACTAGAATTAACTTAGCTATAGGTTTACTGTAAAAGCTTGGTAGGGTTGATGGATGTCATTATTTTTAATTCTTCCATAGATATTCCCTCATTAAGTAGGTTTTTGAGGAATAGGTTGAATCCTTCATCGGGATATGGGTTTTCAGGCTGACCTAAATCTGATGATAAAATACAGTTTTCAACACCGATAGTTCTTATCTGCTCCGCTATGAGTTTAGTTTTTATTAAGCCTCCTAGCCTCGTGGTTAGATAGCAGCAATACTCTATATATGCCCCCTTCCTAGCTAATTCCTTCTGGATATCTATAGGCATATTTATAATGTGGAGTGTGGGGTGGGTTACTATCAATTTATCCACTCCAATACTTTTAGCAGTATCCACCAATACTATGGCTTCCTCCACTGATAAGTGCCCAGTAGCAGCTATTCCCCTATTCTCAGCAATTACGTTTAGAGTTTCCTCAACTTCCTTACTGACTACACCGTTCCTCATTATTTTTATACCTCCACTTCTACCTTCATGAGCTAAATGGTTTGATGCTGATATTGTTGGCATCCAGACTATTTTAGCACCAAGTTTAAACGCTACCTTTACTGCTTCAGGATTAATTCCTCCAGTTGATGGAATGTTAAGAGTTATTGATCCATATATCTTAATACCGTTTATTACCCTATTTAAAGCCCATGAAAGCATAGTGGTAGATGTATGATGAGACTTCAAAACTATAGCTTTCATACCGGCTTTCCTAGCTCTTAAAGCAAGCTCGAAAGCATCTATCTTCCTACTAAAGAAGTCAGGGGCTGAATGTACGTGCATATCCACACTGTCCTTTAACAGATTCATAGCATTCTAAACCATATAGACTTATATATTTAACTTAAAGGAGTTGAATGACAACTTAAGATACAGATACAATATGTTAAATTGCCACATCCCTAGTGAGGCCAAACCTTTATCACTCATAATCCCATTAAGACTCGAATATTTACGTAGGAAAGAAAAAAATAACCCCGTAAATAATCTTCAGCTAAGCAAGCCATCATTATAAGTGTTGGGCTAATGTAACATGTATTATATTACGCTTATAAGTAGGAATGTTGTGGTTGGCTTTTGGATGGCTGCTTTAAGGCTGAATGGTCTCTTGTGATGGTTGGTAGAGCTGTGAAAATAAGAATGTTCTTTAGGATTTCCTTTACGGCTTCTATGGCTTCCTAAAGCCCCACTCGAAATAATATCAAGAATATCCATAAATGACAACAAAACTCAGCACAAAATCTTATCTAAGAGCGATACATTAATGTGTCCCTTTTCAATTTATTTTTGTTAGGAAGCGTTTTCTATGAAGAAGACGATAGTGTTGAAAATTGATAGGGATAATCCAGGGCGAGAACGGATTCTTTTAGCGGCTAATGCTATACGTGGCGGTGGGTTGGTGGCATTTCCAACAGAAACAGCCTATGGCTTAGGTGCTGATGCGCTTAACCCCGAGGCCGTTAAGGGAATATATTTAGCGAAAATGAGGCCGCCCGATAACCCAATAATAGTTCATGTAGCTAACTTAAGTGATATTTATAGGCTTGCTGTGTATGTTCCTAAAGAAGCTGAAGACCTCATGAAGCGTTTTTGGCCTGAGCCCTTAACGCTAATATTCAAGACTTCAAATATAGCCCCTAGGGTGACGACTGGTGGTTTAGACATAGTGGCAATAAGAATGCCTAAGCATAAGGTTGCCCTAGCATTAGTAGAGACCTCCAGAACTCCAATAGCCGCGCCAAGCGCAAACCTAGCTGGTAGGCCAAGTCCAACGACAGCTGAACATGTTATTCAAGACCTTTACGGTAGGGTAGACGTTATACTTGATGCTGGCCCAACTAGTATAGGGTTCTGAGTTAAGTAGAGATTAGTGGCGATTTGTTACCTCTACTTAACCCTTCCCTCTTGATTAACTCATCGAAGGCTTTCGGGGCGAACCCATGTCCCCACATCTGAAGGTTTAAAACGGCTACAATGTCTCTATCCAATATAAGATTGCATTTCGTGAGCCTGCCCTCATAGGAAGCCGTGCTTCCTGAACAGGGAGGGCATGTTCTTGAAGAATTCTTCAGGTTGACATATTTAACTGGTAGTTTAAGCCACTTCAACTTATATTCCAGCATAAACTGAAATGTCTTAGCATCCCACTTCGAGAAATTTCTGTTCTGCATCTTTGAGGTGTTAAGAACCCTATACTTCACCCCCTTGAGTCCTTCCATTATCGCTCCGGAGTTTGACTCTCTAAGCCCTCTAGCTATCTTAGTAGCTAGCTTGTGCATGAAGTCTTTAACTCTATTTCTTTCCGCCTTGAGTACTTCTTCATCGATCTCTTAGATATTTTAGGCTTGAACTTTGAAAGTCTCTGT
>Ga0185307_1002217_pt1 | contig 10178 bp, 6 predicted proteins | sample LHCtaG_FD_128010 | JGI IMG/M metagenome (GOLD analysis project Ga0185307, IMG submission 128010) | Hot spring microbial communities from Little Hot Creek, USA to study Microbial Dark Matter (Phase II) - LHC4sed_matched (SPADES... | ecosystem: Environmental > Aquatic > Thermal springs > Hot... | reverse complement strand
TAGAAGTAAATTCTGGGTGAAACTGAGTTCCTATGAAAAACTTATGATTTGGCAATTCTCCAATTTGCATTATATTTTCCTCTTTTTTTGAGACGCCAGAAAAAACAAACCCATTTTTCTCCAATATTTCAATGTACTCTGGATTAACTTCATACCTATGCCTAAATCTCTCTACAACCTCTTCTTTTTGATAAAGCTTATATGCTAACGTTCCTTTCACTATCTTTACAACTTGACCTCCTAAACGCATAGTAGCTCCATATTTCTTCTCTTTTAAAATCTCCTTTTGCCAAGGTAGCAAATCTATTACAGGATAAGGCGTATTAGGGTCTACTTCAGTAGTATGAGTATTTTTTAAATTGCAAACATTTCTAGCAAACTCTATTACAGCCAATTGAAAGCCATAACACAATCCTAAAAGCGGTATATTATTTTCTCTTGCAAACTTTATTGCCAAAATTTTCCCTTCCACTCCAGAAGATCCAAAGCCTCCAGGAACAATAATTCCATTAAATTCTCTAAGCATCTCAACCTTTCTCTCATCTTTTTCAAAATCCTTAGAATTTATCCAAGATATTTCTACCTTAACTTCATTTTTAGCTGCTGCATGCTTTATTGCCTCAATTACTGAAATATAAGAGTCGCTTAATTCAAAATCTCCAACATCAAAATATTTTCCAACTATTGCTATCTTTACTTTTTTAGTTGAAAACTTCAACCTTTTAACAAAATCTTCCCAATCCTCCAAATTAGATTTCCTCTCCTCTAATCCAAGCTTCCTCAAAATCTTATTGCCAAAATCTTGCTTTTCAAAGTGCAACGGCAACTCATAACTAAATTCTAAGTCAGGAGCAGAAATTATATCTTCTTTTTTAACATTACAAAAAATTGCAAGCTTTTCTCTTCTTACATCATCAATTTCTTTCTCAGCCCTAGCAACAATAAAATCTGGCTGAATTCCCAATCTTCCCAAAAGCTCAACGCTTTGTTGCGCAGGCTTAGTTTTCATTTCACCCAAATGCTTTGGTATAGGCAAATACACAACATGAACAAAAATAACTTTTTCCCCTTCAGTTTTCATCATTCTTGCAGCTCTATAATAAATTTCGTTTTGATATTCCCCAACAGTTCCACCAATTTCAACAATAACAAAATCCACTCCATCCCTTTTAGCAACCTCTCTTATCCTTCTTTTAATTTCATCCGTTACGTGCGGAATAACTTCTACAGTTTTTCCTAAGTATTCACCTCTTCTTTCCCTTTCAATAACAGCTAAATAAACCTTGCCAGTTGTTATGTTGTTATCCTTTGATAAAGTAGTATCAATAAATCTTTCATAGTGTCCTAAATCCTCATCCGTTTCTCCTCCATCTTCAGTAACAAAAACTTCTCCATGCTCCGTTGGTCTTAAAGTTCCTGCATCAAAGTTTAAATAAGGATCTATTTTTATTGCTGTAATGCTAAAACCTTTTGACTTTAATATTCTTCCGATAGAGGCGGCGACAGTTCCCTTGCCTATTCCACTAATCACTCCGCCTGTAACAAAAACGTAGAAGACCATAGAATTTTTGATTTGGCATTTATAAATTGATTTCTATTGCATAAATCTTGGACCGGCCGGGATTCGAACCCGGAGCCTCCGCCTTGCCATGGCGGCGATCTACCGTTGATCTACCGGCCCTTCCAGTATCTTAGTAGTATAATTTAAGTTTTATATTCCGAAATTTAACATTATTAATGTTCAAAAAGAAGAGATGCCCAAAATGCGAAAGAGAAGTTAAAGAAGATTGGGAATTTTGTCCTTATTGTGGATATTCACTTAAAGAAAAATACAGAGAAGAGAGATTTTTTGAAGAATTTGAAAGCTTTGGTGATTTCAACAGAATTTTTGAAAGAATAGAAAGAGAATTTGAAGAAATGTTTAAGATGCCTGTTTTTAGAATTCCGAAAATAAGAGTCTCCTCTCCAGGTGTCTCTGGAATTAGCATAACAATTCATAGTAGAACGGGAATGAAACCAAAAATAGAAGTTAAAACTTATGGAGATTATAAAAAATTTGAGCCAGAAATAAAGAAAAGATTAGGAATTAGAGTTCCTGTAGAAGAAGTTGAAGAAGAGAAGCCAAGAGTGGAGAGAGAAGTTAAAGTTACGGAAGAAGCTGAAACTGAAGTTAAAACTTTGGGTAATAAGATGATAATTTCTGTCAAGCTTCCTGGTGTTGAGAGTGAAGACGATATTGAGATAAAAAGGCTTGAGGAGAGCTTAGAGATAAAGGCCTTTGCTGGAGATAAGGCTTACTTCACTTTAATTCCTTTACCTGCTACTGCTAGTATTGTTAAGAAAGAATTTAAGAATGGTGTTTTGAGGGTAGAAGTTGAGAAATAATTCTTTTACTCTCTTAGTTCTAATTTTTTATTAAGTTGGAAAGTGTTTCAATAGTAAAATGATTGAAGAAAATAAAACTGGAAGATTAAAGAAACTTTTTTAGCTCTCAATCTTATTGCACCAAGAGTTATATAAAGTAAGATAAAGCAGCAAGAAGAAATATTTACAGTACGTACATTTATATTCTTATTTGAGGTAAAATTAATTAATGAAAGTTTGGGTTTCTGTAGGTCCGCCAGAAACTTGGGAAGTTTCAATTTCTTGGAACATCTGGGGAGTGGTAGAGGAACTTAAAAGTGTTTGGGATAAGTTAGAAAAGGGTGATCTCTTACTATTCTATGCGACTTCCCCTATTAAAGGTATAATTGGGGTAGGAAAAGTTAAAAATAAGTTCAGACAAGACAAACCTTTATGGGCTAAAGAAATAGAAGAAAATAAAGTGATTTGGCCTTATCGTTATGAATTCGAAGTTGAATTCGCTTTGCCCAGAAACGAGTGGAAAAATAAGAAAGTGAGCATTACAGGTTTGAATATAAGCGTAAGAGCAGGCTTAAATCTGATAAAAGATAAAGAAGCAATAAAATTACTCTTACAAAAAATGGATGAAGTGTGGAATACGGAGCTTATTAAATTGATAGAAGAGCTTCCAGAAAAGATTCCTTCGAGAAAATTAAGTACTCATGATGACATAGAAGAAAAACTTCTGGAACTCGGTAGAATTGAAGGATACATTGCCGAGAAAGAGTACCCTATTCCAGATTTAGGTGAAAGGCTTGATGTAGTTTGGAGAAGAGTAGTAGCGAGTGTTCCTACCTATGCTTTCGAAATACAAATTGGTGGTAATATACATCAAGCTCTTTCTAAATTAAAACATGCCTATGAGATCTGGAACAGTAATATTTTCCTTATCTCTAGAAGAGAGGATTTTGATAAAATAAATAAGCTCCTTAGTGGTACATTCCACGAAATTAGAGAGCGTATTAAAGTTCTGTCTATAGAGAAAATTAATGAAGTATATGAGCTTCAAATGAAAGATCATAAACTTAAAAAAGAAGTAGGATTCAGATGAAGATTAGAAAGCTGCTTTTACACTATTTTACAGCTTTTATGTTTGCTAAACTACTTTTTACTTTATCTTCTTGGCAAGCAAAAAACGATCCTTCAAGACTCTTTGAGTGCTACAAAGCCACCAGTTTGTTTCTGTCTCGCTTCCAATACTTAACACAACCCTCACACTTCCTTTTGCCCCCAAAAACTTGGCTTAAATTTTAATAAAAGCCTGATATTCTAAATATCAAAGCTTTAAATATATGTTGATATTCTAAATATCAATATGGAGCTGGAGTCCTTAGTAAGACAAAATCCTTGGTGGGTAGAAAAAGAAGGTATAGAAAAAGATGAAGATATAAAGAGGTGGGAAGAAGGAAGAATTAAATGGATACCCTCTTTGATTGATGAAATTAGCTTAAAACCTTTTTCATTAAATTTTGTCTTTGGCCCTAGGCAAGTTGGAAAGACTACTTTGCTAAAATTGTTAATAAGAAACCTTTTATCAAGGGGTGTGGAAGGAGAAAGGATTTTTTATTTTAAGTGTGACAAATTAGCAGACTATAAAGAGCTTGATGAAGTTTTGAAAGCTTACTTTGAATTCAGGAAATCTAAAGGAGTTTCAGGTTCTTTCATTTTCCTTGATGAAATAATTTTTCCAACAGAATGGTTCAGAACAATAAAGTATTACATAGATATGGGAGAATTTAAGAAAGATGTTTTAATTCTTACTGGCTCGCTAAGCATGTACTTAAAGAAAGAAGTTGAGCTTTTTCCTGGTAGAAGAGGGTTTGGAAAAGATTTTGTTATGTTGCCTTTATCTTTTAGAGAATTTATAAAAGTTTTTTCTCCCGAGCTTTATGAAAAACTACCAAAAATAGAAAAGTTGGAGAAAAATGAGATATTTAGTAAACTCTATGCTGCTATGCCATTTTTTGATGAAATACAAAAACTGTTTGAAAAATATATAGCAATAGGAGGCTTTCCATTAGCTGTGAAAAATGAGAATATAACAGAAAGTGTAAAAGAAACTTACTGGAGCTGGATAAAAAACGATATTGCAAAAATTGGAAGAAGCGAAGAAACTTTAAAAAGGGTCGCTAAGGCCATTATTGAGAAAACACCTTCTGCCATAAGTTTAAACAGCATAGCAAAAGAATTTGAGATAGGAACTCATAAGACTGTTTTCGAATACTTAGACATTATGGAAAAACTCTACATAATAAAAATACTCTATTATTTTGATTTGCATAAAACTATAATGAGCTTTAAGAAAAACAGAAAAGTTTACCTTATAGATCCATTTTTCTTCCACTTGTTTGCTGACATTTGCTTTAGTAAAATACCTGATGAAAGTATAATTATAGAGAATATAGTTGGGTTTCATTTAGCTAGAAAGTATGATGTTTTTTACTGGAAGAACAAACAAGAAATAGATGTCATTGTAAGAAGCGAAGATTTAAATGGATTCGAAGTAAAGTGGAAAGAAAAAGTCGGTGATTATTCTCAACTAAGAATAGGAAAATTAAAAAATGTTTTTTGTTTAACAAAAGATGAAATAAATAAGGATAAGAATATTTTACCTACTTCTTTGTTTCTTAGTTTGATATGAGGCAGAGTTTTAAAATTAATATTAAATAAAGATATGCGATTATGGTCTTTACATCCAAAGTATTTGGATTGCAAAGGCCTAGTTGCAGTTTGGAGAGAAGGTTTGCTTGCTAAAAAAGTCCTCGAAGGTAAAACAAGAGGATATAAAAATCACCCTCAATTAATAAGGTTCAAGAATTTCAAAGATCCTATCAAAGCAATAGAATCCTACCTGTATTATATTTATTTAGAAGCCAAAAGACGAGGTTATAATTTCGATAAAAGCAAACTATCGATCAAAAAACCTCTTTCTCGAATAATGCCAGTTACAAGTGGTCAACTAGAGTATGAGTTTTCTCATCTTTGTAAAAAACTTAAGAAAAGAGACCTTAAATTTTACGAATATTTGTGTAAACAAAAAATTGAAAAACTCAAACCAAATCCTATCTTCTATTCAGTTAAAGGTTCTGTAGAGCCATGGGAGAAAATCAAACATGAAAATTATCTTATGAAAAATTTTTAATTCACTCACCCCAGAGAATTAAAACCAAAAGGAAACGATTTCTTATTACCAAAACTTGATATCAGCTATACCTTTTTTCTAAAAACTATTTTTCCAGGAAAATTCAGTCATCTGATAGCTATCGGATTTTTTTGCTCTTTAATTTTATATTTTTAGATGTAAATATTTTTTGTATCCAGCAATCAATTTATGAACGATAGTATTACAGCAAAAAATTAAACTCAAGAAAAAGAATAAAAATCATGCGATCAATATGCGAGGGATAAAGGAAGTTCCAGAGTCTATACGTGAATGGGAAAGAATTTCAGCCCATAGTCATATAACTGGCCTAGGCTTAGATGGGCTAAAAGCTAAGCCTGTAGCAGATGGAATGGTTGGCCAAATTGAAGCTAGAGAAGCAGCTGGCCTTGTTGTTAGACTGATTAAACAAGGAAAATTTGGTGGAAGAGCAGTTTTGCTTGTTGGCCCTCCTGGTTCGGGAAAATGTGTTAGTGGTGATACACCAGTATTACTAGCAAACGGTGAAGTAAAACCTATTGAACAAATCTATAATGAATGGAAAAATAAAGGAAGTGTTTTAGAAAAAAATGAAAATGAGGAAATTATAAAAGTTGAGGACTTGGAAGTGGTCTCCCTTAATCCTGAAAATCTAAAAATTGAAATCAAGCCGGTAGAGTATATTTATAAACAAAGAGTTAATGAAAGTTTGTTAGAAATAAGGCTTCGTTCAGGTAGAAGAATAAAGGTAACGAAATCACATCCTTTACTAACTTTGAAAAAAGAAGGACTCGCTTTCTGCAACAGTTCTGAATTGAAAGTTGGTGATTATATAGCTGTGCCAAGAAAAGTGGTAACAAAACCTAGCACAGAAATAAAGATTGATCCTGAAGCCAAAGCTAGATCTGAAATTCTTTTGGAAGAAATTAAAAAAAGAATAAGTGAAATAGAGTATTCAATTTTTTTGGTCCAAGAAGGGTTTTCAATCAACTCTGTAGCTAATTTCTTTGGTTTGCACAATGAAACTGTGAGAAGATGGGTAAATTCTGATTTACCTTATTATTCAAGCTATCTAAGAGTTAAAAATCCGTTTATTGCTATAAACTCAGTCAATTACAGCAGAACACCACCAATAGAACTACCTGAAAAAGTGCTCCCAGAGCTTGGTGAATTCTTTGGATATTTGATTTCAGAATGCGACGAATACATCAATAAAAAAATAGAAAGCTACACAATAAGATTTCACAACACAAACAAAAAATTAAAGAAGAGATTTAAATTTTTGGTTAAGAAGATTTTTGGTTTGAATGCAAAATTTTTCAATGATGGGAAAAGGAGTGGAGTAAAAATTTCCAATCGGAATCTTAAAGAATTCCTCGAGGCTATTGGATATACTGTTGGGAAAAAATCTCCAGAAAAAGATATACCTGACTTGATAATGAGAGCTGATGAGAAGGTTATAGCAAGCTTTTTAAGAGCTTTTGCTGATGGAGAAGGTAGCGTTGGAGAGGAGGGAATAGAAATTTCGACAAGTAGCGAGAAAATAGCTAACAAACTTTCTTATCTCTTTTTACGTTTGGGTATAGTGACTAGAATGATAGAGAAAAAGGTTAAAAACAAGGAAAGAAAATATTACAGAATAGTTATTTCTGGCGGAGATTTCTTGAAAATTTTCAAAGAAAAAGTTGGATTTTCTATAGATAGAAAACGAAAGAAACTTGCAATATTGTGTAAGAAAAAGCCACACACGAATGTAGACCTTATTCCAAACTTACAAGAATTGCTTATGAGAACTAGAAGAAATCTAGGACTCTCTAAGCAACTTTTCTATGGCAGTAAAAATGGTTATAGATACGAGAAAGAGGAAAATGGAAGAAAAATGAAAAGGACTACTTTGAAAAAAATTGTTGAAAGGAATAACATTCAAGGTGTGATTAAAATCCTTGCAGATTCAGACGTTTTCTGGGATGAGATCGTTGAAATAAAAGAAGTTGAAGAAAAAGAAGTTTACGATCTCTGTGTAAAAGATAATCATACTTTTGTTGCAGGATTCGGTGGTATAATCGTTCATAATACAGCAATTGCAAATGCTATAGCGAAAGAATTGGGTAAAGATGTTCCTTTTGTTCAATTGGCAGCAAGCGAAATTTTTTCTACCGACATAAGAAAAACCGAATTTCTTACTCAAACTTTGAGAAAGGCTATTGGTGCAAGAATTCACGAAATAAGAAAAGTTTATGAAGGTGTAATAAAAGAATTGGAAATTGAAAAAGCCCCACATCCATACAATCCCTATCAGCAAATACCAATTGGCGCTAAAATAAAAATTGCAACAAAAGATGAAAGTAAAACTTTGAAAGTTGATCAAAATTTTGCAATACAAATTTATCAGCAAGGTATTGAAGTTGGGGATATTGTTCAAATTGATCCAGAAATTGGAAAAATTGTTAAGCTTGGGAAAAGTGAAGAGGCAATAAAAGAAAAAAGCTACGATATTACTTCTGAAAAAAGCTTACCAATTCCAAGCGGAAGCGTTCTAAAAGAAAAAGAATTTGTTTATCCTGTAACTTTGCATTCTTTAGATGTTGCTTTTGCCAGAGAAGCTGGAAGTGATATCTTTTCTCTATTTTTCGGAGCAAGGGAAAGCAAGGAAATAGATGCAGAAATAAGACAGCAAGTAGATGCTTATATAAAAGATTTGGTTGAGCAAGGAAAATGTGAGTTATTGCCTGGAGTAGTATTTATTGATGAAGTTAGCATGCTCGACATAGAAACCTTTGCTTTCTTGAATAGAGCGATGGAGCAAGAGCTTTGCCCAATATTGATATTTGCAACTAATAGAGGCTTAACAACAGTAAGAGGAACTGATATTGTTTCGCCGCATGGAATTCCCTTAGATCTGCTTGATAGACTTTTGATAATAAACACTAGGCCTTATACTAAAGAAGAAATCAAAAAGATTTTGGAAATTAGAGCGGAAAAGGAGAAAATAAAAATAGAGAAAGATGCACTCGAATATTTGACAGAAATAGGAGAAAGAGCTAGTTTGAGACATGCTATACAACTTATGGCCCCTGCTTATGAAGTTGCCAAAGAAAGGAAAAGAGAGAAGATTAGTGTGGAAGATATAAAATTCGTTGAAGAAAGGTTTGTTGATGTTAAAAGAAGTGTGGAATACATGAAAAGTTTGGAGGAAAAATTCTTAAAGTGAGTTGGTAAATTTAAAAATGAAAAGAGAATTTGAAAAGGAAGCGACAATAGCTCTTTATGAATGCAGTAACTTACCAAAAAACATGGAAGAAATGAAAGAGCTTCTTGCTGAAGTAGCTAAACTTGCGAAACTTAAAGTTTTAACAACTTGCGAATACCAACACGAAGGAGGCGGAGGGGGCAAAAGTCTAGTCGCTATTGTTGAAGAATCGTTAATAGCTTTAGATGAATGGCCAGAGTACAGAACTTTTATAATCAGAATAGCGAGCTGCAACCCTAATTCAGATTTTAAGGTAGTCGAAAGCTATGTTAAAGAGAAGTTGAAAAGCAAAAAATCGAATCTCTATGAGAGAGAAATTCCACTTTACTAGCCGAAGAGAAACGTTAAAATGTTGTTTGTGCTACCGTAGAAAAATATCATGCTTGGAACTAGTAAGCAACCCATGCAATGACTTCTTTTGATATTTAGCTCAACCGTCAAGATTCCTATTACACCGCAAGTAAAAAATACTAGCAAACCAATAAAGCCAGTAAAAATGAAAACCAATAAAGAAAGGAATAAAATAACCAAAATATTTAAGAGAGAGTAGTTAATTTTCAGAAGAACTTTGTAAAATTTTTTCGCGAACTGAAGAATGAAAATTGTCGCTAGAGAGGAAGAAATTAATATGGAAACCATTATTGCAAGGAAATTTTGAAAATCTATCTGAGGCAAAATTCTTTGGATAGCAACAGAAGTTCCTGATCTTGGATTATTTACTAAATACAAGCTGTTCAATGAAAAAACCTCATTAGCTATATTTATTGCTCCTATGGTAACTAAAAAGTTTCTAGGATCTCCGAGTTTAGCTAATGTTTGTGCAATAACTGCTGCTTGACTTACTCCTACCGCCGGTAAAAAGCCCACGATTAATCCAAAAATAGAACCTAAAAGAGAAGATTTAACAAACTCGTTTCTCTTTATTTTCAATTCTTCATCTACTTCTTGTTTTGGAAGAAAAGATCTTTCTTTCAAGCTTATTATTAGAGTTGCCAAACCGAAAAATCCGGAAAGCATAGGAAAAAGGATATTAGAAGAAGACAAAGAAGAATTGAGAACTATTAAGCCGACAAATCCTGAGAGAAGAAAAACAAAAAGAGCAAAAAGAATCTTTTTTGGGTGTTTTTCTGTTAAAATCGTAAAGAGAGAAACGAAGAAAATTAGGTAAAAAACGTATGGTCTAAGAGAATAATAAAAATCTTTGAAAAATGGAGAGAGAAGAAAAACTAAAAGCATAGAGAAAACGACGGAAAAAATTACTCCGCTTAGGGCGAGCTTCAAAGCCTCATACCCTCTACCTTCTAACAAAAGCTTATGGCCTGGCAAAACTGAAATTGATGTTTCACTGCTTGGAGCACCAAGAAATATAGATGGAAAAAAACTAGT
>Ga0185307_1002214_pt1 | contig 10191 bp, 12 predicted proteins | sample LHCtaG_FD_128010 | JGI IMG/M metagenome (GOLD analysis project Ga0185307, IMG submission 128010) | Hot spring microbial communities from Little Hot Creek, USA to study Microbial Dark Matter (Phase II) - LHC4sed_matched (SPADES... | ecosystem: Environmental > Aquatic > Thermal springs > Hot... | reverse complement strand
AGGTCAAGGCAACGGTTAGACACTTCGATTTTTCATCTCATTGCGGTGCAAAAGAGCTCAGAGAAGCCATTCGCAGAATAAACGGCAAAGCAAAAATCTTCGTGATCCACGGCGCCGAGGGAAACTGCGAACTTTTGGCAAGGTGGGCGGAGAAAGAAATGGGGATGGAAGCTGTAGCGCCGAAACCCGGAGACACCTTTGAGGTTTAATGCAACAATGAAAATTGGAATTCTTCAAATTGGAAAAACTTCCACAGATGTCTTGGATAGGCTTAGAGAAAACTTGAAAATGTCTTTCCAAGAAGCCCAGTGCCAGCTTGTTTCCGACGTTTTAGCTCTGCCCACTCAAGCCTTCAACAGTATGAGAAGACAATACCGTTCAGACATGATCCTAGCCTTGGTTAAAGACTACGCCTACAAAACAAAGGTTTTCAGCCATGTTTTGGGCGTTGTGGACGTGGACATATATGTGCCAGGGTTAAACTTTGTCTTTGGAGAGGCTGAATGCCCCGGAAAGGCCGCCATCATATCTTTATGGAGACTTAGACCGGAATTTTATGGTAAGCCTCCAAACTTTGAGGTTTTTGTTGAAAGAGCCACTAAAGAGGCTGTTCATGAACTCGGCCACACTTTGGGTTTGGGACACTGCACCAACCCGTTCTGCGTCATGTATTTTTCCAACTCCATATTCGAAACGGATAGAAAGAAAAGTTTATTCTGCAACAGATGCCATTCGAAGATTCAGATGAGCCTCGTTTAGGCTTGGTGGGACTGTTGGACGAGAATTTTAGGGCTGAACTTGTTCATTTAGTGCCAATAACTATAAGTTTGCTTTTCGGCGTCAGCTACGCCTACCTTCTTAAGGCTTCAGAAATGCAACTTTTTGAGATAACGCCCTTTTCAGAAGAAAGCCCAACAGGGCCCGTTGGCAACGCATTATATTTTGTGCTTTTAGTCTGTTGCGGCGCTTTGACTCTCTTTTTCCTTCTAAAAAGGGGCAATTTTAGGCTTATCGCCCTTATTACGGGTTTTGCTTTGGCTTCAGCTGTTTTCCTCCTTTCAATGGTGTATTTTTATGCATTTTCCAGAGTTTTCATCCCCTTACCAACAGAGGCTTTGGTGGTTCTTTCTGTTGCAATAACGGTTTTTGCCGGCTATGTGCTTTGGGGGAGAAGGAGCAGACTTGGCGACTTCGTAGTTTTGCTGTTGGGTGGGGCTTTGGGTGCATTACTCGGGGCGTGTATCCAAACCTTAAGCACGGTGCTTATTTTATGTTTTTTGGCTGTTTACGACGCCTTCGCCGTTTACCGCGGACCTGTTGGGAAGATAGCCCACGCTGGGCTTGAGAAGCTTAAGGGGTTAAGCTTCTCTTTTAAAGATATTCAAATGGGCTTGGGTGATTTAACCTTCTACTCCATGCTTGTGGGGCACATGCTACTTTATTTTGGCTTTTTTCCATGTTTAGCCTCTATGATGGGCGTTTTTATTGGATGTTTTTTGGCTTTCAAGATGCTTGAACGTGAGGGAATTTTTCCTGGACTCCCAATCCCAATTTTTCTCGGTTTAGCTTTGGGCTTCCTCGCAGCGTTTGCGGTTTAAACACCAGCCAAGACAAGCCTTGTGGCGTTTACGTCTACCTCCATGATTTTGCAGTTTTTGAACTCCTTTAATTGGCCGGCTACATCTTTGAGTATTACTTTGTTGCCATCAACCTTCGCATAAACAACGTCGTTCCAAACTTCTTTTCCGTTTAAGATTACCTTAAACTCGCACATGCACCTCACCAACCAGAGGTTTAGAGAAAGTTGTTGGCTGTTATAATCTTTCTGGGTGCCCTAACTTTTTGATAGTTTTGATATTGATTCTAAATTCATAACCCTACCCCATTATTTTTAGGTTACAGAGACAAGTGCTGGTGTACAGAAGTTGACCCTTTGGCATGAAATTGGGACCTTCAAAAGAACAAGGCTGGATTAGAGTTTCAGCTTCGCTCTTTGGAGGAGAAAGAGAAAAGCCTTGAAGAAAGGGCGCGACCGCTGGAGGAGAAGCTTGCCATCAAGGAACTTGAACAGAAGCTTAAGTTGAAGACTGAAAGCATAGAAAAGCTTGAAGCCCGCATAAATGATCTGGAGCAAAGGCTAAGAGCTTCCGGAGAATTTGCGGTAATTCCAGAACTGGAGAAACGAACAAGCAACCCTCACGGTGAAAACAATTATCACTTGAGGAAGCTTTTCGGCGAATAGCTAAAACCTTCTCTATATGTTGAATGTTGGAACCATTTTGACCTTTGGGTAGTTGACCTTATACTTTTATGGATGGAACAGTTAATAATTCATGCAGTTGAATACGTATTTCTAGAAGAACACGCAAGATGAATAAGATGGAGAGAAAAGCGGAGCCTAGCGGAACAGTTTCAGTGGACATTTTCAGCTTGCTCGTTGAAACAAGCGAGAAAGAGAAGCGTAAACGTCGAGAAGAGCTTCTAGCCCCCTTGGGCGTTAAAGAATTCTTTGTTGATGGAAAGATAACCATTGACAAGCGTATATGCAAGGGAGTGGAGTGCAAACTTTGCATCAAGGTTTGTCCCACAAACGCCTTGTACTGGAAGGGCAGCGGAGAAGTTGGCATAACAGAGGAATTGTGCATTTACTGTGGAGCATGCGTGTTAAACTGCATGGTGGACAACTGCATCAAAATCGAGAGAAGACGAGAAAATGGAGTTGTTGAAAGGTTTAGTACTCCCCGAGCCTTCGCAATGCTTGAAAATGGCATAGACACGAAAAAACGATTTGAAAGAGTTAAAGCCATTTTCCCATCCACCACAGATTACTTAAAACGGTACAAGCCCACGTTAACATAAAGAGACTTCAGTTAACAAGATTTTGAGAGTTTATTTGTCCTATCAAAATGGGTATGTCAGTGATGGACGTCACCAAAAAGTCTGCCCCTGCATCTGTAAGCTCCTTCAGCGTAGAAACGCCAGTAAGTATGCCCACCGCTATTGCACCCAACTCTTTTGCGCATTTCACGTCGGCTTGGCTGTCACCCACAACCAAAACATCTTTGGGGTTTACCCCTAGGGCTTTTAAGGCTGCTTGCAGATGCTCCGCGTGGGGTTTCACATGCTTGACATTATCTCGCGAAATTACAGCGTTAAAAAAATCTTTTATCCCGAACCTTTCAAGCACGTATTCCGTTGACTTTTGACCGTTAACAGTGCATAAGCCAATCTTTAAACCCATCTGCTTTAAAATTTCCAGAACAGCCTTTACGCCGGGTTGAAGGCTTGTTGTTTTTGCCGCTTCAAGCTCGTATTTTTCAGCTATGGCTAGGGCTTTTTCCCGAACAGCCTCTATAGTGGCTGCAGTTTTTCCAATGTTTTTCATAAAGATTTCGGTCTTCTTTAACATTTCAAAAACGCTCTCGTTAATGGATAGAACTGAAGCTGGTACTCCTTGACTTATTAGAAAGCTTCTGGTTTCCGCCCTAACAGCTCTAAAGTCTATGTTGAATTTTATTATGGTTCCATCCAAGTCGAAGACTACAGCCTTAATCATTGTGATCCATCATTTCGCCTTGAATCTGTAGGCTAATGTTTCGTTAAAAATAAACTTTACCGCACCCTATTTCTTTAATGGCTTTCAGCTAAGGGTGGCTGAGAATGGACGTGTTTGAAGCCGTTAAGATAAGACGTTCAATTCGCGCCTACAGGTCGACACCAGTGTCGAAAGAAAAACTTGAAAAGATTCTGGAGGCGGCTAGGCTTGCCCCTTCCGCCAACAACATCCAGCCGTGGCACTTCATAGTTGTAACAGATCCGGAGAAACGGGCAAAGCTGGCGAAGACTCCCTTTGCAGGCTTTCTTAAAGAGGCGCCCGTTGTCGTCGTCGGCTGCGGTGACCAGAAGGCTTCTCCAAAATGGTTTATGGTGGACGTGGCTATAGCCATACAGAACATGGTTTTAACAGCCACAAGTGAAGGTTTAGGCACATGCTGGGTTGGAAGCTTCAACGAAGACCAAGTGCGAGAAATGTTAAAAATCCCAGAGAACTACCGCGTCGTGGCTCTTTTGGCTCTTGGCTATCCACGGGAGAAAATAGACCTTCAAGGCAAAATACTTCACTTAGTGAGGCGGCGGAAAAAGCTGGAGAGGATAGTCAGCTTTGAAGAGTTTGGACGCCCAATGCAAGGACGTATGAAAAGTTAAACTGAATAACCATGTTTAAGTATACTTTATTCTGATAAGCCATGAGCCTTGAAGAATATGTTAAAGAAAAGCTTTGGCCGGTCCTTGTGGAGACCGTTCATGCCATGGTTATGTATCCCCATCATAAGGCTTATGTGCGAGACGTGGTGCTTCACGAGAAGCCGAACATAACACCGCAGGAACTGGCATCCAGACTTGGCATCCCTCTGGGCGAAGCTTTAGTTATCCTCTACGAGTTGAAAAAACGAGGCGAAACCTAAGGCTTAGTGACCATCCGCACGGTTGCCAAAACGAGAATAACGCCAAGCAATACTTTGAGAATGTCTTTCCCTATGACCCCAGCGTAAGAAGCGCCAACAAAAGCCCCTAACATTGAACCGGCGCTCATAGTTATCGCAATAAACCATGCGTTTCTGTTCATATGCCTCATACTATGATGTTTTAGAAAGCCAGAAGCCACCGTTGGAATAGAGACCAAGAGACTCGCAGTTCCAGCGGCCACAATGTCAAGGTTAAAAATGTAGATTAATGCCGGAATGCGAAATTCGCCTCCTGCAACTCCGAGAGTTCCGGAAATGATGCCTATTGCCAAGCCGATTAGGGCGGCTAGTAAGGCTTCTTCCAAAAAACTCCACGTGAAGGTAAACGCCACTTGAAATTCGATAAAAGGTTCAAGCCCAATCTTTAAACCTACAATAACTAGGAATGCGGCTAAAAGCTTTTTTAAGGGTTTCTCTGGTATCCTATCCGTCAAAAGGGCCCCTACATAGGCGCCGATAATCGATGTTGCCGACATGACTAAGGCAATGTTGACGCTGTGACCGTTCAACAAGCCAAGCTGGAAACGCCTTATAAAAGAGGCAACCACTGTTAACAAGCCTACGAGAAGGTTTACGGCTATAGCCGTTATAACCGGAAGCCCAATAACGTGAAGTAAAACAGGTATTCTGAATTCGCCTCCACCGACGCCTATTAGTCCAGCGGCAACTCCGAGGAGTAAACCGAAAAGGAAAGCGGCTGAAGTTCTGCCTATTGTTATGGACTGGTTTGCCTCTATGATTTTTGCCTCCCGATGTGTCCATGTATTCATATCGAGTATTCTTATAAATATAACGCAACAAATAGTTAAACTGGAATGTCAACGAAACCGAAACTTTCATGCAAAATATGGCTTGAATATGAAGGGAAACCGCTTATAGGCAAGGGTGGAGCCCGGATCCTAGAACAAATCGAGAAAGAACACTCCATTTCCAAAGCCGCTAAAAAACTTGGCATGTCATACCGCTACGTATGGAACTACATAAAGAAAATCGAAAAGGCACTGGGCAACCCCGTGGTGCAAACTTACCGCGGCGGAAGGGCAGGCGGCGGAGGCGCAAGACTCACAAAGCTTGGAAAAGAACTACTTAAAGAGTACAGGCGTGCAGAAAGCCTTCTGAATAAAGTTTTGGCTCAATGAACATTGCCTAAAAATGTTCTGACGTTTAAGCTTAAATAATGGTAACATAAACTGTGCTAGTTTAATGGTGTAGATGGAATGTATAGGAAAATCTTTAGCAAACTTGTAATTTCAACCATAGCGATTTTGCTAGTTTTGACACATTTAACCACTATTACATTAGCCTTTAACAACCTATCTCCAAGCAGAGATGAAGGCGTTAATTTTACTGGCAATCTTGAACCACAAAAAGAATTAACATTGCCAATCCAACATAGCTTTTTGCACGATAACCTTAATGCTTGGTTTGATATTTCCGCCGAATACAACAATTATATCGTTGCAGATGAAGACTCGGTGCAACTGATAGTTGGAGTAGATTACTCGATTCCTTGGGCTTACAACAGCATTGCTGAGGAATTTATAAGGAACCGGGGCAAAATCGTAAACACCGTGTCAATAGAAGGCAAGGTTATAGCTGTTGTTGTCAATTTACCGCTGGAAAAAGTTTCCACGTTTAAGAGATATATGAGCAATAATCCTCTAGTGCGGTATGTAGAACCAAACATAAAACGTCAAGCCCTATTTGAACCAAACGACCCTCACTGGCTCATCCAGTGGGGTCCAAAGAAAATAGGGGTAAACTGGGCGTGGAACGTAACACTAGGCTCATCCAACATCGTTGTGGCGGTTGCGGATAGTGGTATTGACTACACACATCCAGACTTGGCTGAAAACTACATCAGTGGAGGATATGACTGGGTGAATAATGATACCGATCCAAAAGATGATTTCGGCCACGGGACTCACTGTGCTGGCATAATTGCCGCTGTCATAAACAATGGCGTGGGAATAGCAGGCTTAGCTAATGTTAAGATTATGGCTGAAAAAGTTTTAGACAACAGTGGCTGGGGACAAGACGACTGGGTTGCCAACGGGATAATACATGCCGTTAATCAAGGAGCCAAAATAATCAGCATGAGTCTAGGTGGCTATAGCTACAGCAGACTCCTACATGAAGTCGTCAAATACGCGTATGAAAAAGGGGTTTTGCTGGTCGCCGCCGCCGGAAACGTCAACACTAACTTTAAATGTTATCCAGCGGCCTATGAAGAAGTCATAGCCGTATCGGCTACGGACCAAAACGACGTGAAGGCTTATTTCTCAAACTGGGGAGACTGGATTGAACTGGCAGCGCCCGGAGTAGACATATACTCAACCATGCCAACATATAATGTGACCCTGAACGACTATGGTTACTCGATGAATTACAGCCATATGAGTGGTACTTCTATGGCTTGCCCCCACGTCGCTGGCGTTGCAGCCCTTGTCTGGAGCATGCACCCCGAAGCCACAAACAACTGGATTAGAGTTCGGCTAAGGTGTACGGCCAAAGATTTAGGGGATCCTGATTTTGATGAATATTATGGTTATGGAAGGATTGATGCGAAAAGGGCTGTAGAGCAAGAGCTGCTTGATCACGATTTACTAATTTTTGACATAAATAGACCACAACATGTCAAGCTTGGAGAACCAACAACCTTCAATGTAACTTTGTTAAATTTTGGAGCGAATGATGAATCTAACATAGAGGTAAGGTTGCTAGTAAACGATACCCAAATTGATTCAAAGGTTATAAGTTTTCTACAAAGGTACAAGTTGACTACCGTGAACTTAATTTGGACGCCATTTGAAACCGGAGTGTACAATGTTACATACTATATAGTACCAGTTCCAAACGAGACGGCGATAGAAAATAACAAGATAACTGAACTGATTCATGTCATATCTCCACCATCCGAGACGAAATGGATGCTTTTGGAAGAAGATGCCGATGAAGGTCGCGGATGTAACCTTAAATCAATTTATGGCCAACTGTCTTCCACCATCATATACTTTAAAGTAGAATACTATAGGAAATGGGCAACCATCGAAGAAATAGACACGGGGATCCTTATAGACGCGGATCAAAACTCCGCCACCGGTTTGCCTGACAGAACCTATCCATATCAAGACACAAGCATAGGTGCAGACTACTTGATTGTTGTTGGCTGGGAAGCAACTGAAATGTTGAGGTGGGATCCAAACCTTGGATTTTGGGACTTCTTCAACCCCATTCCTTTGGCTTACCTTGATGCTCCAGAAAATTCAAATTGGTTCATAGTGGGCATATTTTCAGCAGACATAGAGACAGGTGGCATAGTTGACTGTGCTGTTGCTGACACCATGTCGGATTGGGATTGGATGCCTAACCATGGACACTTTACATGGCGTGTAGTCCAACATATCACCATTTCTGTAAATCCATCAAGCGGCTCACCGGGAACAAGAGTGAAAATCAGTGGAAGTGAGGCCACAGTTAATGGTACAGTTTCAATTTATTGGGATGACACGTTCATGGGAAATGTTACCGCAAACGAAGTTGGCAACTTCGAATACGAGTTGACGGTTCCAATAAACGCCTCTGTGGGAGTTCATAACATAACAGCTGTTGACACAACCACCGGAAAAACAGCTTCTGCGCCATTTAAAGTAATACTAATAACATTAAATCCAGCCATCGGCTTTGTTGGAGCTAAGGTTGTACTCAATGGTTTTGGTTTCACACCTAAAACAGAGGCAAGAATAACCTTCAATGACATGTTTATTGGATACGCTCTAGTCAGCGACTCCGGAAACTTCACTTTCACGTTTAACGTGCCTATATCCACTAAGGGAACTCAACTTATCAAAGCATACGACATTGGAGGCTACGCCAGCACAGCGTTCACAGTTATAGATGTAACACAGTTAGATGTTCAAGTGGACGCTGGTGCAATACGCTTCGGAGGAGAGCTTGCTGAATTCTACATACAAACCGTCCTCAAGGGACAAGCAGTAAACGCCACTCGTATAAATGCAAAGTTGTATGGTCCAAAAGGGGAAATAGCCCACTATCAATACCCAACAAACATAACGGCAGTCGCAACAGGGTTCTATAAGATAGTTTACACAATTCCAGTTTTTGCTGACACTGGAACATATTCTCTTGTAGTGAACGCAGACTACAACAATGACACTGTTCAAGCAACTGGAACATCCTTCAAAAGCTTCACAATAAGTAGCACACTAACCGCATTAAATGCTCAAATAGAAAAAATCGAAAATGGAACAGCCACAATAATAACCAGTCTTGGTTTGTTAAGGCTTAACTTAACAGCTCTAAACGCAACCTTAGACAGAATCTTCGTCAAAATTGTTGCCATAAACGGAACAACAGCAAAAGTGGAGACAATATTAGGCTTCGTGAACGGAACGGTCACAGAGATAAGGGGTAACATTGCAACTATTATTGTTCCTGGACTTGGACAAATTCAGACCGATGTCTCGGGATTAATAAGAACTCAAGAAGCTTGGACTATGCTACAATCCTTGATTATAGTGTTTTCGCTTGTCGCCGCCACCGGTGCTATTTCATCCCTTGCCATGCTATTGAAGCTTAGAAAACCAAAGGGTTAACTTTCCCATTTTTCTATTTTTCTATTCTACGACATATCTGTAGGCTATGTGTTCGCCTGCTGTTGGGCTTTTTCGGGTTATGCGTATTATGTCTCCGGGTTTAGCGCCTATGGCTTTGGCTGCTGGGTCTGAGGCTTTTATTTGTGGCAGCTGGTACGGTTTTACTCTGTATTGGGCTAGGACTTTTTCGCGTTCTTCAGGCGTTAATATTTCATGTTTTGGTACAAGCACATGCTCGAAAATGTCGAAGACCGGGAAGGTTTTCGGCAGAAGTTCTATGCGTTTCTTCTTTGCTGTTTGTTTTGCAGCGTTGGTGTAGCGTCCGCTTGCTACGAGTATTCCCTGTTCTATTTCGGCTTCCTTCATGGCTTTTGCCATACGGTTTATAGTTTGTATGCCGACAGTTTCGTCTGGAACACACCAAACTAGGATTTTCCTTTTCCCCTCTTTTGGCGATTCAACAATGTAGCTTGCCACGTTTTTGGCTTTCTCCTTTTTGACAACTTTGTAGCCCCTAAGCTTGATTAGAATTTTCGCTTTACGCTCCTCGATGGTTTCCTCTTCCTCGCTCAAACTTTAAACCTCTCTCCTAAACCAGCGCATTCGAACTCTTAACAATGGTGCAAGCCTTAAACTTTACGCTTGCCAAAACTTAAAATCCAGAACTAAAACTATCCTAACCGCATACCAATGGTTAAACTGGAAAACCCGCTTTGAAACACATCAGCCTACTGACGCCTTCTCTTTTTCCTTTTTAAACGCGGAGAATGACGTTTCCAACATACTTTCTTAGCGTTTCGGCGAACTCGGCGATTTTGTCCGGCGGATACGGTTTTAGGTTTTTGTATTCTTCGCTTAGTGTGTCGCCTGGAATAAACTGTTGGAGGGCGTAGTTTTCAGCGCCTTTAGCTATTTCGCCCACGCGGTTTATGTCCGCCTCCTCGACGATTTTTGGCACTACGGTGGTTCTGAACTCGTATTCCACTTTTCCGTTCTTCAGCATTTCAATGGTTTTTAGGAGCGCTTCTGCTTCCCTAGCCCCTAAAAGG
>Ga0185307_1002212_pt1 | contig 10197 bp, 13 predicted proteins | sample LHCtaG_FD_128010 | JGI IMG/M metagenome (GOLD analysis project Ga0185307, IMG submission 128010) | Hot spring microbial communities from Little Hot Creek, USA to study Microbial Dark Matter (Phase II) - LHC4sed_matched (SPADES... | ecosystem: Environmental > Aquatic > Thermal springs > Hot... | reverse complement strand
GCATAACAGAAAATGGTGGGCTGCTTCTAAACTTCTACGAAGCCCTACACCTTCTTGATAAGAGCTTAATCGAAGTTGAAAATGAAAAAGGAGAGAAAATCGATTTCCAGCAACTCTTGCAAGTGGCGGAGAAAGCCGACGAGAACGCTTGGGCTAAATATCTTGTTTACCGAGACTTGAGAAGCCGAGGCTATGTGGTCCGCGAAGGCTTCGGCTTAGGCGTAGACTTCAGAGTTTACGAAAGAGGCGAATATGGAAAGGACACGGCGAAATACTTAATTTTAAGCCTCCTAGAGGGCAGACCAATAACAATGGGGGAGCTGGTCCAAACAGTGAAACAGTGTCAAAGCTTAAAGAAGGAGCTTGTTTTGGCCGTTATGAGCCGAAGAGGCGAAATAGTTTACTATTCCGTCTCACAATTAACCTTACCATAAAAGGGCAAAAGCAAAGCCTAAACGTGAACGTTATGAGCGCCTTCAAAACTGTCCGTGGAATGAGGGACTTTCTGCCAGAAGAAGCAAAAATAATGCGTTACATAGAGGAAAAAGCCAGAAAAACAGCCAAACTTTACGGGTATAAGGAGATAATAACTCCCGTTGTGGAGTCTTACGAGCTTGTGGCTGCAAAAGCTGGAGAAGAAGTCCGAGCAAGAATGTATGCCTTCGAAGATTTGGGCGGACGGAAAGTCGCCTTAAGACCGGAGTTCACGGCTTCAGTTGCTAGGCTTGTGGCAACAACCATGCGGAATGAACCAAAACCATTACGCCTATTTTGCGTTGGAAGCCTTTACAGGTATGACGAGCCACAGAAAGGACGTTTTAGAGAGTTTTGGCAGTCAAATTTTGAACTTATGGGCTCTGAAAAGCCCGAGGCAGACGCCGAAGTGCTGCTTTTAACAAACACCTTAATGAGGACTGTTGGGCTTAAGAACTACACCTTTAAAATAGGGCATGTAGGCGTTTTAAGAGGCATTTTAAGCAGTGAAAGCCTTAAAGAGGAAACCCAAAACCATGTCATGCAGCTTATGGACAAGAAGCAACATGAAGAAGCCCTAGGCATTGTGAAGGAAGCCGGAGCCTCAGAAAAGTGTCTAAAAACAATGCAAAGGCTGGTCAGTTTAAGGGGAAGCAACATCGCAAACATTCTGGGGGAGATGGAAAAACTTGTTAGGGAATACGAAGCCGCCTCTGAAGCTGTAAAAAATCTGGGAGAAATCCTTAGGCTGGTAAAGGAATCTGGAGAAAAACTGGACATAACTATAGATGCTGGCTTCGCCCGCGGACTAGAATATTATACTGGAATGATTTTTGAAGTTTACACTCCAGAGCTGGACATCGCGTTGGCTGGAGGCGGAAGATACGACAAACTTGTAGAACTTTTCGGTGGGGAGCCAACACCAGCCGTAGGCGTTGCCCACGGAATAGACAGAATAATGCTCGCCATGCAAGAACAAAGAACTAGCCTGACAACCGTAGAAGAAAAAAGAGTTATGGTTATCCCGGTTAATGAAGGCTTAATCAACGAAGCCTTGAAAATCTCGGAAATGCTTAGAAACGAAGGAATAGCCGTGGAAACCGAGGTCATGAGAAGAAGGGTCACGAAAGCTTTGGAAGACGCCGACAGAAGGGGCATAAGCCACGTAATAATAGTTGGCGAAAGGGAGCTAAAAGAAGAGGCCGTTATCTTAAGAGACATGCAGAAAAAGGAACAAAACGAAGTTAAAATCAAAGAATTAGCAGAAAAATTAAACCTTAGTGGTGCCTAGGACTCTGAAATTTGTGTTCTCTCTCTTCTCAAAAAATCTCCAATGTCCAAAACATTTTTAATAACAACGCCGCTTTTCGCCTTGCCCAAATCCTTTACTATTTTGCCAAAACCAAGACACTCACCGCGGCGGTTAAAAACCAGAGTGTAGGCGCCTCTATTCTTGGAACCATAAACCTCCACTAAGCCTTCCTTGAATATGTCTCTGCCACAGATGAAAAGCCAAGCCGCCTTATCATCAACAACAACCCTATTCTTGGCATGCCCAGCAATCATGAAGAGCAGAGAAAAGCTTGGAAGGAAAATTCCGCCCTTAATTTTGCCAAGGTATAAGCCAGCAAAAAGCCAATCCCCAACCCTCTCAACCAGATTTTTCAGATTCCGGCTAAGCAGGAAAAAGCTGTCACCTTTCCTAACAACCAAAGTTCTGTCCAAGCTGAATCTTGCACCAAAAAGCTTGACAAAATCCTCAATAGGCTCTGCCATAATTAGCCACCACGCTTTTTAAGTTTGCAGACGAAGAAGCCTTGAGTCTTTTCGCTTGGCCATATGCGGCGACAATTCCCCACAGAATTGTCTAAACGCTTGCCAAAAACTTCCGTTGGCGCCTCCTCCCCATAGCATTCAATTTCCACAGTCCTTAAGCCGAGATTTCTTACAGCCCAATCAATATTCAGTTCGTTTTCCTCCGGCTCCAAGGAGCAAGTGGCATAAACTATTTCGCCATCCACCTTCAGAATTTTGGCAGCCTCAGCGAGCATCTCCCGTTGAAGTTTGGCGTTTCTTTTAACATCCGCCAGAGTTCTCCGTTCAAACCAGAGCTTATCCATGGCAAAGTTACCAGAACATGGAACATCAAGCAGTATCCTATCAAATTTTAACCTCAATTTTGAGACTTTCCGAGCGTCAAGCCGATACACAACGGCATTTTTTACATGGCATCTTTCCAGATGGTTCTGTAGGGCTTTAAGCCTCTGCTTGTTAATGTCTAAGGCTACAATAACGCCAGTGTTGCCCATCAAATCAGCCAACTGAACAGTCTTGCCACCCGGAGCCGCACACGCATCCAAAACAGTCTTACCCTTCAGGTCTGCGAAGAGGGTTGCTGGAATCTGGGCAGCAGCCTCTTGAATGGAATAATAGCCTAAAAGATATTCAACTGTAGCTCCAACAGAAAATTCTGAACGGACAACCCAGTATCCGCCACGCGCAAAGGGGATTTCCTCAAGCCTTACACCCAAACTGCTAAGCCTTTCTAAAAGGTCAAAGCCCTTAACATTCATAGAGTTAACCCTAATCGCTTGTCTAGGCGTAACATCCCTAAACTCCCAGCCCAAAACCCGATAACGGTTAACAAAAAACTCCTTACCAAACATCAAAAACAAAGAAGCGGATAATCAATAAAAACTTGACGAAAAACCGCGAAAATCTAGAGGGGGCTATCAACTTTAACAATGGAAAAACGCGTAAAATTGACAAGCAACAAACATAACACTTTTTAGTAAAATGAACGTTAAAGGAAAACCAGAAGATATCCGGAGCGGCCGTAGTCTAGCCTGGACTAGGACATCAGCCTGCCACGCTGACGACCCGGGTTCAAATCCCGGCGGCCGCACCACAAATTTTAACTTGGAAGTACAAATCATTGGTTGTGAAGGGGTTAGTGTATGCCTATAGTTCATGTTTATGTTTGGGAAGGCTTCGGGAAGGACCGTGTTAAAACATTGATACGGGAGATAACTAGGGTATTTGGGGGTTTAGGTGTTCCGGAAAGCGCTGTTGAAGTAGTTGTGCACGAAGTTCCTAGGACGCATTGGGGTGTTGGTGGAGAGCCTGCCTCTGAAAAGTTTAAGGACAAGCCCTAATGGGTGATTGCTGCTAGTCCGGTTATGGTGAAGGGTGCCGCCATTGTTAGGATGAAGCCGCTAGAGAAGGCTGTTAGTAGGGTGTCTTGGCCGCAGTAGCGCACTATTATTGGTAGTGTTGTGTCCATTGCGGTGGCGCCTCCCATGGCTATTGGCGCATACTTGTCTAACCTTGCAACTAGAGAAGTGGTGGCTATTGTAAAGAGTTCTCGGAGAAAGTTTACGGCGAATCCGAGGGCACCCCATTCTAACCCGAACAATTGCCCAGCTAATGGTCCGGCCAGCGTGTACCAGCCATAGCCAGCGCAGACCCCCATAGAAGCAAATATATCGATTTTGAGAATTATTCCGCCAATAAGCCCTCCTGTTATGCTGCCTAAAGCCACAGCGAGCGGGAAAGCCAAGATTCTAAATTTGGCTTTCCTCATTTTTTCTATGGACTCTTTATCTGTCGCGAAAAGCAAACCCATCAAAAATAACAGCGCGATTAAGGAGAGGTTGAAGGAGTACCCCGAAAGGATTGTGTTCAGCAACGATGTTCCGAAACTATTGTTTAAATATCCAGCTAAAATTCCAAAGGCAAGAGTTGGCAAAACGTATTTCATCATATTTTCACCAGTTTTCTGGCAGCTTTTACAAAGAGTATGCTGAAAAGTAAAGCCATTGTTAGAAGCACTGCAGCGTTTAACCCTACTTTTGGCATTACTGCTAAAAGTTCAGAGTTTGAGCCTATAGAAAAACCCAGAGAGAAAATCAGCATTAAAATGATTCCCAACGTAACTTTTTCAGCGTTAAAAATTTTCCTCCCCCTTAAAGAATAGCCAACCGCCATCCCCATAATCAACGGAATAACTAATGCAGCAATATCTAAAAGACTTGGCATTCTAATCGCCACCTGGCAGTAAGTGAAAGTGCTGAACAGAATTTATCCTTTTCCACATTTTCATTCGCCTAACACTTTGCATTAAAAGGCTGAATTGGAAGAGCGAATTATCTCGTGAATTTTCTTTCTCGCTTCGCACATGTTTCTTGCTATTGCATCCGGCTTAAGTTCGTTTTTACAAAGCGTTTTGAATGGGAAAAACTGAGAGGCAACAAAGACTGTTTTTATGCTTAACTGTTTTGCGCCTTTAATGTCCTCTTCTGGGCTGTCTCCAACATAAAGGGCTTCTTGAGCCTCAACTCCGAGTCTTTTTAATGCTTCCTCAAAGATTTTGGTGTGGGGTTTACGCCATCCGACAGCATCCGAAACCAGCATTACATCGAAGAAATTGTTTATCCCGACCTTTCTGAGCCCAGCATAGATTACTGGGGCATATGTAAAGTTTGAAACAAGTCCCAGCTTATAGTTTCCAGACAACTCCTTCAAAGTTTGCTTTGCACACTTTCTAAGCTTAAAGGAGTTTAGATAATCTTCGAAGAATATGTTGACGGCGGTTTTTATGCAGGTGTCCTCTGGGCTTGTTTTAAACCCCAAATTGTTTAGGGCTTCTGAAATCCATATGGCGTTTGTAACCTCAACAAGTTTTTGGTAGCGTATAATTCGGTATTTTTCATGGGCTTGGCTGTATGCCTCTAAAAATTCCTTTTGGCTTACTTTAAAGCCAGCGTCAACAATAGCCTTGTACAGCTTTGCTTTTGAAGTTTCTAAGTTGTAGCCCTTCACGTTTACCAGTGTGCCGATGAAATCGAACATTACAGCCTTAATAGGAGACAAGGCTTTTTTCTCCACTTTTGAGATTTTTAATACTTTTTTGCAATATTTATTTCCGTATAATAAGGTTTAGGTATATGTCCATTAATCAGAATATTGAGGGGTTATGTCTTTCAGAGATTATCTACACGAGAAGGCTGAAGAGTCAAGGCATAATGAGACAGTGGCTTATCTAATGTTTCTCGCTGGGACAATATTTTTTGTAGGAGGCATACTTGAAAATCTACTCATCAGTGACATAGTTGGAAAAAGTCCTGAATGGTTCATATTTATTCCCTATTATGTAGTTTTTCATAGCGCAACCGTTTTAGGTTTAGCCCTTATAATTTGTGGTTTAACCTTAATAGTTTATGGAATAACGGCTGGAATAAGCTATTCACGGGATAGGGGTTGGTATATGAATGAGCTTCGGAAGGCAAACTCTGTAGAGGAAGTTTTGTTATCTAAAAAGCGAGTTTCGAGTGAAACAAGACAGAAACCGGCTAAGAAAACTGCAAAACAAGGTTAGAGGAAAATTTTTGAGATAATTTCCGCTAGCCTTTTGGCAAAATCCGTTTCTAATAATGCTTTTATGTCTCCTAGTGAGCCCTCAACTTTTGGGTCAAAGGGCAACCATCCAAGAAAGTGAAAACCCGCATCTGTTACATTTTGCCTTATGAACTCGTTTTTATTCATTTTCATGTTTTCAATAACGCCTAGGACTGGCACTTTAAGCTCTGCAAGAAGTTTCAGAAGTTTTTTAACAGTTTCAAAGGCCAACGTAGAAGGCGTTGTAACTATTAGGAATTTTATGCCTTTAACAAGTCTAATTACGTCTAGTGTTGCGTCGCTTATTCCCGGAGGCATATCTATTATTAGGAAGTCTAATTCCCCCCATACTGTCGTGGCGAAAAGTTCTATGAGGGCGTTTGAAGCGTCCACACCCCTTAAAGGCAACGTGTTCTCTTTTGAGTAGGCAACCATTGAAACATATTTTAGACCATGAACTTGAGCTGGAATTATACCTTTTTCCTCTTTTGGTTTGGCATCTTTTACGCCTAAAATAAGGTGGGTTGAAGGACTTGTAAAATCCGCGTCAAATAATCCAACCCCAAAATTTTTCCTAGTCAATGTTAAGGCAAGGGTCGATGCAACAAGGCTTTTTCCCACACCACCCTTGCCACTTGAAACAGCAATTATGTGTTTAACCCTTTCAAGTCTTTTGTTTATAATGTTCTCGCGCGGGTCTAACACTATTTGACCCCTCGCACGCTTTCAAGCCATACGCCTCTTCCTTGCAGGATTTCAAAGTCTGGGCTGCCGCACCTTGGACATTTTATGTAAGCATGTACTGTTTCGGGAACAAAATGTATGGCTTCAGTTTTTTCCTCATCGAGCTCGTTTTTGTTGAAAACCCATTTTTGTCCACAAGCTCTACATTGCAATTCGGCTTTAACAGTCTCTACAATGAACTTGGCGTTTTTCAACTTGTCCATTTTAAGCTCTGATAGGGCAAACTCAAGAATGTCGATTTCTACTTGTTGAAGCTCACCTACCTTTATCTTAACTTCCCTAACCTCTTTTAATCCTTCTTTTTCCGCTATTTGCGAAACGGAAGAAATTATCGCTTCCGCCAAGGCCCACTCATGCATAGGAAAGCCTTTTGCAAGGCCGCATTTAAAAATATTGTAGCATAACGCATTTAACAACTTATATGGAACGAAAAATTTTTAAAGATCCGCTTTTCCCCACAAATTTTGGTGATGGCCATGCCAAAGAAGAAGAAGGAGGAGAAGAAAGAGGAAAAGAAAGAGGAAAAGAAGTAAGCCTCCTATGACATTTGAAAGTGCTTGGCCTTCACCGCCACAAGCTTAAATTTCATGTTTTCCACTTCCTTTTTCTCTTAAGTGCAACAATGGGAAGCGTTAAATCGCCGCATTTTATTCTGACTTTTAAGTGCACAGAATGGATAAATTGGGTAGAGTTGCCATAATTAAGGGCCCAGACCCTACAGAAACCACGGTCAAAGCGCTTGAATCATTAAAACAGGATCTATACGCCGTTCTTTCAACCGAAAAGCCAATTCTGATAAAGCCCAACTATATTACAGCTCAGCATCCGTCAACTGGCATAACAACAGATGGCAGAGTTGTAGAGGGGGTTGTCAAATTTCTTAAAGAACATGGAAAAAACAACATCATCATTGGTGAGGGAAGCGGTTGGGCAGACACGTTTGAAGCCTTCAAAGTTGCTGGAATAGATAAAATAAGCGAAAAATGGAAAGTGAAGCTTGTAGACCTTAACAAAGATGTTTTTGTTGAGGTTTATCCACCTAATCCATTTGCTCTTAAAAAGGTTAAAGTGGCGAAAACAGCCTTGGAAAGCATCATAATAAGCGTCCCAAAATTGAAAGTCCATAGACTGGCAACGGTTACGCTTGGAATAAAGAACATGATGGGTGCTTTAGCATCTAAAGGTAGCATGCATAACGGAAGACTAAACGAAAACATTGCGGACTTAGCGTCTATGTTAAAACCTAGCTTAACGGTTATTGATGGAATAATAGCTGGGGAGGGGCATGAAACAAGCGGAAACCCTGTAAAAATGGATTTGATTATAGCGGGCACAGACCCTGTGGCTGTTGACGCTGTCGGCGCCGCTGTGATGGGCATCCAACCCGCAGAGGTCAAGCATCTCGTTTTGGCGGAGAGGAAGGGACTTGGAACATGCCGCCTAGAGAATGTAGAGGTCATTGGAGAACCAATCGAAAAGGTGAAGCGAAAATTTCGAAGGTCTATTTCTTCAAAAATCGTTTCGCTTTTCTAAAAGTTGGGAGTAAAGCTTAAAGGCTATGTTTCCAGTCTAGGAGAAACCCATGGCTGAGGACTCCGAAGGTTTGCCGGAATCAACCGGGATAGGCAAATATAGGGACAAGGTTATTGATGGACCTATTGTTCGCACAATTTTTTGGTTGGGAACACCGCCGCTTGTAAACCAGCTTGTGGTTGTAGCCTATAATGTGGCGGACACCTATTGGCTTAGCGAATACAGCGAAATTGCCGTGGCTGTTCCAAGGCAAATGTGGCCAATCCTAATGCTTTTTCAAGCACTTGCAAACGCGCTTACCACGGCCAGCCTAAGCATAATCTCCCAGTATGTTGGAGGCAAAGCCTATAAAGAGGCAAGCTTATCCGCTTCCCGCTTCTTCACGTTGTCCCTTCTATTTGGAGGCGCCTTAAGTTTGCTTCTTCTAACGCTTAGAAACTCCATATTCACGGTAGTTGTATCCACTCCAACCGAAATCTTTGAGGATGTCATGAAGTATTCTGGAGTAATAGCTTTCGACGTGTTTTTCAACTACATAGCCCTAACGTACACCACTATTCTACAAAGCGTAGGAGACACAAAAAGGCCAGCAATAGTTAATGTTGCATCCGTAGCCATCAACATAGCCCTAGACCCATTCCTGGTCCTTGGCATCGGACCCTTTCCAAGACTTGGGGTGATTGGAGCCGCCCTTACAGATGTTATGGGAAAAATAGTATCAATTTTAGCCCTAACATACATCTTGAGAAAATACTATCCAGAACTCCGTATAAAGCCCACAAAGGAAATAAACGCCGCATGGGCACGCTTAGTTTTACGCATAGGATTGCCAATTCTAACACTCGGGTTAACAAACGGCTTCGCCTTCCTAATGCAACTAAGACTTGTTAATATGCTCGGAATAGTGACGGCAACAGCCTTCTCCATAGGCTTTGTAATAACAGATATCGTGGATGCCGCGCTTTGGGGTTTAAGCGGAGCCCCAGCCATAATGATAGGACAAAGCCTAGGCGCAGACAATCAAAAAAGAGCAAGGGAAGTGGCCTTCAAAGCAACCCTCCTAATATTCGCCCTGATGATAGTCAGCGCCGTTATAATCTACCCCATCAGAAGAAACGTTGTAGGCGTCTTCGCAGACAACCAAGACATTCTAAATGAAACAGACACCTTCTTACAGATAATGCTGCCCACACTCCCATTCTTCGGGCTTTTCGCCGTAGCCTTATCAGTTGGAAGAGGCTCCGGACACACGGTGTTCCCAACAGGCCTAGGAATGCTAAGACTATGGGGAATAAGAATAGCCCTAGGCTATTGCATGGCCTTTATCTTGAACATGGGTTCCATAGGAGTATGGCTAGCCATAGCAATAAGCAACATCATAGGAGGAATAATAGCCATCCTCTGGATAAAATATGGAAACTGGGCGAAAGCAGTCATCAAAGAAAACACAACCATGTAAAACGTATTACTGCAAACCTTTATTCCAAATCGCGCGAAGCACCCTAAAGTTGAGCCACAATAACATTTGTATTCAAAAGCCAAAATAGAAAGAGGCATCCAATTTAGGAACAACAATCCCCCCTAAAATTGATTTTCCGTGAACGCGATTTTGTTCTTAAAAGCCGGGGGTGGGAGTTGAACCCACATATAGCTGCTCTGCAGGCAGCCGCCTGAACCGTTCGGCCACCCCGGCGCCTTCAAGTAAAGTTTTGGTTTGCTGTAATAAAGGTTTTATTGGCTTAGCCCTATTTTTTCCGCTATCTCCTTGTATACTTTTAGGGCTTTTTCTTCGTTTTTTATGTTTTTTATTAGCATTCGTCCGCTGTTAAATAGTGTTACTTCGTAGTTTTTGTACGTGAAGACTATTGCCATTGTGGATTTTATGCGGATTTTGAAGTTTTGCTTTATTTTTGTATGGATGGCTTCAAGGTTTAGTTTTGCTGGTTTTTCCGGGTTGATGTTGACCGTGTTTCGTCCGCACAACCATACAAGCTTTTCTCGTGGTTTTTGGAATGCAGCTTCGCCTCGGCATGCTGGACAGTTTTCCCT
>Ga0185307_1002211_pt1 | contig 10200 bp, 8 predicted proteins | sample LHCtaG_FD_128010 | JGI IMG/M metagenome (GOLD analysis project Ga0185307, IMG submission 128010) | Hot spring microbial communities from Little Hot Creek, USA to study Microbial Dark Matter (Phase II) - LHC4sed_matched (SPADES... | ecosystem: Environmental > Aquatic > Thermal springs > Hot... | reverse complement strand
ATTTTCCTTAAATATTCTGAAATCATTTTTGAAATTTTTTCTTGCTCTGCAAAGTTTCCATAAACAATTCCTTTTGGAATATACTTGCTTATAAATTTTTTAATATTTTTATCAAGTTTGCCTGGCTCTTTTTTTTCAAAAGGTGTTTGTGGTAATGGAAGAAATGTATGGGCATGAATTCTTGCACCCATTTTTATCAAATCCTCCATTACTTTTATTGTTAATCTTATATCTTCTTCATTTTCACCAGGCAATCCAAAAATGAAATCAACATTTGCTTTTAATCCTGATTTTATTACTATTTCAACTGCATTATAAATGTCAGAAACAGTATGCCCCCTATTGCATAAATCAAGAATTCTTTGACTACCTGACTCACCACCAATTACAAGATTGTCATTGTTTGCATATTTTAAAATTAAATCAATTGTTTCCTTATTAACATGTTCAGGTCTTACCTCTGAAGGAAATGTTCCAAAAAATATTCTTCCTTTTTTACCTATAATTTTCCTTATATTAAAAAGTAAATTTTCAATTTTTGAAAGGTTTAAATTTTTACCATCAATTGAGCCATAAGAAAAGGCATTTGGAGTAATAAATCTAATATCAGTTAAATTCTTATTTTTCAAAATTTTAACATATTCACAGATACTTTCTATGCTTCTATGCCTTGGAATGCCACCAAAAATTCTTGGAACTTGACAAAAATAACAGGAAAAGGGGCAACCTCTTGTTATCTCAATTGGAGAAAATTTATTATGTTTAACTGAAAATGGTGGGTAATCATCAAGATTTATTAATTTCCTTTTACCTGTATAATGATATTTTCCATCATGATAAAAATAAATCCCTTTTACATCTTTATAATCCTCATCTTTATAAACTCTTTCTAAAAATTCTATAAATGCTTCTTCTCCTTCGCCTTTAAAAACAACATCAAATCCCATTTTAATTACACCCTTAGGATCTCCTGTTGGATGAGGACCACCAGCAACATAAATAATTTTATTTTTAAATTCATTTTTAACTTTTTTGATTATCTCCTCTATTTTAAATAATTGGGTTGTGAAAAAGGAAAAACATAAAATATTTTTTTCATCTTCCTTTAAAATATTTTTTAATTCAGAAATCAAATTCTCTTCTTTTTTTATGAAATATATTTTTATATCATCAAAACGATTTTCAATGGCACCAATTAATGCATTAAAACTATATTTATTTTTTTCATGATAATAAATTATAAGATTCATATTTAACTATTTTATACTCCTTGAAAATAATAGCTTTTTTTGAAGGTTTCTCTTTTATTTCTCCAATCCCCATTATCATAAGACCTATTCTTATAAAAATTAAAATCCATCCAACAATTACAATAAACCAGACAATTCTTTTAGCAATTGAAAAAAGAATTAAAAAAATTGTAAGAATTGCAAGGAAACCAATAGGGTCAATAAGGGAATTAATTCCTTTTGTCATTGGAAAAATTGTTTTTATTCCATTAACTATAAGTAAGCCAAGATAATGGGCAAAAGAATAAATAAATCCCATTAAGTAATTCAATATCTCTTTTTTCATCTTTCTCCTCCTTTTTTAAAATAATATTATAACAAATTTTCATTTTGATTTTCATTTAAAAATACTTTATAATTAAATTATGGAACTTACAACAAAAGAGTATCAAACAATATCTTATATATCAGGACCACTTTTATTTGTTGAAAGAGCAAAAGACCTTTCCTATGGAGCACTTGTTGAAATTATACTCCCTGATGATACGAAAAGAGCAGGACAGGTTCTTGATGTTTCAGAGGACTTTGCAGTAATACAAGTTCTTGAGGGAACAATAGGGCTTGATGTTGCAAAAACAAAAATAAGATTTGTTGAAGACCAAATAAGGATTGGTGTTTCAAAGGATATGATAGGAAGGATATTCAATGGAAGAGGAGAACCAAGAGATGGAATGCCACTTCCAACACCTTCTAAAAGGTTGCCTGTTGTTGGAGCACCAATAAATCCAATAGCAAGGGATAAACCTTCTGATTTTATTCAAACAGGAATATCAGCAATTGATGGATTTAATACACTTGTAAGGGGACAAAAATTACCAATATTTTCAGGCTCTGGTCTTCCTGCAAATGAGATTGCATCAATGATAATGAGATATGCAAAAGTAAGAGGTGAAGGTGAAGAATTTCTTATAATATTTGCTGCACTTGGAATTACTTCAAGAGAATATGCATATTTTTTGAAGGAATTTAGAGAAACTGGCTCTCTTGGAAGAATAATTGCATTTGTAAATATTGCTGATGATCCTGCAATTGAAAGGCTTTTAACACCAAGGCTTGCATTAACAACTGCTGAATATTTTGCCTTTGAACTTGATTATCATGTTCTTGTTATCCTTTCTGATATGACAAATTATTGTGAAGCATTAAGGGAAATAGGTGCTGCAAGAGAAGAAGTTCCTGGAAGAAGGGGATATCCTGGTTATATGTATACTGACCTTGCAACAATTTATGAAAGAGCAGGAAGAATAAGGGGTAAAAAGGGTTCTATAACACAAATACCAATTTTGACGATGCCAGATGACGACATAACTCATCCAATACCAGATTTAACAGGATATATTACTGAAGGACAGATAGTTCTATCAAGGGAATTGCATAGAAAGGGTATTTTCCCACCAATTGATATTTTAATGTCCCTTTCCCGTCTTATGAATCTTGGAATAGGTAAAGACAAAACAAGGGAAGACCATAGAAATTTTGCTGACCAACTTTATGCCTGTTATGCAAAAGGAAGGGATATGAGAAAACTTGTTGCAATTGTTGGGGAAGAAGCATTAAGCGAAATGGATAAAAGATATTTACATTTTGCAGATAGTTTTGAATGGGAGATGATAAATCAGGGGTTTAAGGAAAGGGAAATAGAAGAGACATTTGATATTGGATGGAAACTATTAACAACATTTCCAGAAACAGAACTTACGCGTGTTAAAAGGGAATATATAGAAAAATATTATTCAAAATGGGCAGCAAAACAAAAAAAGGATATAATTGAAACAAAAACAGTTTAAAGTATCTGTTCTAATACCTGCTTATAATGAAGAAGAGAATATTCCATATTTAATTGAGGAAATTGAAGAATTTTTAAAAAAATATAATATAAATGATTGGGAATTTATTTTAATTGACGATGGTTCAAATGATAAAACTTATGAAAAATTTATTTCTCTTTCAAAAGGAAAAGATTATTTAAGGGCTTATAGATATATTAAAAATCAGGGGAAAACAAAGGCTCTCTCTATTGGCTCAAGATATGCAAATGGAGAAATACTTGTTATATTTGATGCTGATTTGCAATTCACCTTTGATGATGCAAAAAAAATTGTTGAAAAAATAGAAGAAGGTTATGACCTTGTAGCAGGGAAAAAAGTTGGAAAATATCAAAAAAAATTTGTATCCACTGTTTATAATAAGATGGCAAAACTTGTTTTTGGTGTTCCTGTATCTGATATGAATGCGATGAAGGCTTTTAAAAAGAAAGTTTTAGAAGATATCCCTTTGAGAAAAGATTGGCATAGATATATAATTCCTTTTGCATGGGAAATGGGATATACGATTACAGAAATTCCTGTAAGTTTAAGAGAAAGAAGGGCAGGAAAAAGTAAATATAGAGGGATTGGAAGAATAATAGTTGGTTTTATGGATTTAATTGCTGTTAAACTTCAATTGACATTTTTATATAAGCCAATGCTATTTTTTGGAACAATTGGACTTATATTAACTTTTTTTGGATTTTTAATAGGTCTTATAGCAGTTATATATAGATTTGGACTTGGAAAAGGAAATAGGGGAATACTTCTTTTATCCATACTTCTTTTACTTTCAGGGCTTCTTTTATTTGCAATTGGATTTATAGGAGAAGGTCTTGCAGGAATATATGATAAACTTCAAAAGATAGAAAATAGGATAAAGGAAAAATGAAAGTTCTAATTTTAGGAGGAGGAGGATTTATAGGTTCTTTTTTATGTGAAAAGCTTTTTGAAAGAAATTATAAAATAAAAGTTATTTTAAGGTATACATCAAGTGGAAACATTGGAAATTTAATTTTTTTGGATAAAAAAATTTTAAAGGAAATAGAAATAATATTTGGGGACCTTCAAGATTTCCGCGTAATTTATGAAGGGTTAAAAGATGCAGATTATGTAATAAATCTTGCAAGTTTAATCTCAATCCCCTACTCCTTTGTTTTTCCAAAAAGTGTTGTAATAAACAATGTGGAAATAATATTGAATTTAGCAGAGGGATTAAGAGAATTAAAGATTCCAATAATTCATATTTCAACATCTGAAGTTTATGGAAAGATAAATTATTTACCAATAGATGAAAATCATCCAAAGAGTGCAAAATCTCCTTATGCTGCTTCAAAAATATTTATGGATGAATTTTTAAAAAGTTTCTGCGAATATTATAAAATCCCCTTTAAAATAATAAGACCCTTTAATACATTTGGTCCAAGACAATCACAAAGGGCATTAATTCCAAGTATTATCCTTCAAATTTTGAAAAATAAAGAAGTTAAAATAGGAAACCTCTATCCAAAAAGAGATTTTACTTATGTTCTTGATATTGTAGATGGGATTATAAAGGTATTTGAAAGTGATAAAGGTTTCTTTGAAGAAGTAATACTTTGTTCAGGAAAAAGTTATAGTGTAATGGAAGTGATTGAAAAGATAAAAGAAGTTTCAAAAGTGGATTTTAAAATAGTTAAGGATGAAAAAAGGGAAAGGCCAAAGGAAGTTGAAATAGGATTGAAAAGATAAAAGAAGTTTCAAAAGTGGATTTTAAAATAGTTAAGGATGAAAAAAGGGAAAGGCCAAAGGAAGTTGAAATAGACGAACTTTTGGGAACATACGAAAAGGCAAAAAAAATTTTCAATTTTTCTCCAAAGATTTCCTTTGAAGAGGGATTAAAAATTACATGGGAATGGTTTAAAGAAAATAGGGAAAAATATATGGAAGAAATTTTCTTTGAATGAAAATTCTCTTCATAAAATTTGGAAAAGCAGGAGATTTAATAATTCTAACTCCTTTAATTGAAATAGTTGGTAAAAAATTAAAGGCAAATTTGATATTTTTAATGAATAAAAAATTTTATGAGATTCTTGAAGGAAATCCATATATTAAAAAATTTTATTTTACTCAAGATGGATTTTTTAAAAATGTTAAAGAATTAAGAAAGGAAAAAATTGATTTTGTTTTTGATTTTGATAAAAAAATATTATCAACACTCTATTCAATTTTTTTATTACCTGCAAAAATAAAAAGACCAAGGAAAAATTCAATAAGAAGAAGAATTGCTGTTATTTTTAAAATAAGACCTAAGGAATTCCATTTTTCAGAAATATTTTTTGATTCTTTAAGAAAAACTTTTAAAATAAATGAAGAAATTCCAGCACCATCTTTATTCAAGGAAAAGGAATTTAAAAATTTACCATTAAAATATTGTGTATTTTTTGTAGGGGGTGCTTTTCCAAAAAGGAAATGGCCTATTAATCATTATGAAAAACTTGGAGAATTGATAAATAAAGAATTAAATATAAAAATTGTTATCCTCGGGGATAAAAAAGATAAAGAAGAAGGTGGTTTTAATAAAGATTTTTTTATTGATTTAAGAGGTAAAACTTCTTGGAAGGAAACCTTTTACATAATTAAAAATTCTTTTTTTGTTGTTTCAAATGATACATCTGGTGTCCAAATAGGAGAAGCGTATAAAAAGCCAGTTTTTTTAATTTATGGACCAACATTGCCTGAATTTGGCTTTAAACCAAAGGGAGGAATTGTATTTGAAAAAAATTTAAAATGCAGACCCTGTAGTATACATGGAGAAGGGAAATGTAAATTTGATAAAAAATGTCTTAAAGAGATAAAACCAGAAGAAGTATTTGAAAAAATTAAGGAATATTTTCTAAAAAGAAATTAGAAATATCCCTTATTGTAACACAGCCAGTAAAAATACCATTTCTTTTTAAAATTATAAATTCTTCTTTATTTCTCACCATTTTTAAAAATAAATCTGCTACACTGATGTTTTCATCATAAAAGGAACAAGGGATTAAAAGGTCATTTGCAATTTTATTTTTATTCTCTTCTTTTAAAATATCCCATATTTTAATAACACCCTTTACATCATTTTCATAAATTACAGGCATATGGGAATAAATAATTTCTTCTTTCAAAATATCCTCAACATTTTGATTCCATAAAACATTTTTTATTCTATCATAAGGAGTCATTATCATTCTTGATGGAGTTTTTTCTGCTTTTATTATTGTTTCAATTAAAATTTTTTCTTCTTTTGTAATTTCCTCTAATTTTTCAATTAAAGATAAACTTCTCATTAAATCTTCAATAAACTCTTTCCCTTTCTTTTCCCTTGTAATTTTTCTTTTAAAAACCGAAAAAACAAATATTAAAGGAAACAAAATCTTTTCAAAAATAAAATAAAGATATTTAAAAAAAGGAGTTACAAGGGAAGAAAAATTCTTAGGGTTTAAAAGAGCAATATTTTTTGGGAAAAGTTCAGCAAATATAAAAAGTAAAAGAGAAAATATAATTGTTATCAATATCATCTTAATTAAAATTTTTTCCTCACCTATTATCCCAATAAATATTCCTGTGAATAAAGAAGAGGCAAAGGAATTAAACATGTTGTTTAAAAAAAGAATAATGACAATGAATCTTTCAGGATGATGAAAAATTTTTGTTAAAAATTTTCTTTCTTTTTTAAAATAAATAATATCTTTTCTTTTTAGAGAAAAATAAGCAGTTTCTGTTCCTGAAATTAAAAAAGAAAGGAAAAAGAGAATTAAAAGAAGAAAAATTGAAATTATCATATCTCAAAATACTTTTTAATTAATTTTTCCTCATTTTTTTCCATAATTTCCCTTTCTTTTTTATTTTTATGATCAAAGCCAGAAATATGTAGAATTCCATGGAATAAAAGTTTCAAAAGGTCTTTTTTATTTTTTAAAAATTTTTTACATATATAAATTTCAGCAATTTCTCCTAAATCAAAAGAAATAACATCTGTTACCCTATCCCTTTTTAAAAATTTTTTATTAATCTCTTTTATTTTTTTCTCCCCCACTATTATAATATTAATTTCTTTTATTCTCTTTATCCCTTTAATAGTTTTAAAAATTTCCTTTAATTTTTTCTTTGAAAAAAAGGGGAAATTCTTTTTACAAAGTGTATAAAAATTAATTTTCAAGTTTTATATTCAGGTCTTTTTTGACAAAAATAAGAAATTAGCAAAGGAATAAATGCATCCTCCAATTTATCCAATTCCCTCCTTGTAATTTCAGATTCGTCAAGTTGCCCATCCATAAATCTCCTTTTAAACATTTCACTAACTGTTTCCCTTATTTTTAATGGATTAACTTCCTCAAGACTTCTTACTGTTGCCTCAACTGTGTCAGCAAGCATAACAATTGCCTCCTCTTTTGTTTTTGGCTTTGGTCCAGGATATCTAAATTCATCTTCAGATACATTTTTATCAAAAATTTTCGCTTTTTCATAAAAGGGAATCATAATAGTTGTTCCATGATGTGTTCTAATAATATTTATTATTTCTCTTGGTAGTTTGTATTTCATAGCGAGTTCAACTCCATATTTTACATGTTTTTTTACAATCAAAGCACTTATCTTGGGAGAAAGTTTATCATGGGGATTTTCTCCACTTTGGTTTTCTGCATAATGTAAGGGGTTTTCCAATTTACCTATATCATGAAAATAAGCCCCAACTCTTGCAAGAAGTGGATTTGCACCTAAAATTCTTGAACCACTTTCAGCAAGATTTGCTACAAGTGTTGAATGTGCAAAGGTTCCTGGTGCCTTATTTTGTAATTCAATTAAAAGGGGGTGATTCAGATTTAAAAGTTCCATTAAAACAAAATCTGTTGTTATTCCAAAGAATTTTTCATAAAGGGGAAGAAATATCATTAAAAAGGAAATAGAAATTACCCCTGAAATAAGATTTCCAATCAAAATTTTTTGAATTTCATATTTAATTTCAAAAATTAAAGAAAGTAAAAAAGTCATTAGGGAACCTGTAAAAAATATTATTATTATACTAAAATAAAGAAAGGTTCTATTTTTTAAAAATCTTGCCAGAAAAACACCTAATGTTCCTATAAACAAAAAAAATATAAATGATAAAAAGGAAAAATTAAAATAGGTGGATAAATATATGGAGCCAAGAAGGGTTACAAATATTCCAAAAAGTCCTGGGGAAATAATTCCTGAAATTATTGAAAGAAAAGGGAGAGGAATAAAGTAATATTCTAAATTTAATTTAATAAAAAAATGAGATAAAAGGATTAAAATGAATAAATTTATAAAATGAGCAAAAAGAAGTGAAATTTCTCCATAAATTTTTTTAAAATAAAATCTTGTTATGTAATAGAAAATTAAAAATATAAAAGAAAAAAGGAGAAAAATATAAAATTTTTTCAAAAAAATTCTTTCGCCTTTCCTTTCTTTAATCTCCTTTTCTAAATATAGAAGTTTTTCTTCTATTGAAGGAGTAACCCTTTCATGGGCACCAATTATTTTTTCACCTTTTAAAACAACATCTTTATAAGGAGAGATTGAAATTTTTGCCTCCTCTATTTTTTCCCTTATAAAATCCTCATCAAACTTATAATTTGGTTTAAAAAATGTTAAAAAAATTTCATAAAAAATTCTTTGCATTTCTGGGGTGTGAGAATAAATCTCTTCACTTTTTTCTTTTACTATCTTTTTAACATCTTCCATATCCATAATTTCATTTAAAAGAAGGGTTCTTTCAAAATTCTTCCCAATTAAAATAACTTCTTCTCCATATTTTTTCAAATTTCCCTTGTTCTCAACAATAATTTTTTTACTCAAATTTTTATAAAGTTCTTTAAAGTTTTTCATGAAATATTCTTTATCTTTTTTTGAAATAAAATTTTTAATTTCTATATCTTCTATATCTTCCTTAAATTCGGGATTCTCAAAAATAAAAGGTTTAATTTTACTTATGAGGATTTCCTCTTCTTTCTTTATTTCCTCTTCTTTCTTTGGAATCTTAAATTCAAAAGGAGAAATTATATCATAGGGAACAATCTCTCCTGCTTTAAAATAAACTTTTTTAAACCCACTTTCCTTAGGATACAAAATTGTTAAAATTATGAGAAATAAAAAAGAAATAAAAAATTTAAAAAATCTTTCCTTTTTAATCTTCTTCTTTTCTTTTCTTTTCTTCATATCTTTCGTAAGCTTCTATTATTTCCTTCACAATTGGATGTCTTACAACATCATCTTTATCAAAATAACAGAATTTTATCCCTTTTATTCCCTTTAAAATATTGATTGCAACCTTCATTCCAGAAGGAATATTTCCTGGAAGGTCAATTTGTGTTATATCACCTGTTACAGCAACTTTTGTAAACATACCAACCCTTGTTAAAAACATTTTCATCTGAAGTGGTGTTGTATTTTGTGCTTCATCAAGAATAATGAATGCATTTGAAAGTGTTCTTCCCCTCATATATGCAAGTGGTGCTATTTCTATAATTCCAGCATCAGTATATTTTCTTATTTTATCATAAGGAATCATTTGAAAAAGGGCATCATATAAAGGAGTAAGATAAGGTTCAACCTTTTCCTTATAATCTCCTGGTAAATATCCAAGAGATTCACCTGCTTCAACAGCAGGACGAGTCAAAACAATCCTTTCAACCCTTTTCATTCTTAAAAATTCTATTGCTACTCCAACTGCAAGAAATGTCTTTCCAGTTCCTGCAGGACCTATTGCAAAAACAATATCCTCTTCTCTTAAACTCTGAATGTATCTTCTCTGATTTTCTGATTTTGGATATATTATTTTTTTAGGAGTCAAAATATATTCCCTTTCCTTTAAATTCTCTTCTCCAGATTTTGCAATCTCAAAAGCAGAAATAATATCTTCCTTCTCTAAAAAATTACCTTCTTTAACCATACCTTGTAGTAAATTCAAAACTTTTTTTAAAATCTCAAACTCCTTATCATCTCCAACAAAAGAAAGTTCATCCCCTCTTATATAAATCTTACCACTAAAATTTTCCTTTAAAATTTTTAAATTTTCATTTGAAAGTCCAAAAACTTCTTTTAATGGAAAATTTTTTAAAGAAATT